>Ga0187865_1003515_pt1 | contig 12818 bp, 14 predicted proteins | sample June2016WEW_11_1_2_FD_132989 | JGI IMG/M metagenome (GOLD analysis project Ga0187865, IMG submission 132989) | Peatland microbial communities from SPRUCE experiment site at the Marcell Experimental Forest, Minnesota, USA - June2016WEW_11_100 | ecosystem: Environmental > Terrestrial > Soil >...
AGAAGTTGGACAAGCCATATCGACTACAGAACTTGACATTAATATCAAGCAACCTATTAAACTCAGTACGGCTGCCGCAGGCCAAGGAGGGATTAGTTTATCTGCCAACCAAGTGGCCTATGCCAACGGTTCTGGTTTAATAGTTGGTAGTGCTAATTTAACTTTTGATGGTACTACTTTAACAGCCACTACTATAACTCAACCTCCAATCGGAAGCGTTGTAGCATGGCTTAAAACTTATACAAATACACCACAAACTTTACCGGCAGGTTGGCATGAATGCGATGGTTCAGTATTAAGTGATGCCGCAAGTGTCTATAATGGGCAGACACTTCCAAACTTAAATGGAAGTAACTATTTCTTACGCGGCAACTCAACTAGTGGCGGAACAGGTGGTGAAGATACACATACTTTAACAACGGCTGAAATGCCGGCGCATACGCATACTGGACCAGCACATACACATACTGTAGTGAGTGGAGGTACTGGCATAAGTTCGCAGATTGGCGCGTATGGTCCAATAACACTAACAGGAACTATCAATACAGGTTCGAGTGGAACGGATGCAACTGGAAGTGCCGGCGGTGGAACCGCCCACGAGAATAAGCCGCCCTATTACAATGTCGTGTGGATAATGAGAATCAAATGACAGTAAGAATTCCGCTTGTACTACAGAATGGCCAGCCAGAAGAACTCCAATCAGGAGATCAATTATCTATTGTATCCCCGATTAGTGGTTTAACTGCTGGAAGGCTTGCCGTTAGTGCATCAGCTTCTACATTACAAGATTATTCCGGCGGCACTTTTGACGGCACCACTTTATCTGTTCCAACTTTATCTGTAACTAACGCAGGAGTAGATAATTATAATTATATTATAAATGGTGGATTTGCAGTTTTTCAAAGAACCTCGTCGGGAACCCTTACTGCAATTAGCGATGATAATTATGGACCAGATAGATGGAATATCTTAACGCAAACAGCATCGGTACAAATCCAACGAATTACAGGCTCGGGTAATTTAAGTCGATTTGCCGGGCAATTAAAACAAAATCAAGCGGCAGCGCAGCGGATGGGGTTGTTGCAAATTATTGCATGCACAGAATCTACTTCTTTACGTCAGACACTAAGTTTTCAAACACAAATAAGATGTAGCTCAAGTCAACCAATTAGAATAGCTATTTTAGGTTGGGAAGGAACCGGAGATTCCGTAACAAGTGATGTAGTAAACGATTGGACCAGCGGAACATATACGGCGGGTAACTTTTTTTTAACTTCAAATTTAGGCGTAATAGCTGTTTCTTCGGTAACTCCAACCGCTAATGTTTGGACTACCTTAAATGTAAACGGAACAGGGAGTGCAAATTATAATAATCTTATTGTATTTATTTGGACAGAAGGAACGGCTGCGCAAAATGTAACGCTTGATATAACGGCTTGTGGTTTATATTTATCCGCAGCATTAAGAACTAATTATCAATTACGATTAGATGGAGAAGAACTTGTGCTTTGCCAGCGATATTATGAAAAAAGTTATGAAATTGGCACAGCTCCCGGTTCGAATACTTGGGTAAATGCGCATTTCTGGCCGACGATGTGGGGAATAGCAAAATCTGGAAGTGGAGATATAAATGGATTAGTATTGCATCAACGTATGCGCACTATTCCAGCCGTAACTTTCTATACTCCTGACGGAACTTTAGGTGCTGTTTATGATAATTCAACAGGAAAAAATGTTTCAGGTGCTTCTGATAATAATCCTGGAGATACTGCAATTTATGATATAAAAATTACATCGGCGGGGAATGCGATTACCGCAAGTAATTATATAGTATTTCACTGGACTAAAGACGGGGAGCTATAAATGCCCGGAGCTTATGTAGCATTACCCGAACCTGTTATAGTGCCAGTAAAGCCTCCTGGATGGAAATCTAATTGGGAGTTTCCAGGACCGGACCCACCGGGATATGAATCAGTATATGAGTTAAATTTTTTAAATCCTCCAACACAAGTTAATGCTGGAGATACATCGACTTTTACGGCTCAATTAGCGACCTTAGGAAGCGACGGAAATCCTTACGTAACAAGTGAACCCACTAGCGTTACTGTAACTTGGTCACAAACGCCATGAGTGATTTAGAATTAACCGAATCTGGTTTTTACGAAGCAAGCGATGATATTACTTTTCCCGCTTCGACAACAGATTATATGGCTGAAGTCACAGCACAAGTTACGCCATTTGAAGATTTTACTTATATGGTTACGGCAGAGGTTTTAGTGAAGGGGAAACCGCATCCACCGCCTGCTACAATTGATAAAATAGTTTTTACATTAACTATACAGAATGTTAGTATCAATTATTCTTATGAATTAAGTGGGTGGAACATGGATACTGATCCACCTTATGCGGAAAGTTTTTCGGTGTCGGATAGTACGGCTGAAATGGATATTTATATTGGTGATGATTTTGGATGGTGTTATAGTGGATTTAACCGACAGTATTCATACGATTGGACGCCAGGACACGACTTTCCGCCAACTAATGCTGTTTGGAATTCTGCGACTTTGCATAACGATTATGAGGATGACGGAACTAATAGCGAATACACTGCTAATGAAATTAATAGTAGCTCCTCTAAAATTACAATTACTAATCCTGTTTTAGGTAAAGTATACATTTTATCTATAATGGGCGATATAAGTACAAATAATCCCGATAATCCTTTATCTGGTTCGTGGGATATTATTTGTAATGCAAAATTTTATTCGGGAAACAATCTTATACATGAGTACAATAAAGAATTTACATATTCTGGAGATTATACTTCCGATACCCTTGATGAAAGTTGGCTATCATTCAATACTACAACTCAAGTAATCACAGAACTTTAAATAAAGGAACATAAATATGGGACAAGGACATGGCGAATTGCCTGGACAAAATTATGATCCCTTTGGTGGTAAATTTGGTACCGAGGCAACGACACAAAAATATGTAGCAGACGTTCAGGCGGCTAGCAAAAATCTTGCTACTCAAGAGGATTGGAATAAATATTATGCAACAATGCAAGCCCAACAAGCTGCCGGTGCAGCAGGTCGCAGCGGTCTTGAATCTTTAGTAAATAGTTATAATACAGCCTTTAATGCCGCTACAGCAATAAATTCCCAGCATTACCAAGAAATGCAAAATATAGTTAATACGTTAGGTGGTCAGCAAAGATCGGATATTATGAGTACCTTTGCTGCTCAAGGTTCTCAGCAAATGCAGAATCTTGCTAAGTTAGGTATGGGGAATACGACTGTTGGAGCTTCGTTGCAACAAGGAACAGGGAGGCAGCAATCTGCTGCCCTTGGTACACTTTCTGATACATTGGCACAAGAAAGATTGGGTGTAATAGGACAATACGGAAATATTATGCAGCAAAATCTTCCTAATCAAAGTGCGATACAAGCCCTTATTCAATCCCTGACTGCCGGGGCTGGTCCCTATGGAACGGCTGCCGCTGGACAGGCTCTAGGAGGTATGACTCAGGGGGCAGGGACCGGATATAATGTAACGCCTTCAACTACGACTTCTACAACGCCTGCTGTTTTTAATCCAACTACGGCGACGGCGGTTTCATAAGGAATATAACATGGCAAAAAGACGATCTTTTACTAATACTAAAGCATCAATTGACCGAGAAGTTCGCCTGCGCCGAGAAGATGAAGAACGACAGAAGCGTTTTGAAGAGCAGCAAAATAATATCTTTAAACGTGAAGAAGAAAAAGCTCGACGCGATGCACAACGTATTCAAACAGAACTGAATGCTCGTCGAGAAGCTGCATTAAAATCCCAAGTAGCTCAAGGTGTAGTTAGATCAGCACGCGAAAAGGCCGCCGAGAAAATGACTGATGAAAAAAATCGACGCCATATTGAGGATCAAATTCTCGAAGCAAGGCTGCGCTTGAATACGCAGGAAGTTCCTGAACTTGATAAAAAAGGAAACGATACCGGCAAAAAGAGGATGCGTACTCCAGATGAAGTCGATCAAATTATAAATCAATCATTTCATCCTGAAAATCTACAGCGTCAACTTACTCCAGAAAATGTACAAGGAATACAGGCTGGACGATATACGCAAAATCAAGAAACTGATGAACAAGGTCGTGCTAGAGTTGCTGCAATGCGTAAGGCTGCCGGTATGCCGGAAGCGACTCCTCAGTATTTACAATCATTGCCAACTCCGCAACCCCAGCAACAAGTTGATCCAAAAGTTAAAGCTGTGCAAGAAAAAGCTCAATTTGATGCAGGTCAATTTGAAAAGCGATATACTAATAAACAGAAGCAGGAAATTTCTGCTGGAGAAAAAGCCGATCAGGAATTAGAAAACAATCCTAATTTTAGTGCTGAAGAAAAGGCAGCCGGGCATCAGGCGTGGGCGCAGAAAAAACTTTCCATCACTCCGTCTTATCTTCCTAAACTCCAGCCGTATAAAGATGGTCAAAAAATAGGTGATACATGGACGGAGGATGGTGTTCATAAAACAAGGGATGCCGATGGGAGCGTAAAGAGAATAGCTAAGATGAATGAAACTAACAGCGGTTCTCAAATGGAATTCAAACAGAATCAGGAGATTAGGGATCAGGAACAGAGTAAAGATTTTATTGAAAAACGTCATCAATTAGCCTCGGAGAATTTACATGCTGGCTTGACGGATAGTGATGGTATTCCGTTGCCGTCTAAACATCGGTCTATAGATGAAATTGATGAAATTATGAACAATACGATGGGCCTCAGGAAGCCTCCTGCTCTACCTATTCCCAAACAACAGCAACCCCGAAGTAACCAATATCAAGATATATTGAAGGATGCAATTAATAATCCCCATAAATTAAATGATCCTAATTTCGCTAAGCAGGCGTGGGATGCTTACCAAAATATGCAGCAACCACAGCAGCCTGAACAGCCTGCTCCAGAACAACAGCCACAGCCGCAGCAGATTAACCAACCATCACCTCAGACGCCTCCTCAATATCCCGGAGGCGAGAACCCCGCAACGGGATTCACTGGTGGATGGCGAATTGCATCAGAGTCTAATCCTCCTCCTCAGAGGCGCAGCCAGATAGACGAACTACAGGCGTATAAGCAACTGCTTGAAGCATTATCAACAGAGCAACCTCAAGAGAATCAATAATAATGGATGATTCCACGGATTTAATTAGTCAATTTGAAGAAGTGTGGAAAAGGAGGGCCGGATCAGATCAGGCTGCTCCCGCCCTGCAAGATCAACAGCTTCCTCAAGTGAACCCGGAACAAGAAGCCTCGCATCGCGGCGGCATGGAAATGCTACAGATGTTACGGAGTAAAGCGGGAGAACAGGGGTCGCCCCAACAACCGCCTGACCATTTGGTTAACGACTTTGAAAATGTAGCTAGTCAATCTCTCCCTTTCAGGAAGTTGGCTAATCCTGAAAAGTATAATACTCAGGCATATAAAGCGGCTGATAAACTCACTGACTATCCGTATAATAAAGTTCTTTCTATGGCTGCTGCCGGTGGTGTTCCTCCTGAAAATAGAGAGGAATTTCTTCAGGCTATTCACGAATATGCCGGCCACAAAAAAACATCCCAAAAAATGGGTGCCCCTAAAGCAATGGCTGTAGGAATGTTTAACGCAGCTACCGATTTTGCGGAATTATTTGCTGAAAAAACAGGCGTTGCTCAAGAGCCGGAAGATATGCGCAAGTTTGAAAAGAATGTAGACGCTGCATGGAGTAAGGCTGATCCGCTTACAAATCCTGATGCTCCTTGGTATAGTCCCAGAAGAATAGGAGTTGAAGTGGCTCAGGCGGCTCCTCAAATGGAGGCAGCAATTGGTATGGGTCCAATGTTAGCTTTTGGTGTTCCTGCTGCCGGTAAAACGTACGATGATTTATTAGAAAAAGGGGTGTCCCCCAATACAGCTAAAGCAGCAGCAGCATTAAGTGGGGTTGTTACAGGAGCAATCTTCAGGGGGTTGCCGGAGAAGATGTTACCTAAAGGTATGACGCAAGAGGCCCTCGGAAGTGAGCTTGCTGAAAATTTTGTTTCTCGATACGCCAAGACTGCGCTTGTTCGTGGTCCTTCCGCTATAGCCGGAGCAGAGGCCACTAATGAAGCTATCGAAGATTTCGCTCAAGGAAAAACCCCGGAGTTTAAACAGATCGCAAAAAATGCAGCTAATACATATTTAAAATCTATTCCAACTATGGCCGCGCTAGCCTTACCCGGTGCCGTAGCGGAAGGAGCGGGCAAGATTGGTCAGCTAAAGCCGGAATTAACTGACACCCAAAAGGCCATAGTTGATGCAGCCGAAAGAGGGGTTAAACCATCTCGTACTCAAGCCGATGATTGGGAGTTGAAGGTAGAAGGTAAGAATAACGCTGAGAATCGCACAGTGGCTCTCCAGAAGGCGGCGGCTGAATATAAGGCCCAGCAGCCAGCAGAAGTTCCTGTACCCCAGAAGGCTCCGCAAGAGACTACAACGGTTCCCTCTGAAAAGGCCGAAGATATATCAAAATCTCTGAATGTTTCCAAGGAATTAACTGATACTATTAAGTCTCAGGCATTAAAGCTAAAACCTCCAACTGGAGAAAAAACAGAAGTTCTCTATCCCGCAGAAGGAGATAAGCCGGAAGTTAAGGGTGAATATTTAGGCGATGTAAATGGAAAGAAGGTTATAGCCGTTAATGCCATAGATGTTAATAGGGCATTAGTTGATAAAAAGGGTGCAGAAGATTTTATTAGTGGTGGCAATGCTCCTTGGTGGAAGGAACTTTTCAAGAATGGCAAAGGCCCCAAAGATAATGAACTCTGGGTAGCGGATTACGTTCCGCCTGAAGAACTACCCAAATGGGCTGCACACGAAGCGTCAGAAGAGCACCTAATGCGCACTAAAGGAATGGACTATGAGTCTGCTCATAAAGAAGCTAATAAACTTGAGTGGGGATGGGCCGAAAAGGGCGAAGGTGATGTACGCAATGCGCCTCCTCCTACTAGCGAAGAAGAGTTTACAAAAGATTTTAAAGAGACAAGTCGGCCAGCGGTTAAGATGTCAGATGATAAAGTCTTTGAGGCTGGCAATCAGCAGCATCATCCTGATGCTTTAGAAGAAGCGAAAAAAGTTGGATACTCTGCTGATGATGTAAAAGAAACTGGGTGGACTTATAAAGGACAATTTATTAATGAACAAGATGTAATGGCTGGCAAGAAAGAAGTATCGTGGCCTACATCTGAAGCAGTTCAGCAGAAAGAAAAATTACCGGAACCGATTACTGAATACGCAAAAAAGAAAGGATTTATAAAATCTGAAGAGGCGGCGGTTCCTATTGAACCTATTGCAGAAAAATTAGAAGATGTACGATTAAAGATAGGTAATCAATTACGAACACTCAAACCTAAGCAAGCACTTTCTATTGCTAAGGATGCTTCTGACAATATACCAAAAATTGAGGGAAGGCGTTATCGCAATGAAGCCGAGCATCAGCTTGCAAGGGACATTGGAAATAAAAATTTAAAAGCGCATGATACGCCTGAAGATTGGGCGATGAAGTGGTATGGAGATAGAGGTGGCGATGTCGAGCAGCTTAAAGCAGATTTAGTAAAACTTAAGGCTGCAAAACCAAATTCAAAATATATTGAACAAATCCAATATGCTATAGACCACTCCGATAAACTAGCTAAATCCTACGATATAATGCGCAATAGATTGGAAGATAGACAATATACAGAAAAAGAGAAAGGTTTTGACGTTGACTATCGTAAAAATTATTTTCCTAGAGAATGGGAAGTAAAGCCAGAATTAAATTTATTATTCTCTGAGAAGGGATATGGCTCTGGTCGATCCTTTACTCACCAACGTACATACGATTCATTAGTAGACGCTGTTATTAATGATATGAAATTTAAGACTGAAAGTGCTTTAGATTTGTTTGAAGCCAGAATGCGCAAAGGCATTCGCATGGAGACTCAAAAGGAATTTATAGAGGCCGGTCGATCTATTATTGGTTCCACTACTCCAGAAGGCGTTGAGAGGCCGTTGATAACCGATTTACAGATTAAGACTAAAAAGAATGCGGAGGGTAAAGAAGTAGTAAGCGATACGGTTGCACCTCCTGGATATGTCACTATGAAGTTAGGAAGTGGGATGTCTGCTGTACATGAAGGATATAGTCCAATATATTCCGCCTTGCTTAACCCAAGTTGGGTTAGGAGCAATCCTATTGGGCGAGCATTACTTGCAGCACAGGGTACGATTAAGCATGGATTGATGTTGTTTAGCCCATTCCACCCGCTTCGTACTGCGTATTATGGAACTTTCTTTCATCCTACAGAAAGTATTAAAGGGGAGGCGTTTTATAAAAAAGGGCTTGATTTATTAGATAATACTGATGCTGAATTACAGCGTATGGCTTACAATGGAGAAATACCTAAAGAGTACATCAAGGACTTACAGTACAAACGCCAGAAACAAAATTTAATGCTTGAAGAGGGCTGTAATCTCGGTAGACTTTCCGATAACATTACCCCCGCTTTTCTGGATATATTCCCCGGAATAAAGCAAACTGCTGGAAGGTATAATAAGTTTGTATTTGAGCAATTAATTCGTGGTCAAATGGCAACTTCAGCAGATATTCTCTTTGATAAAAACAAAGCGATGTTGCCGGAATTAAGTGACCGGGAAATCGCCAGACGAACTGTTACAGAAGTTAACACCCGATATGGCAACTTGGGTTCTCAGGGATGGATTAAAAGCGCTACCGGAAAAGACATTGCTAGATTGATAGCCCTTGCGCCAGAGTGGGAAGAGGGTCTATTGAGGTCTGAGTGGAAATCTGCTGCTGGATTAGGAGAAACAGCAAAGCAAGCCTTGGCTGGACGGTTTGTAATGAACCAACTCACAAGGTCTACGTTAACTTCTATAGCAGCAATATTCGCGGGAAGTCAACTTATTAACTTTGCTACTCGCGGTAAACCTACATGGGAAAATGAGGAGGAAGGTATCGGCTCCAAGATAAGTGCATTTGTCCCTAATCCATTTGGACAAGGCGGAGTATTTTTGAATCCATTAGCGATAACCGCTGAACTGACTAACCAATTTATTCAAGTGCTTCAGAGAAAGAAAACATTACTAGGGGCCGCTGATGAGGTTGCTAGTTTCAAAGAAGGACCATTGCTTCGATCTGGTATGACTGGTTTAAGAGAACTTAGTAAAGGAGGATCGGATTGGGATGCAATTAAAGCTACAGGACAGGGATTAATACCGGCTCCTATACCGGGCAAAGCAATTGTCTCTGCTGGAAAATCTATTATAGGCGGAAAGCCAATAGAAGATTATCCAGGCCAAATGGAGAGGCAATTATTTGCAACTGGCGGCATTAAGGTTGATACCGCTCCATTGCATGAACAGCGCATATATGCTTTAGCTGATGAATTTAGAAAGCATTACGAAAGCAAAACGGGTGTTAAGTTGCCACCTAAACCTCCTACCGCTGAAGGGGATTATACTGAATTAACCCACGCTCTGAGACAGGATGATACTGAACGTGCCGATAAAGCAATGAAGGAATTAGTGAAAATAAAAGAAACTCCAGCTATTTTTAAATATTTTCAGCAATATCCACACAAGACTTTCTTAGACAATAAGAAACTTGAGTATCAATTTAAACAGACTTTGAATAAAGAACAGTTAGATGCTTATGATAAAGCAAAAGAAAATCGCCTTAAAATAGCTACTAAATTCAGAGAACAATATACCCCTGAAAGGGTTAATGAATTACGCGAAGAATAGACTTGACAAATACTTTTTTAGGAGTATACTACAATTATGCTTAAAACACTTTTAGGTGCTATACCAACGACAATCTGGTGGTGCCTGACATTCCTTATTCTGGCTATAGTGGTATTACATTCTAGGGGATGCTTGCAACCTAGAGGGAGATTAATTCAGCCACGAGACCCCCCTAAAATTCATCACATTTTAAGAGAAGGTGAACAGGTATAAAATGATTAGTTTTGTTGTATTCATTAGCGGTATTTCAGTTGGGGTATTTTTGACAATTGTTTGGGCAGTTTATACCTCAACACCACACGATTTAGATTAAAGGAGAGAACGAATGTTAAGTTATGTTTCGATTGGGCTAATTGGAATCGGGGTTGTGTGGTTGGGTTATCTTATTTATATAAACTATTTCAAGACTGAAACTTCTACCACAACCACTACAACTACCACTACAACTACCGTCAATCAAGATTTGACGGATGCCTCGGCAGCTTGCGTAACACTTACTAACATCGCTTGGAAAAACAAGAACGCGGAATTAGCCGCGAAAGTTGCGGAAGTTTGGACATTAATGTCTAAGGTGCCGGCATGAAAGATGTTCGCATACCAATTGCTATATTACTAATCGGAATTGGATTACTATTACAAGGCGGTAATGTTGTAATTCCCGATTGGCTTGATCCATTGAATTGGACTGTGCATGGGCCGGCAACTGTGGCAATTATTGAAGAGACGGCTATTCGATCTACTTTACCAGCAAGTCAAGTTGCATTGATGGATTCAGTGACATTTCCGCAAGAGATACAAAAATCTGGAGGCTCTTATCTAGGTTGCTTTGATAAAGACATTGTTGATCGGGATAAGAAGCCTCCGCAAGATTTGGTGTCTTACTTAGAAGCTGCTAAGAAAGTGAAATTGCCAGCACTTGTTTACAAACGCCGACTAAGTGTAACAGCTATCCCGCTTCCTGTTGATGAAAAGACGGCTTTGGGGAAATTGAAATGACCATCCATATTCACGACGGAAATTGGGAGCAATATGCAAGAGCAGCCTTAAATACGCCAGGGTTATGCGGGGCATTGCCACGTAATAGTATTCTTGGTCAATTAGAAGGCGTTCGGCCTTATGCTGATATAATACAGTTAATTCCCGAATCGGAATGGCCGGCCAGAATGGAAGCAATGAAGGGTAAGTTCATTCGGCAAAGGTACGAGAGTTTTAATCCAGTATTGCAAAATCAGGGGAACCATCCACTGTGTTGGGCGTTTTCTTTGGCGCAACATATTGAGTGTGTTAGAGCTAAGGAAAATCTTCCGTATCATCAATTAGCTCCCGAATCAATTGCTGGTACTTATAACTTTAAAGATCAAGGCGGAGCATTGGACGACGCTCTTGCTTACATTGCAACGCATGGAGTAGCTCCACGGTCAATGGTTCCTCTATATGACCTTGACCCTAAGACATTCATTCCAGGCTGGGCAGCTAAGTCTCTTGATGTTGTGCCATTAGAAAGATTTGATCTTGGCGCAAAAGATATGTGGGCAGAATGCGTAACGGCGTTGCTATCTGGAGATGCAATTTATATCGCATACGATTGGTTAAGTCATGCGATGAACATGGAAGAGTTACAATACAAAGGCACGGAAATTTGCCCTTGGCTTCCGGGTACTTGGGGTGCTGGACAAGATATGTTGGTAAGTGGAAGTCATAAAGTTCCTAGTGAAGCTTATGTTGTGAGACAAGTTACTTATTCAAAGTGAGGTTCTTATGTTACCTATTTGGGTTAGACTAATTATTGGAGTTTTTGCTAGTGGTTTGTTTTTGGCATATTATCAAGAGCGTATTGCCGCTGGTGATGCCGTAGCTACAGCAGTTGCTAAGACGGTTATTGCTTCTCCTGCCGCTCTTTATAAATTTGTAACTGCATTGCTTACCAAGGCAACTGCTACAACTTCAACAACTACTACCGGAACAGGAACGTCAGCGAAGGTAAAGTAAACTATGTATTCTCTAATTCTTTTTGCAGAAGAGAATATAAGTCGCGGGGCAACTGATCCAGCGGCATGGGCTACCCTCGCAGACAAGATCGGTCCTATGCTGTTTTTTGCAGTATTCGTTTTTGTAGCTTTTTTTGTACTTATCCTTGCGATAGGATGGATAGGATATCGCTTGGGCAATCGAGTAGTAGATAGATTCAATACATTTTTAGATGGAATGGAAATATCAGCAGCAGTTAATGCTAAGTCTCTGGATGCACAAACCCATCTGCTTGAGAGAATATGCGAGAAGATGGGCATTGTTTCACTAAAATCTCTATTAGAAGAAAAGGATGAAAAACATGACGAAGAAAAATAAAGGTATTTTGATAATTGTATTAATTATAATTGGCGTTGTTGTTTTAAGCATTTATGCTTGCCCCAAACAACCAACTCCTGTTCAACCACCCGCTCCGGTGGTTGTTCCGGTCCCTGAACCCGTAAAACCACCTTGTCCATGTCCTGGACCCTGTAAACCCAAGAAACCGGATGCGCCACGGCCTCCCTGTTGCGCTCCGGTTAAGGTTTTGGCCTTTACTGCCAAGTGGTGCAAGCCCTGTCAGGAAGCGAAGCCAGCCCTATTAAAAGCCATATCCCTCGGTCTGAGGGTAGAAATCATAGATATTGATGAATGCCCGCAAATTGCAGCGCAATATGGCATAAGAAGTATCCCCACTTTTATGATTTCGATAGATGATAAAATGAAATGGACTCATAATGTAAATGAAGTAACTAAACTTTGCGAGTAAACTATGAATAAACAAGAAATTATCAATCGAGTTAAAGAGAAAACACTGATAGGAATGTGTGATATATTTATCGAAGGATTTATGGCTACATCAGATGCAAAGTTCAAAGTATCAGGCAGTCAAGATGATGTTGCCAATAGATTTAAAACAGGTTACGACTTGCTCAAGCAGGCTTGTCACAAGCTGGATGATCTTCTTGATGATGACTAGTCTTATGATTTGATTCAGCAGA
>Ga0187865_1003521_pt1 | contig 12806 bp, 7 predicted proteins | sample June2016WEW_11_1_2_FD_132989 | JGI IMG/M metagenome (GOLD analysis project Ga0187865, IMG submission 132989) | Peatland microbial communities from SPRUCE experiment site at the Marcell Experimental Forest, Minnesota, USA - June2016WEW_11_100 | ecosystem: Environmental > Terrestrial > Soil >...
ACCATTATGGCCGGCGACGGTTTCTGCTGGCGGGAGCGGCGTTCTTTGCCGTGGCTTCCTTTGCGGCGTCGCGGAGCCACGCCCTGAATGAGTTAATGCTGGCGCGCGCGCTGACGGGCCTGGCGGCCGGCACGCTGTCCACCTGTTCCATCACTTTCGCCGCCGATTGGTTTGCTTACAACGTGCGCGGGCGCGCCATCGGGCTGATTTCGTCTGCTTACTTTGCCGCGCCCATCCTGGGTGTGCCGATTGCCGCGCTGATCGCCGACCGCTTCGGCTGGCGGCGCGCGTTCCTTTTCTTCGCCGGTCTGGCCGTGGTGGTCACGCTCGCCACGCTGCGCCTGCCCCGCGAGCGCTTGAACCCTCAGCCCTCCACGGAAAAATTGCGCACCGCGGCCCAGGCTTTTCGCTCCTTTCTGGTGCGGCGCGACACCGCCGCCGCGCTGGTGATTGCCTTCCTGGTGTCAGGCGGCTTGGTTGGTTTCCTGACCTACATCGGCGAGTGGTTGAACAGCAGTTTTGGCCTTCCCACGCGCACCATTGGGTGGGTTTTCATGCTGGGCGGCATCGTGGCCGTCGGCAGCGCTCCCCTGGGTGGAATTCTGTCGGACCGTTGGGGAAAGCGCGCCGTTTCCATCGCCAGCAATATCCTGCTGGCAGTGGCGGTGGCTTTCGTCCCGTTCCTGCCGTGGGGATGGGGACTGCTGGGAGTGTTCGGGCTGGCGAGCCTGAGCGCGGCATTCCGGCAAGGGCCCCTGACCGCACTGATGACGGAAATGGTGCCCGCAGCGCAGCGCGGCTCATTCATCGCCTTGCGGAATATCTCCTCACAGATGGGGATCGGCGCAACCGCCTACCTGGGCGGAGTGCTGTACCAAAGATCCGGGTACGCCGCCGTAACCTCGCTCTGCGCGGTGATGACGGCGGTGGTGGTGATTTTGCTGGCAACCCACATCGTTGAACCCCGCGGGGCGGAGGAGATTGTCTCTGGGGGGAGCGCTTAACCGCAGAGTGGCGCAGCGCGGCGAAACCGCAAGAGAAAGGCAAAAGTCAAAAGGCAAAGGGCAAAAGTCAAAGCCGGGTGTGTCGCTCCGCGGAGGAGCGCGAGAAAACCAAAAGGCAAAGCGGGTAGCACAGCGCGGAGGAGCCGCAACCAAACGATCAGGCCTTTCTTACTCTCGTAATACCGCAAATAGAACGACCATCTTGCTAAAAAAACAAAATTTTACGCTATTGCAATGCAGAGTGGCAGAGCCGCAAATGAAAGTCAAAACGCAAAGGGCAAAAGACAAAAGTCTTTCGCTCTAGCCCGCGTAGCGGGCGGAATCTTGTAGCCCACGGCGCCAGAAGGTGTGAAAAAATTGAAACCGGTTTTTTTGACGCCTGTGTTTTGAGTCACTTACGAGTGAAAAATCCGGTTTTTCCAATTTTTTCACAGCTTCGCAAGCCGTGGGATCCCACAGCGCAAAGCAGATCGTGAGCCACGGTAGTGGCGACATCAGAATCCGGCTCGGTCCGTCGTGATGATGTCGCCCCCTGCGGGGCTCATAACTCCTTCCTGTGGCGTTCTTTCCCATGGCTAAATGATGACGCCCGCTACGCGGGCTAGAGCGAAAGACTTTCGCCCTTTGCCCTTTGCCTTTTGGTTTTCCTTCACGGCGCCACCACACCGCACACGGGGCTTTGACTTTTGCGTTTTGCGTTTTGACTTTCTCTTGCGGCCCCGCCGCGCTGTGCTACCCGCTCGTGCGCGGCTCCGTTTGCCCCTTGCCAGCGGTTCCCACGAGGTGTGCCCAGATTTTCGCGATGAGGACTCGCCAAAGGTTGATTCGATACAACCAAACTCCGAAACCAGTGCCCAAGGTATTGGTGATGACATCCGTGGTGCCGGAACCTCTTGTTGGAAGGTATGCCTGAAGGGTTTCAATCATCAGGCTGACCGTAAGCCCGAGCAGGATTGCGACCAGTGCCGGCCTTTTGCACCGGCCGGCCAGCGAAAAGTAGGCGCAGAAAACAAACCCGAAAGGAACAAAACCTGCAATGTTGACCAGCACGTCATTCCAGTAACTCCAAGTTGGTCGGAATTCCTTCCAGAATGGGGTTAGGAGGGCCTGATCCAAAACCAGATAACGGTCTGGAATATACAAGTCGGTTCCCGAGGACACTTGGTTATGAATGACACGACCCGCACGCTCATCAAACAGATACAGCGCGACCACACGCTCATTTTCAGAAACCTCCGGTCGTCCCTTCGTCGTCCAGGTGGCAAAGTGTCGATTGACCTGCGCCGGAGTAAGATTCAGGTTGTAAAAAGCCAACCCCCGCAACCCACCTGACCAGCTATTACCGTCTACGGGCGAATTGGCGATGACGAGTTCGCCGTCAAAATCCTGGCTGGAGAGCGGAAATTTGCGGGTTGTTCGCGCCCGCACACCATCAATATAGACTGACGTCTGCCCTCCGTTTGACGTAACCGTTATGAACAACCGCTTTCCCCGACGGAAAACGTCATCAACATAGAGTCTGGTGGTTCGGGTTCGATAGCGCCCGTCTGGAATGTCACTTCGCAAGGCAAGGTCAGAAAGGGATTGGTCCAGCGAGAACTGCCGAGGGCTCCCAGGAGCGTAGAAGGCAAAGAGAGTGCCGGAGGCAGCAGTAAATTCGGGCTCCAACCAAACCTCGAAGCTGAAAGAGGCATCAGCTTGCGCGTTCGCCGCCTTGAATTTGCCCGAACTCAGTATCGTCCCATGACGACCAAAGTGAAGGCCGTTGCCACCCGCGAACCATGTCACTTGATTCTTGGGGGAATGAAATGGCCAAAGTCCGGCCACCAGGATGCCCCCCAAGGTGAACACGCAAATCGTTCCCAGGAGCTTCGCCCCTATCACCTCCCAGTTTCTCTGGCCGATCGCTTCGCGAATTCGGGACACAATGCCCAGCTTGTTGCATCTGGTGACGACGGGTTCTCCTGGAATCATCGGGCTCACCGAATGGCCCTCCTTCGCCAGATGGTAACAGGAAATCTTCGATTCATTACACCGTATTTGTTTCGTCCAGCGTGGCTACCCGCGTTCCCCAGCAAGCGTAGCGCCGACCTCCGTCTTTGGGGTCTGGGTTCTTCCTCCTCCATAGACCTCTTGGCCTCGCCATGAACTGAGGGTACAATCTCCCCCGCGATCGAGTGTGCTCAGCTTACGGGCTAGGGCCTGACTTCTGGATTCAGAGAGGTGCGTATGACAGTTGACCGAAGGCATTTCCTAAAACAAGCGGGTGGCTTCTTGGGTTCGGCGGCGGGGATCGCGATTGCGACCTCGGGCCGTGCGGCGTGGGGTGTACCTATGCCTTCGCCCATCTTGGCAGGGGACAGCGCCGCCAGCAGTGAAGAGTGGCTCGATCTCGGCGAGGCAAAACTTTTTGTCCCGCCGGCCCTCTCGCCACGTGAAGAACGAGCCTTGACGGTGCTGGCTCAAGAGGTGGAGAAGAGGACGGAGTTGCGTTTGCCGGTGGTTCATTCCTGGCCCTCGACGTCGACCCCGATGGTGGTGGCGGGCACTAATGCCACGTTGCACCGCCTCCACGGGCACTTGCCGGCGGTGATTCCCGGTCAGGGGGCAGGGCGGGAGGCCGAAGGCTACGCGATTCGCGTTTCGCAGAGTGAAGGCGCGCCGGTAGTCTCCGTAGCCGGAGCGGACGAGCGCGGCGTGCTGTTTGGCGTCGGCAAACTCCTGCGTTCGCTGCGCATGACCAAACTCCGGGTGGAAGTGCAGAGTCACTTAGAAATCCAATCCTCGCCCAAGTACCCCTTGCGCGGACACCAACTCGGTTACCGCCCGAAAACCAACTCCTACGACGGCTGGACGGTGGCCCTATGGGACCAATACATCCGCGAGCTGGCGCTTTTCGGCTGCAACCTTATTGAATTGATTCCCCCGCGTTCGGATGACGATGAGGACAGCCCGCATTTCACGCTTCCGAAAAAAGAAATGACGATCGAGATATCGCGGATCTGTGATGAGTACGGATTGGACGTCTGGATCTGGTATCCGGCCATGGAGCGCGATTATTCCGATCCCGCGACGGTGGACCGCGAAGTCGCCGCCTGGGGAGAAATCTTCAAAGTCCTGCCGCGGGTCGATGCCGTGTTTGTGCCTGGGGGTGATCCTGGCCACACGCAGCCAAAATACATGATGGCTCTGCTGGAAAAGCAGGCGCAAAATCTGCGCCAATATCATCCCCAGGGCCAAATGTGGATGTCGCCGCAGTCCTTCACGCAGGCGTGGCTCGACGAGTTCCTGGACATTCTGAAAGGCCAACCCGCTTGGCTCGGCGGCGTGGTTTTCGGACCGCAAACGCGTGTGGACCTGCCCACCTTGCGCAAGCTCGTCCCGGAGCGCTATCCCATTCGCTTGTACCCCGACATTACCCACACGCTGGAGTGCCAATTCCCCGTGCCGGATTGGGACGTGGCCTTTTCGCTGACGGAGGGAAGGGAACCGATCTGTCCGCGGCCGGAGGCCTTCGCCAACATCGCCCGGCGCTATTTGCCCTATTCCGCCGGGTTTGGCACGTATTCGGAGGGGTGTAACGACGACGTCAACAAATTTGTTTGGAACGCGCTGGCGTGGGATCCCGAGGCGAAGGTTATCGACGTTTTGCGTGACTACAGCCGCTTCTTTATCAGCCACCGCTATGCCGATGATTTTGCCCAAGGGCTGCTGGGGCTGGAGAAGGCCTGGCAGGGGCCGCTGCTTGCCAACGAAAATGTGGACACCACTCTCGCGCGCTTCGCGACCATGGAGCGCGCCGCGACTCCCGCCGAGTTGCTGAGTTGGCGCTTCCAGCAAGGGCTCTACCGGGCCTACTACGACGCGTACGTGCGCCGCCGCCTGATTTATGAAACGGATTTGTACCACCAGGCGCTCGACAAGCTGGAGGAGATTCACGCCGTGGGTTCCCAGCCGGTGGCGCCCATCAACGAAGGACATCGCGCTGAGGCGCCCACGAACGGATTGGACCCCTCCTTGGTGCTCGCGCAGGCACGATCCATTCTGGCCAAGGCGTTCACACAGCCGGTGGCACGGGAAGAACGCGCGCGAATTCTAGCGCTCGCCGAAGCGCTCTTCCAAAGTATTCGCATGCAGTTGTCCGTGGAGCGATACCAGGCGGAGGCGGTGGAGCGCGGCGGCAACCTGGACACGGTGGATGCCCCGGTCACCAATGGTCCGGGGCTCGCCAAGCGCCTGCACGAAATTCGCTCCCTGCCTTCGGCAATCGCCCAGGTTCAGGCGATGGAAGAAGTTTTGAATCGTACCAACCCCGGGCCCGGAGGTTTTTACGACGATCTCGGCGACATCGCGCGCCCGTCGCGCTTGGTGCGCGGATTGGGAAGCGTCGAGGACCCCGAACTGCGCAGGTCGGTCCTGATCGGCCACCGGTTTCCCCTCCCCGCGGAGATGCCCCTGGCCTGGAAGCGCTGGGCTGAGGCGCTGTTTGATGCCCCGCTCCGATTGCACTACCCTTCACTTGACCCCCAGGCGCGGTACAAGGTGCGGGTGATTTACACGGGCGACGCTGGGCACGTGAAAATCCGGTTGGTTTGCGAAGGCGGACCGGAGATTCATCCTCTCCTCGCCAAGCCGCAGCCGCCCGCTCCCTTGGAATTCGATATCCCGCCGGAGGCCACCGCGGGCGGGGAATTGACCCTGGCTTGGACCCGCGAGCCCGGACTGGGAGGCAACGGCCGCGGCGCCCAAGTGGCGGAAGTGTGGCTTCTGAAGAAATAACGGCGGCCGGCGATAGAGCCGCAAAAGAAAGTCAAAACGCAAAAGGTAAATGACAAAAGGCAAAAGGAGACCCAGAATGACAACTTGCCGGAGAATTCCCGTTCGGTTTTTCAAAGCAATTTGCGGGCTTGTGGTTTTGATGGGATGGATCACTGCGCCCAGCGCGTGGCGCGCCCAGGCGGGGGGCAGGGCTGCGCCGCCGGCGGGATTGTATCATGTGGTGCATGGCTGGCCGGTGCTCGCCGAGGGATTCATGTTGGGGCACGTTTCGGGGGTGGGGGTTGATTCTCACAATCACGTTTTTGTCTTTCACCGCGCCGAGCACGCCATCCTGCGGACGAGTTTTACTAGCCCAGTTAAATCACCTACGGTTCTGGTTTTCGACGGCGACACGGGAAGGCAGATTGCCTCCTGGGGAGAAAACCTCTTCTGGATGCCGCACGCCCTGCGGGTGGACGCGCACGACAACATTTGGATTACCGACGCGAAAATGGACCAGGTGATGAAATTCACCAACGACGGCAAACTCCTGATGACCCTGGGGGAAAAGGGCATGGGCGGGCACGACAGCCAGCATTTCTTCGGTCCGGCCGACGTGGCGGTGGCGGCGGACGGTTCCTTCTACGTGGCGGACGGCTACGGCAACAGCCGCGTGGCCAAGTTTTCGCCGGAGGGGAAGTTCCTTTTGGAGTGGGGGCGCAAAGGCGACGGGCCGGGCGAGTTTAAAACCGTGCATAGCGTGCTGATCGGCCCGGACGGGCGCATCTACGTTGCCGATCGCGGCAACTCGCGCATCCAAATTTTTCAACCCGATGGGACCTTTGTCGCCCAGTGGAAAAGCCCGGAGCTGGGACGCCCATGGGCGATGGCCGCGGGGCCCGATGGAAATCTCTACGTGGTGGATGGCGGCGACTTCCATCCCTGGCCGCCGGATCGCTCGCACGTTTTGAAATTGGACCTGCAGGGGAACATTCTCGCCACGTGGGCTTCCTATGGGAACTACGACGGCCAGTTGTGGTGGGGCCACGATATTGCCGTGGGAAAGGACGGTGCGGTTTACGTCGGCGACATCCTGGGCAGACGAGTGCAAAAGTTTGTTCCGGGGGAGTGAAGGGAAGGCGGCCCGTGACGCTATGGTGCGATCGCCGGGTGGGCGTGGGGCCCTTCGGCTGATGGCGATGGAAAATCCCCACGGCGTCCAGAAGTGATGTAAAATCACCTGTACGTCTGCAAGCAAGTAAGGGCAAACTTGGTTCTCCGGAAGCTCCGCAAGGCCGGAGGGCAGCGGGAACGCGCCAGTGGTGGCGGCTGGAGGCCGCGCGGTGGGCAAACGTCATGGGGAATCGCCTTGACAACTCGCCAGGAGTTCCTTACGATGCCTATAAATACGTGACTTTCAGCCACTTGCCATGAAGTCACCAAGGGCGTGGTTTTCTCGAGGAACGTGTAAGTCATGCCGGAGAGCATGGGGGTTCGTGAATGTCGGGCAAGCTCGGGGAGATTCTTCTCAAAGAAAACCTGATTACCCCTGATCAGCTCAAGCAGGCGCTTGACCATCAGAAGGCGAACGGGGGAAGGTTAGGGAATTCCCTGGTCAAATTGGGTTTTCTGAACGACGATGAGGTGACGGCGGTCCTCTCACGCCAGTATGGTGTTCCCTCCATCAATCTCGCCTATTTTGAGGTTGACCCTAGCGTCACCAAGCTGATTCCCATGGATACGGCAACGAAGTATCAGGTGTTGCCGCTCAGCCGAGTGGGATCGTCCTTGACGCTTGCCATGGTGGATCCCACCAACGTGTTCGCCATGGACGACATCAAGTTCATGACGGGGTTCAACATTGAACCCGTGGTGGCTTCGGAAGCCGCCATCTTGGAAGCCATCAAGAAGCATTACGGTAGCGCCGAAGACCAGGAGCGCAAGAAAGAGCTGCAAGACATCGTCAACTTCATTGACGAGGGCCAGGCCGAAAGCCTGGAGCTGGAAGCGGAGGAGGATGGATCGCTAAACCTGGCGCAAATGGAGAAGGCGGCCGAGGAAGCGCCGGTCATCAAACTGGTTAACTACATTCTGACGGATGCGGTGAAGCGCGGGGCAAGCGATATCCACATGGAGCCTTACGAAAAGGAATATCGCGTCCGCTACCGCATTGACGGCATTCTCCAGATCATGATGAATCCGCCCTTCAAATTGCGCGACGCGATAATCAGCCGCATTAAGATCATGTCAAAGCTGGATATTTCGGAAAAGCGGTTGCCCCAAGACGGTCGCATCATGATCAAATTTATGAAGGACGGCAGGAAGAAGCAGATCGATTTCCGCGTATCGGTCCTTCCCACCCTGCACGGCGAAAAAGTCGTCATGCGGGCGCTGGATAAAGAAAACCTGCGGCTCGACATGACCAAGCTGGGTTTTGAGCAGGAGTCGCTCGACAAGTTCACGAAGGCGATTTTCAAACCTTACGGCATGGTGCTGGTAACCGGGCCCACCGGCAGCGGAAAAACCAACAGCCTCTATTCCGCGATTTCCCAGCTCAACAAGCCGGACACCAACATCGTCACCGCGGAAGACCCGGTGGAGTTTCAATTGCACGGGATCAACCAGGTGCAGATGAAGGAGCAGATCGGGCTGAATTTTGCGGCGGCGCTGCGCTCCTTCCTGCGGCAAGATCCCAACATCATCCTGGTGGGTGAAATCCGGGACTTTGAGACGGCGGAAATCGCCATCAAAGCGGCGCTGACCGGCCACTTGGTGCTCTCGACCCTGCACACCAATGACGCGCCTTCCACCATTTCGCGCTTGATGAACATGGGCATTGAGCCCTTTCTGGTGGCCACCTCGGTTCACATGATCGTCGCCCAGCGGCTGGTGCGCCGGATCTGCTCGGATTGCAAGGCCCCGGAAGATACTTCTCCCCAATTGCTCATTGATGCCGGCTACACGCCGGAAGAGGCCAAGACCGTGAAGGTTTACAAAGGCACCGGGTGCTCCACCTGCAACAGCAAAGGGTACAAGGGGCGCTGTGGCCTTTATGAAGTGCTGGAAATCACCGACGAGCTGCGCGAGCTGATCCTGGTGGGCGCCTCGGCGTTGGAATTGCGCAAGAAGGCCATCGAGCAGGGGATGATCACTCTGCGGAAGAGTGGCTTGATCAAGGCCGCCTTGGGGCAGACGACTTTGGAAGAAGTCTTTCGTGAGACCGTGCTTTAAGCGGCAGACAGTAGACGGTAGACAGCATACGGGAGGCGGCAGGAGGGAGCCGGGAATCCCAACTTAAGATTTTGCGCCCGTCCGTGCCGGAGGGTGGCAGTCTACCGTCTACCGTTTTCCGTCTACCGTTTGAAAAAGGAGAGTCAAAGGGATGCCTTTACCGACCCTCAGCGAATTGCTGAAGCGGATGGTTGATTCGGGAGGATCTGATCTCCATCTGACCACCAACTCACCGCCACGCGTCCGCGTGCACGGTGAACTGAAACCCCTGGAAGATATTCCGCCGCTGGGCCCCGCGGAAACCAAGCAACTCGCTTACAGCATCCTGACCGACGCCCAGAAGCACCGCTTTGAAGAAAACCTCGAACTCGATTTTTCCTTCGGTATTAAGAACATCGCGCGCTTTCGCGGCAACCTGTTCAACCAGCGTGGGGCGACGGCCGGGGTATTCCGCGTGATCCCGTTCGAGATTAAATCCTTCGACCAGCTCAAGCTGCCCCAGGTGTTGCACAAACTTTGCGAAAAGCCGCGCGGGCTCATCCTGGTGACTGGGCCCACGGGCAGCGGCAAGTCCACCACCCTGGCCACCATGCTCGACTCGATCAACGAAACCCGCAACGAGCATATGCTTACGGTGGAAGACCCCATCGAATTCATCCATCCCCACAAGAAATGCCTGGTGAACCAGCGGGAAGTGCACGCGGACACGCATTCCTTCGCCAACGCCCTGCGCGCCGCGCTGCGCGAGGACCCGGACGTGGTGCTGATCGGTGAGATGCGCGACCTGGAAACCATTGAATCGGCGTTGCGCATTGCGGAAACCGGCCACTTGACGTTTGGCACCCTGCACACCAATTCGGCGTCGTCGACCATCAACCGTATTATCGACGTGTTCCCTTCGCACCAGCAATCGCAGATTCGCGCGCAACTGTCTCTGGTCCTGGAGGGCATCCTTTGCCAGGCGCTTCTGCCCAAGGCGGATGGGCGGGGCCGGGTCATGGTCATGGAAATCCTTGTCCCCAACCCTGCCATTCGCAACCTGATTCGTGAAGATAAGATTCACCAGATTTACTCCTCGATGCAATCGGGCCAGGAGAAGTTCGGGATGCAGACGTTTAACCAGTCGCTTTATACGAATTATATGCAGAAGTTAATTACCCTGGAGGTGGCATTGGCGCGTTCCAGCAACTCGGATGAGCTCCAGGATATGATCAATCGTGGCAGTGCGGCCGGCGTGGCCCCTCAGCGTCCGCCCGCTCCTTACGCTCCTGCCAAGCGCTGAAGATTTCCCTCGCCACCCGGCCGCCGAGCCGGGAAGGGGGGAAGGGCGTGGCAGAACTGAAACGCAATGGATTGAGGTGAAACGATGCCTGAATTTGAATTTCGAGCCACGGGACGCAACGGCCAGGCGGTCACGGGGACGCGCTCCGCCGCCAACCGTGAGGCGCTGGATGCCATCCTCCGCCGCGAGCAACTGAGCCCCACACGCATTGTGGAAAAAGGCAAAGAGATTGCCATCCCCAAACCGAAAATGGCAGGAAAAGCTTCGCCCAAGGAACTGGCCATTTTACCCGGCAGTTCTCGGTCATGATTGATGCCGGCTTGCCCCTGGTGCAGTGCCTGGAAATCCTTTCGACGCAGCAGGAAAACCCGGGCTTCGCGAAAGCCTTGGGGGACGTGCGAGCGTCCGTGGAAGGGGGTTCCACCCTGGCCAACGGTCTGCGTTTGTATCCTAAGATCTTCGATCCCCTCTACTGCAACATGGTGGAAGCGGGCGAGACCGGCGGTATTCTCGACACCATTCTGCAACGCCTCTCGGGTTACATTGAGAAAGCGGTTAAACTCAAGCGCGCCGTGCAGTCGGCGCTGATCTACCCCGTCGCCGTGGTGGCCATCGCGGGCGGCGTTATCTTCCTGCTGCTCTGGAAAGTGGTTCCGATTTTCGCCACGCTGTTTGCCGGCTTGGGGGTGGACTTGCCCCTGCCCACGCGCATCGTGATCGGGACCAGCAATGCCATCGGCACGTTCGCGCTGCCGATGATTGTGGTAGGCGGCGCCGGGCTGTATGGGCTGAAGTGGTATTACGGAACTCCCGGCGGCCGCATGCTGATTGACAAGCTGATTTTGAAGCTCCCTCTGCTGGGAAGTCTGATGAGAAGAATCGGCGTGGCGCGTTTTACCCGCACCCTGGGCACGCTGATCACCAGCGGTGTTCCTATGCTCGAAGCCATGGACATCACCGCCCGCACCTCCGGCAACGCGGTCATTGAAGAAGCCATCCTGACCGTCCGTAAGGCCATCGAGACGGGCCGGACGATTGTGGATCCCCTGCGCGAAACCGGCGTCTTTCCCAACATGGTCGTGCAAATGATCGGCGTCGGTGAGCAGACTGGCGCTTTGGATTCGATGCTGGGGAAGGTGGCCGATTTCTACGAGGACGAAGTGGACGCCGCGGTGGGCGATTTGCTGACCGCCATGGAACCGATGATCATCCTCGTGCTGGGCGTGGTCGTGGGCGGCGTGGTCATTTCCATGTACCTCCCGCTGTTCACCTTGGTCGGAAAACTGGCGGGCTGACGCATCGAAACTCGAAATTCGAAACTCGAAACTCGCGAAGCCGGGGGCGAGTTTCGAATTTCGACTTTCGAGTTTCGGTCGCTTTATGAATTTGACTGGCGAAATCAAGGATTGGCTCCCGTGGGTCATCAAGATCCGTTTCGTCATCATCAGTTTTGTGTTTGCGATCGATTATGCCATCCATTCCCTGGCGCCCAATCCCGCCAACGCCACTTCCATTCGTTATCTGGGAATTGCCGTCATTCTCTGGTACATTCTGAGCCTGTTCTTCCTGATTTACAATCAGATCAGCCGCGATCATCTGCTGCAAGCGTATCTCCAGATCTATTGCGATATCGTCATTATCACCGCCATTCTGCATGTCACGGGCGACCTGGAGAGTAACTACTTTTCGCTCTACCTGGTGACGATTATCCTGGCCAGCATTCTCCTTCCGCGGGGGCGGGCGTTCCTGGTGGCGGCGGTCAGTTTCGTGTTCATGGGGGCCATGATCGAGCTCGCCTACTTACCTACGATCTACCCCGAGCTGGTGGGGAAGTACCCGGCGCTGCAATTCCTCGCGACCACCTCCGCGTTGGAGCCCGATCTGAAAGCCTTGCAAGTGAAAATCAGCGCGAGCCTCTTCGGTTTTTTCGCGGTAGCTTACCTTTCCAGCTATTTGGCGGAAAGTTTGCGCAAAGCCGGCCGCGAGCTGCGCGATAAGAACGGACAGGTGGCGAGCCTGCAAGCCAAGAACGAAAACATCATCCAGAGCATGCGCGAAGGGTTGCTCAGCACGGAACTGGACGGCACGATCACGGAGTTGAACCCTGCCGGGGCGGAAATCCTGGGCCGCCAAATAGACGAGTTGCGCGGGGGCCACATTGATTCCATCTTCCGCGGTTTGGCCGATGACCTCCCCTCCCCTCCGGAAGCGGGTTCCCCCCTGGCACGCCAGGAGATAACCTACCTGCATCCGCGCCGGGAACACCGCATTTTAGGCGTTTCCTCATCCCCGCTGGTCGTACCGGCGGTCGGAGTGGTGGGGCACGTTTACAATTTCCAGGATCTGACCGAGGAGAAACGGCGGGAAGCGGAGTACCGCACCAAGGACCGCATGGCGACGCTGGGCCGCATGGCGGCGGGCATTGCCCACGAAATCCGCAATCCTCTGGCCTCGATCTCTGGGTCGGTAAAACTCTTGCACTCGATCAGCGAACTCGATGAGGATCAAGCGAAGCTGATCGCCATTGTAAG
>Ga0187865_1003526_pt1 | contig 12792 bp, 9 predicted proteins | sample June2016WEW_11_1_2_FD_132989 | JGI IMG/M metagenome (GOLD analysis project Ga0187865, IMG submission 132989) | Peatland microbial communities from SPRUCE experiment site at the Marcell Experimental Forest, Minnesota, USA - June2016WEW_11_100 | ecosystem: Environmental > Terrestrial > Soil >...
AACAGGCGCTCAATCATCCCACCTGGAAAATGGGAAAAAGGATCACCATCGACTCGGCCACATTGATGAATAAGGGGTTCGAGGTGATCGAGGCCTGCCGGTTGTTCAATGTGCCGCCCGAGCGCGTGCAAGTCGTTGTGCATCCGCAGTCTACGATCCACTCCATGGTCGAATTCGTGGATGGCAGCATACTTGCTCAATTTTCTGTGACCGACATGCGCCTGCCCATTTTGTATGCGCTGACGTATCCGAATCGGATCCCTTCGGAGTTGCGCTTCTCGGTCATGGACCTGCGGCATCTCGATTTCTGCCCCCCGGATATGGCTAAATTCCCTTGTCTCGGTTTGGCTTACGAAGCGGCGGCGGCCGGAGGCGCAAAGACCATCGCCCTGAACGCCGCCGACGAGGTCGCGGTAGCCGCGTTTCTGGAGGAGCAAATCGGATTCGAAGAGATCCCGCAAATCATCGAAGAAGTAATAACTGCAACGCCAGCCGGACATTTGGAATCTATCAAGAAGGTACTGACTCTGGATACCGAGGCCCGCCTTTTGGCAAGAGAAATGGTGAAGCAGCGCCGCCGAAAGGGATCGCCCATCAGGACCATTTCGTAACCGGAATTATGGAGTAATCTGAGGAACTATGCCGCAGCTTCTGTCCATCCTTCATACCATCTTCGTCATGGGGATCGTCCTCGGATTCATGATCCTGATTCACGAGTTCGGTCACTACGCCGCGGCCAAGTATTTCGGCGTTCGGGTGGAAGTGTTTTCCATCGGCTTTGGCAAGCGCCTGCTGGGCTTCACCAAAGGGGAAACCGACTATCGCATCAGCGCCATACCGCTGGGCGGGTACGTGAAGATGTCGGGCGAAAACCCCATGGACGACCGCACCGGCGATCCGGGGGAGTTTCTGTCGCACCCGCGCTGGCAGCGCTTCATCGTAGCCTTGGCTGGACCGGCCATGAACATCATGCTGGCCATCGCCCTGCTTACCGGCGTGTACATGGTGCACTACGAATACCCCGCCGTGCTCGATGAGCCGGCCGTTGTGGGATGGGTGAATCCCGACACTCCCGCCGAAAAGGCAGGCATCCAGAAGGGTGACAAGATTGTCCGGGTCGAGGACATCGAGAATCCGAACTGGGAACAAGTGGACGTCAAGGCTGCGCTCAGTCCGAATCAGCCGTTGAAATTTGGCATCGAGCGCGACGGCAAAGTCGTAGAGAAGGTCCTGGTTCCGGAGCCCTTCGGACCCAATCAATACGGAGACATCGGTTGGGTGCCGAAGGAGCCCAGCATTACTTTGACCGTCGTCGAACACAGGATGCCCGCCGAGAGGGCTGGTCTCAAGGTCGGCGACCAGATCTTGACCGCGAATGGCCAGGACATTCCCGCTCTGCAAGCGCTGATCCAAATGTTGAACCGCACCAAGGATCAGCCGCTGGAAATTGTGGTTCTCCGAAACGGCCAGAAACTGACCTTCACGGTGAAACCGACCCTCGCTCCCGGAGGGCCCTCGCAAGAACTTCGCTACCGGATCGGCGTCGCCAGCGTTCCCACCAAAGTTGTGAAGCTCAATTTCTCGGACGCGCTGCAACGCTCGCTATCGGACAACAAGAAGAGCTCTTTCCTCATCCTGGAGTTGCTGCAAAAGATGGCGCAGCACAAAGTCTCCATGCGTCAGGTCGATGGTCCGATCGGAATCGGCAGTGCCGTTGGCCAGGCCGCCCGCGAGGAGGGCTGGACTCCGCTGCTGCTCATCACCGCCGCCATCAGCTTGAACCTGGGCATCATGAACCTGCTGCCGATTCCCATCCTGGATGGCGGCGTGATCCTGCTCCTCTTCATCGAGAGCCTCATGCAGAAAGAGATCAGCCTGCCCATCAAAGAACGCATCTACCAGGCGGCCTTCGTCTTTCTGGTGCTCTTTGCCGTGATGGTGATCTATAACGACCTGGTCAAGACACTGCCGGGGCTCACGCGGATGCCGTAGCTTTCGCTGTTCGCTTTTCGCCATTCGCGCTTCATTAACCACAAAGGACACGAAGGAGCACGAAGGAAATCCTCAGAAATTCACGCCCCTGTGTGACTTCGTGTCCTCTGTGGTTAATGAACTTAGGGCACTACCGCCTTCCGGTCAGGGGGCGTCTTCTTGCCCTGACCTGCTAAAATATAATCTTCGATATGGCCGAAATTCAGCGTAGAAAATCCTTTACCGCCACCATCGGCGGCGTCCGCGTGGGCAGCGACGCACCGGTTATGGTGCAGTCCATGACCAACACCGACACCGCGGACATTCCCGGCACTATCAAGCAGGTCGCCGCCCTGGCCCGCGCCGGCAGCGAAGTAGTCCGCGTAACCGTCAACAACGACGACGCCGCCAAGGCCATCCCCCACATCGTCGAAGGACTCGAGAAGCAGGGCTTGCGCGTGCCCATCGTCGGCGACTTCCATTACAACGGACACCTCCTGCTCACCAAATATCCAGGCTGCGCCGAGGGCCTGGCCAAATACCGCATCAATCCCGGCAATGCCAGCATCGGACGCAAGAACCACGACAACTTCCGCACCATGATTGAGGTTGCCGTGAAGTACCAGAAACCGGTGCGCATAGGCGTGAACTGGGGATCGCTCGATCAAGCATTGCTGACCAGGATGATGGACGAGAACTCGCGCCTGCCGGAGCCGAAAGACGCCCGCGAAGTGACCATGGAAGCGATTGTAGTAAGTGCGCTCACTTCGGCGAAGCTGGCCGAGCAGCACGGATTGCGCTCCGACCAGATCATCCTCAGCGCGAAGGTCAGCGGCGTGCAGGATCTGATCGATGTGTATCGCATACTCGCCGCGCGCTGCGAGTACCCGTTGCATCTAGGACTAACCGAAGCCGGCATGGGAGCCAAAGGCATAGTGGCGTCAAGCGCGGCGATGGCGGTCCTGCTGCAGGAAGGCATAGGCGACACCATCCGCGTTTCGTTAACCCCCGCTCCCGGAGGCGATCGCACCGAAGAAGTCCGCGTAGCGCAGCAAATTCTGCAATCGCTAGGCATTCGCAGCTTCACCCCGCAAGTCACCGCCTGCCCCGGCTGCGGCCGCACCACCAGCACTTTCTTCCAGGAAATGGCCGAGCAGATCCAAACCTACCTGCGCGACCAGATGCCCGTCTGGAAGGAAAGTCACACCGGCGTGGAAGAAATGAAAGTAGCCGTGATGGGCTGCATCGTCAATGGCCCCGGCGAATCGAAGCATGCGAGCTTAGGAATTTCTCTGCCGGGCACAGCCGAAGAACCGAAAGCCCCCGTTTACGTGGACGGTCGCCTCTTCACCACCCTAAAAGGCGACAAAATCGTAGGCGAGTTCATCAAGATTCTCGACGACTACGTCGAGTCCCACTACGCCGCCAGAGAAAAAGAAGAAGTCGGCGCGCGGAGCTGAGCCCGCGCTAGCGCTGCTCTACAGTCTGCACGGTTGAAGTCCATCCTGATGGTACGTATCAAGATTCAAACTGTAGTGTTTCGACTCATTTCGTTTTATTTCGCAATATAGTATTCTGCCCACGTCGAATGACTGAGTGGATTCAGACCGCGCTTCTCTGCCTGACAATCTTTGCCGCCGCTGGTGGCACCGCCCAACAAACCGGCATCGGCTACAAGCCCGCCACCGACGCCGACAGCAAGAAAACCATCCTGCTCAAGGATTTTCAGCCCGAGCCCGCGCTTCATGCCGCGGTGCACGAAATCCAACGCGCGAAGTTCCCCGTGATCGACGTGCACACCCACACCAACGATGCCGTCGGCATTGGAGATCGAGTCGATCCCAAAGAAATGATCGCGCGCATGGACCGCCTCAACATCAAGACCATCGTCATCCTCACCGGCATGTGGGGCGACAAACTGCAGACCATCATCGACACCATGGTCAAGTCCTATCCCGGGCGCTTCGTGGTGTTCACCCAATTCGACTGGACGAAGATCAGCGATTCGAAGATCAATGATCCGAATTTTAGCCAGCTCATGGTGCGCCAGATCGACGACTCGGTTGCACGCGGCGCGCGCGGGCTGAAAGTGCTGAAAGAACTCGGCCTCGGCGTGCGGGATGCGAGCGGCAAGCTGATCACGATCGACGACCCGCGCCTCGACCCGGCATGGGAAGAATGCGGGCGGCTGAGCATCCCCGTGTTTATTCACGTGGCCGATCCGGAGGCGTTTTTTCATCCCATCGACGCCCGCAACGAGCGCTACGAGGAGCTCATCGAGCATCCGGACTGGAGCTTCTACGGCCCGCAGTTCCCTTCCATGCGGGAATTGTTTGCGCAGCGCGATCGAATGTTCGCGAAGCATCCGCATACCACGTTCGTCGCCCTGCATTTTGGCAGTTGGCCCGAGAACCTGGACTTCGTCGAGCAAACGCTGCAGAAATTTCCCAACGTCATGATCGAAACCGGCGCCCGCGAAGGAGAACTCGGACGTCAGCCGCGCCGCACTCGCCAAATCTTTATGAAATATTCCGACCGCATTATGTTCGGCACCGATGAAGGCGCGGGAGAAGCGATGTATCAGAACTATTTCCGCTGGCTCGAGACCGAAGACGAATACTTCCCGTATGCGCAATATCCGCTGCAAGGACGCTGGATGATTTACGGCCTGGGCTTGCCCGATGACGTGCTGGAAAAGGTGTATCACCGCAACGCCGAGGAGCTGTTTGCGCGGTTCAAGGGTGCGGGACCGCGTGCGGAACGGGGCGCTGGGCGAGGCATTTCGGGCGGCGCACCCGCCAGGTCAACCACAGAGGGCACAGAGGACACAGGGGGAAGCAATTGATTGAGAGACCGCTAAAAAAGAAGTCCCCTGTGTTCCTCTGTGCCCCCTGTGGTTAAGAATCCCCGCCGCCAAATAGCCCTTGACAATGCCCGCGGCCATCAACGAAAGTTACTATTCGAAACAAATCGAAACACCATGCCTCCGAACGGTCTGCTCAACGAAGAACGCCGCCGTGAAATCCTCGGGGTCCTGCATCGGGACGGACGCGTGCTCGTCAAAGATCTCGCCCGGCATTTCCGTATTTCGCAGATCACGATCCGCAAAGATCTGGAGTTCCTCGACGGCCAGGGCGTCATTCAGCGGACCCATGGCGGCGCGCTGCCCGTGCAAGCCGGTGCCCTGCTCGATCCATCGTTGCGCGAGAAAGAGAAGCTCCACCGCAAGGAGAAGACCCAAATTGCCCACGCCGCGGTGCGCCTGGTGGAAGAAGGGCAGTCCGTGCTGCTCGATTCCGGAACGACGACGACGGCCATTGCGCGCTTCCTGAAACGCAAGACGCGGCTCACCGTGATCACCAACGCGATCAACATCGCGGCGGAGTTGGCCGGCACGCACATTGAAGTGATCCTGACCGGAGGCACGCTGCGCAAGAACTCGTTTTCTCTGGTCGGTCCTCTGGCCGAGCGAACTCTGCGCCAGCTCAGCGCCGACATCTTGTTCCTGGGCGTGGATGGCTTCGACACCAAGGCTGGCCTTTTCACTCCGAATTTGTTGGAGTCCGAAGTGAACCGGGCTATGGTCGAAATTTCCCGCAGGACGATAGCGGTTTGCGACTCGAGTAAGTTCGGCCGTCGCAGCTTGTGCAACATCACGCCGGTCACGGCGGTCCACGAGGTGATTACCGACAAGCACATCCCAAAGTCAGATTTGCAAGCGCTGAAAGAGGCGGGAGTAAAGGTGACGTTGGTGTAAGCGGACGATTTTTGGGAAGGGCACGACTTCAACAGGCTGCGGAAAAACTCGGGTTTCGATCTTGTTTTGAAAGGGCACGACTTCAGTCGTGCCGTAAGTGCCACAAATCAACGGCGGCTTTAGCCGCTGCGGTAAGGCCCCGAACATCGCGCGAACATTTTGGAAACGGCTGCAGCGGAGCTAAACACACCCCATGAAATCGGCAGAAATTGCGGAACAGGGCCAGCACACGCTGAGCGAGATTCTTTCCCAGCCCCAGTGCTGGAGCGCGTGTCTCACCCATCTGGCAGCCAGCGCGGAACTGCGTGCGGCCATTCAACTCGCGCGACCCGGAGCGGAATGGATTTTTGTGGGCTGTGGAACTAGCTATTATCTCGCGCAGGCGGCTGCAGCGAGTTTCAACTATCTCAAGCTACCGGCACGAGCTGTCCCAGCTTCTGACTTACTGATGTATCCCGCACTAACTCTGCAAGCCGGACGGGATTATATTCCCGTTGTGATTTCGCGCTCCGGCCGCACCTCGGAGGCAGTCCGCGCCGCGCAAATTCTGGAGAAGGATCACAATCTTCGCACCATCGCCATTACCTGCGCCGATCGCCAGCCGCTGGAGGCGTCATGCAGCGTGACGTTGAAGCTGCTCGACGCGGACGAACTGAGCACGGTCATGACGCGATCGTTCACGTCTATGCTGCTGGGGCTGCAATACCTCGCGGCAACCGTCTCTGGCAATGATGCGTTCCGTCGCGCATTGATCGAACTCCCGCAACAGGTCGAGCCGCTTCTGAAAGACATTCCCCAGCGTCTGCAGTTGTTTGTCGAGGCTCGCAGCTTCTCTGATTTCGTCTTTCTGGCGCAGGGCCCCCTGTTCGGGATTGCCTCGGAGTGCATGCTGAAGGTGACCGAATCCTCGTGCTCCTATGCGCAAGTATTTCATTCTCTCGAGTTCCGTCATGGTCCGAAATCCATCGCAGGTCCGGAAACGCTGATTACGTTCCTTATGTCGGAAACTTCCTACGACGCGGAAGTGGAGTTACTCGAAGAAATGAAAGCTCTCGGCGCGGCCACTATGGTGATTGCGAATCGCGTCGAAAGCCGGGCCCAGCGGGCCTCCGACTTCGCCATCGAACTCGGCCTCCCGTCGCCCGAGTACGCGCGCCCCGCGGCGTTCACGATTTGGGGTCAACTGTACGGCGTTTACTACGGCCTCAAGAAAGGCCTCAATCCCGACTCGCCGAAGAACCTAACGCGCGTGGTCGAGCTCGCGGACAGCCAGTAAAACCGGCGGTCAGCACTTAAGCGAAGAACGTCAAAAGGCCTGCCCCATGTCCAAGCTCGATATCGCGATCGCCGGAGAGATCAACCTTGACTTGATCCTCTACGGTCTGCCTGAGCAAATGCCCACAGAGCGCGAACTGCTGGCCAGCGGCTTCACCATCACATTAGGCAGTTCGTCGGCCATCCTGGCGCATAACCTGGCCGCTCTTGGCAGCCGCGTGGGGTTCGTCACCAAGGTCGGCGACGATTCTTTCGGAAGCCTCGCGATGGAACGTCTGCGTGAGCGCGGCGTGGACCTTGCCCGCGTCGCGCATGGCGCCAAGTCCGGCGTAACGCTCATTCTGCCGCACGGGCCCCAGCGCCACATCCTCACGTATCCGGGCACAATCTCCGAGTTGCGCTTTGAGGATCTCGACCTCGATTACCTGGCGTCCGCCCGCCACTTCCACATGTCGTCGCTGTTTTTGCAGCGTGAACTGTTGCCGCATGTGCCTGAACTTTTTCGGCGGATGAAGTCTGCCGGCCTGACTACCTCGCTCGACACTAATGACGATCCCGACGACCGCTGGGACAGCGTCCTCGAAGAGGTTCTGCCTCATGTGGACATCCTGCTACCGAACGAGCGCGAAGCGATGAAGATTTCCCGGGCTGACGACGTGGAAACCGCGCTCTCGCGGTTCGCACAAAAGGTGGAAACCGTCGTGGTCAAAATGGGCGCCAGGGGAGCCCTTGCTATTCGGGATGGGCACCGATTCAGCGCACCCGCCGTGCCGGTAACGGTCATCGATCCGATTGGCGCGGGTGACAGCTTCGACGCCGGGTTCCTCCACCAATTTCTGCGCGGAGCGGATCTCGCAACGTGCCTGGCCTATGGAAACATGTGCGGCGCATTCTCCACCACCGCCTGTGGCGGCACGGAAGCGTTCCGCGACGCCGCGCGGATGCGAGAATTTCTCCGGCGGCACGATGCCAGAAATCAAGCACAATAGATTTGGTTGGTTGAGAGAGCTGGAGGCATTTGGGGTGGGAGACGGGAATTGAACCCGCAACCGTCGGAGCCACAGTCCGATGCTCTACCAATTGAGCTACTCCCACCGCAGACAACGATTATAGCAATTGCGGCGGGAGTGCATAGCCGGGCATCCTAGCGCGGCTGGACGGGCGAGGCGCCCGTCTCTCCACCGTACGACTCAACGAGCTACGGTCTGCCCACGCCCATGTACTGGAATCCCATGGCGCGCAGACGCGACGAGTCGAGCAGATTCTTGGTGTCGATGATGATCGGCTGTTTCACCAGGTGGCGGATCCGGGCGAAATCGAGCGTCCGGAACTCAGGCCAGCCGGTGGCCACGACCAGGGCATCCACGCCTTCGGCGACTCCGTAGGCGGATTCGCAGTACTTCACCATGCCGTTCAGTTGCAGGCGCGCGTCGGGAATCGCCACGGGATCGTAAGCCCGCACGCGCGCTCCCCCGGCCAGCAAGTTCTGCGCCAGTTGCAGCGAAGCCGATCCCGCAACGGAGTTGGTGTGGGGCTTGAACGCCAGCCCCAGAATGCCGACGTCTTTGTTCTGCACGGTATCGATCGCAACGGCCACTTTCTGCAAGAGCCGGTTCGCCAGATCCAGATTCACCTCGCGGGCAGCATTCAGCACTTTCAGGTCGACACGGTTCTCTCGCGCCAGCCCCGTGATCGATTCCATGTCACTCTCGGCAAAAATTCCACCCATGCCGGCGCCTGGTTGCAGGCAGCGCGGCGCGATTTTCTTGTCCAGCCCCAGGGCGAGTGACAGGCTGACGGCATCGGCGTTCACGTGTTCGCACAGGCTGGCAATTTCGTTAATGAACGAAATCTTGGTCGCCACGAATGCCGTGGTCGCTTCGCGCGCCAACTCCGCCGTTTCGTAATTGGTGACCAGCACCGGAACCCCGCGCATTACCAGCGGATGAAAAATCTGTTTCAGTGAAGAAACGGCTTCGCTCGAAGGCGTTCCGAGAATAATCCGGTCGGGCCAGTTGAAGTCTTCGACCGCGCATCCGTTGGTGAAGAACATCGGTTGGCACACCAGCAGGCTCTTCAGCCCTTTCTCCTTCAGCATTTTTTCAATCTTGGTGGTCGAACCCACCCGGCCCGGCGTGACGATCGACAGCACCTGGAAGCGGCCAGCCGCACCCGCCAGGCGGAGTACGAGTTCTTCCAGTCCCTGGGCCGAATCTTCGGCGAGAAAAATTACCTGTGCCCTGCGAGCCAATTCTTCCGGGTCCGCCGAATACACCAGCCGTCCCGAACGCACGTTGCGCCGAATGACTTCCTGAAGATTCTTTTCGAAAAAGGGTACGTTGCCCTTGGCAACTTCGATGATGCTCGAGCCGTCGGCATGACAGCAGCAAACCGGCGTGCCGAAGTCGGCGAGACAGGCGGAGATGACGGTGGCGAGGTAGCCGGATCCATAGACCCCAATTTGCATATTCTCTCTTCCGATCAAACCCGCAGCCTGGGATCCGGCGCTTGTTGTGCAGCCCGTTGAATCTATGGTAATCCGTCCAATGGACTTGGCAACGGGTGGAAAGTACATGTACCGATGGTCAGCGAAACTGGCCGCTGGTTGCGGGTTTTCATGGGGTATTGAGGGATGGGGGCGAATCTTGTTGCAATTGGGGCAGCATTACTTGCACCTGCCCAGCCCCTAAAAGGGGTGGTTGATTTCCCGCAAGAGAGGGGGCAAGCCCCGTCTCTACAAGAGGACTTAACGGTCCTGTCTCGGGTTACGACTTTGAGGACAATTGGCCGCGTCCGAGCGGCAGCGGCGCCACATCCTGCCAGCAATCGCCATTCTCGCGGACGAACATCAACTCCTCCACATGAACCTGCCGCTTGCCCGGAAACTGCGCCCAGCGCTCCCGCGCGACCACGTACGCTGCTCGCGCCTGCTCATCCCGCTCCGTTTTCAAAATCGTGAGATGCGGGATATAGGGCCAACTCTCCTCGCAGCGCAGCCCTCTCCCACAGAGCTGATCGTGCAGTTCACGCATCCGATAAGCAGCCTGCTTCACCTGGATGAACACCGTCGGAGTCGCAGGCAGAAATGTCTCCACGTCTCCCAGTTCGACGCTGAAGGGGACGACGCGGCCACAAGCCTGTTCCAGAAATTCCAGCGCTGCCGCTTCGGTTCCCGTCAGCTCCCGCGGAGGAAGAATCGTGAGATGGGCCGCCATGTGAGGCGTAGTCGGGTGGAGTTCCCGGCGCAGTTGTTCCACAAACTCGCCAACCGAATTGCGGACGTAGGTCACCAACGCGTAGCGTGAACTGGGCATGACTTGCGAAGGGAAATTATAGCCCGAGCGCGGCCTGCAACGGCAGTCCACCTTTTGGGGGTGTCGCGAATGTCACCTGCATCCGATCATTTATAATCGAATCTCGTATGATCGAAGAACAGTCGGGGCGTAGCGCAGCCTGGTAGCGCACCTGCCTTGGGCGCAGGGGGTCCGCGGTTCAAATCCGCGCGCCCCGACCAATTTTCTTTTCGATTCCCGCTACTTGCCGGCCCCAGCGGGTTTCAGCACTGCCGTATTCCGCTCGTCCGTGGCGATCATGCGATAGAACTTTTTCCGCTCGTCCATTTTGCCGACCGGAACGCTCAGCGCCTCGATTTCCACGCTGCGAGTGTAGTGTGGTTTCACGGGAAAGCTGAGAGCTGACAGATGAAAGCCGAGCCTTACAGCTCGTACTTCTTCATCAGGTGCCGGAAGGAGCGGTAGGAGATGCCGAGGACGTCGGCGGCGCGGATCTGCACGCCGCTGGTTTGCGACAGCGCGGACTGCAAGAGCGAGCGCTCGATCTGCGCGACATAGTTTTCCATGTTCACGCCCTCGGGCAGAACCGGGCCCGGGGCAACGCTTATGGCGGTTTCCGCGCCGGCGGCCACGGCGCGAGCCTTTGGACGCTCCGCCGGCAACTCGACATGCAACTCGCTCGTGGTTTCAAGCGCCACCGCCCGTTCGATCGTGTTCTCAAGTTGCCGGACGTTGCCCGGCCAGTCGTAACCGGTCAGCGTTTCGAGCGATGCCGCTTCGACGCCGTGAATGCTCTTCCCGGCCCCGGGCGCATATTTTTTCAGGAAGTGATTCGCCAGCAGCGGAACATCTTCCCGGCGCTCGCGCAAGCCGGGCACGCGAATGGGAATGACGTTGAGGCGATAGTAGAGGTCCTCGCGGAACGTGCCCTCGGTGACTTGGCGGTCGAGATCGCGGTTGGTAGCGGCGATGACGCGCACATCCACCGGAATTTCGCTGGTGCCGCCCACCGGACGGACGGTGCGCTCCTGCAGCACGCGCAGCAGTTTGACCTGCATGGGCATGGTCATCTCGCCAATCTCGTCGAGAAAAATCGTGCCTTGGTCGGCGACTTCGAACAGTCCGCGCCGGTTCTGGTTCGCTCCGGTGAAGGCGCCCTTGACGTATCCGAAGAGTTCGCTTTCGAGCAGCGTCTCCGGGAAGGCGCCGCAGTTGACCGAGACAAACGCTTCGGCGGCTCGCGGCGAGCAGGTGTGCACGGCCCGCGCGACCAGTTCCTTACCGGTTCCGCTTTCGCCGAAGACGAGAATTGTGCTGCTGGTGCCGGCGACGGTGCGGATGGTCTGCTTCAGCTTTTCGAGCGCCGGACTGGCGCCGATGATGTTGTCGAGCGAGTTGCGCGCGGCGGCGTCGCGGCGCAGGGCGAAGTTCTGGCGGCTGAGCGAGACTTTCGTGAGCGCGCGGGCAATGGCGAGTTTGACTTCGTCCACCAGTCCCGGACTCTTGCGGATGTAATCGGTCGCGCCGCCCGCCTTGACCGCCTGCACGGCAGCTTCGTAGTCATCGACCGCAGTCATCAAAATGACCGCGGAATCGGGCGAGACCTGGTGCGCGTGGCGCAGGACTTCGACTCCATCCACGTTGGGCATCTTGATGTCGGTAACAATCACGTCGAACAGCGCGCTGTCGATCTTGCGCTTGGCCGCTTCGCCACCGGTGACGGTTTCCACCTTGTGGCCATCGCGGCGCAGGGCAATGTCGAGCAGTTCGCAGATCGAGCGCTCGTCGTCGCAGACGAGAATGTTACCCACGCGAACCTCCTCCCGCTCCCGCTCCCGCTCCCGCGGCTGCCAGCGCAGCTCCGGCGGATGCCGATGTGGAGGAGGAAGTTCCGCCAGCGGCGCCCTGCTCCAGTCGCCGCAACCGCACCACGAAGCTGGTGCCCTTGCCGACTTCCGAACGCGCCCACACCTTGCCCTCATGCGCCTGGACGATCTGGTAGACGATGGCGAGGCCCAGCCCGGTTCCGCCTTCAAAGTTCGACTGGAACGGCTCGAAGATTTTTTCCGTCTGCTGCGGGTTGAGGCCGGGACCGGTGTCGGCAAAGCTCATCTCCCAGTCGGGTCCGCGCTCGGTGAGGGCCACGGTCAGCGTTCCACCTTTGTTCGTCGCTTTTATTGCGCGCACCGCGTTTTCCGAGAAGTTCCAGAACACCTGTTTGAGCTTGTCGCCGTCGGCCAGCACCCAGGCTTCGGACTTCTGAAAGCTGCGCTGGAGCTTGATGCCGGCGTTCTCGGCGGTGAGGCGGTGTTCGAGCAAAGTGAGCGTGTCCTCGAGCAACGGAACCAGATTCACGCGCTCGAAGCGATATTGCTTGCCCCGGGAGTACGCCAGAAAATCGGTGATGATGTTGTTGAGGCGTTCGGACTCGCGGATTACGATCTGCAGCAGGTGACGCTCTTCGGGGTTCAAGGAAGGCGCATCCGACAACATGCC
>Ga0187865_1003528_pt1 | contig 12776 bp, 9 predicted proteins | sample June2016WEW_11_1_2_FD_132989 | JGI IMG/M metagenome (GOLD analysis project Ga0187865, IMG submission 132989) | Peatland microbial communities from SPRUCE experiment site at the Marcell Experimental Forest, Minnesota, USA - June2016WEW_11_100 | ecosystem: Environmental > Terrestrial > Soil >...
CAGTAGTACTTGTGCTGATGGGTGTAAAATCTCATGGGCTTCCTCCTTCTTCTGGTATTATTTTGTCTTGTCAAAAACTAAATATACCATGTTTTAGGAGGAGGCCTTGAATAGTATCAAGTCAATACGGGAACCATGATGAAGATGTGAATACTATCGATTGAAAGCGTTAACAGTTCGCGTTAGCAGCAGCTCGACCCAGAATAGGCAATCCATATTCATGACACCGAACGCAAACTTACCCATGGACTGGGTATCTCTTCCCGTCACTTCACCTTCAGGTGTTTATGCGCCTCGTCCTTCGATTCGTAGAGGTGCGGCGCCACTTCTCGCTTTGCCAGTTCGTCGCCGAGCTTCATCCTCAGGAAAGTGCTCGTCGTGTAGCGGGTGACCTTCTCGTAAAATTGCATCACGTACTTCACCATCTCCGCATACTCTTCGACGAGTTCGGGAAGGATGTTGAAATTGTCGTAGTTGACAACGGTGTAGACCTTCTTGTCGAGAGGTTTCAGCATATTCTCAACGTGGTTCTGGATTTTCTGGATCTGCTCGCTGGACTTAACGTAGAAATTCTCGAAATTGACGTAGAAGGTATTATCCTTGGCGTCGTAGACCAGCCGATCCTCAACAGGAATTTCAAGCATGTCTCTCTTCAAGCCCATCGTCTCCGGCTGAAAGATCCGCAGATCCATCAGCTTCGGGGGCTGCTTCATCACGGGCTTGAATTCCATCTTGGCAAAGATGTCTTTCTCGAGATCCAATCCAGGCGCGATCTCGGTGAGCTCCATCCCATCCTGAGTGAGCGTGAAAACGCATCGCTCCGTGATATACAGGACGGGCTGACGTCTCATCGCGGCGTACTTGCCGCTGAAGGTGATTTGCTCAACCTGGTTGAGGAACTTCTTTTCACGGCCTTCCTGCTTGATCTGGAGCTTTCCGTCTTCCACGGCAACCTCGAGTCCTCCCGCGGTGAAGGTTCCAAGGAAGATGATTTTTTTAGCGTTCTGGCTGATGTTGATGAACCCGCCGGGTCCTACGAAGCGAGGACCGAACTTGCTCACGTTGACATTGCCGTCCAGGTCCATCTCTGCCGACCCAAGAAAGGCTATGTCCAGGCCACCTCCATCGTAAAAGTCAAACTGGTAAGGCTGGTCAATAAGGGCATCGATGTTCGTCCCCGTGCCGAAGTTAAGGCCCCCGTTGGGCATGCCGCCGATCACGCCTGGCTCGGCCGTTAAGGTTAACAGATCCAGGACTCCCTCCTCATTAGCCACGCGGGCCACTCCTTCGGGCATCCCGATACCGAGATTGACGACCTGATTGGGACGTAGCTCGAACGCCGCCCGACGTGCGATTACCTTCCGCTGCCCCAACTCCATCGCCGCGATGGAGGTCATCGGAATGCGCACCTCCCCAGTATAACTTGGGTTGTAATGCTCTAGGAACGTCATCATGTGGTTTTCCAATCTGGCAACTACGATACAGTCTACCAGGATGCCAGGGACCTTAACGTGCTTTGGGTTCAGGGTATGTTGATCGGCGATCCTTTCAACCTGGGCAATTACGAAGCCGTTGTTGTTCTTCGCTGCCATGGCCTGGGCAAGCACTTCGATGGAGAGAGCTTCCCTTTCCATGGTGATGTTACCATTCGTGTCGGCCGTCGTCCCCCGGATGATGGCCACATTGATGGGCGGCAGCTTGTAGAATAGGATCTCACGTCCTTCGACCTCCATGAGCTTGACGAGATCTTCGCCCTCTTTCTTCGTTTTCTGATTCAGCTTCCCACCGTCTAGACGGGGGTCGATGAAGGTCCCGAGTCCCACATAGGAGATAAGACCGGGCTTGCGGGCGGCGAGGTTGCGAAAGAGCGTGCTAATGCAACCCTGAGGCATGTTGTAGGCCAGGACCTTTTCCTCCCGGATGAGCTTCTGGAGCATGGGGGCAAGACCGATGTGGCCGCCGATCACCCGCCCCACGAGGCCTTCGTGACCCAAGTGATTCAGTCCCTTTGTTTTACCATCACCCTGTCCCGCTGCGTAGATTAGTGTCAGATTTAACGGGTGGCCCTCCTCCTTAAAACGCTCTTCGATGTGGATGAGCATATCCTCGGGGACCCCGGCGCCGACAAAGCCGCCCGTCGTTACAACGTCGCCGTCCCGGATGATGGCGGCAGCCTGCTCACCCGTAACGACCTTTCCCTTCCTGCGCAACTGTGCGCGGAGTTCCTCGAGGATTGGGTGCGGCGAGGACGGCAACATATAGCCCTTGTCAGCAAAAGCAAAATATTCATTTTCCTTTCGTTGCGTTGATTACTTAATGAAAGGGCGTATCAACGTTTTATCCCAGGAATTCAATCACCTCACGATTGAATCGCTCGGGCGATTCAATCATCACCAGATGTCCAACACCCGGATGGGTTGAGAGTCGTGCACCTTTGATATGCTCGGCAAGGTACTTGCCGTTTGGATAAGGAATGAGCGGATCGTAATCGCCATGAATAACGAGTGTTGGCGCGGTGATTTGCGCTAGCCGGTCAGCGACGCCCTGGCTCTGATACATCATACCGGCGCCCAACTGCCGCTTATACGCTTCGAGCGACATCGGCTTGGCGAAAGAGTATTTGACTATTTGATACAGGTCTTCCAGATGCTTCGCCATATAACCTTCACCCGCAATCAGCGGGAAAATGCGCCGCAAGCGCATCTCACCGTCTTCGCCCTCATTACGCATCAGCAATGCGGCAACTTCCGGCTTGGCTTTCACACCGGTGGGTCCGCCGGCAGTGGTCGCCACCAGAACCAACCTGTCCACGAGTTCAGGATGTCGAATCGCCAACTCTTGTGCAATCATTCCACCCATCGAAATGCCAACGATGTGTGTGCGGCCTAGGTTCAGATTATTGATTACGCCTGCAACATCACCCGCCATATCAGCAATTGTGTATGGACTGGTGCAGAGCGCGCTGTCGCCCGCGTCGCGATTGTCCATGTTGAGAACGCGGAATTTCTTGGCGAATGGCTGAAGCTGCTTCCACCAAAACAAGCGCGTACTCGCAAAGCCAATAAGCAGGATCAGCGGATGACCTGCTCCAAACTCATCATAATACACCGTGTGTGAGCCAACTTGTGTAGTAGGCATCTTCTCTCCTTATGATTACACCATAGAAACTGCTGGAGTATTCATCGAAAAAAGAACAAAAAAAGCAAAAAGCGATCCTGCAAGAAACTTGTTACCCATTCTTTTCCTCTAAAACACAACTGTTCAGCAGTCTTCATTCATCAAAACTGAGGATTCCGGATCGGAAGAGAGTATGCGAAACTTACTGCGGTGTTGGAGCACTTTATAATACCCTGCAAGTGGAGCGCCAGTTTTAGGTCATCGTACCGATTTAGCATTAAATCTCTGATTTTGAGTGTGGCCGAGACCGTGTAGTCTATGGTGCCACACATCCCTATTTCACGAAGATTTCTCGTCTCTCGGCGGACTGAAGGAAATCGGCAAACTCCTCCGCTAACGCCTTTCTCTCTGAAATATTCATAATTGTGGTGCCACACGAGAGATATATCGTGCTCTCTGGTTCGGTATTGATCAGATCGGCGTCCTTCGTTGATTGATCCTTCTACATCGGTGTTGGACCGGTGTTGATTCCCACCCTAATTCCCTTCTTTTGTTTTTGCCACTCCCTTCTTCGCAGAACCCTTTGCCTTTGGCATTAATGATTCCCAGAATGCGAAATATGCCTTTGTTTGTTCTGTTGCAAACGAAACCCACGCCTCCAGTAATCCCTGAGAAGATTCGAGACATGATTTCCAGACCTTCTCCGGCTCAATGCCCTTTTCTCCGGCTGTTTTATGAGCCTCGGAGGTCTTCTCGAGACAGCCTAGCCAAGCATCCAAGAATTTCATGTAGCCTTTCTGCCAGCCCCTTGAGAATTTAATAAATTCTTCCATTCCCTCCCGAGGCGGAATTAGCCCGGTGGGCATATCCTTCAACATCTGCTGCCATGCATCCAAGGTATCTCCCCATGGAGGTTTACCCATGAAGGGGGATATTCCAGGCAGCTTAAGTGATTTGGCGAACATCTCCGACATTTCCTTGTGGACGGCTGTCATCGAATCCGACCATGCCTTAAAAAAATCTTCTGGTTTACCCTTTGCTGCGCTCTCCACATAATCCATCCATGCCTTCGTCATTTTATTATACATATCGGCACCTCCAAACATGAATTCGAAACTGTCCTTTGGCATATTGGGGAAAAAATCCCAGAACGGTCCTTTTTCGCTCTCTTTACTGAAAGTCATAACGACACCTCCTCTTTCGCAAACATTTTATGATACCCGTGTCATCTCTTTAAGTAAGATGACATGACAAGTCGCGCCTCCCCGGATATGACAGCAACACCCTCCTGGTTCTTGACCTCCGTAAAGAGCGTAACACGCCCTTTCTCCTGATTCCATTCAGTAACCTTGGCACGGGCCGTGACTTGGTCACCCGGCCTGACGGGAGCAAGGAATCGTAACTGCTGGCTTAAGTAAATCGCCCCCGGCCCTGGAAGCATCGTCCCACATACGGCGGAAATTAAACCCGCAACGAGCATCCCGTGGGCTATTCGTCCTTTAAACATAGTACCCTTCGCGTAGTCGTCATTCATATGCACAGGATTGTCATCACCAGATATTCGTGCAAATGTCATGATATCGTCGTCACTTATTATTCTGGTCCGTGTTGCTTCCTCTCCAATGGTAAAACTGGTACGCTCCTTTATCATTTCTACAGGTACCTCCCACATCCAATTATCAATTTTTCACATTAATCTCGAATGCCCATATTAGCTTTATCCCCTGCTGTTGCCGGGTTACTGGGACGCTGATTTCCCACGTTTGCGTCCCTTGACTGGTTTCTTTGACTTTTCAATGAGCCAACGAGCTACAGTGGGTGCCATTTCCTTTTGCGCCCTGGAACTGACGTACATGCCTATGTGACCAACCGGGTAAGGAAGGGTCGTCACATCCTTGGAGCCGACCAGTTCTGAAAGGGGCCGAGAGCACTTTGGTGAAACAAGGTGATCCTGCTCGCCGAACATGTTGAGTACAGGCATGGTAATCTTCTTGAGGTCAACCCTCTTTCCGCCGAGCTCAAATTCACCTTTGCAGAGTCTGTTTTCCTGAAACAATTCTTTCACCCATTTGCGAAATGTTTCACCGGCCTGGTCTGGAGAATCAAATATCCATTTCTCCATGCGCAGAAAGCTCCGTGTAGCAACGGGATCATCGAGCCGATCCAGAAGTCCTACGTATTTATCAATGATGAGCTGGAACGGTTTAAGCCAAAGGAAACCCAGGTTCAGAACTTCTCCGGGAATGTTTCCCAGCACATCAACCATGAGATCTACGTCCATGAATGGCGCCCAGACATTGAGCAAGGCATCGCCGCTAGCAAAATCGACGGGAGCAACCATAGTTACAAGGTTCTTCACCTTCTCCGGGAAAATGGCCGAATAGATAATTGAAAGTGTACCTCCCTGGCATATGCCAAGGACGTTTATCTTATCGCTGCCTGTCTTTTCCCTTACAAAGTCCACGATGTTATCCATGTAGCCCAGTATGTAATCTTCCATGGTAAGATATTTATCGATTTTCGTGGGATATCCCCAATCGATGACGTAAAGGTCGAGTCCGTGATCGAGGAGCTTGCGGAACAGGGAGAGGTCGTCCTGTATGTCCATCATATACTGACGGTTCACAAGAGCATATACAACAACAAGTGGCACAGGACAGACTCCCTTTGAACCCGGATCGTAATGGAAGAGTTGGATTTTATCTTCCTGGTATACCAGTTCCTTGGGCGTCACACCCGCTTCCACGTCTTTGATATTAATCAAATTCTCAAAACCCTTCAAGAGCTTCTGCTGGACTTTGGCCGTTTCCTTGATCATGGTTTCCATTACATTTTCGCTCATACTACCAACCTCCTCTCTATATCAAATCTCCGCAATCTCTATCGGGAAGGATTGTGTCTTGATGTGTTGATTTTCAAGTGCCTCTCGACATCCTTCATCGCACGCTTTTGATTGCGAACTTCTTTCTTCAAATCATAGAGGCTTCGATAAATCTCATCCATGTCCTTTTTGCTGGGCAGGCTAGTAAACTTCAGGATATGTTCGAACACATCATCAATCCACTTTCTGAACAGGAGTCCCCTACGATTGACGTCAAGGGTTAGCTTGCTAAATTCTTCTGAACGGAAGAGTTCCTGATAAACTTCTTCGTTGATGTTCCACCAGATGCGATAAAACTCCCGGAAGGTCTCAGGTGTAACTTCCTTACCGACAACTTCCGTAAATTTATCGTATACCCTTTCTGCGGCTTTCATGCCTGTGGCATAGAAAAGCGAGTAGAAAGCTGCCTTGGATGTGTTGAACTGAATGTATGCATATACCATGTTATTCAGGCGTTCATTGAATTCCTTGAAATAACCGACAGAAGGTGCAAGGAGGGCCTTTCCAATAGTTTCTTCATAATTCTTTATAAAGATGCCCCCCAGATCCACAACGGCTCCTCTATCGCCTTTCGCCACTTTTTCCAACACATCCGGTAATTGAGCCATGTTCTTAAACGATGGCTCAATGAAACTCCACGCAAGATCTGAGGCCGCTACGGTAGTCGAAGATAGGGCCTTTGCTGTCTCCTTCAATTCGGCGGACGGCAGTCCACCCCAGAGAGACTCCATCATCGATTGATAATGCCCAATCCACTGTTGGCGTAGGTCCCTAATCTGCTCGATACTTAGTTGTTCTCCGGAAGAAAGATCTTTGAAAGAACTTACCGTCTTGCTCCAGAAATCCAGAAGGTCAAGGTAAATCCGGGAAGCGCTGAAAACTCGATTGAATACGGTAGGGCCAAGGCCGTCCTGCCCTTTTTCCGCAAAAACCTTCTGGAATGAAGCAAACCAGTTTTGGTAGATCTTCCAGGGAGCAACAGTCTCTTCTCCGGCAGCTGTGCCCAGTTTCCCCATGGCCATCATGGATTTCATGGATTTCTCCGCAAATGTCATCCACTCATTCCAGAAGATCTGCTGAAGCCTCATCCATTGCGACATTATGTCATTCCAGCTCTTTTGACTTCCTTCCATGTTTCTTTCCCTCCTTTTCGTCAGGTTCCTTCCAACGTCTCCTGAAATCCTCAAGCCATTCAAGGTGCACAGCATTTATTATCTTGGCCAGGTCTACCCATTGATTCATCGCCGCCGGTATCTGCCGGACCCCAGACAAGCCCTGTACCAGCATTTCCAGGGATTGCCTTAATTGAACGCATTCCTTTTCCAGGGCTCCAAACTTTCTCTGCAGAGCCTCAAGGTCGGATTTAGGCACAGCTCCCAGAAAAGAAAGCCATTCCCGATAAAATTCATCCATCTTATCCGATGAATATGGGGGAGGAGAAATCGTCGGCAAATATTCGCCGAATTTCGCCCATGCTGATTTGTCCACCCCTATCACTGTTGCCATCTTTTCTAAGGCTTCAAGGTTGGAAGCATACAGGGATAATGTCTCTCCCATCCATTTCAAGAAACGAGGATCCATAAACTACTTCCTGGCGGCAGAAACTGCGTTCTGCTGATTTCAGATGTCTCTTGTCCACAACGAGGCCATTGCCGGACCGCTGTTCACCATAAAGGGCACGTAGAGTTCGTTCATCTTCAGGACGACCTCCACTTTTGCATTGATATTGTGGGGAATGAACAGAGAGAGGCAGGTAGAAACAAATAATAATGAGTATAGAAACACCGGGATTCTCTTCTCATGGCTCCCTCCTTAATCCCTGAAAAGATGGGTTTCTCACTGACTGCACAAGATCGCGGACTAATGAATCCTAGAGGAGGCGGCGCTTCCGGGTGAGATGAGAGCTTTAATATAAGATCAAGTTCAACGAGGTTGAGTTAATGCCCCCGCAGAGCCATTAATGCTTTATGGCGTAAACTACCCATGATACTTTTCATAATACACGGAAAAATGACGACGTCAATGATTTTATGGGATTATGTGTGAAATATATCAGACCTTTTGGTCAAAATAGACTGGTCAAATCTCCAGAAAGCGCAAAACCCCGTTCCTTCTGAAAAACGGGGTTTCAGTAATTGGTCCATAATACCCTCAAACAGTGTTAAAGGTTTTATGAATCTTAATCTCTGACTTTATACACACGCTTTGATTATCACGATTCCCGTTTGAGACCTACAATGAGAACCCAAGATGGCAGTTTGTGGACTAGGAAGGACGAAACAAAGAATCCGATTGCCGATTTTTCTGGATTGCCACACTGACGGAAGGGCTTACTGTACCTACAAACAGAGCACAAGCCCACAAGTTCAAATTTGCTGATCACAAATAGAAATGCTGTGCGGTTCAGAGCAAAATCCTACAGCGCCAAGTGATATTGAGCGCCGCCCGGTAGAATGAATGACTGCATTGTTTGGCTACTTCGCAAAAATATTCCATCCTTGTAGAATATCTGATTGCTTGTCTTACTCGACACCTTCGATCTTCAACTTGATCAGGACGTCGCCCGTTTCAACTACCTCACCTGGAGCTACATGGATTGTTTCTACTAACCCATCACTCGAAGACGCGACAAAAGTCTCCATCTTCATGGATTCGATACTCATGAGATCCTGGCCTCGGTAAATGCGTTCTCCCTTTTTCACCGGGATGGAGACCACCACTCCCGGCATCGGGCAGCGTACGACATCTTCGGGTTGGCCCTTCTTAGGTTCGGGCATGTGGTAGAAGAGTTTCCATTCAAGAGGAGTGTAGATTCCGAATGTACGGGTAACGCCCCGATAAGCTACCCATATGTTGTTATCCCTGTAACGGGTATGAAAGAATTGGGTTTTACCGCTGAACCTGAGTTTTATGCGACGCCTGTAGAATTCGAATTCAGGCGTGATGACCTGGTACTTAAGCCCGTCTACCATCACAGTCCATCTGCTAGGGGTAGGATCAACTATCAGGCGCAATTCGAGGAATACATCTTCCGCCTTGACCATATAGGTAAACTGACCTTTTGGCCGTTGCAGGGAGCCTACCTTCGCCATCATCGGTTTCAGGGATTCATGGACTAGAGATTGTCTATTGTGATAAATTAGAGTAGCGGCTATCGCCATATAATGAAACCACTCCTCGGGAGGGGACAACTTCATCTGGCCGTGCTCAAAATGTTGATCAATAAAATCTGTGGACAGATCGCCTGCCAGAAAATATGGGTGATTGAGAACTGCATTCACAAAGTCTACGTTGGTGATCAGCCCTTCGATATGGTATGCATTCAACGCTTGGACAAGGGATTCGATCGCCTCCATCCTTGTCTCGCCCCAGGAGATCACCTTGGAGAGCAGCGAGTCGTAATAAGTGCTGACAAAGCTACCAGCCTCAATGCTGCTGTCGATCCTGACATTTCTTATTCTGGCAGTCGCATAGCGTGTGACCATGCCAGTAACGGGCAGAAAATTCCTGGCTGGGTCCTCGGCACAAATCCGCGCTTCGACAGCCCACCCACTAGCAATGACATCTTCCTGACGGATCGGGAGCCTCTCCCCCGCGGCAATGCGAAGCTGTAGCTCCACGAGATCCAGACGCGTTACCATTTCGGTCACGGGGTGTTCTACCTGAAGGCGAGTATTCATTTCCAGGAAGTAGAAACTCTTATCTGAATTATCCAGAATGAATTCAACAGTCCCTGCGTTTGCATAGCCAGCCTCGTGCGCAAGACTGCAGGCCATAGGGCCCATGCGCTCCCGCAGGCTGTAATCAACAGCCGTTGAAGGCGTCTCCTCAATGATCTTCTGATACCGCCGTTGGATGGAACACTCCCTTTCCCCCAAGTGAATAACGTTACCATAATGATCGGCTATGATCTGTATTTCGATATGGCGTATTTTTTCAATATAGCGCTCGATAAAAAAGTCGTCCGTTCCGAAAGCCCTTCTGGACTCATTCTGACAGGACGTCACGGCAGAGATGAGCTGATCCTCGCCCCTGATAACCCTTATGCCTCTTCCCCCTCCTGCACGCGTCGGTCTTATCATCAAAGGGTATCCAATAACTTCTGCAATCGCTGCCGCTTCATCAAGCGTGGAGACGCATTCATCATGACCCGGCTTAACAGGTATGCCCAGTTTCTTGGCAAATGCCTTGGCGGCTATTTTATCGCCCAGCGTGGCGATAGCAGCCGCAGGTGGACCGATGAAGACGAGACCCGACCGAGTGACCGTTTCGGCAAACTCGGGGCTTTCAGACAGGAAACCGTAACCAGGATGGATTGCTTCACAATTGTGGGCAGTGGCGATATCGATGATCTTCTCCTTCGCCAGATACGATTCCTCCGGCTTGGAGCCGCCCAGGAATGCCCTTTCGTCCGCTTCTCTCACGTGGAGAGAACGGGAATCCGCCGCTGAATACACCGCCACCGTTTTGATTCCCATCCGTTTGCAGGTGTTCATGATGCGGATCGCAATTTCGCCCCGGTTCACAATTAGGATTTTCTTGAACATAGTACCTCCTCAGAGAGGAACATTCCCGTGGAACCGTTCCGGCCTTTCCCTCGTCTTCCCTTCCAAGAACTGGAGGCTCCTGATGATTCGATGCCTTGTGTCTCTAGGAAAAACGACGTCATCGATATATCCTCTCTGTGCGGACAGAAGGGGATTTACATACGTTTTCCTGTATTCTTCTGTTCGTTCTGCAAGCGTTCTCGTAGGATCGGATGAGGACTGTATCTCCTTCCTGAAAATCACTCCTGCCGCACCTTTGGGGCCCATGACGGCAATCTCAGCAGTGGGCCAGGCATAGTTAAGGTCACTTCCAATGTGCTTGGAATTCATTACCACGTAAGCTCCTCCGTATGCCTTCCGCATGACTACGGTGATGCGCGGCACGGTAGCTTCGATGAATGCATACAGAAGCTTCGCTCCATGGCGGATGATCCCTCCCTGCTCCTGCTCCGGTCCGGGCATGAAGCCTGGCACATCTACAAGGCATATAAGAGGAATGTTGAATGCGTCACAAAAGCGAACAAACCGTGCCGCCTTAGTTGACGCGTTATTATCCAGCACCCCTGCCAGGACAGCGGGCTGATTCGCTACGAGACCGATCGTTTGCCCTCCCATACGACCTAATCCGCAAATGATGTTTCTTGCGTAGTGGGACTGGACCTCAAGGAATTCAGCTCCGTCAAGTATACTGTAAATACATACCTTCATGTCATAACTTTGGTTGGGATTTTCAGGGACAAGATAATCAAGGGCAGGATCAGTGCGCCCAACGGGATCACTGAGGTCCAGGATGGGAGCCCTCTGTTTGTTATTGGATGGAAGGTAGTTGATGAGCCGTCTCACCTCCCTGAGGCACATGATGTCATTGGGGAGCACGAAATGTGCGACTCCACTCTTCTCTGCGTGAACCCGTGCACCGCCGAGTTCTTCGTGTGAAATTGCCGTATGGGTAATGGTCTCAACCACATTCGGGCCCGTCACGTACATATATGACGTATCCTCCACCATGAAAATGAAATCCGTCAGGGCGGGACTATATACGGCACCGCCAGCGCAGGGCCCCATGATGCAGGAGATTTGCGGGATAATGCCACTTGCCAGGGCGTTTCTCTTGAAGATATCTCCATAGGAAGCAAGCGCATCCACTCCTTCCTGAATCCGCGCTCCTCCTGAATCGTTGAGTCCGATGATGGGGGCTCCCACTCTCACGGCGTGGTCCATCACCTTACTGATCTTTTGGGAATGGGCTTCGCCCAGTGATCCTCCACGGACAGTAAAATCTTGGCTGAACATAAAGATCTCCCGCCCGTCGATCGTGCCATGGCCAGTCACGACGCCATCTCCTGGGTATGTCTTTTCTCTGCCGAATGCGCCGCCTCTTCCGGTCTTCAAGAAATCAAACTCTTCGAAGGAACCTTCATCCAGCAGAAGTTCTATACGTTCACGTGCAGTCAGTTTCCCCCTCCGGTGTTGCTCTTCTATAAGTTCAATGCCGCCACCTTTCAATGTCTCGCTTTTCATTTCTTCCAGCGCATTCATGGTACTCTGAGTAGCTTGCGATTGCTCAGACTGAACCGTAAGAGGCTCCAATTTCTTCTTACTGCTACCGTTCGCTGTTTTCTGCTCTTTCATTTCAATGCTCCAAGGTTTTAATTCAGCCAGTGCAGATAAAAAAGACGGAAGTTGGAAAAAAATGATCAAATTGACATCTCTCTTTTGATCAATATTCTCCAAAACACAAAATCCCGCTCTCTTTTGAAAAACGGGGTTTCGTTAATCAGACCATATTACCCTCACGTAATGTTAAAGGGTTTATGAATTTTAATCTCTGACTTTATATATTTTTTTTACTATCACGATTCCCATTTGATATCTACAATGAAAATCAAACATGGCAGTTTGTGGACTACAGCTTACTATAAGGAAGAAGGGTGAGGACATGGTATTCTCGATCTGTTAAAGTTGAATATCGCGAACAAAAATAACAGAAAGGAGAAGTGACCATGTCCGAGAGAGATTATAACAGGCAGGCAGCAAGGCGTCAAAGAGTCAGTAAGACGACACTGATAGTTGGTGTAGATGTCGGCAAGGCATTCAATGCAGTGGGCTTTATGAACAAGGACGGCAACGTATTGGGCAGCTGTTCGAAGCTGTATAACAGCCGGGAAGGGTTTGAGCAGTTTGTAAAGATGATAGAAGGGCTTAAAGCAAGACATCGTCTCAGAGATGTC
>Ga0187865_1003529_pt1 | contig 12775 bp, 12 predicted proteins | sample June2016WEW_11_1_2_FD_132989 | JGI IMG/M metagenome (GOLD analysis project Ga0187865, IMG submission 132989) | Peatland microbial communities from SPRUCE experiment site at the Marcell Experimental Forest, Minnesota, USA - June2016WEW_11_100 | ecosystem: Environmental > Terrestrial > Soil >...
AAAGACCGGCGTATCCACGGGGACCTCCGGTCCCGCGTAGTAGACCAGGTCAGCGACCAGCGTCCCCTGCCGCAACATATTCTGGCTGCGGGCCGCGTACTGGAGCCAGCCGGCCAATCCACCGTAAAGGGAGTTCGTCCGATCGCATTCCCATCCCCACGGCCCCATCGTCATGCCGGGCACGGCAGTGGGGTGGGGCTGCATGGCGTTGCGATGGAAGATGAACTCATTCAGCCCCTGCGTGTACATCACATCGCCTTGCCCTTTCATCTGGTAGGGGTAATTCTGCCACATGGCGAAGCGTTGGTCCCCGGTGAAGGATTCGGCGCCGACGACGGGTTTCCCGAAGACGTGCCCAATGCAACCGTTCAGCTTCACGCTGTAATTGTTATTTCCCTGGCCCACCCAGAATTCGCCCATCGGCACGTCGAGGTGCGCGCCGGACTGGAGTTCTTCGAAAGGCCCGCCGCTGTAAGGTTCGGCGTAGGCCTTCATTTTGTATTGATGGCAGCGCTCCGCAAAGCGGCCATAATAGTTGTCGCCCATCAGGTCGGCGCAGGTGCGGCGAATGTCCCAGAGGAAGCGCTCGGAAACCTCGTTGCTCTCCACCACGCGGCCGGTCATCGCGGGCAGGTACTTGCGCAGATCGTAGCCGCGACGCTTGGCGAACTCCTGCGGGAAATCCTTGGTCCAGTTCTGCATCCCCGTTTCGTAGCTGTCAATGAGTCCACCGGCCAATCCCCGAGCCGCCAGCGGGCCCAGCGCCTCCAACAAATCCTTAAAGAAATGGTCGAAATGAAAATCGTAGGCCTCGCGGCTGAACTTGTCGCATTCCAGTCCCAGTCCGCCATCCGGTGCGGGATGGTTTTCATGGCCCGTCGTGGTTTGTCCGATGCGCAGAACTGTCCATGTTCCCGCCGGCGCCTCCCAGATCAAACGGCCGCGATCGTCCATGTACGGGGTGATATCGATGACCTTGGAAGGATCGATGATCGACCCCTTGGGCACTTCTACTCCTCCCGCGCCGAATCCGCGGTTGCGCGTGAAGTTGGCCTGGTGCGTCCAGTGGGGAATTCGCGCCCCGCCGCTCAACCGGACGTCGGTGATGCTCAGCGCATACAAGGAAACGATGCGGTAGAACTTCGCTTGCACCGCCGGGAAACTTGCCGAGCTGGGAAACTCCACCGATTCTAGTCCGCTGCCGCCCCAGTCAAGGTCGCAAACCTTCCGGAATTGAGCGCCATCGTCAGAAGCTTCCAGCCAATTGGGAGCTTGGTCGCGGGAAGGCCGTGGCGCGCCAGGCAAAGGACGGCTGTAATACGCGAGCGAGCGCGCTTCGAAAGGCTCAGAGAATTCAAGCTGGAGGAACGCCGGCTGGTCCGCAGCGGGCGGGCGGATCTCGATGCCCCCCGGCTGATCGACGCCGAGCAGAACCGATGTGTCAACGGGACCCGTGCTCGTGCGGACTCCCGTGAGCGTTTGTTGCCACGGCCGGCTTTCACCTTCCAGCGCTGGGAATGCCAGGACAAACGCATCGCGATAGTAACCGAGCTTGGTGTACGGTTGCAGCAGCGTGGCGACCACTCGCCGCCCTCCTCCTCGAACCAACATTTCGCTCCAGGTGAATTGCTTCATCGAGTATTCGGGAGTAATCCAGGGGCCGCCGCTGGAAGACCATCCGGGGCAGTTCATGATGTCGAATTCCATTCCCAAGCGGTCAGCCTCCTTGGCCGCGTGCTGAAGCAGGCGCGCGTGTTCGGTGCTGCTGTAATCCACCGGGCCTTTGGGAATGCCGGTGCCCACCTGGAAAATCTGGAAGCCGCGAATACCGACGCGCTTCATGGCCTCGATGTCGAGGGTAATCCCCTCAGTGGTGACGTTGCCGTTCATCCAATGCCACCACGTTTTGCAATGGGCGCCTGGGGGTGGTTGGCGGAACGCCGTTTCCAGCGCGCCCGCGGTCTCCGCGCGAAGATCGATCGGCGGCTTGAAACCCACCAATGTCACCGCCCCCGCAGCAAAGCTCTGGATGAATGTCCGTCGTTTCATATGAATCCTCCTCTTCCCATCATGATTTGTGACTTGCCTTACGGCAACGCGGCTGAAGGGAACTAAACCGCGCGCCGGAAAAATTACTCTCCTTTCGGGAGAAAAGAAAGCAATTTTGCGGGAGGGCAAGGCGCAGGAGCGCCCGCCTACAAACCTGCCCACTCGACCACGATGACTCAAGACATGGCTGCGATGGGAGTATTTCGCAGGATCCAATACAGCAGGATCACAGCCAGCAGAATCCAGATGTAAGCAGGCCGGATGAACACACGCGGCAACGCCTTCCCGAATACAGCCTCCAATGCCGAGGAAGCTCCCGAATATCCTACGTAGGGCAATAACAGCATCATCAGGGGATTGAGCTTGAAGGCTGCGCCAACGTTACCGTTCAGGAGTTCGTGCAGCGCCCGCAGGGTTCCGCACCCGGGACAAAGAAAACCGGTAAGCGCTCGGAACGGACAGGGTGGAAAAAACCAGGTCGTCGCGGGATTGAAGACTCGCAGCATGCCCGCGGCGAGGGCCACCAAAGCCACCGGGACGCCAACCAGAAAAAGGCGTTCACCGAGGCGGTTTTTATTAGGGATGAAAGTTCGCAAGCGCAACCCTCATCGGTGTTGAAGCAGGACGGAGATTATCCCGAAGGCGGCGTAAATCAGACCGAACGCTAACCCCCCGCCGAAAGCGATCCAGCACCACATCTTGGCGTTTTTCGACGAATGGCGCGCCCCGAGATCCCTCAAGGCAATTCTGTTCCGTTTAGTCTGACCAAGCTGCGTAGCCGGGGGCGTGCTACGTCCCGTCAGCTACCTTTGCAGGTTCCATACTAATGCGACGACAAATAAAACAACGATCCAGCGAACAATAAGACAACGAGCAAACCGATCTCAACCCAACCGAGAACTATACCTGCCGTCGCCATACCCCGCCCTGTGAGGTTCCCACGCTCCCGGTCGATTTGGCTCTTTGCCACATATCCGAAGACGAGGGCCAGGATTGAGCCGATCCAATAAACCCATAGGAGCCCCATCACCAAGCTCGCAATAGCCATGCCGCTGGCGGTTGATGGGGCAGGTAGAGCCCAGGCGGCACCGGAACCTGCAACCGGGCCCGCTCCGCAGAACCGGCACCTGACCGCCTCATCCTGTATTTCCTCCGCGCAGATGGGACATCGTTCCACAAGCCACCTCCCCCAAAACGTCATCCAGCGATAGGTGCACTTCGCTCATTCGCAGGCCCAACGCTTTCTTGCCGGATGACGCCTGTCTGGTCGGTGAAGTAGTGGTTCGTGCCGGTTGAGCTCGTTATCGGATCGGCGTGGATTGCGTACGTATTAACCCTCCCCTGGGCATCTCTTTCCCCGGCGGCGTAAGTGAATACGTAGCCACTCTTCGTACCGGAGGCGAGCACCTCATCGATTAAGCCGGCGGCGTTAGCGTCCGGCGTTGCGCTGCCCACGGGGGGGCCCAGCGCCGCAATCGCTGGTGGGAAGCCCACGTTATATGTCGAAGCATAGGTTATCGCCGCCGTGTTCAAAGTCCGCAGAGATCCGACTGCGGAGGCTTGGTTAGCAGCTATCCTGGAACGCAAGAGGTTGGGGATAGCAATCGCAGCGATGATCAAGAAGGGAATCAGCGCCACGCCGGAATACCCGAGGATAAGCCCAGCAATCGCCATGCCCTTTCCTTTCAGGCGACCGGCACTACGGTTTATCTCAGAGTACGACAAATGGCCGAAAACAATGGCGAGTATCGAAGCCGGACACAGGATGAAAAAAAGGCCAAGGATGAGGCTCGCGATAGCCTTACCGCTGGTTTCAGGTTGAATTGGCTGGCCCAGCGGCGCAGCCGGCTCCAGATTCGATTTGCAGAACCTGCAGAACTTGGCGTCGTCCTGGATTTCCTCAGCACAATACGGGCACTTCTTCATGGTGGCCTCCCTAATTCTCGGCAAGAATATACGCGGCGACTGTGGCTGAGCCAACCGACCGAGATAGACAGTTGGCAGCATTAAACACCCCTTTTATTGACAAGGCAAGCAGAAGAAAGGGCAGAAGAAAGGGCACGAGTCAAGGAATACTTTGCTCTCCGTTTGCCGCAAAAATGCGGAGCCGAAGCCCGATTCCGGTACAATAGTGCTCGGCTGACCCGGGGGCGATTTTCCCGGAGCAGCCGATTCTTCCGGCCGGCCGCACACCCGTCTATCTGCGCGTCACGCGTGCACCGCTCCGTGGCGGGTGTGGGTTGGACGATCCACCCCCCACCTGGCCTAAGGTACTGACTGGAATCGGGGGCTCGCAACTACTCGCCACAGATCGCGTACTCCATTTGAGAAAGCGACCGACATCAAGAGCACAAAGAGCATTGACAGAGGGTTGAATCGAACTGCGTCCTGGACGCGACCATGGACCAGGAAACATACGCCACGAGTGAGACCGCAACCGAGGCATTGTTTGTGGAACAGTGCTCTCCAGATACACAGATTTGGTCCCTCTTGACAGTATGGGTAGTAAAACCAAGCGGCGAGGAGTACGGTCGGGAAAAGCCACATATCGAAATAGTCCAGCGCAAGATCAGTGCACGTACCGAGAATGCTTTTGTTGGACAAGTGCATGCCCGCTGCGCTCCTTCAGACCCTTCGGACTTCTCTGCCCAGGTCATCCTTCATCCGACCTTGCAGGAGGAGGATGACATCGATAATCCACCAGACCAAATATCCCCCGAAGGTAAGGAGTTTTAGGATTCCCAATCCGATACGGCCAAGATAGAATCGATCAGCGCCAAAGAGTCCTAAGCATACAGAAAGGAGAAATGCCGTGGTCCAGTTTTTCGTGCTCGCATTGCGCTGTAGGCGCAGCGAGCCGATCCAATCACCACTAGGGCGCGTGGACATGGAATCCTTTAAGGAAGCGCCGCGAAGAAGTTCTCTACTAGTTTTGCCGCGTGTGGTGGATGACTCACCACTACCTCGCAGCCCCCATCCTTTGGGGTTGTCGTGACGACTATATTTTGGAGTTGGCGCGCCTTCCTTATCACGAGAATGTAGTAAATCAAACCGGGTACGATCAGGCACAACGTCAAGAGAATCGCTATCAGGAGGTGGAGCCATGGGATTTTTGGCACCCCAACAAAAGTTGCGATCCTGTTGGTCTGGGATTGTGCGCGCCAAGTTTCGGTCGTAAAGAACTGAACGGCGCGAACCAATACTTCCTCAGGCGGCAAGCTAGTCGTTCTTGTGATTACAATGTCTGCCATCTCATCCTCCTTGCTTCCGTAAGTGTGCGCGTCAAGTTTCGTGTTTCCCTCTTGCGAGCTGGTCGGACGTAGTTAGCCGGAATTTCCATTATCCACTGTCCACCGACGCAAAAGATACTCCTGACCACCGCCCAATGCAACTGTGAGTCGGGTTTGTGGGGAGATGAACTGGAGATAATCAGGCAGCAAAAGAGCATCGCTTCTCGCCGGCGCCTCACAGGATGGCGTGCACACTCCTAGGGTGGCAGGAATTTCCTTCGTTTTGGGCGCGGCCCTGATAGCCGCTCCCCTTGTGGCGCTGAAGCTTCGCCCGCGGCCCTACTTCCAGCAGGACTGACTCCTCCGGGGGGCTATGCCCGAGTGCGGCGAACTCAGACCTGGGGAATCCTCATTCCACACGACGGCCCCAGCGGCGCGCACGCCGGGACCCTCAAGAATACTGCGCCGCTTTTAGTCTGCCCAAGCCAGGTAGCCAGGGACGATCAGTTGGACTACGGGCACGATCGTCAAAATCCCCCACCAGTTTGGCTTCTTGCGGGCTTCGGCAATAGCCATCCACAGGAGGACCATAAACACGATGCCGACGAGGGGGACGAGGCAAAGGATGCCCCACCAGATGGGTTTCTTGGCGATATTCGCCCACAGGATAAGATTGGCGATGGGGATCCAAGCCAGCCAGCCGTTCTCGGTGTTGGTTTTTTTGGCGATGGTCTGGGTCGCCAACGCAAAGTAAATGTAGAACACGGCAAAGATCACGAACATGAACAGGAACGCGACGCCCATCGCCGCGAACTGGGCCCCACTCGGTTCGTCCGCGAAAACGGGGACTGCCGTCAGCAGGGTGAGACTGGCAAGAATGGATAGAGCAACGACCATCAGATTTGACCGACGCTTGGGGAGTCTACTCATGGGATGTCTCCTTGTTAATTTAGATCACGATCAGACTCACTGGGTCTGACCGGAATTCCGCCTGGGATTCTTATCTGGTCCGAGAGGCCACGATTTCTCGGCCTTTCACGCCCGCCGCCCAGGCACGCATCGCCGGGGAGACCCGCATTTCCCTCAACCGGACGATGAAAGAAGCGCCTAACCTATACGCTTCACGAAATGCGCTCCTGACCCAACCTTGGGCTACGCGGCTGTATACACCCGTTCCGCCTGTAAAGCAAGTGGCATAAACGTACCATTCTCATGCTTGCCATTTTGCCCCCGTTTCTGACATAACGGATAGGCGTCGTTCGGCTATCCATAGCGCAAGAGGAGTTGCAAACCCCATGTTTCTCCTGAAGAAGATTGTCTCCCGTTTCCTCTTCCCTTTGCCTCTGTCCTTGGAGTTTCTGTTTGTGGGACTGTTCCTGCTTTGGTTCACGCGCCGGCAGCGGGCGGGGAAGGCGCTAGTGACCTGCGGGGCGCTGCTGCTGGTGGGGCTCAGCAACATCTTCACTTCGAACGCTCTCCTTCGCCCGCTGGAACAGCGTTATCCTCCTCTCGTCGTCGCCCACATCGGGGCGGGCGCTCCGGCCGTGGGCTTCATCGCCGTTTTGGGGGGATGGGCGGACGACGATCCGGATGTTCCCGTCACCAGCCACATTTCCCCTGGCCTGATGGTTCGTTTGATTGAGGGCGTGCGCCTGCACCGGGAAATTCCCGGCAGCAAACTCATCCTTTCGGGAGGCAATGATTCCGCTGCGGGCATGGCGAAAATGGCGGAGGTACTCGGCGTGAGCGGGGAGGATATCCTGAGCCTTTCTGAGCCGCGCGACACCGAGGAAGAGAGCCAACAAATTGCGCCCATTGTGGGTCTCCAACGATTCATTCTGGTGACCTCGGCCTCGCACATGCCGCGCGCTATGGGACTTTTCAGGAAAAGGGGCTTGCAGCCGATTGCCGCTCCCACGGATTACCTCGCTCCCCGCCATCGGGCGGAATCCGACGATCTCTTTCCCGATGGCTCCAACCTTCTCAAGTCGCAGGTTGCCTTTTATGAATACCTGGGGCTGGCATGGGAGACACTGCGGGGGAAGATTTGAGAGTGGGTGAACGCTAAACGGGCCGGCGGATCTGCCGCCCTGGTTGTAGGGGTACGGCTTGCCGTACCCTCTTCATTTTTATCGCGCGACCGAACCAAGAGGGTACGGCAAGCCGTACCTCTACAACTAGGCAGCGCCGCGCGACCCTTGTCAAGAATTGTACAGCACACCAGGGAACGTGCAACCCGGTTGTAGCTTTACACCTCTAAATGCTTATGGGATAATTTCTTCAAGCCATGACTGGGCAGGGCAGAAAGGGAATATGAAAAGACACGTCAGGAAGATTGCGGTAGCTATAGGTCTTTGTGCAATGTTGGCGGGGAGTTTGTGGGCAGCGAAGAAGCCCGCCCCGGCGGGTTCGGGACAAGCTTCCGAGCCGGCTTCTAAACCGGCATCCACGGCCTCTCCCACCGTTCCCGACCACGCCAGTTCTTACTATCACTTTATGCTGGCGCGGCGCTACCAGGAGATGGCCGGATACTATAACCGCCCTGACTACATTGACCGCGCGGTTTCCGAATACAAGCAAGCTATCGCCGCTGATCCTGATTCTCTCTTCCTGCGCATAGAACTGGCCGACCTTTATGGGCGCTCCGGCCACACCACCGAAGCCCTTCAGGAAGCCGAGGGCGTGCTGAAGGAGAATCCCGATTACCCCGACGCTCACCGGGTGCTCTCACGCATTTACTCCCACCGGCTGGAGACCACCCAAGGGAACCACGCCGCCGACAAGGAAAACCTGGCCAAAGCCATCGAGCATCTGGAAGCCTTGGTGCGAGTGACGCCGAGTGATACGGATTCCTTGCTGCTTTTGGGGCGGCTGTATCGTGCTAACAACCAGCCCGCCAAGGCGGAAGATGTGTACCGCAAAGTCTTGCAGGCGGATCCGGATTCAAGGGCTGGGCTCGTCAACCTGGCGGAGCTCTACATCCAGCAGGGCGCCTTTGACCAGGCCATCGAAGCGCTCAGCAAGATTCCCGAAAGCGATATGGATTCCCAGCTTTTAGGCATGATGGGTTATTCCTACTCGCAAACCCAGCATTTCGACAAAGCCATCGCCACCTATCAGAAGGCGCTGGCGCAGGACCCCCAAAACACGAACCTTCGGCGCTATTACGCTGAGGCCCTCCTGAGCGCCGGCAGGAATGCCGCCGCCCGCGCCGAGGTGCAGAAGATTCTCGAGAGCGAGCCCGAGGACGGGTTGAGTTACAAGCGCCTGGCGATGCTCGATCGCGAGGAAGGGCGCTTTGACGACGCGCGCCAGGAACTCCAAAAGGCCAAGTCCTTGAGTCCGGACGACCTGGAAATCCCCTATCAGCAGGCGCAGCTTGAGAGCACGGTGGGTAACGACGACAAGGCCATCGAAATCCTGCAAGGGCTGGTGAAGCAGTCGGAACGCCCCGGAGGCCAGTACACGGTGCCGGAAACCAACAACCGGGCGCTTTTCCTCGAACGCCTGGGTCTGGTGTACCGCGACCAACAGAAGTATGCCCAGGCCATGGACACTTTCCAACAGATTCAGGCGCTGGGAACGTTGCAGGGGCCCCGCGCGGAGATGCTGATCATCGAAACTCTGCGCATCCAGCACCAGCCGGCCAAGGCCATGGCGGAAGCGGAGGCGGCGGTCAAGACCTATCCCAAGGATGAGGATCTGGCCATCCTGCACGCCACCATGCTGGGCGAAGGGGGTCACGTGGATGAGGCCGTCGCGCAACTTCAAACCTTCCTCACCCATCGCCCCATCGATCGAGGCATCTATATTTCCATTGCCCAGGTTTATTTGCAGGCCAAGCGCTTCGACGCCGCCCAACAGGCGGTTCAAAAAGCGTTGGATTTGAGTCCGACCCCCGAAGACCAGAAATACGCGCTTTACTTGCAGGGCTCCGTCTTCGAGCGGCAGAAGAAGTACGATCAGGCGGAGCAGATGTTCAAGAAAGTGCTCGCCGTGGATCCGCAATACTCTCCCGCGGCGAATTACCTCGGCTATATGCTGGCGGATCGCGGTATCCGTTTGGAAGAGTCGGTCAAGTATATTCAGAAGGCGCTGGAACTTGAGCCGAGCAACGCAGCATACCTCGACAGCTTGGGTTGGGCATACTTTAAGATGAGCCGCTACGACCTGGCAGCGCCGCCCTTGGAAAAGGCCGCGAGCAAAATCCAAGATGATCCGACCATCCACGAGCACCTCGGCAATCTCTATCTGCGCATGGGCAAGAGGGCCAAGGCGCAGGAGGAGTGGCAGCGCGCCTTGAAGGAATGGCCCGAAGCCGTCTCCAACGATTTCGACGCCGAGCAGGCCAAGAAGCTTCAGAAGCAACTCGACGAACTCAAGAGCCACTCGGGGCATGGCAAATCTTCGGACAAGTGAGTGTCCGGAAGCCTTGAACTGGAAACCTACTGCCCTCGCCCCCTTGGGGGAGCGTGGAATTTTCGGAACATTCCACCACGTCAGCAAGCAGCATCTTCACCGCTACTTGAGTGAGTTTGACTTTCGATATAATGCGCGAGATACTTCCGACGGCGAGCGTGCGGAATTGGCAGTGAAGGGTGTATCAGGGAAAAGTTTGACCTGCCGGGACTCATGCGTGAAGGCATGAGGATTAGAAAAACGAAAGGCCGTGATTCGGCATGGCCAAAACAATTAAACTTGTCTTTTGCGGGGAACCCCATTTGGCTTCGGTGATTTCGGCACGGAAATCGCCGGCTCGTACTGCTCCGCCGAAGCGTGTTCCAAGAACCCACCTCTACCTGCTCGTATCGTAACCCGAGGAGTTTGGGCATGACTAGCGTAACGACCGCTCGCATTACTCCGAGGTTGGTACGGTGGGCACGCCAGCGAGTACGTGCCACACATGAAACAATCGCAAAAAGGTTGAACGTCGAACCACACCAAGTCGTTTCTTGGGAGCATGGCGAAGTTCATCCAACACTTAGACAGGCGCACGAACTAGCAACGTGCCTGAGCGTGCCATTTGGCTATCTGTACCTATCTTCTCCCCCTAGCGAAAAGACGCCATTACCCGACCTGAGAACATTAGGTGGTAGGGCTATAAAGAGGTTGAGTCCTGAGTTCCGCGACACCTTGAACGATGTGATACGTAAACAGCAGTGGTACAGGGAATACTTACAAGAAGAAGGGCGAAGCCGGTTGGAATTCATCGGAAAGTTTTCGGTGGGCGATGATATAGAGCAAGTCGCTGCGGAGATTCAAATAGCGCTCGGAATAGACGACAATCTTCGCCGCGAAACGTCGAGCTGGGAAGAATTTTTAAGCGCTCTCGTGCGTCATTGCGAGTCGAAAGGGATCCTCATTTTCCGAAGTGGCGTTGTGGGTACCAACGTTCATCGCCCCCTTTCGGTAAAAGAATTTCGTGGGTTCGCCATATCCGATGATCTTGCGCCCGCGATCTTTATCAATACCCAAGATTCCAAGACGGCACAGGTTTTCACATTGGTTCATGAAGCCGTGCATCTATGGGTCGGCAAGAGCGGGATCTCCAATCCCGACCTAAGAAAGCGCACGTCGGATCCGATGAATACAACTGAACGCTATTGTAATCGACTGGCTGCCGAGATTTTGATTCCGGGGACAGGACTCCTTGAAAGTTGGGATGTTGGCCAAACCATCGAACAGAATCTCCCGCGACTTTCCAAAGTCTACCGAGTGAGCACCTCTGTCGTTCTTCGCCGCGCCTACGAGTTGAATGTTTTGGAGTACACTGATTACTTGCGCTTCCTAAAGCGCGAAGAGGCTAGATGGAGACGGACCCAGGCCAGAAAGCCAGAAGGTGGTGACTTTTATAATACGTTGTTATCTCGGAATAGTAGTACGCTTACAAAAGTTCTCGTCGCAGCAACGTTGGAAGGAAGATTCCTTTCTCGCGATGCGGCTCGCCTGCTTGGAGTTAAGTTATCGGTTCTCAGTAAAATAGGTGAAAGGCTCGCAGGGGCAGCGTAAAAGTGCAAAAGTTTTGGCTGGACGCCAGCGTCCTCATTGAGGCCAAGAGAAGGTACTATGCTTTTGACCTTGCACCCGGCTTCTGGCAGCTTCTCGACCAACAGTGCGATGCGCATGTAATTAAGAGTCCGCTCGAAGTTTTCCATGAGCTTGCCGACAGCGGAGATGATCTATCTGATTGGGCAAAGGCCCGCAGGAATGGGAACCTTTTTGTTGAGCCTGACGACGCGGTGCAAGAAGCTTTAAGGGAGATAGCAGATTATGTTATTGGATATTACTCGGAGGCCTCAGCAAATGACTTTCTTGACGGTGCTGACCCATGGGTCATTGCACATGCGAAATGTGATGGCGGAACCGTGGTTACGCTCGAAACACTCGTGAGTGCCAATTCAAGCAAGGCCAAGATTCCAAATGTTTGCCGGGAGTTTGATGTTGAATATGTTGATACATTTGGAATGCTCCGGGAGCTGGGTTGTTCGTTTGTCCTTGAGTGACAGCCATTTGGGAATAAGAAAGCAAAAGGGCCTCGCCCTCCAAGAGGTTTTCACAACCCCCCAGATGATAACGGCCCTTTGCCGCGTTTTTGAGGTAGAATTCACCTGTCTGGACCCGCTCCGTGTTTTGCCGGGGGAGCCATCTCAACGAAACTTGGGGTTGGCCGCACGTGAGGCCGCCCGGCTGGGCGTTCACTTTGCCAAAGACACTTCGCCTTCGCGCCTTCGCCAAAATCAACGCCGGGCTTAAAATTCTCTGCCAGCGGCCCGATGGCTACCACGAAATCCGCACCATTTACCAGACCATCGCGCTGCACGACCGTATGGGAATCAGCATTTCCAAAGCCGGGAAGGGAATTGCCGTTGCATGCGATAACCCGGCGATTCCCGGCGGGCCAGGCAATTTGGTTTACCGCACCTGCGAAGCGTGGGCGCAGGCGCGCGGCTGGCGCGGTAGGATTAGGGTTCAAATCGAAAAGGTGATTCCTCTCGGCAGCGGGCTGGGCGGCGCCAGCAGCAACGCCGCGGCCACGATTCTGGGCCTCGAGCGATTGACCGGCGACCGTCTGGATTATCCCGCGCGGCAGAAACTGGCTGCGGCGCTGGGGTCTGACGTCCCCTTGTTTTTCCTCGGCGGCCGGGTGCTGGGCTGTGGCCGGGGGGAAGAGGTTTATCCTCTCAGCGATCTTCCTCCCCGCGCCTGCCTGGTCATTTTCCCCGGCTTCTCCGTTTCCACCGCGGAAGCTTATTGCCAAGCAGGTTTGCGGTTGACAGAGCAGGCCGGAACCGCTTACATTGGTAGTTTCGGTGCGTGGCCACAATTTCCCCTGATGAGTTGGGGACCGGCCGAGAACGACTTCGAGCCTGTCGTTTTCGCGAGGTGGCCTGAGTTGGCGCGATGGAAGCGCCGGCTTATCCGGGCCGGGGCCGAAGTTGCCTCCTTGACGGGCAGCGGGTCCGCTGTGTACGCCCTCTTTTCCTCGTCTCGTCAAA
>Ga0187865_1003530_pt1 | contig 12773 bp, 7 predicted proteins | sample June2016WEW_11_1_2_FD_132989 | JGI IMG/M metagenome (GOLD analysis project Ga0187865, IMG submission 132989) | Peatland microbial communities from SPRUCE experiment site at the Marcell Experimental Forest, Minnesota, USA - June2016WEW_11_100 | ecosystem: Environmental > Terrestrial > Soil >...
AAGCGGCTGCGCGAAAGCTTGGGAGCGAAGGCGCTCTTTTTGACGCATGGCCCCAAGGGCGCGCTGGTCTTCGAAGAAGGGAAAGAAACTTGGTCCAAGCCGCGGCCGGTGGAAAAACCCGTGGACATCTGCGGGGCCGGCGATAGCTTTGCCGCGGGAACAGCGCTGACCATGGCCGTAACCCGCGACCCCGTGGAGGCCGCGAGCTTCGGCAATATCGTGGCCTCGATTACGGTCATGAAAAAAGGGACGGGCACGGCATCACCCCAGGAAATCCTGGCGGCCGTGGCAGAGGATTGAACCGCGGGCGGGCGCAGACCCCAAGAAAGTGGACTGCGCCAGTGGACTAGAACTCCAATATGGGCGCTCCCCATCATGATGTCGAACGAAGAGAGATGCCAATGTCAGAAGCCCCGAAGGGTCCAACTGTGAAGTCGCGGCGACGGCTCTCGCGCATGCTCGTGCTTGCAATTGTGGTCATAACAGTAGGCTCAGCGGCGACGTTTGAAGCTATACGCGCATATCAGATTTGGTCAGCCAGCGAGCGACTGCCAGCCGAATTGCCCAAGCCGCCGCAGCTTCCGGCGGAGGAACCACCGGAACCACCGGACCCTATCCACCTGAATACAATTCCCATGCGGGCGGTGGACAAGCGCCATCTGCTTGACGGAGACTTCAAGATTGTGGTGCGAATGAGTGACCTCACCGAAAGCTGTAGGGACATCTTTGATTCATCCTTCTTCAGGTTCTCGGGATCGTCCGCGTCCAAAGAACTCGTCAAATTGGCGGACCCTGGGCAAGACTTTGAAGCTACCGACAGCATTCGAGGAGGATTACCTTTTCGGCGATTGGTGTTCGCAGGGGTTGGGCTAAAAATGTGTTTTGTTTACTATGAGATGGGGGGTCACAATTACCCGCCTACCAGTTGCCTAGCCGTTATGGATTACGGCCAAAAAAAGGCTATCTGGGTTGGAGAATCTGGGGACGAGGTTAGAAGTCTCAGAGCACTGCGTTCGATTCTTGCAGGGGGATATTTCCACGACACTTACGGCCCAGTCTGCTGATGAGGAGCTTCGACTGTAATTGCTCGTTCGAGTGGCAAAGGATTAAAAGGGGAATTCAAAATGGACAACTTCTCAATCACAAAGAAAAAGGTAGAAGGCCACACGACTTATCATTTGCGAGACCGCAAACAGAAGATGGATTTTGGCCTCGTCCCTGACATCGGCAACTGGGGTTACAGCCTCAAGGCCAACGGGAAAGAGGTTTTCTACGCGCCTGTTTCGCTCGAGCAATACATCAAGGATCGCGGCCTGGGTAGCGGCAATCCGCTGATGGCTCCCTTCGCCAACCGGATTGATCGGGACTATTACTATTTCGAAGGCAAGAAATATCTTCTGAATGGCGATCTGGGAAACTTCCTGCGCACTTCCCCTACCAACTTTCCCATTCACGGCCTGCTCTCATACGATAAGCGGTGGGAAGTGGCCAAGACGAGCGCCTCAGACTCCACCGGCGCGGCGATTACTTCGCGAATGGACTTCTACAAATATCCCGACCTGATGGCGCAGTTTCCCTTCGCGCACATTCACGAGGTTACATACCGGCTAAAAGGAGGAAAACTGGAGTGTGCGACGAAGATTACCAATGTCGGTAATTCCAATATGCCCATCCACTTCGGCTACCACCCGTATTTTGTGCCGGACGGGCCCCGCGAGCAGTGGACGCTCCATGTGGCCGCGAACCAGCATTGGATCGTGCCGCCGGAATTGATTCCTACCGGCGAGCTGGAACTCGCTGAGAAGTATCTGCCCGGCTGCACGGGGACGCTGACTTTGGGCAACACTTTCATCGACGCGGGATTCACAGACCTTGCACGGGATAAGGATGGACTGGCGCGCTTCTGGGTTGCCGGCGCCACCCGCAAGGTGGAAGTTGCATTCGGCCCGGAATTCACGACCGCCGTTTGCTATGCTCCCCTCAATTGGCAATACGTCTGCATCGAGCCCCAGACAGGGCCGACCAACGCTTTCAATCTGAAACACGAAGGGAAAATCCCGAGCTTGCGCATCCTCGCACCGGGGAAGACCTTCCAGGGGTCGTACTGGTTTATTCCCACGGGGTACTGAAGCTGTGAAAAAATAAACAATCTCACGCCAAGACGCCAACCGGATTGCGCAGAGCGCAGCTCTGCGTTTTAGCGCGGGAGATGGACGCCCATCGCAGAGCTGCGCTCTGCGCAATCCAGCTTCTCCTTCCAATGCAGGGGCCGCCCTCGTGGTCACCCCGGGCAGGCACAAGGCCTGCCCCTACGAACTCATTTGGCGAAGAGTTCCATTTCCGTGATCTGCGAGATGATGTGGCCGATCAGAATGTGGGATTCCTGAATACGCGGCGTCTGATCCGAGGGCACGCACAGGCAGTAGCGTGAGACCTCCTGCAACATGCTTCCGAATTTTCCGGTTAAAGCCACGGTGACCAATCCCTTGGCCTTTGCCGCAGCCAGCGCCTTCAGAACGTTGGGGGACTTTCCGCTCGTAGAGATTCCCACAGCCACGTCGCCGGCTGCGCCCAAAGCTTCAATTTGCCGGGAAAAGACATTCTCGTAAGCGTAATCATTGCCGATTCCCGTGAGCGCGGAAGTGTTCACGGTTAGGGCGAGCGCCGGCAGCGGGGTGCGCTCCATCTGGAATCTTCCCACGAACTCCGCGGCAATGTGCTGCGCGTCGGCGGCGCTGCCCCCATTACCAAATAAGAGGATCTTGTGCCCGTGGCTCAACGCCGAGACGAACTCCTTGACCACATCTGCGATTTGCCGGAGCAGATTTGGGTCCTCAAGCAGCGCTTGCTTGACCTTGATACTTTCTTGGATTGAAGTCGCGATTAGGGCGTCTGCGCCAGAACTCATTTTAGAACCTCCGCAAGGATGAGTGAAATCAGAGCTCTTCAACCGCACGAGGGTGGATTCCCATTCCACGGAAGCGGCCTCGAACGTTAATGGTAACACAAAGGCCAGCAGCTTCTCCGCGTCACTCATGCTTCAACTCGTGCTTCAAAGTGGGAAAAACGTTTCACTGCTATCATCCTGAGAATCGATAGCCAAAAGATGGCTATCAGTGACGCCAGAAACATATGCCGAAAGACAAAAAACAGGGATGGTGGGAAGGTGGCAGGCCCCGGCAGGGACCAACCGTGAGTAGCCGCAGGTTTCAACCTGCGGACAGCAAAGCCCAACCACCCTCCCCCCACAACCCCAACGGGGTTGGACCGAGGAAAGTTCGGCCCCTCCAGGGCCGGGCATATTCCTCGGGTTCCCTTCCCGTAGGTTTCACCTACGGCTACTCACGTTATCCCGCTTCGCGGGACTCGCCGCGGCGACCTCCTCAGAATGACGGCGCCTACGAGTTTTCCGCAACCGGTTCAATCCCGTGATTGCATGTAAAGGCATTCAGTCGTACATTATCGGGCGACGGATGAAGAAAATCTCCGTTGCATCAATCCCGCATCCTCGTCCGGCAAGCCCGAGGGGAGCAGGCTGGTGAAGGATGCCCAAATGGAGGTCTCTGTGTTCAGGTTCCGTTCTTACGGTTACATACTTATGATCGCAGGAGTTCTGGTCTGCTTGACCGCAGGCATGACCGGGCAAAGCAGGCCCAAAGGGGAAATTGATTTAGTGGGATACGCTCACACGGATCTTTCCTGGCTCTGGCCCCACAGTGAAACGATTCATGAAGTCCTTCCGCTGACTATTAAGAGTGTCTTGAAGATGATACAAGAGCATCCGGGCATGGTTTATGCCATGAGTGCCGCCCAAGCCTATAAATGGACGGAGCGCTACTATCCGGATCTTTTTACGCAAATCTCCAAGAAAATTGCCTCGGGTGAATGGGAGGTTGTGGGCGGATCGTGGACCGAACACAGCACCAACATTCCCAGTGGCGAGTCCCTGGTGCGCCAGCATCTCTACGCGAAGCGATATTTCAAAGAAAAGTTCGGCGTTGACGTCAAGATTGGCTGGCTGCCGGACTCCTTCGGCTTCAACTGGAACTTGCCCCAAATCTACCGCAAGTGCGGGATCGACTATTTCGTAACGCACAAATTGAAACATCAAATCGACCGCAATGACCCACCCGTTCCCTTCCCTTATCACCTCTTTTGGTGGGAGGGACCGGACGGCTCGCGGGTTCTAGCCTTCCACACGGTGGGCAGCTATTCCCAACCGGTCAAGCCCGAGCAGATGCTGGAATACCTGAAAACCCTCGAGGATAAACACAACGTGGATAAGCTCTTAATCCTGTACGGGAAGGGCGATCACGGGGGCGGGCCCATGCCCGATATGATGGACCGCGCGGTGGCGCTGATGCACGACCCCACCTTCCCGACCGTCCGCTTCAGCAAAGCTCTGGATTACTTCCATGAAATCCAAGCGCTCCCGCAGAGCAAGGATTTCCCCGTGGTGGACGATGAACTCTACGTTAAAACCCATCGCGGGACCTTCACAACCGACTCGCAGGTGAAGCGCGACAATCGCCTCTGCGAAGTGCTGCTGATGAACGCGGAGAAATTCTCCTTGCTCGCCTCGCAATTCGGCCAGCCTTATCCCCAGGATCGCCTTCAGGAATTGTGGGAGAAATTGCTCTTCGGACAGGTCCACGACAACATTGATGGGTCTTCCGCTGCGGAAGTTTACCGCGATGCGGCAACCGATTATGGTGACATCAAGTATGCGGGCGGGAAGGTGCTGAACTCGGCTCTCGCCACCATCGCCAAGCATGTGAACACACAGGGCGAGGGGCACGCCGTCCTGATCTTTAACCCCTTGCCGTGGGAGAGAACCGGCATCGTTTCCCTGGATGCAGGATACTTTACCGGGCTCAAACATTTCAAGATTGTCGACGCCGCTGGGCACGATGTGCCTTATCAGATAGAGGACGAAGCCGGGACGGCAAAGGCGCTGTTTTTCGCCGAAAAAGTGCCGGGAATGGGGTACAAGGAGTATCGCGTGGTGGCCAGCGAAGAGCAGCCCGAGTTTTCGACCGACCTCGTGGTCTCCGGCCTCACGTTGGCAAACAGCCAAGTAGAAGTGGTCATTGACCCCGACTCCGGCAACCTGAAGTCATTGAAAAAGAAAGGTATGGATACGAATTTCCTGCGTGAGGACAATCCTGGCGCGGCGCTGGAAGTCTGGGAAGACAAACCGGCCAAAGCCCCGGGCGGCGAGCCGGCGTGGAATATCAATCTTGGGGCGGATAATAAGCTGGATAGAGCGGAGAGTGTCAAGGTGGTCGAAACCGGACCCATCCGCGCCGTCGTACAAGTGAAGAAATCTTTTGGCGATTCGACGTTCGTGGAGAATATCGTTCTTTACAGCCACGCGGATCGCGTAGATTTCGAACTCAGTGTGGACTGGCATGAAAAGTATCGCTTTGCCAAAGTGGCTTTCCCGGTCAATCTGAAAAGTGTCTACGCGACATACGAGATTCCCTACGGCGCCATTCAACGGTTCGATTACACGTTGAAAGAGGACCCGGGCGTTCGGATGACGGCGCCTCCGCGGGCGTGGGAAATCGCCGATCGCACCAAATTTGAAGTGGCAGGGCAACGCTGGGCGGACGTCAGCAACCAGGCCGGGGATTACGGGGTCACGCTGCTCAACGATTCGAAGTATGGATTTTCTTACCAAGAGAATACGCTGCGCATGAGCCTGATCCGCGGTCCGCGCCGCGGGTATCCCTCGATGCCCGACACCTGGTCAGACCAATCGGACGACCCGATCGTGGGCATCCACCACATCAAGTACGCGCTCGTTCCTCATCGCGGCTCCTGGGCGGACGTCAATGCGACGCGACGAGGCGCTGAGTTCAACCAACCACTATTGGCAAAATCCGAGCCCTCCCACACCGGGCAGCTTGCCACTTCCTACAGCGTGCTCGACGTAACCCCCTCGAGCGTCACCGTGGAATCCGTTAAGAAAGCCGAGGACACCAACGAGTACATCGTCCGACTGTGTGAGACCGGGGACAAAGCCTCTACCGCCGTCCTCAACTTCTCGCGCAGTCCACGCACCGCGCGTGAAACCGACATGATGGAATGGGATAAGTTCGTACCTTCGAAATCGTTTGCCATCAAGGGGACAAAAGTCATTGTGCCCGTGAAACCTTTCGAAGTGAAAACCATTCGGGTGGGCTTCTGAAACGGGAATTTCCGGGGCCGGCCCGAGCCGGCCTAGTCGAACGGTCGGAAGGGCGGGGCTTCAGCCCCGCCCTTCCCCTCACTCACTGAAGTGAGGATATATTACTGATAACAGAGGATCATTCCGAACCGCTTTCTCCAAAACCGGGAGAAGTTGTAGAATCTCCCCGAAGGATCCGAACATCCTCCTCCGCTCTCGGCCGTTACTCTGATCTAAATCCATCGCCGGGCAAAGGAAGAAATCATGAACCCCCGAGTATCGCGCAGAAACGTGTTGAAAACCGTGGGCGCGGCGGCCCTGCTGGGCTCGTCGCCTCGTGGGGCAGGCCTGCCGGTCTTGCGCCAGGAGGGTCTGGAAACGCCCAAGATCTGCCTGGAAATCAACGGAAAGCTCGCTGCCGGCTACTTAAACGAAACTGGCATGCGCCGGGTGAAGCAACTAGGCGTAGACCATGTGGCCACGGGAGGGCCGGAGATCCCCTGGGAGGAGAGCCAAATCCGCGCCCTTGTGGATCGCCTAAAATCAGGTGGCCTGACTTTGGGTAATCTGATGATCTCGGGGTTCACCAACACTCTCTATGGGAAGCCTGGCCGGGACGCGGAAATTCAAAAGGTTCAGCAGTCCATCCGGGCGGCGGGCGCGGCAGGAGTACCGGTAGTGGAGTACAACTTCTATGCCCACCGATTGGTGGAGGGATACTACGCGGAAACCGGCAGGGCGGGCTCAGGATTGACGTCGTTTGATTACGACCGGGTTAAAGATCTGCCGCCACTTCCGGACGAGGGCGCTCACAACCTGGAAGAAATGTGGAGAAACATCACTTACTTCCTGAAAGCGGTCGTGCCCGTGGCGGAGCAGTCGGGAGTCCGGCTGGCTTTGCATCCCAACGACCCCCCGGCGCCCCTCAGCCGCGGGTCGGAACAGATCATGGGAAACCTGGCGGGCTGGAAACGCCTGATTGAGATCGTTCCCAGCAAGTCGAACGGGATCACTTTTGACTGCGGCGTTACGCGGGAACTGGGGGAAGATCCGGTGGAAGTGTGCCGCTATTTCGGAAGCCGCGACCGCATCAATCACGTACATTTCCGCAACGTCCGCGTGCAGACGGCGCGTGAGAAATACACGGAAGTCTTTCTGGACGAGGGCCAAGTGGATATGTTCGCGGTGATGAAAGAGCTGGTCCGGCAGATGTACCCACGCCTAATCTACCCGGAGCATCCCCGCGGGCTCGATGCCGACCGCGAAGTCACCGGCTTCAAGTCCCATTACCCGGGCGGAGGGTCTTACGTCGGCTATGCCTACAACGTGGGCTATACTCGGGCGATGCTCCAGTCCTCCTTAGCGTCATAAAGTGATGTTATCCATCTTTCTTTACGATGTGATGCTCGCCGGGACCGGGAGCCTCCGTGAGATAACCGATGTTCGTTTAGGAGTATTAGCCCGAATTTTTGGTACTGCCTGAAAATTGCGTTGATGAACGCCAAACAAAACGGGAACAGTAGTGTCCTAATTTGAACGTAGCGCCGCCATCTTGGCGGCTCAATGCCGGCTGGAAGCCGGCGCTACACTTGAAATTAGGACACCACTCGGGAACTGAAATCTTGATAAACCGAACGAGTAATGGTTACCATAACAAACAGGCTGTAACTATAAAAAGGGGTTCTCGCCGGAGGATGGCGAGGGCCACGGCATTATATCAAGATGGCAAAGCCCGCAAAAGACGACTACAAGAAAATCGTTTCCGGAATGGTCGATATTATCGAAGAGCACCTAGACACCTTTCCAGCGGAGGAGAGGAAACGGAGAATTAAGGCTGTTGCTGCCTACGTTGTCGGATCGCGGCGACCGCCCTCCAAAATTCGCTCTCAAGAATCCGGAATCGCTCGCTCCCAACCGGCGTGTCAAGCTCAGAAGTAAGTATGTCCTTAGAAAGCCTCAAAGTCTCCTTTTTCAGCACACTCAACCTCTCAGACCGTAAGTTTTAGCCAGGTATCATCTTCTTCAGAATGAGAGCCAGAGTCCAAACAACAGCGATCCCCGCATTGTGTGCAGCTAGGAAGTTGGCCAGCACGATGAAGAATCAAGAACTGCCGACCTGAAGGTCGGCGCTACAAACTTCCGCAGCGCCCACCGCCGGCAAGATGCCGGCGCTACAAACACCGCAAAGATCCGCCTTCACGCCGCCAGGCGTTTGGCGCTGGCGCGCTTGCCGTAAAGCTTTAGCACGCGCTCCGCGATATGCTCCGCGCTCAGGCCGAACCACTGCATCAGTTCCCAGGGCTTGCCGGAAACGCCGAAGCAGTCAGGAACGCCCACCCTATCAAGTAAAAGCGGCAATTGGAAATTCTGCCGGTTTTCGAGAATTGCCCCCGCCACGATGTTGCCGAAGCCTCCCACCTGGTGTTCTTCCGCGGTCACCACCAGACCGGTCTCATCCGCCGCGCGCACCAGCGCCGCTACGTCCAAGGGCTTCACGGTGTGCACGTTCACAATGCGCGTCTCAATTCCCTGCTCTTCCTTCAGCAGCCAGGCGGCGCGCATCGCTTCCGGCACCATGGGCCCGCAGGCCACAAGGGAAACTTCCTCACCTTCACCTTGGTAGTCCGTAGAAAGCACGGCCTCAAACGCCTCGAGGAAACGCGGCTTTGCGCCGCGATAGCGGAGGATGTTGGCCACGCCATATTTGAACGGCGTCTCGTGAGTGGTCACGATGGGTGTGGCCTCGCGCGCGTAGCGGATGTAAGCCGGCCCGTTCAGATCGAGCAGGCTATAGAGCGTGGCCCGCTCGGTCTCCACTGAGTCGCACGGCACCACCACGTGCATGTTGGGAAGGATGGCCATCAAGGAAATTTCTTCCAGCGCCTGGTGCGTAGCGCCATCGGCGCCCACGGAGATGCCGCCGTGCGCACCGGCAATCTTAACGTTCAAGTTGGAATAACAGATCGTGGTGCGAATCTGGTCCCAGCATCGCCCGGAAGCGAACACGCCGTAAGTCCCGGTCACCGGGATCAGTCCTTCTTTCGCCAGGCCCGCCGCAACTTCCATCATGTTCTGCTCGGCAATCCCCACGCTGAAGACTCGATTTTTGCGCTCGGGATGCTTGGCCTCGAAATCCGTAATCTTGATCGAGCCGGAGATGTCGGCATGCAAGGTCACCACGCGCTCATCGGCGCCGGCGATTTCCAGCCCGCGCCCAAAGCCCATGCGCGTGGGGTCCATGTCCACCTTCATCGTCGCGCCGGCATTCCACCAGTAATCGTGCCGGAACTGCGGGACACCGGCCCGCGCCTTGATGGCGGCGGTTTGGGCGTGCGCCTGGGCCTGCGCCAGCATGGCCGCCTGCCGTTCGGCGGGCACGGCCGGCGTGGCGAGATCGATCATGGCTTTTTCAAACTTTTCGCGATCGGGGGCTATGCCGTGCCAGCCCGCCTGGTTTTCCATGAAAGAAACGCCTTTTCCCTTCACCGTATGAGCGATCACCAGGGAGGGGCGGCCGGCAGTCGCGGCAGCGCGCTCAAAGGCCGAAAGAATTTCACCCAGGTCGTGCCCGTTGATCTCCAGGACGTTCCACCCAAAGGCCGCGTACTTTTCGGCGAGGGGATCGACGTTCATCACGTCGCGGACCCGGCCGTCAATCTGCAAATCGTTCTTATCGATAATCCCGCACAGGTTATCGAGCTTGTAGTGCCCCGCCGCCATGGCGGATTCCCAAATGCTTCCCTCCTGCTGCTCGCCATCCCCCATAATGCAGTAGACCCGGTACGGGCGGCCCGCCAGTTTCCCCGCCAGCGCGTTGCCCACCGCCACTCCCAACCCCTGCCCCAGGGAGCCGCTGGAGACTTCCACGCCCGGCAATTTCAGACAATTGGGGTGCCCCTCAAACCTCGCGCCGAACTGCCGCAGCAGCACGGTATCATCCAAGGGGAAATACCCCGCCTTCCCCAACGCCACGTAAAGTGCCGGCGCCTTGTGGCCTGCTGACCAGAAGACGCGGTCGCGCTGCGGCCAAGCGGGATCCTTGGGGTCGTGATTCAGCACCCGCAGATAAAGCGCCGCGGCGATGTCCATGATGGAGAGCGTGCCCCCAGGGTGGCCCGACCCGGCGGCAAAAATGTCAATCAGGTCGACCGCTCGCATCTCAGCGGCGGCTTGTTTCAGTTCCTCAAGGCCCAGGCGTGGACCGCGTTGCTCAATGGTAGAACCCATTTCCTTGTCCTCCTCGGACGAGCATCGGGCATTGCCTCACATGGGTGCGAGGATTGACGCGGCAGCGGCTCTGCCCCCAAAGCCGGCCGCGGAAGATTCTTGGGTTGACTTTGCGATCCCGAGCGTGGAATCTATCTGCTTACCCTTCAATACGATAGCGTCGCCAATCGACTCCATGGAAAAACGTCCCTGCGTTCGCACCCCACAGGCTCCGGAACCGGTCCCCCGTACCCAATGGCCCTGCATTGCACGCGCCGAGCCACCCCGACTGCTTGCTCGACTGCCGGTGCCGCAACCGCCAGCTAGTGGTCCAGTTTGGATCTCGACGGGTGGGTCACTTTAATGTTGTAGTGGCGAGCAAGTGTAGCGTGACCTTAAGAACAGGTCCGCCCTACGCTTGCTTGTGTATTCATAAACACGTATAAGTTATCATGTTAAGAACCGCTGAATAAGGCAAAACGCGGCTCACTCTGCGCGAGGGTTATCTGACGCAGCGACCCTCTGGAACCACTCTCGGCAGGATTGCGGGCTTATCCTCCGCAGTGGGGCATGCGAGCCGCCGGCTCGATCGGATTTCAACGAGGTGGAGCCGGGGACGGAAATGCGAGTATATCGCAATGTGACACCTCCGAAACTGTCACAGGAGCACTAGCTTCGCGTATGCGCAGGCATTAGGATCATGCGTGAGAGTTGGAAGAGCGTGGCAACGGGGGCGATAACTTTGGGGGCTTGCCGCACCGCTCGGGAGGAGGACGAATCATGAAGATCGTGCTCGACGTTGACAAACTGCTGAAAGAGGGCCGAATAACCCAGGAAGAATACACACGCCTCCGGCAGTTCAGCCGCGAGGCGACCCGCCGGACGGCTTTCAACATTCTGGTTGCCTTCGGAGTGCTGGCAACCTCAGGCGGCATTCTGGCGTTGAATCCGTCAGGCCTTACAGCTCTCGTCATGGGCCTTGCGGCGCTTGCCCTGGGTGTTGCCCTGATATCCGGAAGGCTCCTCTCGGTCAAGTTCACCGAGGAGTGGCGTCTGCTCGGCGTAATCCTGGTGATCGTCGGCGCGGTGGGCACCGTCGGAGGCGCTTATTACGCGGTCCCCGGCTTGGCGGAGATGGTCGCGGACGCCTTGGCCGTCATGGGGAGGTTCTACGAACATCACACCTTCTTCTGCCTCTTGTTGATTACGATACTTCTCCTGATCGCCTCCGTACTTACCAAAACCAGCGCGCTGGCGGCGCTGGCGGTGTTCCCATTGTCGGCCGCGGTAGGAAACATGACCGGGTATTGGCACGCGACCTACTGGCTGGAGATCCGCCAGCCGGCGTTGACCATCTGCCTGTTCAGCGCTCTGAGTCTTGCGGCATATCAGTTGAGTCTGCGAGTTCCCAACGATTACGAAGGGATCGCCATCGTCTTTTCCAGGACAGCCCTTTTCTTCGTGAATTTTGGGTTCTGGGTGGGATCGCTGTGGGGCGACTATCTTTGGAAAGAGCCGCATTATGCGTGGTGGTTTAATCCGGATCAGCCTCTGATCCCAGCGTGGGTCTTCGCGATTGGATGGGCCGTGGTCCTCGTGGCAACAGGCCTCTGGGCAGCCCGGGCGAATAGACGCTGGGTCGTTAACCTCTTGACGGTGTTCGGGGCCATCCACTTCTATACGCAGCTCTTCGAGCAGTTGGGCGCTTCCCCTGGCGCGTTTTTGGCATCGGGCATCGCCGCACTGGGAATCGCCTTTTTCATCGTGCGCTATAATCGGATGGCGAAAAGGGCAGTCGAGGGAAGCAGCGCGTCTTGAGACCCGGCAAGGAAGCAATGGGATAAAAGGGCCGCAGGGCTCTTAATGCCCCCAATCTTTCGCCTGGATAGAACCATCATGACCCACCGCGAACGCATTCTGACGGCCATCCGTGGCGAAGTCCCTGACCGGCTGCCCTGGGTTCCACGCCTGGAATTCTGGCATCGGGCGCGCCTGCGGCAAGGTACGCTGCCCCCGGAGCTTTGTTCCCTCACCCTCACCGAAATCACGGAACGCCTGGGTGTGGGGTGCTATTCTTCCATCCCCGACTTCACCGACGTCGCGAACGCTGATGCCATGATCGACCGGGCGCTGGGCATCCTCCATCATCCCGTCCTTCCCTACCGCGTGACTCTGGAGAATGTGGACCGCCGCGTCATCCAACGTGGACAGGAGACCGTCGTCGAATACCACACGCCGCTCGGGTCCATTCGCACCTGCATGGTTTTCACGGAGGAAATGCTGAACTCGGGTGTGTCCGTGCCTTGGACCGTCGCCCATGCTATTCGCGCGCCGCGGGATTTCGAGGTCGTCGGCTACATCATGTCGCACCTCAGAATCGAGCCCCAAGGGCAGG
>Ga0187865_1003533_pt1 | contig 12760 bp, 10 predicted proteins | sample June2016WEW_11_1_2_FD_132989 | JGI IMG/M metagenome (GOLD analysis project Ga0187865, IMG submission 132989) | Peatland microbial communities from SPRUCE experiment site at the Marcell Experimental Forest, Minnesota, USA - June2016WEW_11_100 | ecosystem: Environmental > Terrestrial > Soil >...
CAGCTAATATTCAAATGATCCTGGGCTCCCGGGGGCTGCGGGTGAGCCACTCCACTCCCGAGGGGGTGATCACCCCGGTGTCCTCCAGGCCCACCATGCCGATCTCCGGCAGAAAGAATTTGGGCTCGAAGGCCAGCACCATGTTCTCCGCCAGGGGAAAAGGGAAGCGGGCGCTGAGAAAGGGGAATTCGTCCAGTTCCAGCCCCACCCCGTGGGCCAGGAAGCCCACCCGGTCCGGCCCCCGCCCCATAAAATAATCTTGTAACCCCCGGGCCCGCACCAGGTCCCAGAGGCGGTGAAAGAGTTTCCCGGGCGCCACCCCTGGCCGGGCCTCCTGCTGCATGACATCGTAGATCTCCCGGACCGCTTGCCAGGCCTCCCAGGCCCGTTCCGGCAGCGACCCCAGGGCGTACATCCGGGTCATGTCCACCACGTAACCGTTGACGCAGGCCACCAGGTCGACGCTGATAGGCTCAGCCACGGCCAGCTTCTTCAACGACGGCCCCTGGGGAAAGGCGGGACTGAGCCCGAGGCCGCCGCTGGGAGTGTCGATATAGGAGGCCGCCAGCCCCGCCATCCCGGAGAGCACGTGTCCATAAAAGATCTCCAGGTCCCAGTTGCGCACCCGGACAAATCCTTGATGGCCCAGGAGCCGGAGACGGTACTCCAGGGTAGCGGAGAGCTCCAGTTCGGAGATCCCGGGCTGGAGCAACTCCGGCACCTGTCCGTGGACCTGATCCAGGATGGCCGCGGCTCGGCGCAGTTGCTCAATCTCGTACGGGCTCTTGACCATCCGCTGCCACCGGATCAGGGGGGAGAGATCCAGGATGGGTTGCTGGGGGAACAGGCGCTCCCGGATCCTTTGATAAAACCCGGCAGGCATGACGTCCAGCTCCAGGCCCAGGGCTCCCCGGGGCCTGAGCCCGGAGCGCTCCAGTATCTCCGGGAGTTCCTGTAGATCCCGGTAGAAAACCCGGGGCCAGGGAGAGGGAATCGGGGCGTCCCTGCCGCGGGGCCGGCGCACCAAAAGCAAGGGGCTGCCTTGGGGGGCCATCGCCAGGAAGCCGTCCACCAGGGCCCCGGCATAGTAGAAGAGATCGGCCCTCTGGCGCACCAGGGCCAGGTCGATATTCTCCTCGGCCAGGGCCCTTTGCAGGGCCGCAGCCCGGGAGCTGAGCTCGGTAACCGGCAGCGGCTCCATCAATCCTCCGGCTGGTAAAGCACCACCTGGAGATCCCTGGGCCCCTGGGCCCCCAGGACCAGGACCTTTTCGATGTCGGCGCTGCGGCTGGGGCCGGTGAGCCAGCTAATCATGCCCGGGGCCTGCCGGGCCACTAGGTCCAGGGCCTGGGCCAGGCTAAGGCCGGCCGCCTCCTGGGGGACGATGACCACCAGTCGCCGCACCCGGAAGGAGATGGCCGCAGCCGGGCCGGAGGCGGCCTCAATGAGGACGCTGCCGGTCTCGGGGATAGCCCCCAGGCCCACGATGACCGCGGTCTGGCCCGGTGGGGCCCAGTGGCGCTTGGCCAGGTGCGGCGACAACCCCAGCCGTCTCAGCTCCCGGGCGGCTCGCGAGAGCCAGGGATGGTCCTGAAACCATAAGGGTTCTGGCAACTGCGCCAGCAGCCGGGCCAGTTGGCCCGCTCCCCGGACCCGCTGGCAGGTGGCCCCCACCTCCCCCAGGCGGGCCGCCAGGGTGGGCAGGTCCATAATGGCGTCGCCTTTCCCGCCCGGACCAGCGGGCCTGGCCACCTCTGTTGCCATGGGGAAGGAGCCCCCGCCGGGAGCGGCCACCGGGTCCGGGGCCTGGGTGGGGCTGCCGGGGTGCGGCCCGCGCCGCCGCCTCCGCTGAAAGCTTTCCGGGGATAGCCTCAGCGCCGACCAGGGGGGCTGCCGGAGGCCAGGGACCAGGGTCTGCAAAAACCGCAGACCCGGCTCCAGGCTCCGATACAGCCGCGGCCGGACCAAGGCCTGGCCGGCCAGGCCGGACAAGGCCCGCAAGGTCCGGAATCGCCGGCTGCGGGCCCGCTCCTTCAGGATGTTCTCCGCCAGCGAGATGCCAACCGGGCAGATCTCCTGGCAGGCGCCGCATTGGCTGCACAAATCGCTGAGGTCGCCCACCGGGGCCAGGTGCGGGGCCAGCAGGATGCCGATGGCCCCGGGATAGACCCGGCGGTAAAGGTGGGCGGCTCGGAGCTGAAATACGGGACAGATGTTGAGGCAGGCCCCGCAACGCAGGCAGTAAAGGGCTTCCCTGAACTCCGGGTCCCGGGCCAGGCGGCGCCGACCGTTGTCCAGGATGATCAGGTAAAAGGTCTGGGGCCCCTCCGGCTGGAACTTGCGCCCCCGGAGAAAATGGACCAGGGCCGTGAGGCGCTGGCCGGTGGCGCTGGCCGGCAACAGCCGCAGCAAGACCTCCGCGTCACCCAGGGCCGGAATAATCTTCTCCAGCCCCATGACCGCCACCTGCACCGGCGGCAGGGTGGCGGTAAGGCGGAGGTTGCTCTCATTCTCCAGGAATACCAGGGTGCCGTCCGCGGCGGCGAAGTTGACCCCGGTGATGCCCATCCCTGCCCGCCAAAAATGGGGTTGGAGATGGCCGCAGGCCAGCCGGGTTAGGGCCTCCGGGTCCGGGGGACAGGCCGCCCCCAGTCGCTCCCGGAAGAGGGCGGCGATCTGCCGGCGATCGAGGTGCAGGGCCGGGGCGGTGAGGTGCGCCGGAGAATCGCCGGCCAACTGAACGATGAATTCCCCCAGGTCGGTCTCCCAGGTCCGGATGCCCGCCGCGGTTAGGGCTGGGGTGAGGCCAATCTCCTCGGTGGTCATGGACTTTGATTTGGTCACCATGGTGACCCGGTGCTCCCGGGCCAGACCCAGGATCAGCTCCCGGGCCTGAGCCGCGTCCCGGGCCCAGAGCACCTTACCTCCCCAGGCCTGGACCTCCCGGGCCAGCCGCGGCAGCAATTCATCCAGGCGGGAGATGGCCTCGGCCTTGATCTCCCGGGCCTGGCGACGCCAGGCTTGCCAATCCGGATAGTCTTGGAGGATTCGTTCCCGGGCCGTCAGAGCCCGGTGGCAGGCGGCCCTGACCACCGCCGGCGAAGCCCCGGAGACGGTCTCGCTAGGGCCGGAACTCTCGCTGGGGTTTAATGGGTTCAGAAGGCCGGCGGGGCTATCTGGAGGATTTGCTGCAGGATTCAAATTTGGCTGTCCATTCGGGAAAGGTCAGGTCTTCAGGGCTCTCCATGGCGATGCGCAGGAATTCGTTGGTATGTTCCTGGATATAGGGGTGTTTGGCAAAATCATCGATGGCCTGGAGCATCAGGTTTTGAAAATCCGCCGGCAAGGTCGTGTCGCAGGCGATCTGGTTTTTTAAATAGGCCACCAGCGTGGACAGGCTGAGCATTCTTTGTTCCACCCCGTGGCGCCGCAAGGTGTCCCTGATATCATCCCGGATCCGGTCAGCGGCCATTTCATGGAGGAAATGAAAGGGGTTGGCGCCGCTGAACAGGGAAGACCCGGCATAACACACATAGTAGAACCTCTTGCCGGTCTCCCAGACCCGCTGAATCAGTTCGTGCTTCTCAGGCGCTTGGGTCATCGCGGTCAGGGCAATATGGTAAGGCCGTAACAGGCGCGCCAGGATCAAATAGTAAAGCAACATCATGTTAATCAGGAACATGCCGAAGACGCTGATGCCCGACAAGACGGGGCGAATGGCGCTGGACCAAACGAACATCAGGTAAAAAAAGATCAGCAGCAGGATCAGGACGCGCACAATGCTGATGCCGGAAATCGCCAGGCGGGGATCTTTCCGGTGCAATAAAAAGGCGAGCAGCAGTACAACTAAGATGCCTATTTCGATAAAGGGGCTCGCCAGGGTATTAACGAAACTTTGCAGCATGTCTCCTCCTCTTAGGTCGGCCGCCGGCTTTAGCCTTGGCGCCAGCGGAACGCCCGGGCCGCCGCCTGATACATTTTATCACAACCATGGGCGGATTCCGAACTCATTCCCCTCCGGGCAGCTCATACTCTTTAATCTTGGCCCGGCGGTGCTCGGCCTCCAGCCAGGAGACCAAGATCATCTGCTTCTTGTCCTCCAGCAATTGGGTCTTTAGCTTTTCCCAGTTTTTCTGCAACTCCGCCTGATCCGCGGGACGCCGTTCCTTAAAGGCCAAAAGGTAATAACTTTCCTTCCAGGCAAGGGGACGGTCCGGGTAGGGGTGTTCCCGGGAGAGGAGGAAGGCGGCCCCGGTGAAGGCCTCGGCCTGGCGCTGGCCCTCAAAGCCCTCGAAACGGGTGAAAAAGCCGCTCTCTTTGACGGGCAAACCAGCCGCCACGGCCACCTGAGCCAGGGGTTCCCCTTTCCGCAGACGGGCCAGCAGCCGGGTCGCCTCTTGTTCCGCGTCTTTCATGGCCCCCTGCTTCTTCACCTGCTGGACCACCTGGTCCTTGATCTGTAAGAAGGGCGGGAGGTTCTCCGCCTGATATTCCAGGAACTTCATGACCGCGAAGCCGTCGGGCAGCTCAACCACCCGGCTCACTTCCCCGGTTGTGAGCTGCAGGGCCGCCTGGTTGAAAGCGGGCGCCGGGCCCAGCCCTGGAACCTGGTCCTTTTCACTAATCAAGGGAGTTTCCTTCAGGCTGCCCCCATATTTCTTGGCCACCTCGGCGGCGGTGTCCTGCGACAGAACGGCGCGGGCCTCCTTGGCGGCCTCCTGGGCCAGGGTCTTGGCCTTCTCCTGCTTGAGGCCCTGCCTCAGCCTGGTCTCGGCCTCGGGTATCTTCTCGGTTTCCTTGACCTCCTCCATCTTGAGCAAATAGACGCCCTGGGGGGTGTCGGCCCGGCCCACTTCTCCGGGTTTAAGGCCAAAAGCTGCCAGGTCCCACTGGGGGGGGTGCTGGCCCCGCTGGACTTCGCCCAAGTCCCCCCCCCGGTCCCGGCTGGCGAGGTCCTGGGAGTAAGTCTGGGCCAGCCTGGCGAAATCTTCTCCGGCCTTCAGTTTGCCAAGCAACTCCTGCGCTTGCTTTTCCAGGCGCTGCCGCGCCCTGGCGTCGGCTTTGGGCGGGATGGCCAGCACTATCTGGCGCACCCGCACCACCTTGGGGCGGAGGAATTCCTCCGGGTGCTCCTTGATGAAATCTTCCACCGCGGCATCGGAGATCGTAACCCGCTCCTGGAAGTCCCGGGTGCGGAAAACGAGATAGCTCACCCGGGCCCGGGCCGGCACTCGAAACTTCTCCTGGTTGTCCTGGTAGTAGCGGGATAGCTCGGCCTCGCCGGGATGCTGGCTGGCTATGAACCTGTCCGGGGTGACCGCCAGATAACTCACCTGGACCGCCTCTTTGGCCAGGTTGTCCATTTCCCGGATTTGAGCGTCGGAGACCTTGGCCAGGGAGGTCACTTCCTCGGTGATCTTCCTCAACTGGAGAGCCCGGCGTTCCTGCTCCTCAAACTCGGCGCTGGACAGTTGATTCCGGGCCAACAGCATAAAATAGAGATTTTCATTAAACTTGCCGTCCCTCTGGAAAAAGGGATAGCTCTGGATCCGCTCCCGCAGTTCGGCGTCGCTCACCATGAGCCCCTGGCGCTCCGCCGCCTGCAGGAGCAGGGCTTCAGCGATCAGCCGGTCCCGGGCCATTTCCTTGAGGCGCATGGCCTTGACCATCTCGGGGGTCAACTCGCTCCGGCTCATCTCCTGATATTGCCTGATCATTTCGTTAAGCTGCCGGGCATAAGCGGTAATCAGGATGGGCTGGCCGTTGACCACGGCAACATTATCTGAGCGCCCGGAGTTCATGCCGCCAAAGCCGTAGGAGAGGACAAAGACTACGGCAATGGCAAAAACGATCAGACCGATGATCCAGTGGCGCGCATGTTTACGTAGTATACTCAGCATATTGGGTCTTATCCTGGCTCACGCCTGACTGTAAATGCACCGATATCTCGTCCTTAAATTGCCAGGCCCTTACAAAAAAAATTCAGGATGGTTCAGGGAGGGGCCTGCTTCATCACGGCGGCCACAGGCCGCCCTAGAAAATCCCCTCTCTCTACGCGCTCCTAGGGCGGGCTGTGCCCGCCGCCCTTTAGGGCGCCATAAATGGGGCCCCCCTCCGAAAATCTCCGCTCAGCTTACCTTAGCCTTGAATGCAATTAAAAAAAATTCGCCGGCCACCGCTCAGTCATCTTTGGGAACCGCGCTGACCCGGTTTTTTCTACTACTCCGGTTTGGGCGCCGCCTTGGCCGGGGCCTTGCCAGGGGGGGCCTCCTTCTTCCCTTCCTTCAACCATTTCTCCGCCTCTTTGGCCTCCGGGCTCTTGGGATAGGTCTGGACCAATTTCCTTAAGGTGCTTCGGTAAGACGGGGTTTGCTGCAGATACTGGTAGGCCATGGCCTGGCGCAACATGGCGGCAGGGGCCAATATGCTTTGGGGAGACTGGCTGGCCAGTTTATTGAATTCCACCGCGGCCTCCTGGTATTTGCCCTCCTGTAAAAAACTGTCGGCCAGCTGATAACGGGCTTCGGAGGCTTTGGGGCCTTTGGGTTGTTCTTTCAGATATTGGGAGAATTTGGCACGCGCCTGGGGGTACTTTTTTCCCTGGTAGAGATGCAGGCCCTCGTTGTAGAGCTTATCCGCAGCGGTGGCCGGGGCCGCCGCCGGGCGCTCCCTGGTCTTGGCCGCGGCGCCAGCCGGGGCGGGCTGCCGGGCTTCGAGCTCCGCCAGCCTGGTCTCCAACTGCTGCACCCGGACCTCCAAACCCTGGACCTGCTGCGGCAGATCCGGTTTGCGGGCCGGCGTCTCGACCGCCGGGGCGGGCTGAGCCGCCGGGGCTTTGCCCTCTGCCGGAGTGGCGGCGGCGGGTTTGGCAACGGATGGCAGATAGGCGTAAGTCTCGGAACAACTCGCCAGAAACAAGACAGACAGGCCCACCGCCAGATACCGGATACCCAGGGTTACCCTCATGTTTTTCCCTCCCTAGGGGGATTAAAACTTACCCCCCCTGATTTCCAGGTCAACAAGGAAGCGCCGTCAGAGACCAGCCAAATGAGCCAAATATCCAAATGTTTCATATTATTATCTTTAAAGGGGACTTGTCAAGCAAGGTCTTCGGGCGGGGTGGCAAAAACTTCCCCCAGGGGGAGATGGACTTGGGAACTCTGAAAAAACCACAAATTTTCCCCTCCATTTCCGTGAAAGCCGCGTTGTGGTGGAGAGCCGGCGCCTCGCCTGCCATATCCACCGCGGGCGGCTGTTCTGCATGTTTTTTCAGAGGTGGCACCTTGTCAAAAAGCAATTTTTTCATTATAAATTAGATGGGAAACTTGGGCGGTTAACTCAGCGGAAGAGTGCCATCCTCACACGGTGGAAGTCACTGGTTCAAATCCAGTACCGCCTACCAGCAAATTTAAGGGGTTACGGTTTCAAGTCGTGACCCCTTTTCAATTCCTGCTACCATTTTGCTACCACTTTCCCCAAAAATCGCATTGGGCTTCTTAAGCTCCATCGCCGTGAGGTATCTTGGTTCTGGGGTGTGATATGGTCAAATTTTTGAGAAAATTACCTTTTCCAGGAAACTTGTGCTATCTTGGCGCCGGCGAGAGGATTCGGGTTCAAGAACAGATTAACTTTGGGGGATTTTCCTTAGGGAAAGAGGTGCCAAAAACCTTTTTTGTATTGCGGGGCCAAGGCGGCTTCATAATCTCGGTTATGGGTAGGAGACTTCGATAACCCTGGAGTGACCCGGCATGAAGGCATTATTGGTTCATCCCCCCACACCCATGTCTTTTTTTTCTTACCCCAAGCTCCTCCATGACGTGGGCTACAAGGCCATGATGCCTTCTATCAGCCTGATCACTGTGGCGGCCCTATTGCCCCGGGAATGGCAGCTGTGTCTGGTGGATTTGAATGCCGAGTCCATGACCGACCAGCAGTGGGACTGGGCTGACCTGGTGATGATCTCCGGCATGATTATCCATCGGCCCAATCTGCTGGCCCTCATCCGGGAAGCCAAGGCCCGGGGCAAGACCGTGGTAGTGGGAGGGCCCTATGCCACCAGCCTGCCGGAGGAAGTCCTGGATGCAGGGGCTGATTTCGTGGTCCGGGGGGAAGGCGAAAATACCATTCCTCTGTTCCTGGAGGCTTTGGCTCAGGGGCGGCAGGGCGGGGTCTTTAAATGCAACGCCAAACCCGACCTGGCCACCTCGCCCATTCCCCGGTTTGATCTGCTGAATCTGAAAAATTACGCCGCTCTCTCCGTCCAAACCTCCCGGGGCTGTCCCCATGATTGCGAGTTCTGCGAAGTGGTGCAACTCTTTGGACGCCGCCCTCGTTACAAAGAGCCCCGCCAGGTCATCGCCGAATTGGAAACCCTTTATCGCTTGGGATGGCGCGGCCCGGTTATGATCAGCGACGACAATTTCATCGGCAACAAGACCCAGGCCCGGGCCATTCTCCGGGAATTGACCCCCTGGAGCAAGAGCCGGGGGGAGCCTTTTGTGTTTAATGCCCAGGTCACGGTAACCTTGGGCCAGGATGTGCCCTTGATTGACCTGATGACCGAGGCTAATTTCGTCGAAGTTTTCCTGGGCTTGGAGTCTCCGGAGGAGGAAGCGTTAATCCGTAGTGCTAAACACCACAATCGCCGGGCTCCCATGCAGGAATCCGTCGAGACCATCAAAGCCAACGGTTTGAGCATTATGGGCAGCTTTATTCTGGGGATGGATGGGGAGCGACCGGGCACCGGTGATCGCATTATCTCCTTTATTGAAGCCACCAACATCCCCATGGTCATGATCAATCTCTTGCAACCGGCTCCCCATACCCGCTTATGGCAACGTTTGCAGCAAGAAGAACGCTTACTGGCAGAGGAATTTCAGAACTCGACGGACCTTGACAGCATCGGAGGCGGCCGACAATTCTTTATCCCCAGCCGCCCCCGGGAGGAAATCATGGCCGAATACCATAAGGTTTGGGACACGATCTATGAACCGCGGCGCTACCTGGAACGAAACTACCAGTTTTTCCTGGGAATGCGACCCAGCCGGGCCGCTTTAGCCCGGAGGCAAGGGAAAATCCTCCCTCCAGCCCCGGTTCCGCCGACGAAAAGGCCGCTGCGCACCACGTTAATCGACCTCTATATATTCCTGAATTTTTCCTGGTGGTTTGGGGTAGTCTCCTCCACCCGCTGGCAATACTGGCGGCATCTCTTAGGGATGCTGAGAAAAAATCCCAGCCGGCTTATGGGCTATTTGGTTAGCTGCGTCAAGGGTAGCTCCATGTTCTACCTTCGGGATCTTTTGCACCAACGCCTCTACCAGGCTTAGGGATGCGAGCGCCCTTTAACAGCCCCTGGACCAGCTCCGGATTGCTTAGGTCTTGTTGTGGTTTCCCAAACCCTCCGAAAGAGGTATATTTCGGAAAGAGCCCCAACTCCCAATTTTGGACAGATAAAGCTGAGGATGCGGCATAATCTCGGTGCGCCTTAGACTTCGGAGAAAAGATGAGAGCGCTGCTCCTAAATCCCAACCTACCCCTGTCTATGTTTACCCTGGAGGAAAGTTGTAAGATTTCCGGTAACCGGGCCCTCTGCCCCCCCCTGGGATTATTAACCGTGGCGGCCCTCCTGCCCCAGGAGTGGGAATTTCGCCTGGTGGATTTGAACGCCCGCAACCTTACGGAGGCTGATTGGGATTGGGCCGACCTGGTGCTAATTTCCGGCATGATTATCCAGAAAGCCGGCGTTCTGAGCCTGGTTCGCCAGGCGAAACAACGGGGCAAGACTTCCGTGGTGGGGGGGCCTTATGCCACTTCCCTCGCTCACGAAGTCTTGGAAGCAGGCGCCGACTTCTTGGTGCGGGGAGAGGGGGAATTGGCCATTCCCTATTTACTGGCAGCCCTGGGGGATAATCAGCCCGGCGGCGTATTCGAGGAGGATCGCAAGCCGGATCTAACCGAATCTCCGGTGCCGCGTTTCGACCTGGTCAATTTGGATGATTACCTCACCATGGGGATTCAGACTTCCCGGGGCTGTCCCTTCAATTGTGAATTCTGCGATGTCATAAACCTTTACGGCCGTGTGCCCCGCCACAAAACTCCGGACCAGGTTCTTAGGGAACTGGAGACTCTTTACCGCCTCGGCTGGCGGGGGGAAGTCTTCATCAGCGACGATAATTTCATCGGCAACAAGGACCATGCCCGAGCCCTTCTGAACCAGTTGATCCCTTGGAGTAAGAGCCGCGGCGAGCCTTTCTTTTTCTGGACCCAGTCCTCGGTAAATCTGGGACAGGATTTACCGTTGATAGATTTGATGACGGAGGCCAACTTCAGCAACGTCCTCCTGGGGGTGGAGACCCCGGAAACCGACCTCTTGAAACAAGCCGGCAAGTATCAAAATTTGCAGAATCCTCTGGCGGAATCCCTGGGCAACATCAATGCCCGCGGACTCTCCATGCTGGCCAGCTTTGTCATCGGCTTCGATGGGGAAAAGACGGGGACTGGAGACCGGATTTGTGAGTTCGTGGAAGGGTGCGGCATCCCCATAATTCTGTTGGCTCTGCTGCAACCGCTACCCAATACCCGATTGTGGGACCGCCTGTCCCAGGAAGGCCGGTTGCTACAGGGTCAGACCAGCGGCGATTTTTATGACCTGAGCTTCAATTATCAGCCGACTCGCCCTCGGGAAGAAATCCTGGCGGAATTTGTCCGGGTCCTGGACCGCCTGTATGACCCGTCCAGGTATCTGGCCCGGACCTACTGCTATTATCTGAAAATGCGGCCCACCCGCCAGGCCTTGGCTCGCCAGAGAGGGGAGAAACCGGCGGAAAGCCGCCGTCCTAACCACCCCGAACCGGCCAGGGCACCCTTAAGCAAGGTAATATTGCTTTTAATCAAATTAATCTGGCGGCAGGGAATCCGGCCCCCTTACCGCCGGCAGTTCTGGCGGCAGTTGGGGGGGATTTACCGGCGCAACCCCAGCCGCCTCGACGTCTATTTGACCTGCTGCGCCTTTGGTGAGAACTTCTTCTCCATCCGCAGGGCCATCCTGCAAAAATGGGCAGACATGAAGACAAGCTGAACGACCTGACCTTGAAGCGGGTCACTCAGGTTCTCTGGGCATTGAGATTCTCCAACACGTAAAGGTTCACAAGGTCATGAATCCCCTTGAGGCGGATTTCAAAAGACCTTTTCAGGACCACATCAGGCTCTGCCTGGCGGTACACCTCCTCCGAAACCAGCACTTCGCCCCCTTGGGCCTATTCCTGAATACTATGCGCTTAAACAAGATAATCTCGGATATATCTGCTATTTTTCTGGGATCTTGTGGCAGTAAAATCCGGGAGAGAGATAGTCAGCGATAGTGGCAGACCCATGCAAAAATCCACCAATGATCGGCTGAATAAGGTTATTTCCAAAACGGTAAGTTCTATTCCATATCGGTTCGGAGAAACGAAAGAGTTAATAACAATAGCTCTTGGTATTATTAAATACTTAACCCCTTTAAAACTGTTTAATTTTCTGATTAGGGAATTAGAAAGATTAAAAAGGGTTGAGCGGCCCAGAGGATTTCCCTTTCATGCAGTAATCGATATTACAAATGTATGTAATTTGCAATGTCCCTATTGTCCGACTGGTCGTAGGCAGAATAGCGGGCGGAGTCAACGAATAATTGATATAGATTTGCTCCGGATATTTCTGGACAATATCGGTATATATTTGATGATAGCTGACTTGTTCAATTGGGGTGAACCGTTATTACATCCACAAATTGCAAATATTGTAACAATGTTTCACGAAAGACGCATATTCCATCACATTTCGACAAATTTAAATATACATAATAAGCAGGTTTTGGAGAAAGTATGTGATGCCGGATTAGATTTATTGACCATCAGTATTTCAGGGATAACTCAGGAGATTTATGAAAATTATCATAAAGAAGGAGACGTCAATCTGGTATTTGATAATGTAAAACATATCATTAATTATAAAAATAAATTAAAGTATACTAATCCAACTATTGCATTTAAATACTTAGTCTTCAAACATAATTTTCATCAGATAGACAAGGCACGCAAATTAGCAAAGGAAATGGGTGTGGACATATTTTGGATTTGTTATGCAGGCGGACCAGAAGATAAAATTTTACCAATCGATGAAGAAAAGAAAAGATTGTTATATCCAGGCACGGGTACTTTTTGCTCTCAGTTATGGGGAACGATCGTTCTAAATTGCGATGGCGGCATCACCCCATGTTGTTTATTATATTTTAAAAAAGATGATTTTACGGAATATCTCCAAGCTAATACGGTTAATATTGTCGATATAATATCAAATAATAAATATATTATCGCCAGGAAACTATTCAAAATTTCGTCAGTAGCGGAGTTCCCTCAAAACCTAGAGCATCCCTGCTTAAAATGTACTTTTGTCCATAGGCAGCGACATTTGACCGAGTATCTCGCGTCAAACCCGAATGCGAAACAGCGTCACCGAACGGGTGGGCCGTGATATTTCGGTCTATGCGGCAGATGATTTAAGGTGGATTAATTTTCTGATGGAGTGGGCAGGCCACTTCTCTTCTCATGCATGGGTGGACAGCATCCTCTAAGTGTGTTTGACTAAAAAGTGTTTATAACTGCTGAGGCTGTCGAAAATCACCAAAAGCTCCAAGCTTTGGCTTATTGTGACTTATAAGTAGTTGATTTTACTACATGCAGAAATAGACAAAACGTCGTATCGGGAATTTTTCGACAGTCTC
>Ga0187865_1003552_pt1 | contig 12720 bp, 14 predicted proteins | sample June2016WEW_11_1_2_FD_132989 | JGI IMG/M metagenome (GOLD analysis project Ga0187865, IMG submission 132989) | Peatland microbial communities from SPRUCE experiment site at the Marcell Experimental Forest, Minnesota, USA - June2016WEW_11_100 | ecosystem: Environmental > Terrestrial > Soil >...
AAAGTCCATCGCCGCCAACCCAGTCGGAGCACTCAACATTGATGTCCTTTGGTCGAGGCGGCAGAACCTCGTCGTCACACCTGGACTCTCATGACTCCTGGTACAAGAATCGGGGGCAGGGCATCATAACCCGGAGGTCGCTGGTTCCCTGGACTGGCCTCAGGGCAGGCGAGTCCAGCCCCCGCTACCTCAAGGCAAAACCGAGGCATTTGAGCCTCGGTTTTGATTCATTCAAGGGGATTGTCGACAGTCAAACACGAGCGAAATTCCCCAGATTCATTGTGTCTACATGGTTTGGCAGCTCGTAGGGCTCGTAACCGCCCGATCATTGGTCCCTCTCCTAATCATTGAGGGTCAGATTCCATGTCGACCTCGGATCGTCGGGCCGGTAGCCCGGAGGCTGGTGGTTCCCTGGCCCAGTCCGCCAGGACGGGCGAGTCCAGCCCCCGCCCCTCAAAGCAGAACCGAGGCCTTTTGAGCCTCCGTTCTTTCTTCTTCCACACCAGCCGCGATCATGCGACTTCAGCCAAATCCCCCTGCGATCGTGGCGTGTCGATCCAGTTCACCCCGGATGGGCCCGTAACCGGGCGGTCTTAGGATCCAATCCTAGCGGCACTCCCTACCCAAACCACTGTCCTCCAGGTCATTTCCGTCGCGCTTCGACCAATTCCTCTACCGTCGACCTGCCGGGATGGAGTTTTCGGCTACCACAACTCCTCTCGCCTCAATCGGCCAGTAACCAAAGGCTCCGCCGTCAAGAGCTTCATAAGGCGACACGAGGCCGGACGCGTTCACTCCTGTGACACTTGTTTGAATCGGCGCGCCAGCTTGCTGACGTCAAGGAGGCGACAGAGATACAGGATGCTTGCGTCGCAGCTTCAGGCAGCGGGGGCTGGTTCCTCCCGTCTTGGTAGACTGGGCCGTCATGCCCCAGTCGTAAGTGCAGGAGAACCAGGGTCCTCAGAACTGTGAGCCCTCTCTTGGTGCCCGCATCAGTGCCGTCTTTCGGGCCGTCGAGGCTGACCGCTGTCCCCCGGCTGGGGCGCGCGTGACGAATCGCAAGTGCGAATTCACTGGAGGGCCGCTTCCCTGCGGGAACAAGATCTCGGCGAATGCGTGGGCCGCCAAGGAAGTGGTGAGGAACCAGTCCCTTTCCCGGCGCCTTTGGACCCTTCGATGCTAGAATCAAACCTGGAGTCTCGGATTTGTCGGGGGAATTCGGCTCCTGGTCATCCACCTCTGAGCTGCGCTGCCGCTGCGGCAATTCGGCTGCCGTGCGCACGATCCGACGGTCGGGGTTGCGGAGTTGGGTCGCCGCCGCCAAGGGCCGGGTTGGAGGCTGTCCTCGTGAGGTCCTGCCGTGCCCGAAGAACTACGCAAGACGAAACTGTTTGAACCCTCGATTCGGCGCCACCTCGTTCGGCGTGGACGGCTGATCGATCGGCTTGAGCGCGATAGCAAGTCGGGCATCCGCTTGATCCTGGTTTCGGCGCCGGCGGGATTTGGCAAGTCGACGCTGGTCAGTGAATGGGCCCGCAGCAGCGGACTGCCGACGGCTTGGCTCAGTCTCGATGAAGGGGATAACGATCCGGTTCGCTTCTGGCGCTATCTCTTCGCCGCGTTGCGAACCGCAGATCCGAGCATTGGCTCGCGACTCGAGGCGCCGCTAGCTTCCCTCGTCCCTCCCCCGATTCCGAACGTTGTCACCGAACTCATCAACGATCTCCTCGAGGTCGGTGCCGAGATGCTTCTGGTTCTCGAGGACTTTCACTTGATCGGAAACCCGGAAGTGCAGGCCAGCCTTGACTCGTTCCTGCAGGGTCTACCTCCGCAACTTCACCTGGTCGTTACGACCCGCTCGGATCCTCCCCTTCGCTTGGCCCACTACCGAAGTCTAGGATGGATGTCTGAAATTCGAGCCGAAGATCTGCGTTTCACGCCCGCGGAGGCATCTTCTTTTGTCCGTTTGATGGACCTCGACCTGCCTCCGGAAGACATCCAATCTCTGCAGGAGCGTACCGAGGGTTGGATTGCCGGCCTGCAAATGGCCGGCTTGTCGCTTATTGGGGAAACCGACCGTCATGGCTTTGTTCAGGCCTTCCACGGCGATGACCGCGACGTCGCCGATTACTTGATTGAAGAGGTTCTCCAACATCAATCCGCGGAGATCCAGGGTTTTCTGCTCCAAACTTCCATTCTGGACCAACTGTGCGCCCCGCTGTGCGATGCAGTGCTCGGAAGGGAGAGTAGCGAGGAGATGCTCAGGGCCCTTGAGCGTGCCAACCTGTTCATCTTTCCCTTGGATAACCGCCGAGAATGGTACCGCTACCACAGTCTGTTTTCTGACCTGCTGAGGAGGCGATTGGTTCAAGGGGAGAGTCAGGAAAAGGTGGACAGCCTACAGGCGCGTGCTCTCGCTTGGCTTGAAGGCCACAGGCCTGTCGCCGAGGCCGTCGACTATGCTCTCCGCTGCTTGAACTTCGTCTCGGCGGCCGATCTGATGATGGCCAACGCCAGCTCCTTCTTCTCGGGCAGCGACTTGAACACGATGCTAAAGCTGGCTGCCCAACTCCCCGCCGAACTTGTTCCTGAGAGACTGCCCCTTTGTTGCAGCCTCGTGTGGGCATCGCACGCGACTGGCCATCCGAGACTCGCCGAGGACTACATCCGCCTGATCGAGCGGAGGGCGGCAAAGTCGATTGACCAATTCGTTGCCAACATTGAAGACTCCGCCCTTGAGCCCATCGTCCGAGCCGCACTTCTGGAGGCGGCCGTGGCCCAGGCCCGCATTGCCGCCGACCGGTTCGAGTTCGCCTACACGGTCCGACTGGTCGAACGGCTGCTGCCCTACCTGGTGCCCGAGCGCGATCGCGAGCCGTTCGCGTACACCCTGCCCTCCGCGCTCCGCGGACCGGCGCTTTTCATTCTCGGGCTGACTCGGAAGCTACACGGCGACGTCACCTCGTCGACCGCACTCCTTTCCGACAGCATCGAGGAAGCCAGAAGGGTCGGGAACCCACACATCATCGCGCTTGCTTGCGGCCACCTGGGCGAGGCTCAGGCACACCAAGGACACTTGCTGGAAGCCCAGCGCACGTGGAGCCAAGCCCTGGAAGTGCCCGAAGATGTTCTCAGAACGTCGGCGTTCTTTGGGATGTCTCGCATCGGACTGGGAAATCTGGCCTTGGAATGGAACGATCTGGAAACAGCCGAAGCCGAACTTCGAGCAGGCCTGGAACAAGGTCGGCTATGGAACAGCTGGGAGTGCCTGCTTCCCGGGTATCTGGGGCTGGCACGGCTGCGCGCCGCCTCTGGCAACTGGCAAGCCGCGCTCGCAGCGATCGACGACCTCGCTGCTTCCACGGCGGAGAACGAAGTGATCATAGCTCCCAGTGCGGATTCGCATCGGGCGCTTGTCCAGCTTCGCAGTGGTGACTTGACGGCGGCCACACGCTGGGCGGAGCATTTCATGACCGAGGGCCCCAGCGACTACGTCCTGGCTTGGGAGGAAGGTGCATTGGTGGTTTGCCGCATCTGGCTGGGTCAAGGAAGAATGGAGGAATGCAAAGCCCTCCTTCTGCGCCTTCTCACGGGCTCGCGCGAGGCCGGGCGTACAGCGCATTGGCTGGAAGCCACATGCTTGGAATCCCTCCGTCTTGACGCAATGCACGATGAGGAAAGAGCTCTAGGCACCTTGCAGTCGGCACTTGAGGTCGCTCAGCCCGAGGGCTATCTGCGCCTCTTTGTAGATGAGGGGCAAGGGATGCGGCAGTTGTTGCAGCGGCTGGCAGTCCGCGCAGTTGTCCCGGAGGCCTTGGGCCGCTACATAAGGAGGATCCTTCAGGCCTACAGCACCCCCACCGCCCTGCGCGACCTTCCCGATGGGTTGGTTGAAAATCTGACCGACCGTGAGCTGGAGGTGCTCAGGCACATGGCTCAGGGTCTGTCCAATCCGCAGATTGCCCGGCTTCTCTACATCTCCCCAAACACGCTCAAGGCCCATTCTCAGAGAATTTTTGCCAAGTTGGACGTGCATAACCGCTTGCAGGCGGTCAGCAAGGCCAAGCGCCTCGGGTTGATCGACGAGCACTAGACCTTTTTTCCTGGCTCTGTAGTCCCTTCCGGGATCACCCCTCGCCTGAATTAATCCCCCTCAATCTACCCGATTGGGCGATGCGGCGCGCTCCTCGCCGATCTAGATTGGTCACGGTGAAGGTTCCAAGCCCCGGGGTGAAAATGAGCCCATTGCCGAGTGTCTCCAGCCGAGCCGCCTATCGGATCCGCATTGCAGGCCGAGTCAGAAACGGTTGGGATGACTTTATGACCGGGTGGCAAGAGACCCTGGCATCGGAATGCGGAGACATATCGACCGTAGTCACCGGGACATTCGCGGACCAGGCCGCCCTGTTCGGGATGCTGTGCCGGATCCGCGACCGAGGGTTCGTTCTGGTCTCCGTCGAATATCTGGGGCCGGCCGGACCGGACCCGGGAGCAGGCAAACCTGACCAGGAGGGTCGGCTCGACCCGCAAGAGCCACGTTCGCGTCAACAGAACAGATACAACAAGGAGGAGCCATGACGCCTATGGGGACACTGAAGTGTGCAGGAATTGACCTTCTCAAAGGAATCGGCGCCGCTGCCTTCTCATTTGTGGGCCTTGCCTTGGGAGGAATGATCGTCAGCGCCGTCCTGAGGCTACCGCAGCCAGCCGTGCCCGTCCAGGCAGACATGAAAATCCTGATGCCACTGATGCTGCTGACCGAGGTGTTGCTAGCGATCCTGCTGGGAGAGTGCTTTCAACGTCTCTATTCCCGGTTCTGGCAACGGTTGGTCTGGATCTGGCTTTGCACCTATCTGCTGTACTACCTGCTGAACATCCTCGATGGGCTGCTTTTCACGCCGCTTCCGAATATGAGCACCGGCATCGTCACTGATCTCTTCCCTGCACTGTTCGCCGCTGCCGCCATCGCCTTCCTGTGGCGTCCGAAGGGCGGAGTGGAGACGGCCGAGGGCAGTCTCAGAGCCTTCTGGGCTTCCTGGAAACCAGGGGAATTGATTTGGCGACTGGCGCTGGCTTGGCTGATCTTCCCGCCGCTGTATTACCTGGTCGGGCGGGGTGTCGCTGTCTTCACGCTTCATTACTACACCGACCCCAGCCTGGGTCTGGGGCTGACCTTGCCGCCCCTTTCGGTCCTGATGGCCATGGAAGTGCTTCGCGGGGTGCTCTTCCTGCTGGCGGTTCTCCCCGTTCTTGTGGCCTGGCGGGGGTCGCGCCGCAGTCTTGGGTTGTGGGTGACTGCGCTTATTTTCTGCCAGATTGCGGCAACAATGATCGTGCAGGCGTATTGGCTCCCAGCCGGACTACGGATCCCACATAGCATTGAGCTCCTGGTTGACTCGGCTGTTCAAGCGTGCCTGTATGTCCTGCTCCTCGGGAGGCCCACCGTGCCGGTGTCTGAACGGAGTTCAAGACGTGCGACCGAGGAACAATACTCCGCTGCCGGCTAGCATCGGTAACGACGGTGGCTATGTTGGTGAACAGGCACGAGAGGGTCGGGGTTTGGAGGAGATCGGGTTCAAAGGGCAGGATAGGCCCACGCAGACGGAGGATGATGGTAGCCCAAAGACAGGGCGCATTCGTCAGGCGTGGGTGGGCTTTGAAGGGAGGGCTTGGCCATGAATGAAATCGTGATTGACGTCGAGGATTTCTGCAAGTCCTACGGCAAGGTCACTGCCGTGAATGGGATCACCTTCCAGGTGCGCCGAGGGGAAATCTTCGGCCTGCTGGGGCCTAACGGAGCCGGCAAGACGACCACGCTGGAGTGCCTGGAGGGCCTGCGCCGACCCGGCGGAGGAAGCCTCCGGATATTGGGAGTGGACCCGTCCCGCGAATTGTCCCGGCTCAAGGACCTGATTGGCGTACAGCTTCAGACTTCGGGCCTTCCTGCTAGCATAACAGTGGCAGAGGCGATGGCCTTTTTCGCCGCCTACCACCGGGTAGGCCCACAGCCCAGCCTGCTGGAACGCCTGGGCCTGGCCGAGAAGAAAGCCACCCAGTACCGAGATCTGTCGACGGGGCTGCAACGGCGACTGGCACTCGCCCTGGCGATGTTGCACGACCCCGCCGTCGTCTTCCTGGATGAACCGACCGCCGGGCTGGATGTCCCCGCCCGCGCAGAGCTCCACACGCTTGTGAAGGAACTCCAGTCCTCGGCGAAGACCATCATTTTGGCCACCCATGACATGGCCGAGGCGGAGAAATTGTCGGACCGCGTCGCCATCCTCTTGGGAGGCAAGATCGTCGCCACTGGAACCCCTCGTGAGCTGACGGCCGACCGCGCCGCCCTGACAAAGATCTCGGTGCGAACCGAGGCGGCCAGCCTGCTGGGGAATGGATCGGGGGTGCCGAACGCCACCCGGCCCTCGGTGGAGGGGGAGTACGTGGTTTGTTTTTCGGACGACCCGGGCGCAGTTGTCTCCGATCTCCTGGGGAGGATCAAGAGTCACGGCGACAGATTGGTCGACCTGCGCGTTGAGCGCCCGTCTTTGGAAGAGCGCTTTCTGGAGATCACTCGAGGAGGTGCGCGATGACGGCCTTTGCCCATCACTTCTCATTCGAATTTCGTGCCGGGTTGCGCGACCGCAACCTGCTTCTGATGAACTATCTCTTTCCCCTCGGCTTTTTTGCCCTGATGGGGGTCCTGATGACCCAGATCAATCCGGGGTTCAAACAGACGATGGTTCCGGCGATGGTGACCTTCGCTTTCCTCTCAAGCGCGGTGCTTGCACTTCCCGGACCCTTGGTGGCGGCTCGGGAGGGAGGGATCTATCGCAGCTATCGGATCAATGGGGTGCCGGCGGTCTCCATCCTGGTGGTCCCCGCGTTGAGCACGATCTTGCACATGGTCCTGGTAGCGGCCGCGATCATCATTTTCGGCCCTTTGCTCTTTGGGGCGAAGATGCCGGTTGACGCACTTGGATCTATCCTGACATTTCTGGCCATCGCAGTGGCGTGCACAGGGCTGGGGGTGTTGATCGGCGTCATCGCATCGGATTCGCGTGCCATCGTGCTCTGGTGCCAGCTGGTCTTCCTTCCCTCGATGCTCCTGGGCGGGTTGATGATCCCAGTGACCATGCTGCCGGCGACCCTGGCGCGTATTGCTTGGCTCTTGCCTTCGACGCATGCGATGAATGCGTTCAACAGCCTAGGACTAGGGCTGCCGGCAGTCCGTCCTCCGCTGCAATCGATCGCGATCCTCCTGGCCGGCGGTGTGATTGCCTTCGCGGTCGCCATCTACCTTTTCAAGTGGGACAGCCGGAGCGATACCCATCGCGGGCCCCCGGCCATGGCCCTTCTGGCCCTGTTGCCCTATGTGGTTGGTATGGTTCTCTTTGCGCTCTGACACCAACGGGAATTGGGCCGGCGCACCAAGAGACCAGGGGCCCGGGGATCAGGAGAGCTCTTCTCTCAATCTATCCGCCCGTAAGAATTTTGGGGATGGAATCTACAAAGTCTTGATCGGACATCGTAGTCCATCGACGGTTTGAACCCGACTCATCCAGGGCTCGCTGTCTCAAGCCACAATCGCGGCCGTTTAAGCCCGGTGGTCGTTTTTGTCGCCAAGTCGTCAGCGCGCAGATTCAGGCCAATCATTGAGGAATCGAGGAGGGTGAACTATGGTGCATACCCAGAGAAATGTCGCCTCTGCAGAAACCGTCGATCGAAATTGGAAAGGGTTGTACTTCGCCAGTGGGAGTCTTCTGGTTTTGATTGCTGTCCTGTCGTTCGTCGCGGCCTATGGCGCCAGGATTCTTTATGCCTCAGGTTACCCCAGCGATCCCGCTTCTTACTTGCAGCTGGTGTCGCAACACCAGCGGCTGGCATCGGTCACCTGGAGCCTGTGGATTGTCATGGATTTCCTGGGTATCGCACCAACGGTTGCGATTTATCTCGTCCTACGACGATATAACAGGACCCTAGCTTTGCTCGGCAGTCTGCTTTCCATGTTTTACACCATCTATGATGTCTGTGTGACCGAACTGAACTCCCTGACGCTTGTCAGCCTATCGCACGGATACGTCAGCGCCACCAACGATGCTTTGAGGGCTTCCTTCGTCGCTGCGGCCACCTATGGTTATTATGCCCTGCCCATCCAGACTGTCCTGAGCTTCGCCATCGGCCCCTTGGGGTACATCCTGTGGTGTGTGCCCATGGCAAGAAGCTTCTTTGGCCGGTGGCTTGCGATCTTCGGTGTCATTGTGAATGTCATAGGACTCCTGGGGTCAGCAGCCCCCGTGGTCCCATCCTCCTACTTCCTCGGCCTCTGCCAGTTCCTGTGTGTCCGCCTCATCGCCGTCTGGTTCATCATCGTGGGAGTGCAGCTGTATCGCCATGGGCGTCGCCTACCCGCGACCGTGGAAAATACTGCGGTCATGTCATGAGGAGACAAATGATCCGCCCGACTCACAGATTGGGTCAATGACCGTAAGTACCCAGCCGGGCAGATTGGAGAATGCCTGGTCAACCACATGCTATCCTGGCCAAGAACCCCCTCCATTCGCAATTGCGCCTGAATTGTTCCTGCACAGTGCCCATATCATCGACTCTGCCGATCTATCCGGAAATCAATTCGCAAGCTTCGTGACTCAGTCAGTCTCGGCGCAATCGATTCAATTCCTCTTGACAAGGAGCAACCTCCTCCCTATACTCTGCCATGATCAGTCCATGCGATCCAGCAGGCGCGGCTGAACTCGAGTACGAGAGTGGGGTTGATCTGGCCACCGGTTCGCTGTAAGGTGCCAGATCCCCGAGACTGACTCATAACCCGAAGGACGACGGTTCGAGTCCGTTCCCCACTAATGAGAAGCAACCGCAGTCCTTCGGGCTGCGGTTTTTGCTTGGCCCGGTGAACTGCCGTTGGGAAAATCTCTGCCCCAATGCGAACCCGGGATCAACGACGCCTCGTCGGGCTCAGCACGTAGCCGCAGATCTCCGAGCCATGATCCCCTTGCCTGGAATGAAGGAATCATCGGGAAAATCCTCCCCAGAGAGGAGGTTTTCGCATGAACCGCAGATCTTCGGGCTCGTCAGATGGGCACTTCACATCCAGAGCAGCCTCGCAACCCTCCTTGGCCGAAAACCCCATCCCTTCCGGTGTTGCCGTGGATTGAGACCCAGCAAGGGAAGATTGCTGGCGACGGACAATGGTTTCCTCGAAGCCGTCCCTCGAACCCTAACCGAGCTTCAAGTCGATGCGCACGCTCAGGGCTTATGGCAGGGTGCTGAAGAATCTGAGATAAACAGACGTTTCGTGTCCATAGCAGTCCTTGATCTTGCTTTGATGCAGTTGACTTTTGGACCTGCATTCCCTCAGGGACCTTCTCGAGAGGCTTGTGCGCCTTGTTCTTCCCTTTCCCCGCAGTTGATACAATGCGGGTTGTCGGCGCATTTATGTGAGGTTGTGTCCACCATCAATTAGATTTGGTGTCCAGAATGGTTGGATTATGAACCTGCGCGGAAACCTGAACCAAAGATGTGGAGCAGACTTAAAACAAGCACATAAATGACCATTGTTCTTCTCCTTTCGAAAATACTTCTTTAGAGCTTCCCCTCGTAGTGCTTGTACCAGTCTCGCCAGATTATTCTATAGAGACCAACCCATTTGGGGATACGATTGATGATGGGGATGAAGGGGACAAAGAGCAGGATCAAGATCAATACGGTCATGATGGCAACGACTTCCAGGTCGCCGTTTGGTGAGGAGTTCATGGGTGGAATCTGGTACAGGAAAGTGTAGGGATAGGTCCACCATGCCCCTGGAAAGGGTCCGGTTTCATTGCTGATGCCCCAGGTACTGCCTAAAACATCCAACTTTTCGGCAACACTGTGGTCAATGTCATCCTGGAAGAAAAGCAATGCATTTGTATAGTCCATGTTGTAGGGAAGCTGACTGCTATTAGCGAGAGCCCCTTCGAGCAGCCCGGCTTTGCCCAGGGCAAGCATCCCATTCATCATAGCTTCCACAGGACCGTAATCGCCAACAGGCAGACCCACCTGTCCATTGTTAACAGACGCTTTGCTGAGTCCAGCGAGGTAGTTGTTCACCCAGGTTTGTTGTTGGCCTGAGGAGGCCGCCTGATAGGTACTTAATGCGGTTGATATCGCCGGATCGATCACGGCAGCTTTTTGGAGTGGGGCGATAATAAGATCCTGCGAGGCACTTATAGGATTTGTTACACCCAGTAACCTTGATGGTGCAACACCTAAGAGATTTTGGGCATTCTCGGTATCGTTGGTATAGGGGGGACCATAGGATTCGACGCTGCTGCTACCACCCAGAATTTCAGCACTCGCCTCTAAATAGGCAATGGGTTGTAAGTTGGCCACATCCTGGGCTTTCACGGTAGGGTAATCCGGTGAGCCGAAAGCAATCGCCAGCACCAGTACCAGGACAAAGATCACTCCCAGGACGATCAATCCCTCCCGGATTAAGTCATACGACTTCATCGGGATGCCGCGTAAATTCTCGTCAGATTGTTTACTCATTTTCGGGCCTTCACTTTCTTTTCTTCTGAAATCGGTCGTACCGGGCTATCGCGCCGGATCAGGAGGATGTGGATCCCAACGAAGGCACACACCGCCAGCGGCAGGACCACGATATGCAGGGTTAAGATCTGACCGGTATTCATGGTGTTAATGATCTGACCCAACCCGGCGGCATTGACGGCATCCTTCGCCTGTACAGAAATCCATTGGGAGTCAAAATTGGTTTGAGAAAGAAATCCGGTCAAACCAGCTACGGCGGCGATCAAGAAAGACAGAACCCCGATTACCCAGGTGAGCCACCGTTCACCTCTCCAGGCGGCCATAAAGAACTTGGTTAGGAGGTGCATAATGATTCCACCGAATAACAATTGCACGCTCCAAAAGTGCATGGAGTTAAGAAAACGACCAGCACTGCTGAAGTGATACCATTCGGGGCCAAAGATAGTCATAACCACCCCAGTCCCTATCAGCATCACGAGGCTGCTAAGCGATATCACACCAAAAAGGTAGGCAAATGAGTTGACATAGACGGGCATCTTGGTCGGAAGCGCGTCTTCCATTGTCAGGTTTTTCTGGATCAAGTTTTGAAATCCTCGGGTCAAATTCATTTTTCCCTCGATCCTTCTTCTTTCTCTTCAGGCTCAAATATCTTGGGCAACGGCAGACCGCAGGCAGCCAAGAATAGAACGATAACCATTGACCAGGCGATGATGTCGGGAACGGTCAAATTGAAAATCCCAAAAGCGATGAACTTAACACTCGGTAACAATTCAGTGGGCAACGGTTGCATAGGTCCTCCTTCTCTTACTTTGAGAGAACCAATCTGCAGAAGGGGTTTTATTATTCGACAAGTATCATCATAACTATTAGATATGTCAAGTGCATTTGTCTTTTTTCAAGCGGAGAAGACCAACGGGAGGCCGGCGTGGGTAATCAGGAACTGCAATCGGCGCCTAGCCAACTACGGACGGCAGACCTTGGGGAATCGGGGGAAGCATGGATAAGAGGAAGCCAGGCAAACTGCAGAAGCGGGGTTGGAAGGTGGGAACCGTCAGCGAGTTCCTGAATCTGACCCCTGAAGAGGCGGCCATCGTCGAGGTCAGGCTGGCCCTTAGTCAGGGTGTCCGTGAACTCAGACAGCGCTGCCGAGTCTCCCAAGTCGAGCTGGCCGAAATGATGGGGTCCAGCCAGTCCAGGGTAGCGAAGGTCGAATCGGGGGACCCCAGGGGCACCGTGGATCTCATGGTGAAATCCCTGACTGTGCTTGGGGCATCGCGAGAGGACCTGGGAAAGATGATTGCATCTTGGCCCGGGTGGGAGATACAACACCGAACTGTCCTGGAGAAAAACATTGTGCGTCCGGCCATTGGCTCGAATCGAACGTGCAAATTGATTTCTATTTGGATCTGACAGCCCAACAAAAGATCAATGCGCATGTCTTGAGCTCATTTCCTCGATCTGAGCCTCCGATCCAATTCCTCCGATCCAATTTCTCTTGACAAGTGATGGCCGGTCGCGTAGACTCGCCCAAGATCAGTCCATACAATCCAGCTGGGGGCACCTGCTGGCTGTGGGGCCAGTACGCGGTCGTCAGCGGTAATACCGCTACACTCCCGGAATACACACCGCCGCCTACACCCACACCATCCCTGCCTGCAGCACCCACGAATGTAGCAATTGCCAAAGTGTGCCAGCCAAGTGTACCTGGAATATACATCTATCTAGGTACCTTAACCTGGAAAAACAAGGCAAATAACGCAAAAGGATCCAAGATCTATTTTAACGGCGGATTACTGGCAACCCTGCCGCCGAATTCAACCAGCTCCTCAGTGCCAGGGGGAGGATTTCCACAAGGAACTGTCCTCACAATGGGCGTCCAGGCCTTTAACGATGCAGGCGCTTCCAACATAGTAACAGCCACGATGTCCTGCCCTTGATAGAAAGGCAAAGAATGAAAAAACCGGCCTTGCAGAATAAGCTGCGAGGCCGGTTCATTTTTCGTTCTTCTGATGCTTTTCACTCGACAGCTTGGCACCGGAGCGTATGTCGACCAGCGTCCAGATTCCGGCTCACGGCTGCCTCCTAGCAGTGCAGATGCTTACACCTGGACAACTGCGGCGAAAGATGCCGGACTAAGGGTCAATGGAAATTCCATGAGTGGTGATATTGCAGTCT
>Ga0187865_1003564_pt1 | contig 12684 bp, 13 predicted proteins | sample June2016WEW_11_1_2_FD_132989 | JGI IMG/M metagenome (GOLD analysis project Ga0187865, IMG submission 132989) | Peatland microbial communities from SPRUCE experiment site at the Marcell Experimental Forest, Minnesota, USA - June2016WEW_11_100 | ecosystem: Environmental > Terrestrial > Soil >...
CAACACCTTGATGGGCCCTGGGTTCTTAGGCGCGATGGTGACCAACCCCCTGCGCAGGTCAGAGTTGTGGCTGTCGAGTTCCTTCTGCAAGTTCGCTAAATCGTGTCCCGTCGAACTGAGCGAACGGTTTTCCAATTGGCTTTTCAATTGGCTCGGATCGATGTCACTCTTGATCTCATCCTGCCTAACGCACGCGGTCTGCCGAAACGACTCCTCAACCGCGATAGGGAGGTGTTCAGCCAAAAAACTGCGAACCTTGTCCTTTGCTTGAACTGTCTTATCCCCCAAGGTGTATCGGTTCTTGCGGTTTTCGAAGTCACGCTCGAGCTTGACCTGGCCTACCTTCAGCGCGAGATCGAGCGCCACATGAATATGTTCGGCTGAGTTCCAGCGGCGGTAGCCCTCATACCTCTTGTCGGTCGACGTAGCGTCCCCATAGAGGGCGGCCAGAACTGCCTCCAGAAGGCTCGATTTGCCGGCTTCGTTTGGGCCCTTGACTACCTGAAATCTCGCATCGAATTTCCATTCACGGTCTGTCAGGTTTCGGAAATTTCGAGTTGCTAACGACAAAATCTTCACTCTGTCACCCCTTCGAACCCCTGAAAGAGAGCGTGCCCACGACGCAGTACCTCGCTGAGTCGTTGCTTGGCCTCTGTGTCAGCCGTGGCTTCAAGTTCCGCCCGCACTAAGCTAACGAAGGCGTGTTCCACGGTCTTCTCCCGGTAATCCTGCTCAAGTTCCCGTAGAGCGATTTCATACTGCAAGGTCTGCGTGTCAATGTCGAGATAGGCGAATCCTGGGGCAAGCTCTTCGGCAAGGCGCTCCGCGTCAACGGATTCGTTGTTGGAGATCGTTCCTGCCAGCTTAACCCTCAGCACTCGCCCCGGGTCAGCCATGCTTTCGACCTTCTTTTTCAGCGCATCCACCGAACCGACTTTCTCCCATGAAAGGTCCAGTTCAGTCCATCGATAGTGGCCTGTGGGGATTTTCTCAACGCTGACCCCACTTTCGCCCAGGCTCACCATTGCCACAAATCCAGACTCTTCCCCGTCCTTGAACTGGAGCGTTTCTGGCGAGCCGGGGTATTGAACGATCGTCTTTGTGCCGTCGAAACAGAGCTTGAATGTGTGCCGGTCTCCCATCGCGAGATACGTAAAACCGCAGTGTTCCACATGTTCCCTATTCAAAAGGCATCCGTGAGTCTCCTCTGGAATATGAGGCAGCGCGATGCCTGTGTGCAGAAGAAGAACATTGAAGTCGGCACGCGGGTCAGGCGTGAGCCCCTCTAGCGGGTTATCGGAGTCTGGCAATACCGCACGACCGTGAATAGCCAACCGACCCGAAGCCAGTTTAGTCGTCTCGGCTGTCTCCTTTGTGAATATCTGGAGGTTCTCCGGTTTGTTTACCTGGAAATGGCGGGATCGGAAAATGGCTTTTTGATTGATGCTATCGTGGGTCCATGTGCCGGGGAGAAAGAACACAGGAGTCGGCTGAATTGAACTCACCGTTTCCATGAAGAACTTAATGTCTGCCGGCGAAATCTTTTCGGAATCGAAGACATCGCCGGACAGGAGTACTGCGTCAACCCGCCGCTCCGCAGCAAGTTCAAAGACCTTTGCGAACGTTCCTCTGATCTGCGCTCGCAGTTTCTGACCAAATGCTCCGAACTGCTCGAATGCTTTACCGAGATGAACGTCAGACGTATGGAGAAGCCTCAGCATATCTGTCTTATGCTCCACGCTTTTATATCTTGAGATTCATCGCTCTGCCATCCGGTCACCCGTTTTGGTAAATCAGGTCAAGCGCCCGCCCGGCAAAGTTATGTAGCTCCCCTTCAACGACAATTACATTGTCGGCGGCCAAATTTGTATCGTGAAGAAATTGCCCCGCATAGTCATTTATTGCAGCCAGCTCCTGGATAAGCGGCCTCAGGTTTGCCAGTGGATTCCCTGGTTGAGCTTGCTGAGCTTGGCGTATTATCTGTCCGAACACCGTTCGATGCGGAATTCGGCCATGGAAGCGTCGGTGGTAGTAACCCTCCAGCATCGGCCGGATGGCCTTGGCAACGTCGCGAGCGTCCGCGGTCGACTTGCCATCCACGTAGTCGCTCACCAGACGGTGATGCCGATAATACTCCGATGAGCATACGTCGTCTATGTCGCAAGGCGTGAACGCGGAGTATCCGTTCTGCACCCTCTTGATGGTTAGGATCTCAATGGGTATCGCCGTCGGCTTCGAGTCGAGTACCAGGTTGCGAAAATCACGAATGAAGAATCGGTCATGAGAAAGCACGATCATCTGGCGGCACTTGGCCGTCAGAAGACCAATGATGCGAAGGCTTTCTTGTCTCCGGTTACGATCGAGGCTCGACACGGGATCGTCGAGTACAACCACTTTGTCGGCCAACTGTGGGTCGGTCTCCAATCGCGCGACGAAAAACGCAAGTGCAAGCGTTCTCTTGTCGCCATCGCCTAGAGCTGTGGCAAAGGAATGTGTCGTCGAGGCGTCCGCTCGGCTACCGAGCTTGACGACCTTGTTACGAATCTTAAGACCGTAATCAGTTCGCGGATTGCCCCCGACGTAACTCGATTTAAGTTGTTCAATCGAAAAATCTGCGCCAAATGACTTGAGCAGCCGATTGATGGCATCCTGGTACTGCTGAAGTGTCGTCTGCATCTGGCTATCAGCCTTCTTACGCGCTGCGGCTTTCTCTCCTTCGAGCCGCGTGTGCTCGGCATCTGCGGCCTGATATTCTCTAATCGCAGCGATGACGTCGGGGCGTGCACGCCTCTGTATGGCCTCCAGCTTGGTAACTTGCGCCCGCAGTGTCTCGGTATCTTCGGCTCCCAGGTTTCTCTTGAACTCAGTGATCTTGGCGGTCTGTGAGACGATTGCAGAATTGTAAGCGATGGTCGCCTCGTTGATTGAGGCGACGGCACTGGTGATTTCATCGACCTGTGGCTGCGAGCCGACCGACTCCAGCGGTGCTTGTTGTTTCCTTTTAACCAGGGCTACCAGTTCTTCCCGTCCTTTACTGAGCGCCGCCAGCAGCTTGTCGGTTGGTATTGCAGGCACACTCAATTCAAGCTGGTCTTTCCAAGCCTCGATCCGGGCCGCATTGGTCGCTGCGGCTCCCTTTAGCGCCTCAATTCTGCTGTCAGCTAGCCCGGCCGGCACTGTGCTCTCCAGCGCAGACACGTCGCGCTTTAGGTCTTCGTACGCTTTACTGAAATAGGCGCGGTATGCTCGAATCAATCCAAGGCCAGCCAGAGGTTGGCCGCAGAATGGGCAGTTGTCCAATTTCAAGTACTGTTGACCTCTGCTAACCCAATCCTCCAGTGCGAGGCCGTCGTGCTTAGCCAAGTGCTCCCGGACCACTGTCTCTGCGGACTCCTCCACGTCTTGCAACTGCTTGCGCAGGGTGTTGGCAACCGCTGGAACGTCGAACTCGACCATAGGCAGGGGCGACGGATCCTGACGGGACACTAGCTGTTTGGCGTTGTTGGCGGCTTCGACGCGTCTACGCAACGCTTCGATTTGCTGTTGAGCATCGGGAACTAGTTGTAGAGGGATAAACTGTGCGACCGAGTACGGGGCCGCCACAGCGCCCAACACCTTCTCCGCCTGTTTCCGGAGCCTAGTCTGGACTTCCATATCCTCGGTAAGTTGATCAACTTTCTGTTTGAGTCTTACCGTTTGATCGCCCAAGGCAAATTCGAGAAGCGACTGGCGTTGATCGGCGCGTACCTCAAGACCTGAATAAACGTTTTGATCGACGAATTCGCAATCGAATACAACGATCGTAGGCGCGGAGCCCACCCAAGCGTTGTTCTCAAATTTCAGCACAGCGGGTTGGTTTCCGCTCTGAACTAGCAATGAGATTTCGGGTGAGCCCTGCGAGTCAATTGTTTTCCTGGCATCGACTCGTCCAGCGTTAGATGACGAGCATGCACGCAAGATGGCTGCGAGAGTGGTTTTCCCCCTGCCGTTGTCGGCGAATATCCCTGTGGCCTGGGCCAGCTTTACGGCACCATTGGGTGTGGCATTCTCGAAGAGGCCAACGTGGCGAATCGTGATGATCTTCTGAATCATGGCCCGATTTCCCCCTCCAGTGACAGTAAGCGGCGCTAGTACTGCGCCATAGATGCAACCAGCTGCGATCCTCGGTTGGGAATCCTAGATACCAGTGAGTGTGCATCGCATCCCGGAACGTGTCAATGATTTTGAGACACCCCCCGAACGAATTTAGTGTCGTTCCGGGGCGGTCGTGGGGCTGGATCGAGAAAATCAGCTTCCAGGATGCCGCAGGGGCGACGATCTCGCATTGACCCATCTCCCTGCACCCTGGGAATTAGAGTGTTTTCTGCGAGGGCGCAAGCTTCAGATACACTCGAATTGGTCTTCGGTTGGTTGATCCAGGCCGCTCCCGGCGCGACTGGTGGCCGTGGTGTTCCCCGGACAAAACGCTCCGGGCGAGCCTCGAAGGCTGCCGGCAAGGTTAGCTTGCGTACCTGCGTGACAGCTTCCACTTCGCCGCCATGGACCATCGCCGGAGTCATCAGCCCGAGGCCGCTGTGACGGTGGTCATGGTTGGACCAGGAGAAAAACCTCCGGCAGAACGCGGTCGCATCCTCGATGGAACCGAATCGCGCTGGAGCATTAGGGGCCATCTTCTTCCCCTGCCGCGAAGAAAAAATTCACCACAGAGCGCCCACCGCGGCATAGCCGCAACCAACACGTAGGGCCGAACGGCGTTCGGCCCTGGGGCGAGCGCCGCTCGCCCCTACGCGACGCGCAAAATCATCGCGCCACAACAAGATCCCGGGAACTAGTACTACAGAGACCACAGAGAAAAGTACTTCTGCTCGCGCGAGCAGGGGTTACAAGGTTACGGTCCCTTGTTTGTTGACCTACAGTCTTTGCCTGCATCTCTTCTCCGTGACCTCTGTGGTCCCGCAGGCGCGGGATGAAATCCTTCTTGGGTTGCGGCCAAAGGCCGGGTTGGAGACTCGGGGCGGTCTTTCTAGGTCTTGAACAGGGACTCCGAAAACGGATTGTGGTTGGACACGTGAGGCCGGCTGTGCATTCTGGTAATTGCGCGCCGGGCGATCAGAAACGCCACCGGCTGCGAGGCCATGGCTGGCCTTTCAGCAGATGCTCTCTTTGACGGTGGGATAGCTGTTGTGCGGCTGACATCCGACCAGCGTAGCCACTACTGGGAGTGAGCCATCGACCACGCCAGCATCTTTTGGGCGCTTAGCATACAGTTTTTGCCAATCGGTCCGGCTTGGCTAGGCCGCCCGCGCCCGACTATGCCTTCGAAGGCGACCTGGTTGCCCGTTTCAGGCCGAAACCGGGTCCAATTGGCGTATCGCGCCGCAGAGCGTCGGGCTGTAGCGTTCGAGAACCCAATCCAGCTCCCGGAAAATCCTCGCCTGCGCCGCCGCATCCTCGGCCGAAATCCGGTCCAGGTATCGCCAAGCCAGGGCGACACTGTCTGCGTCCGGACATTCATCGACGATCTCGAGCGTGCGCTCGAGCGTCGAAATCGCACTCTCGTTGGCGTGGTTGATCAGGCGCCGGAGTTTGGCGCCGTACTCTTCGGTCCAGGGCTCGGGCTCGAATGCCCGGGCCACGAGCTGATCGAAGTGGGCGATCCGAAGGGTCTCCACCAGCCCGTTCGGCGCCGAGTTGCGATGGCTGAAGCGGAGCGTGATCCACAGCGCGTAGTGATCCAGCCGCGGATCGAGGAAGCGATAGTCGGGCCGCAGCGGGTCGCCCGTCAGCCGGCCCTCCTCGGCCAGTTGTTTTTCCATCGCGGTCCCGGCGAGCGGCAGGGTCTTGACGAAGCAGATCGGCGGGCCCCCCAGGTCGGCCACTTCGCGCAGGAACGCGACGTTCTCGCGGACGCTTTCGAGCGTGCTGCCCGGGTCGAGCAGCATGAAACCCATGTCCGCGTCCACGCCCGTCTCTTTCAGGATCCGCATCGACCGCAGGTTCTGCTCGACGGTGGCGTGCTTATTCAGGGTCTTGAGCCCGCTCGCGCTGCCCGACTCGACGCCGAGGTAAACAGTCAACAGGCCGCGGTCGCGGCAGCGAGTCATGATTTCCGGCTCGATGTCGTCGACGCGGCATGAGATCTTCCAGCCGATCCGGCCGGTCAGCCGTTCCCGGTCGAGCGCGAGCAGGAACCGGCCCACCCAGTCGCGCTGGTTTTCGGTTTTCGCGGCGAAGTCGTCGTCCTGGAACAGAAAGAGCCGGACACCCCGGGCATCGAACAGGTATCGCATCTCCCGGGCGACGTCCTCCGGCGACCGCGTCCGCCGCAGCGGGCCCGGCGCTTGTCCATAAAACTGCCGGATGCTGCAAAACGAGCAATCGAAGAGGCAACCGCGGCTGGCCAGCATGGGAGCCATCGGAATTCCCCGCACCGATTGCACTTGCTCCCCCCGGGCCGGCCAGGGTAGCCGGTCGAGATCCTCGATCAAGGGACGGGCCGGGTTGACGACTACCTCGCCGTCGCGGCGGAAAGTCAGGCCCTGAATTTCGCCCCACGTTTCGGGCCGGTCCAGCCGCTCGAGCAACTCGCGCGCCGTCAACTCTCCTTCGAAGCGCACCACTGTGTCGAGTTCCGGGATTTCACGGAGCGTATTCTCGGGACGGAGGCTGGGGTAATGCCCCCCGGCGGTGAAGTGCGACTCCACCCCGGCCTTCCGGAGGGCCTTCATCAACTCCCCGTAATCCCGCAGGTTGTATTGGAAAATGACAGAGAATCCGACTAGCCGGGCGTCCGCCTCGCACACCGCCCGAACCACTTTATCCTCGGCGCCGGGCGCGTACGGAACCAGCCGGACGCGGTAACCCTCGCCCTCTAGGTAGGAAAGGATATGGCGGAGGCCGAGGTTCTCCTGACGCTCCCAGCCGACGAGAATCGCGTCTGTCCTTTGCGCAGTCGACACGGACCCCTCGCGAGGCCGGCTCTCGAGGACAATCTGAGCTACGTGCCCTCCGACTGGACTTCCACTCCCTCCACGATTTTCACTACATCTTCGAGGGCTTTTGCCTGCGCCAGCACCGCAGTGTATTCGGCCCTGGCGACGGTCAGCACGATGCTCTTGATCTGCCCCTCGTTGAGCATCTGAAGAAAGGCGGGATCGGCGATCGGTCCTATCCGGTCATGTATTGGTCCGAACGCACTGGCGGCGCTTTCAGGTTTATCCATATTTCCTCCCTAACACACGGTCTCGGACGGGAATACCATCTCCCGGCCCTCCCAAAATTGGCACTTTCGCATCCGATTGTCAATCAGAATCTCAATGTCGGCGCAAAGTGATAATGTCCTATTTGAGCAAAGTAGAAATGGCCTATTGACACCTTCCAGGCTGGGGAGGTCCAAGCCTGAAGAATAGTTCATAACAATGCCAGTGTGCCTGCAATCATCCTCTGCTTCAAACCAGCAGCATGAAGTATCGGAGCGGAAACGAAGAAACTATGTCGATCAGCTCACTTCTCCCGGAGTCCCGATCAGGGAAGTTACCGTTGCTTCCGCCATTTAGCGGAACGTGTCAATGATTTTGAGACACCTCCCGAACGAATTTAGTGTCGTTCCCGGGCGGTCGTGGGGCTGGATCGCGAAAATCAGCTTCCAGGATGCCGCCGGATCGACGATCTCACATTGACCCATCTCGCTGCACCCTCGGAATCAGAGTCTTTTCTGCGAGGGCGCAAGCTTCAGATTTACTCGAATTGGTCTTCGGTTTGTCGATCCAGCCCGCTTCCAGCACGAGCGGTGGCCGTGGCCTTCCTGAGTACGCACCGTCCGTCATTCGTTGAGGATAACCCCACCGTGTGTCATTCTGGGCGTTCATAGCGGAAAACAGCTTTCCGTGATGTCAGAAACGCGTACTGAAAGGGAGCTTGATGGGACCGTGGCAGGCCCCGGCAGGGGCCAACCGTGAGTAGCCGCAGGTTTGAACCTGCGGATAGCAAAGTCCACCCGCCCGCCCAGCCCCGACGGGGCTGACCCTACGAACGTCCAGCCCCTCCGGGGCCGGAACGACCTCGTGGCTTCCCTTTCCGTAGGTTTCATCCCGCAAGGCGGGACCACTCACGGTATGCCGCTTCGCCGCACTCGCGATGCGGCGACTGAAAGACGGGCTCACGGGGCGTTCGAGGGGGCCCCAGGGCCCCCAAAAACGCCGGGCGCTCCACGAGGCTGCCTTGTTTAAAAAACGAGTAGGTCATCGAGTTTCTGGAGAGTCCGCGGCAGCGGACGAAGAATCCCCGCATTTGACGGTGCAATCAGTGCAAAAAATAACGCCGAGGTGCTTCACCCGCAGGGCGGGAATGACCCCTGGGGCAGGCGCGCGTGCCTCCCTTGCAGGACCGAAACGGACTCTGTGTCTCTTGACAGAGAGCACACGATAGGCTAGGCTAGTAAGTGGGGTTGTGGAAGGGACAGGACTCAGGGGCAATGCTGAATTGTGAATTGTGAGTATGGTAGGAGGTACGTCGTAGGCGGTAGTTGGGGAAAAGCAGGTTCCAGGAGGCAGGAGCCAGAAGTCAGGAGTCAGAAGTCGGGAGTCAGAAGTCAGGAGTCAGAAGTCAGAAGTCAGAAGTCGAGAGTCAGGAGTGAGAATGAAGAGCATGTGCTTCCCGCCTTCTGCTTTCTGCCTTCTGCCGACTGCCGACTGCATTTGGGGGTGGCGGGATGGGGAGGGTTCTTCGCAGGCATCCAGCCCTGGACAAGATGTCGCCTCCGACAATGAAATAAAAAACTAGTAACTTTAAAAAGTGAAGGAACTAAGCGGGGATGTCTATGAAAACAAAGGACCGGCTTTCAGCAGCCCAGGGTGAAGCGGGAATGTTAAAGAAAACAAAGGTAGTTACGCGTTGAAGGCGGGAATCTTGCTGAAACTAAAGGTAGGTGGTAGGTGGTAGGTGGGGAAGAGCAGGTTCCAAGAGTCAGGAGTCAGGAGTCAGGAGTCAGAATGAAGAACATCTGCTTTCTGCCTTCTGCTTTCTGCCTTCTGCCGACTGCCTACTGCACTTGAGGGAGGCGGGATGGAGAGGGTTCTTCGCAGGCATCCAGTCCTGGACAAGATGTCGCCTCCGACAATGAAATAAAAAACTAGTAACTTCAAAAATTGACGGAGCAATGCGGGGATGTCTATGAAAACAAAGGACCTGCTTTCAGCAGCCCAGGGTGAAGCGGGAATGTTACAGAAAAAAAAGGTAGTTACGCGTTGAAGGCGGGAATGTTGCTGAAACTAAAGGTAGTTGGTAGGTGGGGAAGAGCAGGTTCCAGGAGTCAGGAGTCAGGAGTCAGGAGTCAGAATGAAGAACATCTGCTTACTGCCGATTGCTTTCTGCCTTCTGCCTTCTGCTTTCTGCCTTCTACCGACTGCATTTGGGGAACGGCGGCGCGGGCCAGGAACCCGCCTCCCTGGGGGCTCTCCCCAGGCATCCTCTTCGGCTTAATTTGCTTCGAAACCAACTGCAGGCTCTCGCGACGGTTAGAAGAAGAGAGCCTGTCTTCCAGGTGGGGCTAATCTTTAGATTCTTACCGCCAAACTCTGCGCAGGTTGTCGCACACATTTTTGCGGTATCGCCCTTTTCGACTTTCCACTCTCGACCCTCGACTGCCTCAGGAGGGCGGAGAATTTCAAATCCGTTTGGCTAGGCTTTCACGCCGAAACATCTTGCCATGCGGCAAGTCGGACGGCATTATAGTCATGTTGGATATTTTAAGGACTGCTTTGGGACGCTTTTACAAAAGCATGAAGGGAATCATCGCCCGCTATCGGGCCGTTTCTGTGGCTAGCATCATGTTCCTGCTGGTTGGCGTGGTCGCTCTTTCGACCGCCACCAGGAGGCCGTGTCTTCAAGTCAGCAGCGGGCCGTGGCACACTTACAAAGCCGGCCACATGACCGAATCGGAGCAGCTTGAAAGTTCCGTCATCAATGCGGCTGAATCCGATGAGGTTGTTGGGGCAGAGCCCAAAGCCTCACCCCGGCGTTATGTTCCCCACGAAGAAACGCTCCCCGTAACTCTTCCGATAACCTTCTCGAGACATCACTTCCGATCGCCGCCTGTTCTCGAGTAAACCTCTCGCATTTATCACCTGCTTCGGTTGACTCATCTGGTGAGGCACCAATCAGATATTGCTCAATTTATTATAACGTCGCAGTCATCGCTCCATTAGTCCACGGGAACTCAAGGGGGGAGGACGGCAATGAAGAGATTACCGATTTCAACCCCTCGGATATGGTGTGGTGAGGAATGTCCTTTTCGACTTTCGACTTTCGACTCTCGACTGCCTCACGAGGGCGGAGAATTTCAAATCCGTTTGGGGTCTTCTCTGCATCTCGCAAGCCCAGAATCTTCGCTAGGAGGGATAGATTTTGCAAACTCCATTATCGTCCGACCAGATCAACCAGCTCCGGTCCTTCGACACGTGTGTGATATCAGATGCGATTGAAACTTTCGGTCTCAGGTTGCGAAATGAAGGGTTCGCAACGGCCGGCTTTCGCTGTCTCTTCAAAAGTCTTCCTCCCATGGTTGGGTATGCCGCGACTTGCAAAGTTCGATCGGCTGATCCACCCATGGTGGGAAGCCGCTACGTGGAACGTACCGACTGGTGGAGGCACATCGGCAGCGTTCCAGCTCCGCGCGTTTTGGTAATGCAGGACATTGATGACCCACCCGGCACCGGGGCTTTCCTCGGCAAGGTTCACGTCAACATCTTGATGGCCTTGGGTTGCGTGGGAGCGATAACCAACGGAACCGCGCGCGAGTTGCCTGGAATCGAAACAAGCGGCTTTCAGGTGTTTGCGGGCCGCCTCGCCATTTCGCGAGCCTATATCCACGTGGTTGAATATGGCGGGCCAGTGGAGGTCGGCAACCTGACGATTCAACCCGGCAACTTAATCCACGGGGACCGGCATGGCATCCTGACCGTTCCGCAAGAACTGGCGCTGGAACTGCCCGCGGTGGCGCGCGTGATTGGGGAGAAGAATCAGCACTTGATCGATTTGTCCAGGAAACCCGGAACCTCCCATGAGGAACTCAGCCGGGGGCTCAAGGATTTGTTCGACTTTAACCCGGATTCCCTTCGTGACGGAGCAAATCAGTGGAAACGATGAACAAGCAAACATCCGGCAGGGATTTACTTGCGACTGCGGCCGGGGTCGGCCTCACCGCCATTTTGATCGTGCTGCTTCCTTCCTGCGGGAAGGTGCGGGGCAAGAGTGACTCCCCGGCGGCCGTAACTGTTGGGGTGACGAAAGTGACCCGGAAAACTCTACAGAGGCAAATTACGCTTTCCTCTGAGCTCGTCCCCTTCCAGCAAATCGACGTTTACGCGAAAGAGTCGGGTTTCGTTAAAAAGTTGTACGTCGACTATGGCAGCCGTGTGCAAGCGGGTCAATTGATGGCAATCCTGGAAATTCCGGAGCTCGAGGCGCAAATGCAAGAGGATGAAGCCGCCATCAAGAACGCGACCAACGAAGTTTCCCGCGCCCAGCACCAACTGCAACGTTATCAGGCGCAGTACAAGGCTCTCCACCTCGAATATACCCGCTTGAATGGCGTCTTCGAAAGCCAACCCGGCTTGGTGGCGCAGCAGGAAGTTGATGACGCACAAGGCAAAGACATGGCGGCAGCGTCGCAGGTGGATGTGGGTGAGTCAGCGCTCGATGCCGCACGGAGCGAGCTCCTGGTAAATAATGCCAGACTTGTTCACGACCAGGCGCTGTTCGCCTACTCGCGCATCACGGCGCCGTTCGCCGGCGTGGTGACCCAACGTTACGCCAACCTGGGAACCTTGATGCAGGCGGGCACGAGCTCCAGCACGCAGGCTATGCCGCTCGTCAAGTTATCCCAGGATGATCTGTATCGTTTGGTGATTCCGGTTCCCGAGTCCTCAGTGCGCTACATCCGGGTCGGCGATCCTGTCGAGGTCCGTGTGCCGGCTCTCAACCGGTCTTTCCCAGGCAAAGTGGCCCGCTTTTCCTTGGACGTGCAGGAGGGCACGCGCACCATGCACACCGAGGTCGACGTTCCCAACCCCGGCCGGCTTTTGATGCCGGGAATGTATGCGGAGACCACGCTTACCCTGGAAGCGAAAGATAACGTTCTGACTGTTCCTTTGGAGGCGTTGGACCATGCGGGCAACCAAACCACCGTTTATGTCGCGAGTTCCACCGGCAAGGTCGAGGCTCGGGTGGTAACGATGGGTCTCGAAACCTCCACCGACACGGAAGTTGTTTCGGGCCTCGCGGAAGGCGAATCGGTGATCGTAAGCGACCGCAGCGGTCTTAAGCCGGGCGAAGAAGTGAATCCGCAACTCGTCCAGATGCTGCAATACCACGGAGCAGGTCAGCAATAGCCATCGATGATTGGCGCGACCGCTTGAAGGGGGAGACCTATGCCGCGTTTTTCAATCCGTAACCCGTACTTCATCATCGTCTGCTGTCTGGTGCTGCTGCTCCTTGGGGTGACCAGCGTGGTGCGTATGCCGGTGGACCTTTTCCCACCTATTAATCTGCCGGAAGTGGTGGTGGCGACGTTTTACTCCGGTATGCCTCCCCAGGATATCGAAATCTACATCACCAACCCGCTCGAACGCTTCTTCACCCTGGCCAGCGGTATCGATCACATGGAGTCGCGCTCGATGTTGGGAG
>Ga0187865_1003568_pt1 | contig 12663 bp, 14 predicted proteins | sample June2016WEW_11_1_2_FD_132989 | JGI IMG/M metagenome (GOLD analysis project Ga0187865, IMG submission 132989) | Peatland microbial communities from SPRUCE experiment site at the Marcell Experimental Forest, Minnesota, USA - June2016WEW_11_100 | ecosystem: Environmental > Terrestrial > Soil >...
AGAATGTGGAACCGCTAATCTTAATTACTGTCCCTTTCAAGGCTTTCCCATAAGTTCATCTAACCCCTCAATAAAAAGTTGAGGGTGAGGATGGCGATGCTATTTGCCAGAGTACGACTCAGTAGCAATGTACAGGGTGAGGAAACTACTAACGGAGCTCGGCAGCAAACAGGGTCGTGGAACGGAACTAATCTCACTCTACGTTCCCCCCAAGAGGCCCATCTATGACGTCATAGCCAACCTGAGAGACGAATATGGCACCGCATCCAACATAAAGAGCGATACAACTCGCAACCACGTACAGGACGCGCTTACCCGCGTCCAGCAACGCTTGAAACTATACAAGAACGCACCACCCCATGGCCTCGTAATCTTTTGCGGGGCATTACCTGTCAGTGGCCCGAACACCGAAGTGATCCAGCTGTTCGAAATCGAGCCGCCGAAGCCCATCAGCGTATACCTGTATCGGTGCGACGATCACTTCCATCTAGATCTTCTCAGGGACACGATCAGAGAGCAAGAGGCTATTGGAATCCTCACCATCGACACAGCGGAAGCCGCGCTGGGCCTTCTTGTAGGAGACAAAGTATCCGTAATCGAGGAGATGACTTCGGGCGTGGCCGGCAAGCACCGCCAAGGCGGTCAATCAGCACGCAGGTTCGAGAGGCTTCGGGCTAATGAAATCAATGATTTCTTCAATCGAATTGCAGTACATTCATACAAAGCCTTCATAGAGGCCACGCCCGTCAAGAAGATGATCCTCGGTGGCCCTGGGCCTACCAAAGATTCCTTCTACAAAGGGGAGTACCTAGATTATAGGCTCCAAAACGCCGTCATCGGGCTCGTCGACATCTCCTACTCAGGCGAGGCTGGCATCCGCGAAACGGTCGAGAAGGCAGGCCCACTTCTACAGGATATCAGGTTCGTCCAAGAAAAGAACATCATCAACAAATTCATCGGAGAGGCGTCCAAAGACTACGGCCTGGCCGTCTACGGTCTGGATAACGTCTTGAACTGTCTCAAGAACAACTCGGCGGATACCATCATAATCTCCGATGAATTAGACTCAAACCATCTTGCATTCAAATGCAGGAAGTGCGGCGAAACGATTGAGAAGTTCCTAAAACAGAGCGAAATCTTTGGAGAGAAGGTGGAGGTCATGGGCAAGAACTGCCCCTCATGTAATGCCAATGAATGGGACTATTCGCAACAAGACCTAGTGGATTACCTCTTTGATCAGGCGTCCACCACAGGCGCCAAGGTCGAAGTCGTCAGCACCAAGACAGAGCATGGGCAGATGTTCAGAAGCTTCGGCGGAATAGGTGCCTTGCTCAGATACAGGACCAAGTAGCCAGGTAACAGACCAAACTTTTAAGGGACCATCCATGGACGTCATTCCCATTAATGCAAGCCGTACCTTTCAAGCCCACGATTGAGGAAAAGGCCTGGAGCCATGAACTTGAGGAGAAGATGTTCGAGTTGTGGTCCAGAGAGCAACTCTACCACTTCGACAAGAATTCGGAGAAACCAGTCTACAGTATAGACACTCCTCCCCCTTACATCAACACGCCTGTCCACATAGGCCAAGCCTACACGTATACATGGATGGACGCCATCGCCAGATACAAGCGGATGTCCGGCTTCAACGTGCTTTTCCCAATAGGTCTGGACAGGAACGGCCTCCCCATCGAAGTGCAAGCCGAGAAGGAATTCAAGATTAGCATCAGGAACACCCCGAGAGAGGAGTTCATTCAGAAAGCAAGAAGCCTCTTGGATCGCTACGAAGGCATTTCAGTTTCTACCTTCAAGAAGCTCGGCCTCAGCGTCAGCCAATGGGAGAAGGGCAATTCGATAGGCTCAGTTTATGAGACCGACGATACCGAATACAGGAAGCTCACACAGGAGACCTTCATTAAACTGTTCAAGGAAGGTCTGGTCTATGAAGGCGTGAAGACGGCCAACTACTGCCCAGTATGCCGTACGACCATCTCCGATGCGGAAGTGGAGTACAAAGAGTATCCTGCTAGCCTCAACTATGTCAATTTTGCACTTGTCGACGGCGGCGCGATAGCGGTGGCTACTACAAGACCGGAGTTGCTTTCAGCATGCAAAATCGTCCTCTACAATCCTGACGACGATCGATATAAAGGCCTCCAAGGGAGAGAAGCCATCGTCCCTATATTCGGGAAGACCGTGAAGGTCATCCCTCACCCCTACGCGAAACCGGGGTACGGATCCGGTATGGTCATGGTTTGTAGCTACGGCGACTATAACGACGTCAGAATCCTTAGGGAGCTTTCCATAGCTCCTACGTACGTCATAGACCAAGACGGTCGTATGATCGGCGAGGCTGGCCCCTACGCGGGGCTTACCGTGAAGGAGGCCCGAAAGAAGATAATCGAAGACCTCCAGGCCAAAGGCTTTCTGATTAAGGCAGAACAAGCTATTCATAGGGAGCCCATTTGCTGGCGGACCAAGAATCCCATAGAATTCATACCGACAAAGGAAATCTACCTCAAACAGGTCGAATTCAAGGAGGACCTGCTCAGAATGACTGATCTGATGTCCTTCCATGCTCCACAGAGCAAGAACCTCTTGACAGACTGGGTGAACAGCATTTCCGTGGACTGGGTCCTTTCACGTAGGCGATTCTACGGCACTGAGATTCCCCTTTGGTACTGCCTCAAGTGCGGAGAAACCATCTTGCCTCCCGCCGGCAGGTACTACCATCCCTGGAGAGAGAACCCTCCCATCGAAAGGTGCCCAAAGTGCGGAGGAACGGAATTCAGAGGAGAAGAAAGGATCTTCGACACTTGGTTCGATTCAAGTAGCAGCCAGCAATACATTCTTGGCTATCTCTGGGACAAGGAGTTCTTCGAGAAGAATTACCCATGCTCGCTAAGGCCCCAGGGTAAAGAGATCGTCCGAAGCTGGCTCTACTTTACGGTGCTCAAATCCTATCTTCAATTCAAGGAGCCGCCGTTCAAAGACGTCTGGATTAATCATCATGTCGTGGACGAATCAGGCGAGAAGATGAGCAAGAGCTTGGGCAACGTAATCGATCCCCAAGAAGTCATCAAGCGGTTCGGAGCCGAAGCCTTCCGAGCTTGGGTCTTCCTAGAGGGGGACATCACGGAAGGCGACGTGAAGTATTCCTATGCCAGAACAGAAGGATCAGGGAAGTTCCTGACCAAACTTTGGAATATCTCCAGACTGATTTCGTCCTTCCCAGAGGGCCCCAGCATGGCTCTCACCCTGAGCGAGGATTGGTTGCTGGCCGAATTATCTTCCGTTGTAACTAGAGTGAAATCTGACTATGAGAATTACTCCTTCAACAGAGCCGCCCTAGACGTCAGATTTTTCATCTGGAACGTTTTTGCTGACCACTACGTTGAAATGGTCAAAGCTAGGGCTTACGGCGGGCCTGGCGTAACAAAGGAGGAACAGGAAGCCGCTTGGAATGGGTTACACACCGGTTTGAAGAACATCCTGCTGCTGATGGCACCGTTGACGCCATTTATCACGGACTATTTATGGAGGAAGCTGTACGGGTCGTCCAGCGTGCATTTACAAAGCTTCCCCACATTCAAGCATGAATCGGAAAGTATCAGCCTGACTCCGTCGCTCATTGACTTTGACTCGACGGTATGGAACACCAAGAAATCCCAAGGGCTATCCCTGAAGGACCCCATCACGATTGTCATACCAGATCAGCTCAAGCCATTCGAGCCCGACCTCCGCCGCATGCATCACATTCAATGACTACCCGGCCGGCCTCGGTCGAAATTCTTAAAAACTCCCATTGGGTCGTGGCTTCAAGAGCCCCGGAAGGCCCCGGTACCTCGTCAGTGCCCGAGGCTGGAAAGCATAGTGGTCGAATGTGCTTCCTTGGTAGACTCGATACAAAGAGGAAGAGACCGCGGGTTCAAATCCCGCCCGGGGCTCCTTTTCAGAGGCGTCTAGAGTATGGTCTGACGCATGTCGCCAATTCAGAATCGAACGCATCTATCCCCTCGTGTGAGATGATCCGAACGCTCGAAATCCTATTCGAGTCCTCTAGGGATAAGCCTGTGCTGATGTCGGCACACATCGGAGAAAGGCTGTCCACAGCACCTCTCTTGAAGGCCCACCCCATCATCTTTGAAGACACGTCCCCAGATGATGCCAGCCCAATGATTGCGCTCATACGAGAATTCCTAGTGGCAGTGGGTCAACGCAGTTTCAAGAAGACAGTAAAGGGACATAAAAAAGCGGTGCAAGCTCTAGCAGACGAAGCCGTCTCTTGAGCCAATCGCTAGAGTCCACCTGTCAGTCTTCCCCTCAAGGTATACCTGTGCCTCCACTGTGAGAAGGTCTTCACAAGCGAAGAAAGATATAGGGTCCACATCATCATTCATTACGTCTAACCCCGCTACAAACACTTATCTTGCTCGTGCATGTGAGCAGCCGCAAGAGAGCGTTCACTCGAATGGGGCCGTGGGCTAGCCTGGTCCACGCTACCAGCCTTGGGCGCTGGTGATCGGCGGTTCAAATCCGCCCGGCCCCACCTATTCCTTTCCCGATGCGATAATCTCAGAAGCCTTTCCAGAAGCAACCTTCTTCAGCTGAAGGTCCCGGACTTCGTAGCCGTACCTGCCGATGCGAAGCCTCTTCAAGAATGGGGCTACCGTCGACGGAGGGCCTGGCCTGTAGCCTGCCCGCGACGCATACCTGCTAAAATGGGGCAACATGATGACCTTGGCAGGCTTGACCCCATGACCTTTCAAGGTAAGCCACACAGGACTCCATTCTCCGTTGACAATCCACTGCGGATGCACATGACCGCATACCATCATGTCATATGACTCCGGGCTCTCAGCCAGCCTAGGCAGGGAATGCCCATGCATGAAAACTGTCTTCTCGATTTCTAGCCCACCTTTTCCGACGATTCTTACTCGCGCGTCCAAACATTCCTCGATTCCATAGTCATGGTTGCCTTTCATGACCCACACTTCGAAGTCTTCCGCTAGGCCCTCCGTCAGGCTTCTCAGCGCTTTCCTCTCATGCATGGTAGGCTCAAATATTCTATGCTTGAGGTCCCCCAGCACGATGATGTTATGTGCGTCCGCTTGATGGCAAGCCAAGACGACCCTTTCAAGGACATCCTTGGCTTCCTCTTCCGGAGAAGGTCTTCGCAGCCCCATCCAAGCAGTCATCCCGATATGAAGGTCGCTTATGACTAGGAAGAGTCTGCCATCCCTTGTTCGCGCGACCAAAGCGGGGAATCCCTTTAACGGCGTTACCTTCAAACACACCATCCATCTTTGCTTAAACAGATAAATCATCCTCTTCTTGTAAGAACGAATGATGTCGAGACCTGCCGACGACGACGATTCGTACCATGCCAAGGCGTCGAAAATCGTCGATTCTGGCGGTGTCAAGCGACATATCTTCAAACCCAGCGGAACCGAAATCTGGACCGTCGTCGGAGCGGAAGGAGAGTATCTTGTATCCGATGACCCCCCATTGTGCACGTGTCCAGCCTTCTACTTCTCTCTGACGCGTGGCAAAAAGAGGAACTGCCATCACCTCATAGCCGTGGAACTGGCCAAGCAGGAGGACCATGTGGCGACGACGGTGGGACGAGACGAGGAGATCCGCATATTCCTGAAGTTACTCTGCGAAGAGGCCAGCGAGGACGACAGCAGTCAGCTTAATGAATAAGTTCTTTCACTCAATGACTGAGGCTGTGAGATGCATGTACCTCAAGGATTCTAGGTTCCAGAAGATGACCGACTTGGGTTTCGAGCCTCGCCTGGGTCACCATCTTGCTGAAGTGACCTCGGCCTGAGCCAGCCGTCGAAACGGTCACCGTTCAGGTCGCAATAAAGGACTGCTGGCTCTGGTTCCAAAACCATTATCGGTGAAGCTATCCTTCCTGCTTATCTAGACCATGTCTTCAGCCATTATAACGTCAGATGCCTCGAAGGCGTCAAAATCGCGCTTGGCGACCTACTTAACAGGAAGACCCTAGCCCTATTCACAGGACACGACTGGTTATACGACAGGTTCTCGCAGGAATAGGCCCCCTCAACCACTAGCTCCTACTTTTCGGGAACCTCCCAAGTCGTAGTAGGTTGTTTACGTCAGGTAGGTTTCGACGGCCCCGAAATACGCCAACGAAGTTATGCCGCATCCCCCGAAAAGGGTTAGCTCATGTTAGCTCATTTCCTGTCGTCGGCCCGTCGGCGGTAGGTCGGTGACGACAATTCTCCTTTCCGACCTAAGCCTGTTTCCTCTTCGTCAGTGTTAGGCCCACAGGCTCTATATTGGTCAACACGAACCAAAAACACTAAACGGAACTAACCCCGCCACCGAGGGAACTAACCCTCCAACGGACCGCAAGAGCCACCAGAAGTCGAGGAAGGCTCGGGGGAGGGAGAGGAGGGAGGTCGGGAAGGCGCAAACCAATAAGGGAAGCAACGTAGACCACCGATGGGCAAAGTGCAGGTGCAATGGATTTACAACGGTTTCGAGGCGGAGATGACAGTACCGCAGTTGACAGAACCCCTCGGCCCTAGTCGGCTCCCCACCGTCGCCTTCTTGCCCTGCACCTTCCTTCTTCCCTCGCCTCCTACCGTCGCGGGTGGGAGGTTGTGAGAGGTTGTCTCCGTCGGCTGGGAGGTTGGTGGGAGGTTGGTGGGAGGTTCGTCTAGGGTTGGTGGGAGGTTCACTACCTCCTACTTCTGCGTCGGTGGGAGGTTTGTCAAGAGATTCGGGTCTGATGTTCGTCGGCTAACGAGATAACGGGTAGAACAAACGATACCCATTGCTGGGAGGTTAGTGGGAGGTTGCGGGAGGTTAATGGGAGGTTTTGGGAGGCATTGGGAGGCATGAACCCCCCCGTTAAGGCTATCACTATAGAAGACCCAAGCAGAAAACAGGCTCAAGTCGGAGAGGAGAATTCTATCCTCGGCCACCTCTCCGGCCCAGACCCTTCTCCGGAGACCTCCCACTACCTCCCACCCCTCTTGACGGATGCGGTATAACACCAAAGACCACTTTCACGCGGTCTCCGGGGCTCGCACGGCATGAGCATCCCAGACTTCTTCAACGAGTGCGTCGACTTCTACCAGATGAACCACGGCATGATTTCGGAGCTACGCTTCAAGAACGTGGCCATGGTCGACTACATTGACCTGCTGAAGGCGAAGATAACCTTGCTGGAGCAACGAATCGACACGCAGGACATGGCTACCCAAACGGTTTACGAGATGATGACGAATAGGTGAACACGTTAGCACCTCCTAGACCTTGCCTCAGGCTGACCGCCCACTCCCAAGGCATCCAGAACGGAGATCCTGAATCAGAATGGTGATATATTTTATGCTTAGAGTTAGGAGCCTCGGAGGGGCTTCGCTCCCCTGACCCACAGCTTACAAGGCTGTTGCTCTAACTAGGCTGAGCTACCGAGGCCCTCGAACAACTCTCCCCAAGAGGCAATTATATACTTCGCTTCTTCGACGCGGCGGACGACATTCGCTTCAGGTCGGCAACACATTTTTAACTCTTGCCCCTTGAGCCGAATTCATGTTTCTGGTACCGGGGTCTGGCAACAGGCCCCTAGGGCTCAAGATTGCCGAGAATCTGCCTTGCGAAGTGATAGATTACGAGACAAGGCGCTTCCCTGATGGTGAAAGGTACATCCGGTTCACAAGAGACGTGCCTCGAGATACTGCCCTGGTCACCCAGTCGCTGTATAAAGATCCAGATGACCTGTTGATAGAATACACATTCCTGGCGAAGACCCTCCTAAGCCTCGGCGCGAAGAACATCGTCGGCGTGTTCCCATATATGGCGTATTTAAGGCAAGACAATCGTTTCAAACCTGGAGAAGCTATCAGTGCTAACATAATCAGCCAGATAATTGAATCTGCACCGACATCCGCCGTTGTGACCATGGACAGCCACCTCCATAGGATTCACGACCTGAGCGGGCTATTCCAAGTACCAGCCGTCAACCTTTCTGCCATTCCCTCTTTGGCAGAATGCCTAAAATCAGAATGCAATCTTCAAAATCCCGTCGTCGTCGCGCCTGACGAAGAAGCAAAGCAATGGGCGAACCTAGCGGCGCCGGTCCTTGAAGCGGAGTCTGTCATCATGCAGAAAGTCAGGCGTGGAGATACATCAGTAGATATAGACTTGGGCCACGTGAAACCCCATGGTCGGGACATCGTGCTTGTGGATGACATCATCAGCACAGGCGGGACCATAGCTCAGGCGGCTCAACAGCTTAAAAGCAAAGGGGCAAACCACGTTCATGCGTTAGTAACGCATGGCCTGTTCGTAGAGGGCGCATTTGATAGGGTCTCCAAGGCTGGCGTCGAGCACCTCATAACATCCGATACCGTGCCAAACCAGTTCAGCAAAGTGACCGTGGCCCCTGTGTTCGCCAAAGCCCTCAATGAAGGTCCGGTCACATAGTCTTCATCATGCGTTACTCGTCACAGAGACTTCGAACTCTTCCGGATTCAACTTGACGCCGCACTTCTTGCATTGTCCTTTATACAGGCGTAATATCTGTCTAGGCGATTTCACTTCGTCTCCGGCGTAGATTTTGGCACCGCACTTCGAGCAGACGATCTCGAACATCCTTCCAATGCTTGCGGTCAGCTATGATTTAAATATAAAAGGGCCAACTTCCAACAGGCGGTTCAGTTCATCATATGTCAGTGTTGCCGAAGGACTACACTCTGGTGGTGACCGAGAAGCCAGACGTTGCCAGGCGAATCGCAGCCGCCTTGGGGGAAGACTCCTCACAAGTCGAAGGCAACTACGAATACATCCTATGTCCAGGCAAGACGAATTACATAATCGTCTCAGCCGTCGGTCACCTCTTCTCGCTTATGCCTACTTACCCCAGGCGAGACATATATCCTGTGCTCGATACGAGGTGGGTACCGCTTTCTGCCGTCGACAAGAAGCGAAAGGACGTCGACCGAAGGATAAGGACCATCAAATCCCTCTCGAAGGGAGCCTCGAAGTTGGTCATAGCCTGCGACTACGATTTAGAGGGAGACACAATCGGCTACAACATCCTGAAATACGCGTGCGGGGCGAAGAAGGTTAAAGCCTTTCGAGCGAAGTTCTCGACTCTCGCGCTAGACGAACTATCGAAATCCTTCTCCGATTTGACATGGCACGAGGAGTGGCCCAGGGCCGAAGCAGGTCGCGCCAGACATCTCCTAGATTTCGTCTGGGGCGTAAACCTGTCCAGGGTCCTCCTGGACAGCCTCCTCGAGGCTGGTGGCAGGTACACAACTTTGAGCATCGGGCGCGTCCAAGGTCCTGCGCTCAACTACATCCACGACAGAGAGCTAGAGATCATGGCCCATGTGCCCGTGCCGTATTGGAGAGCCAAAGCCCTAGTCGACGCCGATGGAAAACGCTTCACGGCAGAATATACGGTCGACAGGATCGGGACTGAAGCCGGAGCTAGACTCGTGAAGGGACAGGTCGAAGGGAATAGGGGAACAGTGGTTGAGGCCAGCAGACGACCGTTCGCAATCCCACCTCCGCCTTCTTTCAACCTTGGAGACCTTCAGCATGAAGCATTTCAGATTCTCGGCTTCTCACCATCCCAGACCCTTTCCATTGCGGAAAAACTCTATCTCCAAGCGGCTATATCCTACCCTAGGACTTCGTCGCAACGGATTCCTCCTTCCATCGATTGCGAACGCATTCTAAGCTCGCTCGCAAGGCAGGAAGCCTTCAAGCCTTACGTAACGCTGGTGATGAAAGAGAGCCTATCTCCGGCGCAGGGCCAGAAGACCGACCCGGCGCATCCAGCCATATTCCCGACCGGGGAACCCCCCAGCGGGACAGACGCCAAAGAATGGCAGCTCTACAACCTCATCGTACGCAGGTTCATTTCTGCTTTCGCCGAGCGGGCTGTTAAAGAAAGACATTCTCTCAGGATTGCCTGCGGAAGGCATGAGTTTCGAGCTTCGGCAACGAGCATCATATCGCCGGGTTGGTCGGCGATCTATGATTTCGGCAGCGAGAAGGAGATGCGGGGACTACCTTCACTGAATGTGGCCGACATCGTCTCATTCGTCACGGTGGATGTCGTCGAGTGCTTCGATCACCCTCCGTCAAGGTATAACCAAAGTTCGCTTCTGGAACAGATGGAAAGCGACGAGATAGGGACCAAAGCCACCAGGGCGGAGATAATCTCAACCTTGGTCGACCGAGGCTACGTTTCGGGAGGCAGCATCGAACTGTCTGAGCTCGGGTTTGCCATCGTTGACGCTGCGTCGAAATACTCTCCCTCGATTCTATCGCCACAGATGACTAGGTCAATCGAAGAGAAGCTCGATGGTGTGGAAGCCGCTTCTCTTGACCCTGGCACCGTAACCTTCGACGGCGTAGATCAGCTTCTCTCATGCCTCCGTCTCTTTGAGGAGAACATGGCCGAAGTGGGCGCCATGATTCGCCTTGCTAACCTGCAGACGGCCAAGGGTAGGGAGACGCTGGGGAGCTGCCCGGTCTGCCACGATGGCCAGCTCATAATAATCCGTTCTCACAAGAGCGGCAAGAGGTTCGTCGGTTGCAGCAGGTACTCCAATGGCTGTAGAGCCTCTGCGCCTCTTCCCCAGAATGGCATCATAAGGGCCACTAAAGGTCCTTGCAAGACCTGCGGCTGGCCTGTGATTCTCGTGTTTACGAGCCGCGGCCGCCGACCTTGGCGGCTGTGCGTCAACCCGGATTGCCCCATGAAAGGGTCAGCGCTAAATCGCAAGGCTGTCTCTGGAGGTTCTCGAAGTTGATTTGTCCCATATGCGGCAGAGAGTCCGCACGACCTTCGGAGTTGTGCGGACGCCACAACCTCGCGAAGAAGAATCTCACCGCCTCTTATGAGAAATGGCGCCTGGCGTACGGGAGCATGGACTGGAGAGAATACCTGAGCAAGATTGAGAAACTGGAGGACTCAGGCGAGTGGGTCAAGGAGGTAGCGAGATACCTCGCTACCAAGCAAGGCTAGGAATACTGTCTCCAAGTATAGCCGCATTTAGTGCATCGGTAGAACTGAGTCGGTGGTTCATCGCCGCTTCTGGTCTGCACAAACCACCATTCAGCTTCATTGTTATGACAGCGAGGGCACTCCACGGTGGTCGTCGGCATCGTCCTGATTTGGCTGGCCTCATCACCCACCACTTTTATCGGCGCAGAACTCTCCGACTCCTCCTCTATCGTCACGTTCTCCTCCTTGACGCTCTTCGAGAAGTAGCCACACTTATCGCAGGTCAGCGCCATGAAGCTATCCTTGTCCGTCTTCACGAGCTTCACCTTCAGCCACATGCCACAGTTCGGACAAAACTGCATCATACAACCCTCCGCTTGGGAATCAGGCCCTCTCCATGACCTTACCGAGCAAGGTGAGAGTCTTCTTAGTCTTTTCGACCGCCTTCTCACAGCTTTCACTGAAGACCTCTTTCGGATTACCTTGATTGACGGCGACACGCATGGTCTGGCTCTTCAAGAGCGGATGCGGTCTGTTATAAGCGGCGAAGGTCACCCGCTTGTCACTGAGCAGTTGCTCTTGTATTATCTGAAGTAACGACTGGTCAGCTCCAGTGACATCGATTTCCAGACTTCTGGAATCTTCTTTGATGATCTTTATCTGCATGCCTACATTTAGGAGTCTTAGACGATGTGTGTTTAAGTGTTTCCTTTTTACCGGTCTTCAAAGCGTCAGCGGGGGCGCCTGTAGCTCCTTCTGTGGGGGCCGCCGTAGCGGCCTTCTCCATGGCCTTGGCGGCGCCTGTCGCTGTACCGTCTCGGTCTATCGCTAAACTGCGGTTCTTCCTCGAATCCGGCCATCTTGCGGTATTCGATGTTACCGCAGACGGTACACTTGGCCTTTCCTCCGCTGATACCTTCCATCAGACCGCCGCAGAGTGAACACCAGGTCTTCACCACGCCCAGGCCCATATCTCTGAATCCTAGGAATATCATGCTGTTTGCATTACTCGTAACTGCCGCACGCACGATGTCTCCCGGTTTGCTCGGGCTCGAAGCCCTAGTTCTCGTGAGCAGCATCCCCATCAGATTATTGTTCACCTCCATATCGTTCACCGCATAGATCCTAATTTGGAGGCCGGCACCTTGCTGAACCTCGACGACACCCATGACGATGTCGCCTCTAGTCGGGATGGGGCTCTTCATCCCCTTACCTACAACGCTCACTTCACGCCTAGCGCGGTCATATTCGACTTTCCCCGAGACAAGCGACCTGATTTCGCCTTCCTTTTCATAGGCACCCTTGGATGCGGCGAACTCCTCTATGACGGACAGCCTGTCTCCAGGGGCGGCTTTGTCCGGTCGGACCTTCTTTATGGTTGCCAAGTCACATTACACCCAAAACCCTGAACTGAACATATCCCCCAGCTCTCTCCCTTCTAATAACCTTATCAAACCTAGTGCCTGTTCGTATGAGAGCATTAGCCGGTCGAAGTCCTCGTTATCCAGAGCCACCCTTGGGCACGCCGTTTCCACGAAAGCATCTATGTCGCGAATAGCAGCTATCCTTTGCGGAGTGATTTCACGCAGGTGAAAGAGGTAAGCCTTCTTCCCCAGCCCGGTTAGCCTCTCCTTGATTTCATCAGCCTGTTTTCTGAAGAG
>Ga0187865_1003569_pt1 | contig 12650 bp, 7 predicted proteins | sample June2016WEW_11_1_2_FD_132989 | JGI IMG/M metagenome (GOLD analysis project Ga0187865, IMG submission 132989) | Peatland microbial communities from SPRUCE experiment site at the Marcell Experimental Forest, Minnesota, USA - June2016WEW_11_100 | ecosystem: Environmental > Terrestrial > Soil >...
CTTTTCAGCCTGCGGACCCGCTTTCCAGCGGGTCCAGCCGGCCGGAAGGCCGGCTTGCGGGCAGGATTGCCCGCCCCACAATCCATGCAGAATATCGATTTCACGAAAACTAAGTGGCATTGACCATACTGCCCGCGGCACAGCGCGACGCATACTTGTCCGGCCGAGAGTGACTGAAGTCGTACTCCGGAAGTATCTCGTCGGCATCGACCCGGCCGGCTTCGCTAGATCCGGGGAGGCCTGGGTGGTCTTGACGTCGGCCGTGCCTTCGGCGGCAAGGTGAAATCCCCTCAGTGTGAGGCGCGCAGCAGCACCAGCCAGGGATCTGCCGTGGGCTTCCGTATGACGGCCCCCGCCTGGCCTGAGAAGGGCGCTTCCAGAGGCCGGGTGGCTCCCGTGCGCGGGTCGAACCACAGCCCGGTGTAGGTATTCCTCGGGAGCGCGTGCCGCAGCGTGATGGAGGGACTGGCCAGCGAGTAGAACAGCACCGACTCGCTGCGATCGTCGGCTAGGCACCAGGTTTGTTCCGGATCGGCCGCCGCGCCGTCCCGCGGCTGCATCTTCATGAGGGTGGTTGCAAGCTGCTCCCGAACGAAACCATCGAGCGTAGTCCGGTCCACCGACCTCCCCTGCCCCTGCCCGGCGGAGGGATTGCGCATCAGCACCTGCGCCCCGCCGGCCATGAGGACGGGGATGGGACCCGCGCCGCCATGCCATGCCACCATGGCCTTGTCCGGATAACGGTCGTGATACTCGCGAACCTGGCGGTAGACCTGGAGCGGCGTGGTATTCGGAGGGGTATCGTCCGACCTTCCGAAATCCTGGGCGATCATTTCCCGGAACGCCAGGTTCTTCCCGCCGCCCGGCGCCCACAGCGATCCGTCCGGCCGGTATTGCCAGTAGCGCATGTCAATCACCGCCACCTGGCGCCCGCGTACCGGGTCGGCCAGCGTGGCATCCGTGATGTCTTTGCTGGTGGCCATCAGGATGCGTACAGTGCGGCAGGTTTTCTTCTCCCATTCCGCCACCGTGTCCTGGAAGAATTCCTGGAACGAAAGCGGCCCGGCGAACTGAAATCCCAGGCAGAAGAACAGGTTCCCCGCCCCGGACAGTTCGTCCAGCTCGTGCAGGATGAATGCGCGGTGTAGCGCGCGGCGGACCGGGTGGCTTACGTCATAGACCTGGTTGGCCACGTGAAGGTGATTGCCCGGCTCGATAGGGGGCGGTTCCGGCAACCCGGTATCGTTGATATTGTTGGCCGGCCGCCAGGGATAATCGACCCAGTGCGGAGGGATTTCCAGCACGTTGTGGGTGTTGTACATGTTGTGATACAGCACCAGCCGGTTCTCATCGCAGAGCAGCCCAAACTCACGGATGCGCTCAAAATACCAGGGGTTGAAGCGCGTCAGGTCAAACCGGCTGAGCCCGTCCGCCGCGGTTCCTTTCCCACTGCGGTCCCAGGGCATTTCATAGAACGGAGCCCATACATTCCCGTCGGCCCGCGAAACTGTGGAATGTTCGTCGCGCCGGCGGTCGTACCACAGCCCGGGAATGGATGCGAAAAACGGTGTGCCCCGATCCGCCATGAGCGCGGCCAGCGCGGGCAGGTCCTCGGTAAGCCCCGGGCCGGTTCTGCCGGGCACAAAGCGCGTCAGGGACACACCCGCATCGAGCGCCACGGCCGGCGCTACCTGGCCTCTCCACCAGCCGGCGTTCACCGTTCCGCCCCAAAGCACTTTTCCATTGGCCACAAACCGGCCGTTTACGATTTGAACGGGAGACCGGGGTGTGGCGGGCGGGGCAGCGGCGCGCGGCGTCGGCCGGAACTCCGGAACGCGCGCCACCGTTTCGCTGGCCAAGGATGCCACCGGCGGCGCCAGCTTCCGCCCGGTCCGCTTCGCCAACTGCGTCTCGTAGAGCGGCTCGGGGGAGCGGTTCACAAGATTCTCCGCGCCCTCCGGCCCGCGCGCCTCAATATCCCCGGCGTCGCAATTCCAGACCACCTAGTTGGCGGCCGTCCACCCGCCCCCCTGCGACCGCGAACTGTCCAAGGTGAGCCGGATGCCCGAGCCTTCAATCCGCACGCGTTCGTACAGAACGCCCGACGCCCAGCTTTCAAACGACCCGCTGGGGCCGAGCGCTCCGGTAGCCGTCGAATCCAGAAACACGTTGGGACCGCCCGCCAGCAACCCGATGGCAAAATCGTTCATGCCCTGTTCGCTCGAGCACTGGCGAACCAGCACCTGCTGGCCCTCCACCAGAAAGCTCTGGCGCCGGTATCCGCCCCGTTCCGAGACCGGCGCCTAGCTGCGGCAGGCTTCGATAGTGATCCGCCGCGCCCGCTGTCCCACCCGAATGGCGGAGCCGGCGAAGTGCCGCGCCACGATGCCGCGCACCCACGCATCTTCCACGCGATCGAGCGCCACCGCATTCCACGAATGCTGTTCATCGAAGGGATTGGCGGCGCTATACTCGCTCTCCAAGGCGAGGTTTTCGACGCCTACGCGAGCCACCGGCAAGCCCGATGCGACCCGCGCCACGGTGCCGCCGCCGTAGCGGCGTTCCATCGCCGTGGTGATGGGAGCGTCCAGCGTAACCTGCCGGCGTGCGGGATCGACCGCGGCGACGGTGCGGTCCCAGACCAGATTGCGCGACCCCGGAACCCAGTCCAGCCTTTGGTTCGCGTAGTTGCCTGGAAGCCCACTCATCCCGAGAGCCGCGATCCATGCCACGGTGCTGGGACGGGTGATCACGATACGGTCGCCGGGCCGCAGCCCGGCCCCGCTCTCGAGGGTTAATGCCATGCTGCCGGCGGGCGCGCTCTCATCCGTCACGCCCACAGAGGGGCCGGTTGCCGCGTCCGCCACGTTGCCGATCTCGATCAGGGTGCGGCGTCCCTTGCCCGTCGCCACGATGGTCGCGTTCCCGCTGCCGCCGCGCAGCACCACTCCGCTGGTTCGCATTTCCAGCCGTCCCGCCACGCGATAACGCCCGGGCCGCAACAGCACCGCGCCCCGAAAACCGTTCTCCCGCACGGGGAGCGCCGATACATGATCGATCGCCTGCTGCAAGAGTTCGGTGTCATCCCCTCCGGTGGGCCGGACCGAGATCGCCGCCGGCACATTCGGAACGGAAACGCCTCCGCCTCCATAGCCCGCATACGAAAAATCGATCGCTGGCTGCGCACCAGCGGCGGCAACCAGGCAAGACAAGAGCGCCAACGCAAAGGCACGGGTCCGCTTTTTGCTTCTCATGCAATCCTCGGCTCAGCTCCTATAGTGCCGCATTACCAGACGAGACGGGCGCCCGCCCGGGCCGCCATGGCCGCTCGGAATGGAAAAAAGAGATTTGGTGCTTAACCGTTCTGGGGAAGCCGGTTCCCGCCTCGAGTCGCAAGGCGGGGGAACCCCAACGGCGTTAAAATAGCCCCCTCGACAAGTATTTTCGCAGGCTCTCCGATTGGAGCGTGGTTTCCTAGATCGGGACTTCTGGCCCGCCGGACGGCGTACGCGCACGGTCTAGCCGTGAACCCTGAAGGTATAGCGCGATGGCGCGCTTCTTCCGAGTGGTCCGTAATTCGGTCGGAGTCGACTTCTAGGCCGACTGGGTTGCGCCCACAGAGGTGATCGCGGTATCCTGCTGCAACATAGTGCAAGCGATTCAAGTATTCACAATTCCATACTCACCCCTGTCGATTGGGCGAGCGCCGTCCTCGGAATCGGTCATTTGGCGCTTTATGAGCTTTGCGAAATTCTATTCGCTGCTCAATCACGGGGCGGTCTACTTCCCGGTCCTCTCGTCCCTAGGCGACGTCCTTGAGGCGGCCCCTCCGCGCCTACCGGAGGACGCGGACGTCCACGACCGCATGAGGGTATGGCACAGATGGCAGAGTCAGCGGCACATGGTTTTCGTGAACTGCTGGCATCTTTCACCAGATGAATCTGCCGCCATGTGGGCTCTTTACGCGACGGAGAGCGACGGTGTCGCAATCCAATCGACGTTTGGTGAAACGTCGCAGGCGTTTGGCTCGTTTGAAGGGGTCGGCAGGTTAGGGTCGACTGTTTGTGCCGGCGAGGTGGAGTACATCGATCCTGACGTGGAACTTAGGCCGGAGCCAATCTCGAATATCGTCCTGGGTGCGTTAAAGAAACGTCACTGGTACGCGTACGAGCGCGAATTGAGGTTCATGTACGTTGACGTGGCCAACTATGTTCGGCCGCTGTCCGGGTCCGATTGCGCACCGGGAACAGCGGCAAGGCTGGGACTGTGGATACGCTGCGACCTGCAGAAGTTAATCAAGGCCATAGTCTTGGCACCCTCAACTCCTGCGTTTATCGTAGATGCCGTCGCATCAGCTTGTCGGCAGTTTGGTATCGACCCGACACTCTTGCGACGATCAAGACTGTGCGAGGGCGCGCCAGAACCGCCGGATGAGGGCGAATGGCAGAGATACCTGCAGGCGCTCAGGGAGAAGTACGGAAGGCCTTTCGGGATCACCTTCTAATCCTTTCGCAGAATCGATTTGGGGGTCTGAGCGATGTGCAGATGCGGCGACCTCGGCGGTGAAAGCGCTAAATCTGATCGGGAGCGGTTGGTCCCCCCCAACTCGGAAGTTGGTCGAAAACGGCGTTCGAGGAAGCCTGCCCGGATCACGACCCACAGGTCGGCATCCCGCCCGGAACCTCAGTTCCGCGCCCTGCCACTGGGCCGGTTCGCTGTTCAACTGTTTCAACTCCAACCAGACCTCACCTTCCAGTCCCCCCTTGGAAAGCACCTTCGACACCTTTGTTCCCGGGCCGTCGAACCCGCACCCGCCGCCGGCGCGGTCCGGATGCGGCTTCAGGTCCACGAAGCCCGCCCTCCCTCACAAGAATATCGCGCTGGAAGCCACGCCGCATCAATAAGTTCCATGCCGAAAACCCCTTCCAACTTCAAGCCTTAAATCGCTTCAAGCGCGCAGCGCTTCTTCATCCGTCCTCCTGTTGGCCCAAAAGCTCGGAATCGCGATCACAACACATTGTCTCTGCGGAATCAATCACTTACGCTTGTTACTCCACCCCACCCTTGTACACTGTGGACAGGGGGGAATCCGCTTTGATCGTTATCCGAATTTGGCTTTGTTCCGCATCTCGCGTGGAGCAGCCGCATCGGCCGGTTTCTGGGGTCCCGGCGTCCCCGGCCGCCAATCGGCGCATTTTGGCTTCGTTCCGGCCGCCTGCCTCCGGCGCCCTCTACGCCATCCTCGGTAATCGCCTGGAAGTCGAGGCCAAACACAACCGCCCAGGCTGGCGCTTCGCCCCTTGTGGTGTCGGATGCCGTGGTGGTGGCCCGGGAGCCCGCACAGTCCCACGCCGACCCCGCCGGCAGCCGTATCCAGTTGAAATTCAGGCACTTACACACAGGCGTCCGAACCATCGGCCCCCGTGACCCTCCGTGTGACGCATCTTGCCAAAAAGGCCCTCCAGATGCGTCACAAAATCCCGACCCACGACCGCAACCCATTGAAAAAGAGGAGCTTAAAAGGTCATGAATAACAACTTCACACACCGGACAAGATGCGTCACAAGGGTGGGATGCTGGACCGGTCTGGGGAAGCCGGTCCCGGGTTTCTACAGGTGGTCAAAGCGCCATGACCACCGGTCCGGCTGACCGGCGGATTTCGCGTCTGGGCCCCGAAATCCCCAAAACGGTTAAGCACCCAAAGAGATTAAAAGGGCCAAACAGCGGGTGATTGGATGTATAATCGATGGCTACCAGGGAAGCAAAACGAGGAACAGAAAGGAGTCGGCAATGCGGTCCCTTATGCGTACGCTATCAGCCATTCTCGTGGTGTCCACTCTGTCAGGAATCATGTGGGCGCAGACAGCCAGCACTGGCACAGTGCTCGGGCTCGTTACCGATCCCACGGGCGCCGTCGTGCCCGGGGCAACCGTCGAACTGGAGGACGCCGCCACCAAGGCCGTGCGCTCGGTGACGACGAATGTGGCGGGGCGCTACGTGTTTGTCGCCCTGCCGCCGGGGACTTACTCGATCCGTACCACGGCGCGCGGATTTCAACAGGCGGAAGTATCGTCGGTAGTGGTTGAAGTCACCAAGTCAATTACCATCGACCTGCAATTGTCGATCGGTGAGGCGCGACAGACCATCGAAGTTACAACCACGCCTGGGGCGGAATTGCAAACCCTCGATTCGACGGTCGGTTCCACCATGGGCGGCGACAACCTGTTGTTGCTTCCCTCAATACTACGCAACGTGACGGGCCTGCTCACGCTGCAGGCGGCGTCGATGCCGCAACAAGGCGCCAGCCAGAGCAGCTATTACGGCGGCCAGGTGGCGGGCGCGAAGAGCGACCAGAACTCGATTATGCTCGACGGCGGCAACGTCACCAGCGCTGTTTCCGGGAACTCGGATTACTACACCAATTACTACGGCGCGCCGGAAGCTCCGGTCCCCACCCCGGTCGAGAGCATCCAGGAATTCCGCGTGTCGACAACCAATCAAACCGCCAGCTTCACCGGATCTTCCGGAAGCGAGACGGTGCTGGTCACCAGACGCGGCGGCAACCAGTTTCACGGGTCGGCGTACGAGTTCCTTCAGAACTCCGACATGAATGCCAACAGTTGGACTCTGAATCGCATCCCGCAGGCGCGGCCGATAAGCCGGGATAACCGTTTCGGAGGCACGCTGGGCGGCTACATTCCGGGCCTGCCGGAGAAGGCCAAGACGTTTTTCTTCATCAATTACGAGGGCCGGCGCGAGTTGAATTCGGCGACTGTCAACCGGATTGTGCCAACCGACACCATGAAACAGGGGATACTGCGGTTCCGCGATGCCGCGGGCAACATTATCTCGTACAACCTGGCAACCTCCATGCAGTGCGGCACCAGTGGCAATACCGTTTGCGATCCGCGCCAAAAGGGGCTGAACCCGCTGATCAACCAAATGTGGAGCAAGTACGAGCCGGAAGGCAACAACTCGAGCCTCGGGGATGGGCTCAACACAACCGGCTTCACGGGATCGGTGGGATTGCCCGTGTCGAGCAACTTCGGCGTGATTCGGCTGGACCACGCCTTCGGAGCCAATTGGCAGTTCACCAGCAGCTATCGTCACTACGTCGAGATGGCGGCGGTGGGCAACCGCCAGGTGGACATTGGCGGTGAGTTGCCGGGAGACACCAAGGGTCAGATCGCGTCGACTTCCAGCATCCCGCGCCAGCCGCGGTATTTCGTGGCGGGACTCACGGGGATGGTCACGCCGAGCCTCACCAGCGAAACCAGCGTCAGTTACCTGCGCGATTGGTGGTACTGGAAGACGGCCGGTTCCTTCCCGCAGGTTTCCGGGACCACGGGCTCCATGATGGTCGGCGGTGACAACGATAATGAGCTTCAACCCCTCACGTATCGCACCGGCACCGTGCGCCAGCGGGCCTGGGACAGCCACAGCCCGGGTGTCCGGGAGAATCTGTCCTGGCAGAAAGGCACCCATCTGCTCCGCTTCGGCGCCACTTACGATCACACCAGAGTCGTTTTCTGGCGGGACGACGGGCAGGGTTCGTTGACCGTGCCGGAATACAACATCAGCGTCACATCGGGGCTCAATATTCCGAGCACCTACCGCCCGCCTACGTGCGCCGGAACGCTCACCACCAATTGCCTGCCTTCCAACCAGGCCAGCACCTGGAACACTGAATACGCTGAAATGCTCGGCATGGTGGATCAGGCGGTCCTGCTGGGGACGCGTGGGAGCGATCTGTCCGCCAACCCCCCGGGCACCGTCCTCTCGACCGACGTGAATTGGGGTATTTACAGTTTCTACGCGACCGATTCCTGGCACATCCTGCCCACACTGACCGTCAACTACGGCTTGAACTGGGGCATCGACGTGCCCGCCCAGGAAGCCACGGGTAAGCAGATCATCGCTGTGCTGGCGTCGAGCGGCCAGGTTCTGGATCCAGTCGCTTACCTGCAACAGCGGCAACAGGCGGCGCTCAATGGCCAAGTCTATAATCCCCTGATCGGGATGGACCCCATCAATTCCGTCCATCGCCAGTATCCTTACAACATCGTCTATAAGGACTTTGCCCCCCGCATCGCCGTCGCATGGAACCCGAAAATCAACGGTGGTTTATGGGGATGGCTCTTCGGCAACGGCAAGACCGTTTTGCGCGGCGGTTATGCGCGTCTGTACGATCGTTTGAATGGCGTGCAGAAAGTGATTAATCCGCTGCAAGCCCTGGGCTTCGGTCAGACGCTGACGTGCCTGGGTCCCTCCACTACGGGCCAGTGCCTGGGATCGTCCGGCGTCAATCCGGCTACTGCGTTTCGCGTCGGCATCGACGGCGCCTCCATCCCCATCCCGGCGTTGTCGGCAACCGCTTCGGTTCCGATGATTCCGGGTAACAGCACCGTACCTAGCGCCAATCAACCCTTTTCGACGGAAACCTATAACATCAGTCCCAGCTATCAGCCCTCGCCGAATAACTCCTGGAACTTCACGATTCAGCGTGAACTGCCCGGCAATTCGGTGCTGGAGATTGGCTACATACGCCGCAGTGCGTCTCAACTTTACGCGCCGGCGGATTTGAACCAGGTGCCGTTCTTTATGACGGCCGGCGGGCAGACGTTGGCGCAAGCTTTCGACGCGGTCGCGGCGCAACTTCGCGCGGGCAGCGCGGTAACCGCGCAGCCGTTTTTCGAATCGGCCCTAGCGGGCAGCTCGCTGTGCAAAGCCCCGAACACGAGTTGCACGGCGGGCGTGGTTGCCTCTTACAGCTCGAGCTTCCTGGCGCAGCAGGTCCGCACGCTCTGGAATGCCATCCAGCCTTCGTTCGCCGTGGGTCCAGGAACCGCCGCGGCCACCCAAATGACTACGTTCTTCGTCTACACCAACCGAGGCTGGTCCAATTACAACGCGGGCTTCATCACGTATCGCACCCGCAACTGGAAGGGGCTGGCGCTGGATGCCAATTTCACCTATGCGCATTCGCTCGACGCCTCCGGTTTAAACCAGGACCAGGACACCGCGGGAACGAACGCCTTCAACCTGCAGTATGATTACGGCACTTCGGTTTTCGACCGGAAGTACGTATTCAACCTGCTCGGCTCCTACCAACTGCCGTTTGGTCATAGCGGGAACAAGGTGCTCGACGGAATCGCAGGCGGCTGGTCCATATCGCCGATCTTCAGCGCGTATAGCGGGCTGCCGATCAAAGTCACGGACGGCTCGAGCCAGGAGTTCGGGCAAGGGACCAGCAGCAGCGCGGGCGCCATCCCGCTAGTGAAGGTCACTCCGGGTAATAGCGTGCATTCCGGCGTCGCCGGCAATAGCACTACCCAGGTCGGCGTGTCCGGCAATCCGGCCACCGGCGGCACCGGGCTGAATCTCTTCGGGGATCCCAACGCTATTTACAGCTCCTTCCGTCCGATCCAGGTCAGCGTGGATACCACCAGCATGGCCGGCATATTGCGCGGCATGGCGCACTGGAACCTGGACCTGAGTGTCGCGCGTAAGTTCAAGCTCACGGAACGCCTCTCGACCAGGTTCTCCGCCCAGTTCTTCAACATCTTCAACCACGTGATGTTTTTCGATCCGGCGTTGAGCCTGCAAGCTCCGACTACTTTTGGCGTGATCGGCAGCCAGTTGAACTCGCCGCGCGCAATCAGCCTGGGTCTGCATCTCGATTTCTGACGGCGCGAGCGGAAGATCGCTTGGCCCGCGGGTTGCTCGCCCGTCCGAGGCAGAGCCTCGCTAGAATAGTGCAGGGTAGCTTATGAAGAACAGACTTTGTCTGAAGAGGCTCGTTCTCGTCATCGCGGCTGCGTCCGCGGCTGTCGCTTTCCAGGCGGACAAAGATTCGGAAGTGGCGCGCTGGAAGCAGGAGGCCGCCAGAGTCACCATCATCCGGGACGATTGGGGCATCGCGCACGTCTACGGAAAAACCGACGCCGACGCGGTCTTCGGCATGGAGTACACGCAGGCCGAGGACGACTTCAATCGCGTCGAAACGAACTACGCCATCTCGCTGGGGCGCCTGGCGGAGGCCGAGGGGGAGTCGAGAATCTACCAGGACCTGCGGATGAAGCTCTTCATCGACCCCGCGGAGCTGAAGAAGGACTACGCGGCCAGCCCGGCGTGGCTGCGGAAGCTCATGGACGCGTTTGCCGACGGCCTGAATTACTACCTCTACAAGCACCCCGAAGTGAAGCCGCGGGTCATCCGGCGATTCGAGCCGTGGATGGCGCTCTCCTTGACCGAGGGAAGCGTTCCCCTCGGCGGCGACATCGACAGGGTCAACCTCAACCAGCTTGCGGCGTTCTACGGCAAAGCTCCGGCGATCCAGGAGCCTGCGGCGGAGGAGTACGCGCCGGAGCCCGGCGGATCGAACGGCGCTGCCGTCGCACCCTCGAACACGGCTGCCCATCACGCGCTGCTGCTGATCAATCCGCACACGTCGTTCTACTTCCGGTCGGAGCTGCAGATGGCCAGCGACGAGGGCCTGGATGCTTACGGCGCGGTGACCTGGGGCCAGTTTTTCATCTACCAGGGGTTCAACGACCGCGCCGGCTGGATGCACACCTCGAGCGGCGTCAATGCAGTGAGCGAGTACCTGGAAACGGTGGCGCAGAAGGGCGGCCGCTTCTTCTACAAATACGGGAGCGAGGAGCGCCCGGTGGCGGCGGCGGAGATCGCCGTGCCGTACCAGACCGCCGGCGGGATGGCGGAGAAGAAATTCATGGTCTACCGCACGCATCACGGGCCCATCGTGCGGGAGCTGAACGGCAAGTGGGTGGCCATCCGGTTGATGCACGAGCCGGTGAAGGCGCTGACGCAATCCTACACACGCACCAAGGCGAGGGACTACAAGGCGTACCGGCAGACCATGGAACTGAAGGCCAACTCGTCGAACAATACGATCTTCGCGGATGCCGATGGGGACATCGCCTACTTTCACGGCAACTTCATTCCCCGGCGCGATACCAGCTTCGACTGGACCAAGCCGGTGGATGGCAGCAATCCGGCGACGGAGTGGCAGGGGCTGCTTGCGGTGGACGAGACGCCGCACCTGCTCAACCCCAAGAGCGGCTGGCTTTACAACACCAACAACTGGCCGTGGTCGGCGGCGGGGCCGAGCAGCCCGAAGAAGGAAGACTATCCGCCTTACGTCGAGACCGGCGGCGAATCGGCGCGCGGGCTGCACGCCATCCGGGTCCTCGAGAACAAGAAGGATTTCACGCTCGACTCGCTGATCGCGGCGGCGTTCGATAGCTACCTCACGTGGTTTGAGAAGCCCATCCCGGCGCTGATTGACGCGTGGAACGGGATGCCCGCCTCCAATCCGCTGAAGGCCAAAACGGTCGAGCAGATCGCCCTGCTGCGCAAATGGGACCTGCGCTGGGCAGTGAATTCGATACCCACGTCGCTGGCGGTGTTCTGGGGCGAGGAGGTGCGGCGGGTCAACGGTGGCGGGAGGAGAGGGGGCGCGGCCACGGGCGACAACATCGCCCAAGTGCCGGCCCAAGAGATGCTGCAAGCGCTCGCGGCTGCCTCCGACAGGCTGACGGCCGATTTCGGAACCTGGAAGACGCCGTGGGGCGACATCAATCGGTTCCAGCGCCTGAACGACGATATCGCGCCGCGGTTCGACGATGCGGGGCCGAGCATTCCGGTGGGCTTCACATCCGCGCAGTGGGGCTCGCTGGCGTCATTCGCAGCGCGGGCCTACCCAGGGACGAAGAAGTGGTATGGCGCCAGCGGGAACAGCTTCGTGGCGGTGGTGGAGTTCGGCCAAACCGTGCGGGCCAAGGCGGTGACCGCCGGCGGAGAAAGCGGCCATCCGGCATCCCCGCACTTCAATGATGAAGCCACGCGGTACTCTACCGGCGACTTGCGGGAGGTTTACTTCTACCGCTCGCAACTCAAGGGGCACACCGAGCGGGAGTACCATCCCGGAGACTGAGGCTGCTGGCGCCGCCCCTGGCACCTCAAGTACCGTTCAAGTACCGGCATTACTGTTACTCCCGCCAAAGCGCAAGCATAATGGACTCGTTCCGGAGAAAAACGAGACGAGATTATGGCTTGCAGCATCGCTTGGGACGGAGAAAGCAAAGCACCTGAAGGCATAGCTGGGGACCGGCGCTTCGACCGGCGCTATCCCATCCTGCTGGACTTGCGGTGGAAACTGATCCACCGGAAACGGGTTCTGGATGCGGGGGAGGGCAGCACCCTCGATCTCTCAGGCGGCGGCGTCCGCTTTAAGTCTGGCCGGACATTGCCCGTGGGATTGAACATAGAGTTGGCCATTTCCTGGCCGGTGCTTCTGCGCGATATAGCCCCCATGCAACTCGTGGTGCAGGGCCGGATTGTGCGATCGGAGGGCGGCCAAATCGCCATCCGGATGATTCAGCATGAGTTCCGGACCGTGGGAATGCCCGCCAACCATTGCGATGCGCCGTCCAATGGCGCCCGTCCCCACACGCCTTTCCTGGCGACTGTCAATCGGGCAGCAAGTCTCGCAAAGATCCAGTAGGAAAAGGGGACAGACGCACTGCTGTCCCATCATAAATCGAACAGGGTCAATTGATTGGAGGTCACCTCTGGAGGAAGTTCATAGTCTGTGCCTTCAAATGCCTGTAAAATGGGCATTTTCTCAA
>Ga0187865_1003572_pt1 | contig 12628 bp, 17 predicted proteins | sample June2016WEW_11_1_2_FD_132989 | JGI IMG/M metagenome (GOLD analysis project Ga0187865, IMG submission 132989) | Peatland microbial communities from SPRUCE experiment site at the Marcell Experimental Forest, Minnesota, USA - June2016WEW_11_100 | ecosystem: Environmental > Terrestrial > Soil >...
CTTCACGGAGCTTATGAATGATCTGCCCGGTGGTGTGCCGTTTCTGTTTCATCGAGAGTCCTCCTGCCCTCCACGGCGGCCAGACTCTCATAATACCCGGTTCAGTTTAGGGGGAGCAGGTCATAAGGTGCACTCGCCTTGCCGATGATGTGGGCACGCGTGAGGTGGCCACATTCCACCGGAGTCGATGGCCCAACTGACCCAAATGATGCACTCTACATTGGGTCAGATCACAACCACGGACAACTGCAAAGGGGAGAGCGACCCAATTCCCGGCGCATCTGCGTGGCGACTCGGGGGAGATCACGTCGCAGCAATGCTGCCAGTGAAGCCAAGAGAGGAAGACCATGCCCAATATCGTCGGCCCAAGAACAGGCCTCCACGTTACATGAAGATATCCGACTTGCTGGATTTGGCATCAGCCATGGTTCAATTTGCAAGCGATGGCAGGATCCGATGGAGAGGATGTTGACTCCTGATTTCTGAGCCAAAGGGCGGGTTCACGCACGACACGCGCACCACCCGCGGCGGACGCCCGAAAGCGTTGCCGTAACTCAGGCTATCTCGGGGTCTCGCATGACCCTCGATGGGGATTAAGGCACATTCGAACCGCAGGAGAGAGCCACGGTTTCCGAAATGATCATCGATGCGCTCAGAGATCTGGCCTCTCACGCAGGCCTATTCATCAGCCGTATCGGGCGGCATTGTGGCGAGGAGAGTATTCCCTGACACACGGATATGCTCAGAGACGGCTCTTCTGGCTCGCTCCGGGTCTCCAGATAGAGCAGCCTCAACTAGGCGACGATGTTCTGTAACCTCTTCATCGGGACTGTGATCCAGAGCACCGTGGTAGATCTTAAGGTACTTGGTCTGCTCGTCAAGCAATGAAATGAAATCTCGCAACAGACCGTTGCCGCAGGTCGACCATAACCTATGGTGTATTCTGCTTTCTGCTTCTATTATTGCTAACGGGTTTCCTTCCCTGGCTATGCCCTCTAATTCCACAGCAAGTTCCTCAAGGCTCCTCGCCTCATCGCCGGAGAAGGAGCCTCGTTCAACAGCTAGACCAACGGCATAGCCTTCAAGCAGCACTCTCAATTCGTATACTTCAATTGCGCGCCTTCTCGTGATCTTCGAGACAAACGAGCCGCGATGAGGTTGAATCTCGACCAGCCCCTGTTCCGCCAATGAATGCAGAGCTTCTCTTACCGTTCCCCGTGACGTCCCAAGCTGCTGGGCTAGCGGAATCTCCCTGAGTGGAGCACCGGGCACGTACTCGCCCCTAATAATCGCATCATGAATGAACTTGGCCACCACGGTGGTGAGTGTTTCCGGCCGTTGCATAGTGACCCCATTGGTTGAAAGCGATGTTGCCGTCAGTCGGCGCCTGTCCGTCATGATCCTCGCCTTTCCTCGATGCGTTGCCGCGGCAAACTAGCCGCTTGACATGTGAGAAGCCTAGGCGCATAATGTTAATTGATAGACAATCAACAGGAGGCGCCAAGACCACTCAACTGGCCGAAGGCGGTCATATTTGTGGGGGGCTTCACGCGTGTTAATTGAACATGTTCCCCGAGCCGCCCTCCAGGAGGGCATCAAGATTATACGCCGGCTGTCGATTGGAACGCCACCTCATACTTGTGATCCCTAATGACTGACGCGTCCGATCTTGAATTCACAACCCTAGCGAATGAGTCCAAAATGAAGACAATCGATCTAAGAAGTGACACTGTGACTATGCCTTCCGAGGAAATGCGCCTTGAGATCGGCAGGGCTGAGGTGGGCGACGACGGTTACGGTGAAGACCCATCGGTGAACCGGCTCGAGGCATATGCGGCTGACTTGCTCGGGAAGCAGGCTGCCCTCTTTGTTCCCTCCGGAACAATGGCAAATCTCTTGGCTCACCTATCCCACTGCCCGTCGGGTGCGGATGTCATCGGGCCCGATTGCGCCCATACCTTCCACTTTGAGACTGGGGGTCTATCGAGGATTGCCGGCATGACAATCAGGACGGTTCCCCAGAGACAAGGGGAGCTCTGTATCGAAGGGTACCGCGAAGCTATTCGCCAAGCGAGCTTGGTCGAACCCGGCACAGGACTCCTGTGGGTTGAGGAACCAACCAGGGGCTTCGTGGTTCCGCTGGAGCACCTCCGAGAGTTACGCCTGATTGCGAATGAGAATTCACTGCCTATACACATTGATGGCGCAAGACTCTTCAATGCCGCAATCTATCTGGGAGTATCGGCCAAAGATATCGCGCAATACAGTGACACTGTTATGTTCTGTCTTTCCAAGAGTCTAGCCGCGCCTGCCGGTTCCCTACTGCTCGGGGATCACGATTTCGTCAGTCGCGCACGTCGCTACCGTCGGATGCTTGGAGGAGGGATGCGGCAGGCCGGTTTTCTGGCCGCAGCAGGCTTGTTCGCACTGCGGCACAACATTCCGAGGCTTGTTGAGGACCACGACAACGCGCGTCATCTTGCCAAGAGTCTTCGCGACATCCCAGGGATTCAAGTCGACCGAGATGAGATCCAGACCAACATGTTCTATCTCTCGGTTGACGGGGGTCCTAATGTTGTCGACCACTTCGCCCGATCTCTCGCCGAACGCGGGGTATTAGTCAATCATGATCTACACTCTATTCGCATTGTGACGCACTATGGGATAGAAGCCCGCGATATAACCAGAACCGTTGAGATATGCCAGAATGCAGCCGAGACTATCAGGTTTTAGAACGATATCCGATCGGTCCGACTATCCGGTTGAGGCTCTGATCTGTTGCGAGGAAGGTCATGACAACCCAATCCAAAGTAGAACAGTCCAACGGCTCGGCGTTTCAAAGGAGTGAGTATCTTGGTCGATGGGACCGAGCACGGAGGGAGATGGTTCGAGCGCGGCTTGACGCGCTCCTGGTGACGAACGAGACTAACTATGCCTATTTCACGGGGCACGATACCCCAGCGTGGGCTATAAAGTCGCGCCCCATGGCTTTTCTCTTGCCTCTTGAGGCGGAACCAGTTCTTATAACAGCTATGGTGGCCGAAACTGCAGCGATGTCGCCTGTCACCGAAATCCGCAGCTATGACGGTTTTGAAGACGGAGCGCGCAAGGCATTAAGTGACGTTATACAAGACGACCGTCTTACCAGGGGGCGCATTGGCTGTGAGTTTGGTGTTGAACAACGCCTGGGTCTCCCTTTCAATGAGTTCGGCAAATTGCAAGCTGAGGTTCCTGATGCCGAATGGCTAGATGGCTCAACTGTACTATGGGAACTGAGGTTGCACAAGTCTCCCGCAGAAGTAGTTTGCATGCGACGGGCTGCAAAGATCCAGTCCGAAGCCTATCGGCAGCTGTTGCCGCATGTGCACGCGGGCATAAGAGAATCGGAATTGCATCGTATCTTCGTGCACGCGCTGGTAGATCAGGGTGTTGAACGCCCCGGATATGTAGCGATGCACTCAGGCGAAGGTAACTACAGGAGGGTCAGTTCATGGCCGACTGACCGCGTCCTGGCACATGGCGACCTCTGGTTCATCGATAGCGGTGCCAGGTATCGCGGCTACTGGACAGACTTCGGTCGGACCGTTGCCGTCGGCAAGCCGTCCCGCGAACAGCAGGATTACTATCATATAGCCTACTCAGCGATGCGTGCGGCTTTGGAAATTGCCGGTCCTGGGCTGCGCGTGTCAGAACTGAGAACAGCTGCAGATGGAGTTCTCCACCAGCATGGAATTCACGAGAAGCCATGGGCCAGGATCGGGCACGGGATTGGCCTGGACCTGACTGAGCCGCCTTCGGTCTTGCCTACAGACGACCACCTTCTAGAGCCAGGCATGGTCTTGGCCATTGAACCCCGTATTGACATGGAATGTGGTCACTTCCAAACCGAGGAGGACCTTGTGATCACGGACGAAGGATATGAGCTTCTGTCCGAGCCGCAGAACCCTTCTCTTCCAGAAAACAACTAGGAAGCCAAGCCTTTTCCGCACTCTGCGTCAGGAGTTTCAACCATGCCAGATCTTGTTATCGAGAACGTAGAGGTCGTCAATGTGGCCAATGGTAGTACCATGCCTGGACAGTCGATTCTGATCGCGGACGGTCGAATCGAGGCTATCCTGTCCGGGATCAGGTCTTCGCCCGTTCCTACCATTGACGGCACAGGCCTCTGGGCCTCACCCGGGTTGATTGATGCACACGTCCATTTCTTCTTTGACGGGGGAGACGATCCGTTCCGATCCTTTCTCAGCATGGACCGGCAGGCGAAGATGCAGGTTGCTGTCCGGAATGCCGACGTGGCAATCAGGGCGGGAATCACTACGATGCGGGACCTGGGGGCGCCTGCGGACCTTTGGCAACAATTCCAGGAAGCAGTCGACCAACGCTCGGTAAGTGGCCCGCGCATAATCAGCAGTGGAGCTCCCCTCACTAGACCGCAAGGTCACTGTTATTTCTTCGGTGGCGAGGTGTCAACAGTCAAGGATGTCCGCAGCCTCATTGAGCGGCAACGCGCTTCCGGCGCGCTTTCCGTAAAGCTGATGGCGTCCGGCGGCGGAATGACGCCAGGTACAAAGCCACATGAGGCTGATCTGCCCCTCGAGCTCATGCGAGTTGCGCGAGAGGTGGCGCATGCTAATGGGATGACGATTAGTGCCCACTGTCACGCCACTGAATCTATTGAGCGCGCAATCGATGCGCAGATCGACTCGATCGAGCACGTGGGCTTCGTCGAGCCTCCAGGGCGGTGGCGGTATGACGAACAGATAGCAATTCGCATCAAGGACGCCGGGATCGCGGTCTGCCCCACTGCGGCAAATGGGATTCGTGCCGCAAAACTGTTCCGCGATCAGCGCAGACCTCACAACCCAGAGGATGTTGCTGCCGTCGAGCGCCTGGAAGGTCGGCGGTGGATGACAGGTGAGTTTCATCGTCTAGGCCTCAAGATAATTGGGGGAAGCGACTGCGGAGCCGACGTGACCCCCTTCAATTCACTTATCGATGAGGTCGAGACCTTCGTCTCCGTCGGCTTGTCCAACGAAGAGGCGCTCAGGGCTGTGACTTGCGAAAGCGCTGCGCTCCTGCGCCTTGAGAGAGTTGGCGAACTCAAGATAGGATACGATGCCGACATTATCCTGTTGAGAGCCAATCCACTGGCCGACGTTCGAAATCTCCGCGATCTGGTTATCGTCATTAGGGCAGGGAGAATTGCCTTTGACGCCCGTTCCTCCCCCACCCTATCACCCGCGTTGCATAGGTAAGCGGCTCGCAGTCGAGATCAGTTCTTACGTCTCCAGCACGTGCCTCGAATGAGGGTAACAGGGAGGATGGTATGCAGAAGCGATATTTTCGCCGAGTGGCTCAACAGAGCCCTACTCAGTTTTGGGTCAATAACCCCACCCGTGAGGAAGCTGACTTGGCAATCCAAGAAGGAGCGGTTGGCTGCACGTGCAATCCATCTTATTGCCAGAAGATGATCGACCATCCGAGTGAGACCAAGTACGCCCGGGCTCTTCTGGACGAAGCGCTCCTCGAAACCGACGATGACAGCGAGGCTGAGGCCATCCTGCAAAGGAAGCTAGTTGGCGGAATCGCCGCAAAGTTTCGGCCTCTTTACGATGCAAACCCTGGCCGACATGGGCATGTAAGCATACAGGGGGACCCAGTCCGCGAACATGACGCCGAGGTTATCATTCACGAGGCACGGCTCAATCGGAAGATGGCTCCCAATTCTTGTATCAAGATCCCATGTACTGAGTCCGGCCTGAAAGCAATCGAGACGCTGATCCCCGAGGATGTTCCAATAAACGTAACGGAAGTCTTCGCAGTCTCCCAAGCCATTAGTGCATGTGAGATCTACACAAAAGCAGCCCGCAACAGCGGCAAACACCCAGTCATGTATCTTTCTCACATCGCCGGCATCTATGATGACTATCTCAGGGAATACGTTGAGCGCGAAAAGGTGGATATCTCACCCGATGCCCTTTGGCAAGCCGGCTTGGCTGTGGCCCGGAAAGTCTACCAAATCATCCAGGAGCGGGGCTATCAGGTGACTTTCATTGGCGGCGGCGCTCGTGGCCTTCATCATTTCACCGAAATGGTTGGCGGCCAGGCTGTTGTTACAATCAACTGGGTTGGCACAGCGGACAAGTTGCTCGAGGCAAATCCTCCTGTTGTCTATCGTCTATTCAACCCTGTGCCTCACAGGGTGATTGACGAATTGATGGAGAAGCTCCCCGACTTCCGGCGAGGGTATCTAGAAGACGGCCTGACCGAGCCGCAGTATGCGGATTTTCCCCCAGTGGCATTTTTCCGGGGCAGCTTCATGAAGAGCTGGACTCGTGTCCTTGGTGTCGCCAAGGAGCGAAGGGCTGCCCTTCATGAGCCTTCAGTGCGCGCAGTATAAGCAAGAAGTCGTCAAGGTGTCATCAACTTGTTTCGGGCAATGATAGACTGTTGGCTTCCTCAGCATGTGAGTATTCTGACGTTGCAGCAGATGTTTGTCGCACTGGGTTTCATGTTGGGATGACGTGAGCTGACCAAATGGATATCCAAGGCCTTCATCCTGTTCTTCATGGCGAACGCTTCTGGATCGCGGGAGCTATTGCCGATTGGCGTTGCACGTCATCGGCTAGGCCAAGGTACGGTCAACAGTACTACTCCAGTTCGGCGAGCCCAGCGTGAGCCTCCCTCAAGACCGATTGCCGGACGAATGCGGCCGCATATTCATCTGCCAACCGATTGTCGTGTAATCCGATCCGATCTCAGAACGTATTTGCCGTACGGAAAGGATCGCCCAGCCCATGCCTCAGATTACGCTGTCCTGGAGCGTCAGCCTCTTGTTCGAGAACCTTCCGCTTGTCACTGCGCTAGGACGGGCCGCGCACGAACATCTCAACGTGGTCGAGATTTGGAATCCATACAGTGTTTCCGTATCGGAGACAAGGTCCACGCTAGAGGCGCTTGGCCTCAAGGTGCTACTGATAAACACGGATGCTGGTGACCTGGCGACAGGAGAATGGGGTACTGGTGCGAGCCCAGGCAGAGTGAACCATTTCAAAAGATCGTTTGAGCAATCGGTCGAGTATGCCACGAGCCTCGAAATCCCCATGATCCACGCCATGGCTGGCAACCGTGTTTCTGGATCTAGCTACTCGGCTCAGCGTGAGTGCTTCTTGAGAAACCTCGAATGGGCCCTTTCCCTCACAAAAGGAACACCCCTAAAGCTTCTCCTTGAACCGCTAAATAACATTGACCGACCAGACTATTTCCTCACCGCGATGAGTGAGGCGGCGGAAATTGTTGCTGAGCTCCATGACAAACGTATTGGGATTATGTGCGACATTTACCACCTGCAAAGGGGGCATGGCAATTTGACTGAGCAGATCCAAACTTTTGCCCCCTTGATAGGTCACTATCAATTCGCCGACGTTCCGGGTCGCCACGAGCCCGGAACAGGCGAAATCAACTACGCCAACGTAGTCAGAGCGATTGTGGGCACAGGCTACGACGGATTCCTCGGGCTGGAGTACCGCCCGACGCTCCCAATAAGGACCACTTCCCAGATGCTTGGGCGAATCATAGCGGATGCCGAGCCTCCGGCCAGATCTCCCAACGTCGCGAGCTAGAAATACTACGTGCCGCAGACCGGGACAAGATGATTCACCCTCCCAGGGATTCCCAGTCACCCATTTGAGGTTAATAGATGCACTGTTCAGGTTGCATTCCGTCTCTCCACGAAAGCGAGCAATAGGATGGCGCTTGCCTCTGCTTCCTCTGTCTCTCAGCAACCGCGCCTACTTGCCGAATATAGGGCTGGGTATTTAAGACACGCCCCATCAATGCAAGAAACATCGGATGCGTATGGCAACCAATGTCGTGCCTGTCATGCGAGACGCCAAAAGGGTCTCCTCTTTCAGGACGATGCGGGCTCCGGTACTGCCACGCTGAAGGCCATTGGGATCGGGCCCCGCTGCGAGAGGACTCGCGTACGCACACGGATTTCGCTCCGCCATCTGGCCCAAAGTCATTACCACCCCGGCCTCCGAGTAGCCCAATCGTCATTCCCCTTAATGGACTTGATGATTCGAGGCATTCACTGCAACGGCACCACACATTTCCACTCCGATCATTTGGGATTTCCAAAGTCGCGCGAACCGACCCACTTGCACCTCGGACACACACTCGCGCCTTAAAGGGAGCCAAATGCGGAAAAGGCGCACACCTTAGATCAGCCAGCGCGCGGCCCGAAGAAAGTGCTCCTCCATAGGGCCACAGAAAGATCACGTCACCGAAGTAGGGTTGACTTCGTCGAGAGAATGGCGAGGCATCTTGCAAGCAAACCAAAGGAGAGTCGACATGTTGCTTAAGGACCAAGTTGCTATCGTGACCGGGGGGGGACAAGGAATTGGCAAAGCCATCAGCAAGCTCTTTGCCCTAGAGGGTGCCAGTGTGGTTGTCGCCCAGCGGAATCAAAACCGGGGCACCGCAACAGTGGATGAAATCCAGGCGGCTGGTGGTAAGGCGCTATACGTACAAACCGACGTGTCTTCCGATTCCCAGGTGCGGACCATGGTTGACAAGACGCTTAGCACCTTCGGTCGGATTGATATCCTGATCAACAATGCCGCCGTTGACACGAAGAAACCAATACTTGAGACTACTGAAGAGGAATGGGACTTTGTTCTCGACGTCAATCTCAAGGGCCAGTTCTTGTGCGCGAAGGCCGCAGTACCGCACATGTTAGGTCGAGGCCGAGGATCGATCGTCAACATGTCTTCGGTGATTGGGCTTCGATCAGAACTGTACTTCGCCTCGTATTGCACAAGCAAAGCAGGCATCCTTGGGCTCACGCGGTCGATGGTAATTGAGTGGGCACCCAGAGGCATTCGCGTCAACTGCATACTCCCTGGTCCGATAGACACTCCAATGAAATGGCGGTATGTAAAGGAGAATGAGGTTGAAGATGTTCGCCGCTCCGCCCAACGCAGCGTGCCATTGGGGCGCATCGGCGACCCAGATGAGGTCGCCCAGTGTGCTCTCTGGCTGTGCAGCGAAGGCGCATCGTATACATGTGGCGCCTTCATCGAGATTGATGGGGGCATCGATACGCGATACTCATTATGACAGGGCGGGATACCTTATGGGGGTCGACCAATGGAAGATTAGTCATTTCTTGGCCTGGCTACTATTAGGCCAGCACTATGGCCGAAATGCCAGCTCGATGTTTTCCAATTTGTCAATCTCAGAATGCTCGTGGCAAGTATGATCGCGGCGAGCGTTGGGGTCTTGCACTCTTTTCGACTGACGCTCGCTGAGTCTCGGTCGCCCTACAATCTGAGGCGAGGCCATCGTGAAGGCCTGTGTGCCCACGCATGTCGAATTCCTCGCGATCGCAGACCAATTCCCGAGGCAGGGCTTGCTGGATGGCAGCATGAGACCCCGTGGCTGCCTCGATTACCAGGCTTCACCGGGTCGGAAAGGTTAAGCTTGCGATGACCCCCTCTCCACATTCGGAAGAGAGAGGGCGGATTTGCTGCTCGGGCCCTTGAAGCCGCCCCATGGACTGGCCAAGCTCGCTGTCACCGAGCCCGCACCTGCCCAGGAGGAAAAACTGCGCTGGTCACAAGGGCCGTCTCTCAGGGAATCGGCTGGCACCCGCACAGCGATAGATCCAATTGTCGGTTTCTGAAGGTCGACCAACAGATCGTGAGTTCCTGCTGCATTCCTGCTTGTCAGTTCAGCCATTGCGCCTCCTGCACCGCTCGAGGGAGCCCCAGCTCCCGGCCTCCCGTTTTCTGCCCGCCCGATTCCGACCTCTCCCAACGGCCTCCGGATTGCGAAGGAACCGGGAATCGAAATAACCGGGGTTGCTTAGACAGCAGGGAGGCACAAACGAATCACTGGAGCGGATTTGTGTCTCCTCTCTGCAAGGTGTGATCGCGAGCGAGCGATGAAGTCATCGGTCTTACCAGTCGGTTGCTAGGCAAGAGTCCGCCACGCGAAAAAGCGCTGACCGGTTTGCGACCTTCAATCCGAATCACAAAGAAGGAGGCCGCCCAGGTGATGAGTGCGAACCCGCTTGGTTCAGGAAGCACGATTGAGCCGATGGCTGCAGTGCGCGGGCCCTGGTCCCTGAGTGCACGGCCCGAAGGGCGCTTAGGGCCCCTGTGGAAACCCTGGCCAAGGAGGCCGATGCTGCATGTTATGGCGCCGGTGACCTCGTGGGAAGGGATAGAGAGCGACCGGCCAGCCCGCCCCCATCTCTTGAGAAGGTCTTCGAGCGAATTGTCGTCCGGGCTCTATATGGCCGTCCTGTGCTCGTTACCTTGCTACATTGCCTCTGGCAGACGAGATCTTAATCCACGGCCCTTTTCCGACCTGGGGCTGCAGTGGTCGACCCGCATGGACTGCTGCGGTTCCGGTGGTGGCGGACGCCCGGCCAAGAACCATGCGTGAAATCGCTGATGGCCTCCTCGGCCACGTCGAGGGCATGCACGGGAACTGAGTACAGGCAGAGGACATCGGGCGTTGGCATCGTCACGGTTTCCAACCCGGGAATGACCGAGACTGACACATCCATCCCTATCACCGATCCGCCTCAGATCGCTACCTCGGGCCTGGGCCGCATTCTGCCGAAGGCGGTCGCCTAGCAGGTTTGGAGCATGATCCGAAGAATGCTCACTCTCGGCCTCACTTTTCACCAGCCAGCAGTTGCCGGGAACCTTGCCTCAAGATTCCGTCAGTGTACTAGCCAGCTCCTCGAGTACCCCGGCTGGATCAAGTCCTAGCTCAAAGGAGAATACCTCATGGACACCGTCATAGGGTTTATCGGACTTGGGATCATGGGTCTCCCAATGGCCGGGAACCTGCTCAAGGCTGGATATTCTGTTATTGCCTACGACTTGGTCGCGGAGAGGCTGGGCCGTCTAGTTGCACAAGGTGCCAGAGCTGGCAACTCCTGCCAGGATGTGTCGGCGCGAGCACAGCTCATTATCACCATGCTCCCCGATTCCCCGGACGTCGAGAAAGCCTACCTGGGGGCGGATGCCGTTCTGGCGGGGGTGAAGGCAGGGACTCTCTTGATCGACATGTCGACGATCTCCCCCGTGACAGCAGTGAGGGTCGCGCAGGAGGCTCGAAAACGGGGCTGCTTCATGCTGGACGCCCCTGTGTCAGGAGGCGAGACGGGAGCGATCCAGGCCACGCTGTCGATCATGGTCGGGGGCCCCGCTGAGGTGTTCAAGAGGGCGGAGCCGGTGCTTAAGGTCCTGGGCAAACCAGTTCTCTGCGGGGATTCCGGCTCGGGACAGATCGTAAAAGCCTGCAACCAGATACAGGTAGCCCTCATCCTGATCGGCATGGCGGAGGCGCTAGTGCTAGGGCAGAAGGCAGGGGTGGACCCGGCCATCGTGTTGACCGTGCTGAGCGGTGGGTACGCCCAGACGCGGGTGATGGATGTGAGAGGACCGAAGGTGATCCGCAGAGATTTCGCCCCTGGGTTCCGCAGCCGGCTCCACTTCAAGGACCTGACCATCATTCGCGAAACCGCGCGCGCCTTCAGATGCTCCCTGCCTGGGTCTTCATTGGCGTACGAGATGTTTGCCTCCATGCAAGCCAATGGCTGGGGGGATCTTGACCATTCAGCGGTCATCAGGGTCATAGAATTACTCTCGAACGCGGAGGTTCAAATCGCCGACTAGCTGTGATAGAGACCTCATTCATTCCTTGCTGCGCAGGATGCTCGGTTGTCGGCTGAATGGGGTATGCCATCGAGGCGCGACAGATCGACATCTTCAGTGAGATGCATTCACTGCCAGTTTGAGCGGGGACAATGATCTTGTCATGGCTCTTCATGATCTCCTGAGCGTCCCACTTCCGATCGCACCTCTCCTTCACAAGGAGGGCCGCATCCATGGCCAAGTGGAAACGTGGCAAGGCGCGCACTGTCGTCATCGGAGACAGGACCACTCGCGCGCTCCTTGCCCACAGACGATCACTGGCCAGAATCCCGGCTAGCGATGACACCCTCTGGCAATCCCGCTACGGCAGGCGACTCGCGTTGGCAGGATTCAGGGCCGTGATGGCCCGCCTCAGCCACCGCGTCGGCGTTCGCATCACTCCGCATATGCTCAGGCGTACCTTCGCCCTCATGGCCTTGCGCCAGGGAATGGACTTGATATCCCTCCAACGCCTCATGGCGCACGCCGACCTCAGCGTGACGTCCCATTACATCGCAATCCCATGACGAGGATCTGATTGCGGCACATAGCAAGCACGGCGTGGACACTGCCTCTAGAACCCAAGGGCCCGGTTGTGGACTTGCGTCCCGCCCATCGCAAAATCATGCTACCGCACCTCACTCGCTTTTTGGAAAGCGCAGATGCAGACAGCCCCTGCCCGTGCGGCCCTAGTCCGGACACAGGTGAGCTCGAAAAAGACGAAGCCAAGAAGACGGAGGAGAATAGGCAAGAGATACGTTGATGATCCAATAAACAGTACCGAAGTCCCTCGATAATGTCTCCGGACGTGGTGTAAAAGCCTGGCCAGCTTGACAGAAATGGTCATCGTGTGCTTCCTTGAGTGAACTGCGAGATCCACAAAAGGAGTCCACGATGACCGATCCGAGTATGAC
>Ga0187865_1003580_pt1 | contig 12605 bp, 11 predicted proteins | sample June2016WEW_11_1_2_FD_132989 | JGI IMG/M metagenome (GOLD analysis project Ga0187865, IMG submission 132989) | Peatland microbial communities from SPRUCE experiment site at the Marcell Experimental Forest, Minnesota, USA - June2016WEW_11_100 | ecosystem: Environmental > Terrestrial > Soil >...
TGAAAATCGCATCCTACAATCGTTTTCATGGAAGGCTTCTCCTGATCTTCGAGCTCGTGGTCCTCAACCCACTCGCTACTCGATCTTCGCTGAAGCCTTCCTCCTTATCCCATCAATCCTGGCTGCGCTCTCTGCGGCTAGGGTGGGATCGCACAAACCCAACCCAGCGCTGTCATCCTGAGCGAGCGCAGCGAGCCGAAGGATCTGCGGTTGCTCTTCGCTTGTTTTGAAGGGGCACAAGATTACCCATGCCGCAACCACCCCAAAAAGCAGGCGGGCTTTAGCCTCTGCGCGAAGCCCCATGAGCCCGCGCCCCGCCGGTGCGTTCTCCTCACGGTCGCGCACCGAACCCGCCCGCCCCGCCTCACGGAGGGAGCGTGGGGCTTCAGCCCCACGAACCCGCGCACCCATTTCCCGAGAAATAAAGGTCGCGGTGAAGCCGCGACCAGAAACGGAAGGGTGCATGCAAGTCCGATCGACAGTCCAGCCAAGTCCCACCGATCATCGTCTAAGAACCGCTTTCCCTAAGCCGACTTGCCGGGACAGATCTCAGGCTCCGAAGAGCGCTTGGTCATAAGATTGCTGAGTGGGGGATAAGCGAAACCAGGGCCCACGCAAGAACGGGGCCGAAGGGCTGGCTGTCACCTATTCCAACAATGAGTACGACTGACTAGGCGCCTCCCAAGATCCTTCTGATATCCTTGATCGCACCAATTGTTGAAGAAGAACAATGAAGGTTTTGGTCGACTACCACAACGTTCCGACTGCCACATCCCACCAGGGCTTGGCGTATCTGGCTGACCGCATCCTAACCAAAGTGTCGTCTGTGGCAGAGCCAACTGGGACACTCGACCTCCGTCTCTATGGGGGTTGGGACAGCAAGAACAGGATGACGCGCCAGGGGCAGGACCTGTCGGTCGAGATGCAGTCGATTTTTCCAAAGACACAGCGGATTGGTCAGGTGCAGGTGATATTAACGATGCAACTCGCACAGTCGCTTGAAGCCTTACCCAGCAAGACGCTACCAAATACGCTACGCGAAGAGCCATTGAGCAAGATCAAGTGTCAAACGCCTAGCAAAACGACGTGTAGAAGCAACCCGTGCCCCATTGACCCGATGGCGGTATTCCTGAACTCCGGAGCCTGTCCCCTGCCCGGGTGCATCGCCGAACCGCATATGCTTCTATCGCGAACTGAGCAGAAGCTAGTCGATACGATGATTGTCGCGGATTTGATCCATCTCGCAGGCCACGGCGAGACCCCAATTGCCCTGGTAAGTTCGGATGATGATATGTGGCCAGGAATACTATGCGCCTTGAATGTTGGCGCAAATGTAATTCACCTTCATACACGCGCCCCGATTACCCAAACCGCGTACCTCACCCAAACCAACGGACAATACACGCCGATAGGATTGTGACGATGGACACCGCCCGATTCCAGGAGATAGTTGGCTCGTTCCTTGACTCCACCGATCATTTCGAAAAGGAACTTGGGGACTTCGTACTCCAAGTTGGGAATGAGCTAATCTCATTTGAACTTAGCTTCCGAAATGGGTCTCTTTGGGTCACGGAGGGCAATGACAGAACGCTGGCCGAGGACTGGATCATAAAGCGCATTGCCATGCTTCCACGTCTCGCCGAAAGAATTCTCGCAAGCGTTCCGGAGAATAAAGAGTTTGTTACTCCGCAAGCCGAATTCCTGGATCAAATCGACAACAACGCCAAGGATGATCCGGAGCATGTACCGGACGCTGAGAAAGCGGTCGCTGATTTTATATCGAAGAGACCCGGCGGAACCTGCTCTGTTCTGTACCTAACCTCTGACGCAGGCGAAGGAAAGACAACAATCATCAACCACCTGGCTCGATCGCAGGCAGAGCTCTACCAAAAGGGACTGACTGACTGGCTTCTTGTTCCGGTTGCTCTGGGGGGCAGGCCATTTCTTAGATTTGACGACATTGTTGTCGCTTCGCTCGTTAATAACCTAAGATTTCAGCGCCTCTACTTTGAAGCCTTCATGCACCTAGTTAGAATGGGCGTGCTTGTCCCCGCCCTCGATGGATTTGAAGAAATCTTTGTCGAGACCTCAGAAACGGACGCTATATCGAGCTTAGGCAACCTCATAAGCCATTTACAGGGAGACGGATCACTGCTGATAGCAGCTAGGAAGGCATACTTCGAATTCCGCAGCCTCCGCGCACAGGCGCGCCTGCTGGATTCTCTTCCGAATATCGACGTATCCTTCGGACGAGTCGGAATCTGCCGTTGGTCTGAAGAGGAATTCACAAAGTACGCGACCTTGGCTGGTCTCGAGGAGCCGAAGCGGTTCTATGACGCTGTTTGCGAGATCGTCGGGGCGGGCCACCCACTCCTGACAAGGCCGGTTCTAGTTCGGAGGCTAGTCGAACTTGCGACGGCGTCAGGCACCGAGTTTATTTCTGGACTCCGGCCAAAAGCCCACAGCTATTTCTCCTGGCTAGTGGAGCAATTAATTGCGCGTGAAGCAGAGGAGAAATGGATTGACAAGTATGGAGAACCCCCTGCCCCTCTGCTGTCCAAGGAAGAGCACCATGAACTCCTAGGCTACATCGCCGAAGAAATGTGGATCACCAAGACAAGCGTGCTAAGCGGCGAAATGATGGACTCTCTTGCCGAGATATTTTGCGAGTCGAAGAAGAAGTCCCCAATCGTGAGCCGGCAGGTCAAGGAGCGGATTCGACAACACGCAATGATAATTAGCAGTAGCCAAACGGGGAAGGAGTTTCAGTTTGATCACGACGACTTTCGAGAGTTCTTTCTCGGCGAACAATTGGCCAGATACATATCGGATAGGGTTGAGTATGAGATCCGAAAGCTCTTCCGTGTAGATGCGCTCCCGAAAGTGGCGTTAGACTGCGCCGCGGACCGCCTAGGCGCGGAATGTGCGGATAGCACCTCCCTAATCGAAATGATCCTGCGTGTAGGTCTTTCGGAAAGCTCGGCCACGTTTGTCCGCGAAAACGCGGGTTCGTTTATTACGCCGTTGCTTCGCTGCAACCATGTTCCCGGATTACAACTGAAGGGACTCGTGTTCCCTCCCGATTCGTTGAAGGGCTGCTCGATAAAGGAAGTTACCTTCATCGAGTGCTATTTTGGGCCGACATCGCTATCGGATTCCTCTCTCAAAAACTGCCGATTCGAAGCGTGCGAATTCGAGCACCTCGGAGCAAGTCGGGCGACCACATCGATTGAGCAATGCGTCCTTCTGAAGACTAGGATTGACTCGTTGACCCTAGAACACGGCGACGCTGTGACGGACTACTACGACCCAGACCAGATCGAAACCCAAGCCACACGGCTCGGATTCACCGTTGAGGCCGAGCAACTCTTGCTCAGCACCATTGCGGAGGAGGAATATGACGAGGACCTGCGAATAGCAGAAAAGGCGCTGCAAACGTTTCATCGAAGTACCTTCGTCCGCGAGGGAACCTTTAAGTTACGGCTCAGCGTGAATCAGAGTCGATTCTTCGATACCATACTCCCGCGGCTGCTCAAGGCCGGAATTCTAGAAGAGGTGCAAATGAGGGGTACCGGATATCGGAGAGCGGTGCCGGTGGCTAAGATTGCCCAAGCCCTATCTGCGTGCAACGGCTCATTTGAGAGCTTCATTCGACAGGCTGGCCGGAAATGAGGTTGGAGAGACGCGGACTTTCAAGCGCACCCCCATGTCATTGCGGATTTAGTCCCGCCAAACGCCCTTGCGGGCGCCAGCCCCACCCGACCCTCATCCTCTGAACGAATCGTCGGCGACCCCGCCCGCCTCAACCTCCCACATCCCCTTGATTCCAGGCCAAATCTCTTCCGCTTGAACTTTGCAGGCTATTTCGGCCCTCAGCGCACACTGAAAGCAAATCAAAATCCAGGGCCGGAACGGAACGATCCACGGATCGCTGTTTTCATGGAAGCTCGCGGACCCAGATGTTGCGGAAGCTGAGCGGCTCGCTCTTGTCGCCGTGAGCCTGGAGCTTGATGGGCGCGCGGTCGTACTTCTTGTAGAAGGGCTGGCCGATGTAGAGGGTCTGGCCCTTGAGCTCGAAGTGGTCGTCGACCAGGACGCCGTTGAAAAAGACGGTGGCGTAGGCGGGTGTTTTCAGCGAGCCGTCGTCGTTGAAGATGGGCGCGGTCCACACCACGTCGTAGGTCTGCCACTCGCCGGGCTTGCGGCCGGGGTTGACCAGGGGAATGGACTGCTTGTAGAGGCTGCCGGCCATGCCGTTCACGTAGGTGGGATTGTTCCACGGGTCGAGGACCTGGAGTTCGTAGCCGGCGTCGCCAGGGCCGGTCGAGGCGAGCATGACGCCGCTGTTGCCGCGGCCCTGGCCGGAGCCGGTGATATGGGCGGGAACGCGCCACTCGATGTGGAGCTGGTAGTCCTTGAAAGTGCGCCGGGTCTCGATGTTGCCGGCGCCTTTGGCGACGGTGAGCAGGCCGTGGGCTACGATCCACTTTGCCGGCGTGTGGTCCTGCACGGAGACCCATTCGTCCTCATTCTTGCCATCGAAGAGGATGATGGCGTCAGAGGGTGGCGCGCCGCAGGTAGCGCCGGGCGTCACGACCGCCGGGACAGGCTTCCAGACTTCCGTGTCCTCGGGTTTGGGCTTAGCTTCCTGGGCGGCGGCAAGAGTTGCGGAGGCGAGAAGAACGAGGGTGCAGAGGACGGTGGATTTCATCAAGTGGAGTGTACAACAGGGGTCAGGCGCAGTTCACAGTTCGTAGTTCACAATGGGAAGGATCAGGCGGACCATATCTCAGGGACTTGACCCAGCTGCGAATCGAGGGCAAACCGGGTCTCGTCCGCCGCGGCGGAAGACCCGGGATACAACAATTTCTCGCACCCACAGATAAGTCCCCGCAAACGCCCATTTCGCAAAAGGGACCCTCGCCCTTCGCGCGCCCCACGCCTTCTCTCCCTCAGCCCTGTTCCCCGATCCCTGTTCCCTGTTCCCTGACCCATGATCCCTGTCGTGTCAAGCCCCCTACCGCCCCAAACCTCCCGCATCTCCTTGATTCCATGCCAAATATTTTCCGCCTGAACTTTGCCGGTTATTTCGGCCCTTCGGCGCATACTGAAAGCAAATCGAACTCCAGGGCCGGAAGGGAACTGACCACTGACCACTGACCACTGACTACTGACCCCTGATCACTGACCACTAATCCCACGATGCGACGCGAAAAGCCGTAAAGGCCCCGAAAAATGCCCGTAACTCCCGTGAATTGGCATATTTGCGAGATGCGGCCCTTTGGAATCAGATATTTACGGATATACCCATCCCGTAAACCCTTTGTTATCAAATATGGAGGTATGGCATACGGGGGAGGGGGAACCCCCTCAAATTGGCCCCGGAAGTCATATTCCGCTCCGCCGGCCCGCGCACTCCGAGCGAATAGCTAAGAGCTAATAGCTAAGAGCTAGAGGCTAGTAGCTGCCTTTCATTACCTGCGCCACCGTGGCGCCAATCTCGGCGGGCGAGACCACCACGTGAATACCGGCGGCCTGCATGGCCTTCATCTTGTCGGCTGCGGTGCCCTGGCCGCCGCTGATGATGGCCCCCGCGTGGCCCATGCGCCGGCCGGGAGGCGCGGTCCGTCCGGCGACGAAGCCCACCACCGGCTTTTTCACGTGCTGTTTCACAAATTTCGCCGCGGCTTCCTCGGCCGAACCGCCAATCTCGCCAATCAGGACAATGGCTTCGGTCCCGGGATCGTCGTTGAACAGGCGCAGCGCGTCAATGTGCGTGGTGCCGACGATGGGATCGCCGCCGATGCCGATGGCCGTCGACTGCCCGATGCCGCGCTGCGTGAGCTGATGCACCGCCTCATAGGTCAGCGTGCCCGAGCGCGAAACAATCCCGATCGACCCCTCCTTATGAATCCGTCCCGGCATGATGCCGATCTTGGCCTTTCCGGGCGAGATGACGCCGGGGCAATTAGGCCCGACGAGCCGCGACTTCGAGTTCTTCAGCTTGGCCCACACCTTCACCATGTCCAGCGTGGGAATGCCCTCGGTGATGCACACGATGAGCGGAATCCCCGCGTCCTCGGCTTCGAGGATGGCGTCGGCGGCAAACGGCGGCGGCACAAAGATCATGGTTGCATTGGCGCCGGTCGCATTCACTGCATCGCTCACGGTGTTGAACACCGGCCACCCCTCATGCATCGTCCCGCCCTTTCCGGGCGTAACCCCGCCGACCACCTTCGTGCCGTACTCCGCACACCCCATGGCGTGGAACGTGCCTTCCTTACCCGTGATTCCCTGAACAATGAGCCGCGTGTTGTTATCGACCAAAACCGCCATTCTTATGCTCCCGCCGCAGCGGCTACCACCAATTCCGCTGCTTCCTTCATCGTTGCGCCCACCTGAAAGTTCAGGCCCGACTCCTTCAGAATCTTGCGCCCTTCTTCAACATTGGTTCCTTCCAGCCGCAGCACGATCGGCGCCTTCACGTCGAGCTTGCGCGCCGCGGCCACCACGCCCGTGGCCAGCCGGTCCACGCGCAGAATGCCGCCGAAGATGTTGATGAAGATCGCCTTCACGTTCGCGTCGGCAAGCAGAATCTCGAAGGCGTGCTCGATCTGTTCCTGCGTCGCGCCGCCGCCCACATCCAGGAAATTCGCCGGTCTGCCGCCTGCGTACTGAATAATGTCCATCGTCGCCATTGCCAGGCCCGCGCCGTTCACCATGCAGGCAATGGAACCATCGAGCTTGATGTAGTTCAGGGCGTATTTGCTGGCCTCAACCTCCAACGGGTCCTCTTCGGCGATGTCGCGCAGAGCCTTGATGTCGGCGTGGCGAAAGAGCGCATTGTCGTCGAAGTTGATCTTGGCGTCGAGGGCGAGCAGCTTGCCGTCGGTCGTGGTGATGAAGGGATTGATCTCCACCAGCGAGGCATCTGTCTCGACGAAGGCCTTGTAAAGACTCTGGAAGAAATGGACGGCTTGGCTGATCTGCGCAGGCTTCAGTCCCAGCGCGAAGGCCAGCTTACGCGCCTGCCATGCGCCGAAACCCACGGCCGGGTCGATCGTCTCCTTGAAGATCGCCTCAGGCGTCTTTGCGGCCACCTCCTCGATCTCCATCCCTCCGGCCTGCGAAGCCATAAAGACCAGCTTGCCCGCGGCGCGGTCCAGCACAATACCCAGGTAGAGCTCGCGTTCGATCGCCGCGGTCTCCTCGATGAGAAGCCGCTGCACCTTCTGGCCCTGGGGTCCGGTTTGGTGGGTCACCAGCGTCATGCCCAGGATGTTCTTGGCGTGCCGCTCGGCATCCTCGCGCGTCTTTGCCACCTTCACACCGCCGCCCTTGCCGCGCCCTCCGGCGTGGATCTGCGCCTTCACCGCCACGCCCGCGGCGCCTTCGGCAAACAGCTTGCGCGCCACGTCGTTGGCTTCTTCCAGCGTGTTGGCAACTTCGCCCTTGGGCACGGGGACGCCATACTTCGCCAGGATTTCTTTTGCTTGATATTCGTGGATTTTCATTCGGGTTGAACCACTCGGGCCGCCGGCGATTGAAGGAATCTGAGGACGCGAGTCATGGAATGCAGGGGATAGCGCAACCTCCGCAGCCAGCGAGTCCATAGTATCTTGGCGACCGAAGGAGGGGCAAACCCCGAACCCGCGCGGGCTACGCAATTACCATTGAAATAGCTATGAGCCAACTGAAGGAGTTTCTGAGGCCACTGGCGGAAGACGGCGCCTCGCTGACCAGGGAGCAGGCGGCCGAAGTCCTCGAGGAGATTCTCGCCGGCGGCGTGCCGGAGGTGGAGACCGCGGCGCTGCTCACCGTGCTGGCCACGCGCGGCGAGCAGGCGCCGGAGCTTGCCGGCTTTGTGGATGTGATGCGCCGGCACTCCACACCGCTGCCGTTCACCGGCGCCGAGCGCGGCGAACTCGTCGACTGCGTTGGCACCGGTGGCGGCGGACCCCAAACCTTCAATATCTCTTGTGGCGCCGCGCTCGTCGCCGCAGCCGCCGGTGCCCGCGTCGCCAAGCACGGCAACCGCGCCGTCACCTCGCGTTGCGGCGCTGCCGATGTCCTCGAGGCTCTCGGTGTGCCCATCGAACTCTCGCCGGAACTGGCCGTCGAATGCCTGCGCGAGACAAACTTCGTCTTCCTCTTCGCCCCCCTCTATCACCCGGCCATGAAGACCCTTGGACCCCTTCGCCGTGCGCTCGGTTTCCGCACCATCTTCAATCTCGTGGGCCCGCTCACCAACCCGGCCCACGCGCGCACGCAGGTGGTTGGCGTGCTTGCCCCCAGCCGCGTTCTTCTCGTGGGCCGCACGCTGGCGGCGCTCGGAGCCAAACGCGCCTTCGTAGTCCACGGAACCGACGGCATCGACGAGCTGACCACCACGGGCGAGTCGGTGGTGGCGCGCATCGAGGAGACAGAAACAGGCGAGGCGCAACTCAAGGCCGCGCGCATCACGCCGGAGATGGCCGGCCTCGAGCGCACCACGCTCGATCAGTTCATCGGCGGCGACGTGGCCACGAACAAAGCGCTGCTTTACGACGTGCTGACCGGCGTTCCCGGCGCGCGGCGCGACGTAGTGCTGCTCAACGCAGCGGCTGTATTGGTCGCCGCCGGACTCGCCGGCGACCTCAAAGAAGGCGTTGCAATGGGCGCTGAAGCCATCGACTCCGGCCAGGCCGCCGCGACCCTCGAAAAACTGCGCCGCTTCGGCGCGAAGCATTGCGCCGAGTAGAAAACCAGAGCTCCGCAGCGCGGATGCAATGCTTTGCCACTTGCATTCGCGCGCACCGGCCCCGGTCCGTCGCCCGGCGTTTGACGAACCGGCCGCAAGCTACGACAATGAGAGAGTTGCCTCCCCGTGTGGGCCTGTGGCGCAGTTTGGGAGCGCGCTTCCATGGCATGGAAGAGGTCGTCGGTTCGATCCCGACCAGGTCCACCAAATCAATTCAATAATTCATAGCCCTATTCTTAATTCTCGGTCTATTTCTAGGAACACAGGCAACTACCGGCTCTTTTGAACTCAAGAACGAAACCATCATCGAAGTCATCGGCGTCCGCCCCTGCCGCGAGGCATACCGTTGGTCTGTCTCCCAATCGGTGATGTCTTTGGATGCATCACGGCCTGAACAAGCAGATTCCGGAAGGGCCAGAAGCATCGAAGGGTATACCCCAAGCGGCAATGTTGTCTCAATGTCACGACCAGGCAGCCTGCGACGAACAGATCGAGGTAACGGGACGGCCGGCGTGGTGGGCGTGGACGCACAGGGACGCAAACACGTGCTGGGCATCCGCGAGGGCGCCACAGAGAACGCCACGGTGGTAACCGAGATGCTGGAAGACATCGTGGTCCGCGGCGTCGACCCCAAACGCAAGATGTTGTTCGTCATCGACGGCTTCAAAGCGCTGCGCGCCGCGATCAACGCCGTCTTCGGCAGCCATCAGCCGGTGCAACGCTGCTGCGCGCATAAGCTGCGCAACGTGCTCGACTATCTGCCCACGGACAACAAGGCGCAGGTCAAAAGCCTGCTGCGCGGCTTGGAAACTGGGGGCCCGAGCAGCTATGACGCGCATCAAGAAGCTGGCTAGATGGCTGGAGCAGGAGTCTCCTCAAGCGGCGGCCAGTCTGCTGGAAGGACTGGAAGAGTGCTTTACCATCAACCGGCTGGAGATACCGCCAGCGCTGCACCGCTGCCTGGCCACCACCAATGTCATCGAGAGCGCGCACTCCGGAGTACGCATCCAGACCCGTCGCGTTACACGCTGGCAGAACGGCAAGATGATCCTGCGCTGGATGGCGCCGGCCTTCCTGCGCACCGACAAGCGATTCAAACGCATCATGGGCCATCGCGATCTGTGGCCCTGCAAGCGAATCCTCAACCCGTCTGCGACCGCCCCTCAAAAGGCGGCGTAGTAACATCAACCTACCTGCCGCTCTCTACTTTCAACTGGCAGCGGGACATGCTCCGCTATCGCCCAGGTGCTCAAAGCCCTCTTCAACGCGGCCATCGACCATCGACGCATCTCCACCTTGCTCTCCGGTCTCCGGCTCGCTTCGCAAAACGTCGATCGCAGAACCTGGGCCATCCGTGCAGCGTCCCCAGCGACCGGGTCCCAAGAAGCAGCCCTTCGCTTCTTGGGTGGAGCGACAGGTCCTCGTCGCTGGGGTGGCTCGCTCCCTGTCTTTCACACCCGCCAGTAGTCGGCGCGCCAATCCTTGATCCGCTCCTTGATCTGTTTGCGGTTCAGATTGTGCTCGAGGGCCTGCTTGGCCAATTCGACGACTTCGTCGTCGGCCGCGAATCGCAGCCCGATGAGCTGGTCCTCGCTGAGGCGGTAGACCTGCGAGTGCCATTCGGCCGGCGCCAGCGCCTGCAGGCGCAGCCGCTCCTCCAGCCGGATCACGCGGTCCTGCACTTTGAGCGGATACTGGCGCATCCGGAACAGCGCGATAAACGCTGCTACCGACAGCACCACGAACCACGCCGAATAGAAACACGGGTGGCGGACGACGACGACGATCGAGACGATCAGGTTGACGACCAGCACGAAGAACAGGACGAAGTGGTACGCCGGATCCAGCCGTCCATGGTTCTTGAGATTCTGTGGCTCTCGCTTACTCATCTGCGGCCCCGATTCCTCGCAGGCCGGAATTCGCTCCCACGGCAGTTTGCGTCTGAGCAGTGCCGCTTGAGGCGGCGCCGGGGGCCTGGACGCCGGCGCTAGCGGAATTCTCCTGGCTCGCGGCCGGCGCTGTCAACGCGGATAAATTGCCGGGCCCCAGAACTTCAGGATGCTTGGGGATCAAATGGTAGCGCCCGCGCACCAGGTAGTCCACAAACATGCCGCCTGCCAGATATGGGTTCGCGAATGCGATCGGGATCGCGTAGACGCTGGTCACGAACGACTCGTCGATGCCCTTCACGGAGCGGCTCCCGCGCCTGTAGCCGGGGATCTGCGGAATCTCGAAGACCGTCAACTGCGTCTCAGGATGCTTGCGCGCATACCGCGCCAGCTTGTGGGTGATCTGCTTTGGGGTGGTCATGCCGGCATCGGGGAAAATACTGCGCCTGAAGGTGCGGGGAAAGTAGCCGTCGAGCACTACGCGCGCAAAATCCGCACAATTGCTGAAAAGCAGGTTGAAGTGGGTCCGGTTCGGCCCCGTATTCAGCCTCTCAATCAGAGCGTCGTCTTGCTCTGGCATTGTGTTGAAGCGAAAGGCGTAAATACGCCGCTCATATGCCGCGCCCAGCAGCTCGGTCCAGCCGCCGTGCACAAGATTGCCCGCTGACAAATGCGGTCCCAGGCTCCCGAGATGCTCTTCGCGATAGCGGTTGCGCAAGCGGATCACTGTCTCGCGGTCCACATGAGAAGGAACGTCGGTGGCGTTCTCCACCGAGTACAGGTAGGGAATCAGCGGGATAGCGACCCAATCGTACCTGTCAACCCCCTGATAGCGGGCAATCACCGCGCCCATCTCGCCCGGCCGGCAGCGCCGCAGCGTCACGGGAGTTTCTGCGCAGATTCGCTCGAAGTAAATGGCGTTGTGCCCGGTCGGGTTCAAGGCGCCAAAGAAGCCGAACGGCTCCTCCATGAGCAGAGCTGCCTGCGCGTGCCCATGCGCACATAAAACTACTCCTAACAGGACAAAGGTAAAGGAAAGAACGCGTGACTGGCGATTCGAGAGCATCGGTTTCCCTTGGGGTTAGAGCTACAAATTCTCTCCTTTTCAGTATGCACCAACTTCCGTAACGAGTTGGCAAAAAAGAACCAGTAGAAATCGTCAAGTCAGTGACAATTCGAGACTTCTGCGCGAGAGCACGGCGCAGGCCGCGGACGCTCCTGCGCAACACGCTTCCGGCTACTTGTTAAGACGCGATTTGGGCCAGATTGTTGCGCTTTGCCCTATGTACCGGCTGCAGAACGGATGCCGCTTGTCAAAGGCTCATTGAACTATGAATGAGGGGGAACGATGATCGTGGTCTCCTGCACTTCAATCAGCCCGGAGCCTGTGCGCTTCTCCAGTTCGGGCAGGATGGCATCCACTTTTTCGCGCGTTTCAATGAATTCCAGTTTGATCGGGAGATGGTCGGAAATCTCGAGGATGTGTGCCGAATGGATGCGGTGCTTGGCGCCAAAACCCGCAACGCCTTTCACCGCCGTGGCGCCGGCGATTCCACTGTGGAAAAGAAAGTCGAGAATGCTGGTATAAACCGGAACGCCATGGCGCCTGGCTCCATCGCTCAGGTAGAGCGTCACTTTCACGGCCTTTCCTGTGGCCAACATGCGTTCTATCTCCGCCGGCTCCAGCACCTGGACTCACGCGCGAACGCGCAGCGAGTTTACGCTTCCAGGCAAACCACGAACGATTGAAGCATCTTTGCACGGAAGTTGCAACTACGGCTTGCCGCCGCTGCTTCTCTAGATTTGGTTTCGCGGGCAATGCGGATGCTAGGGCCTGTTCACACTATTGGGGCGGCGGCGACGGAAGCCAGTTTTTCCGAGTTCTAGAAGCGAGGAGCGTGCTGTGGTGGACCACTGGAGCGACGAGCGACAACGAAATCGGGAAAACTGGCTCCGTCCCTTCGGGTTGCGGCGAA
>Ga0187865_1003586_pt1 | contig 12582 bp, 10 predicted proteins | sample June2016WEW_11_1_2_FD_132989 | JGI IMG/M metagenome (GOLD analysis project Ga0187865, IMG submission 132989) | Peatland microbial communities from SPRUCE experiment site at the Marcell Experimental Forest, Minnesota, USA - June2016WEW_11_100 | ecosystem: Environmental > Terrestrial > Soil >...
AGTAGCCAGGGTTCTGGCCATCGTGGACCGTGACGAAGGAGGGAGAGAAAATCTGAAAAATTATGGGTATGAACTGGAGTCCCTCTTTAACCGGCATGATTTTTTAAAAAGTTGAGTTTTTCTTCCCGCAGACACCTCTCTCTTGACTGCCTAACATCTGTTTTTTTATTCCTCAATCCGCATTCCTCAATCCGCGATTTATTTTGAAGGGCGGCATCTCTTGCTTGACTCTTGGGGGAAATTGGGATATTTTAAAGAAAATTTTGGCTATGAACCCCAAAATTTGATTAAATTTTTTTGAGGCCCGGCTTCTTTCTGATTCGAGGGTCGGAGGGGAGTTTCGGGGGCCGAAAATTAATGGGATCGAGTGTGCCGTGGAGGAATCAAAGGAGCTTTTTTTACAGCGGAAGAAGAAATTTGAAGAATTAAAAACAGAAGGGTTTTCACCTTACCCGAATACTTTTCGAGCCAGCCATTCCATCGGAGAGATCCTTACCCAGTACGGAAGCCGGAGTGAAGAGGGTTTAAAGGCCCTGGAAGAGAGGTTTGCCCTGACCGGCCGCCTGATGCGCCTGAGCAATTTCGGGAAGGCGGCCTTCGGTCATCTCCAGGACCGCGCCGGAAGAATCCAGGGGTATTTTCGCCGTGATTACATGGACCCGAGGAGTTTCCAAGTATTTTCCCGCCTGGATATTGGCGACATCATCGGGGTACGGGGAAAACTTTTCCGCACCCGGACTGGCGAACTTACCCTGATGGTGGAGGAACTGGAGCTGCTGGCTAAATCCTTGCGGCCTCTCCCCGAAAAGTGGCATGGTTTGACCGACCAGGAGACCCGGTACCGCCAGCGTTATCTGGACCTCTTAATCAACCCCCATTCCCGGGAAATCTTCATCACCCGAAGCCGGGCCGTTGATTTCCTCAGAAGATTCTTGACCCAGCGGGGTTTCCTGGAAGTGGAGACCCCCATGATGCAGCCCATCCCGGGCGGAGCTACGGCCCGACCCTTCAAGACCCATCATAATACCCTGGACCTGGACCTATACCTGCGGGTGGCTCCGGAACTGTACCTCAAGCGCCTCCTGGTGGGAGGTTTTGAACGGGTATTCGAGATTAACCGCAACTTCCGGAATGAAGGAATCTCCACCCAGCACAACCCGGAATTTACCATGCTGGAATTCTACCAAGCCTATGCTACTTATAATGACCTGATGGAACTAACCGAAACCATGATCTCCACCCTGGTTCAGGAGCTCAAAGGACAGATGTCCCTGGACTATCAGGGGACCCGGATTGATTTCGCCCCTCCCTGGAAACGGATTACCCTGCGGGAGGGATTGCGGGCCTACGGGGAATTGAAGGAAGGAGATTTAGAAGACCCCGGAAAAGTCTATGCCTGCGGGAAAAGGCTGGGGATGGACCTGAAAGGCGACGAAACCCTGGGCCGGGTTATGGTTGACCTCTTTGAAAAAGTCACCGAGCCCAACTTAATCCAACCCACCTTCGTCACCCAATATCCCATCGAAGACTCCCCCCTGGCCCGAAAGAATGACCAGAACCCGACCGTGGTGGACCGGTTCGAACTCTACATCTTCGGCCGGGAGATTGCGAATGCTTTCTCCGAGCTCAATGACCCGCAGGACCAGAGGGCCCGGTTTCTGGAACAAGCCAAGGCCAAGGCGGGGGACGAGGAAAGCACCGGATTGGTGGATGAGGATTACGTCCGGGCTCTGGAGTACGGAATGCCGCCGGCTGCTGGAGAGGGGATCGGAGTGGATCGCTTAGTCATGCTCTTGACCGACTCTCCTTCGATCCGGGACGTCATTCTCTTTCCCCAGATGCGCCCCGAGAAGGAAAAAGCTCATAGCTGATAGCTCATAGCGGGTGGCTGAATGCCGGCCGCTGACGGAAAAAGCTGATGGTTACATGCTAAATGGCTCATTGTTGACTGCTGCCTATGCGTTATGAACTCTTCATCAGTCTTCGATACCTGAAGGCCAAGCGGAAGCAGATCTTCATCTCGGTGATCACCTTCCTTTCCATGGCCGGGGTCGGTCTGGGAGTGATGGCCCTGGTGGTGGTTTTATCGGTCATGGGAGGGTTCGAGGACGATTTAAAGAATAAAATTCTGGGCACCAATGCCCATTTAGTCATCCAACAGCACGGAGGTTCCATACGGGATTACCCGGAGGTCATTCAAAAGGTCAAAGGGGTCAGCGGGGTTGTAGCCGCCACCCCCTTTATCTTCACCCAGGCGATGATCACCTCGGAGAACAACGTATATGGAATCGTCCTTCGGGGAATCGACCCCGACACGGCGGGAGGAGTCATCAACGTTGAGACCACGGTTAAAAAAGGTTCCCTGGCCAGCCTGAAGGAAAGAGAGGCCCCATCCAGCCAGCCGGGGATTCTTCTGGGAAAAGAGCTGGCCCAGAACCTGGGAATTATTCTGAACGACACGGTCGTCGTCGTTTCCCCAAGCGGCGCCCTGGCAGCGGTGGGTATGGGGGGGTTGGGCCCGCCGATGAAAAAGTTCCGGGTCACCGGCATCTTCGATACGGGGATGTACGAATATGATACTTCTCTGGCCTACATCTCCTTAAAAGACGCCCAAAAATTCCTGGGGATGGATGACACGGTCTCCGGTGTGGAAGTGAAAGTTCAAGACATCTATAACGTAAAAGAAGTGGCCCGCAGAATCCAGAAAGAATTGGGGTTCCCTTTCTGGACCAGGGACTGGATGCAGATGAACCGGAGCCTTTTCGCGGCCTTGAAACTGGAGCGAACGGTTATGTTCATCATCCTCGTCCTCATCGTCCTGGTGGCCGCCTTCGGAATCGTGAGCACCCTGATCATGGTCGTGATGGAGAAGAACAAGGATATCGCCATCCTCAAGTCCATGGGAGCAACGGCCCAATCCATCATGAGGATCTTCATCCTGGAAGGCCTCATCATCGGGGTTGTAGGAACGGTCCTGGGACTCATCGGGGGATACGCCATCTGCCGAATCCTGGCCGAATACCAGTTTATCTCTCTCCCCAGAGACGTGTATTATATCTCCCACCTCCCGGTAAAGATGAGTGGGGTTGATTTTTTCCTGATCGCTCTCGCGGCGATGGGAATCAGCTTTTTAGCTACCCTTTACCCTTCCTGGCAGGCCTCCAGGCTCGACCCGGCAGAGGCCCTGCGCTATGAGTAAGCAAAGGAAGGACAGGACGGATAATCCCAGGGGTCCGGCGGGTTTTTCCCATCCAAGAAGAGTTGCGGGGCCGGATTTTTGAGCGAAAGACTTTCCGGGGGAAGCCCTCAAGGGCTCCCCTCAGGCATCACTTGAGGATAAATTTCAAATGCTGGGAGTACTCCGGAACAGCCCCGCAAAGGAGAAGATGATCTGATTCCATCTGGCGAGGCGGGGACGGCCCCCCTTTATCAAACGCAACATCTGAAAAAGTCTTTTATCTTTGGGGGCAGCGGCAAAGTTATCGAAGTCCTGAAAGGGATCGACCTAACCATCCTTCCGGGGGAGATGCTGGCCATCGAAGGGGTGTCCGGGGCTGGTAAGAGTACCCTCCTCCACATTCTGGGGGCTCTAGACCGGCCTTCGGAGGGGAAAGTGTTTTTTCAGGGGCAGGATCTTTTCGGCCGCACCAACGGAGAGTTAGCCGAGATGCGCAACCGGCACATCGGCTTTGTCTTCCAGTTCCATCACCTCCTGCCCGAATTCAGCGCCCTGGAAAATACCATGATGCCCGGGCTCATCCGGCGGATGAACCAGGGCCAAGCGGAGAAAGAAGCGGAAAAGATATTGACTCAACTGGGGCTTGGGGAGCGGCTGCAGCATAAACCGGGGGAACTTTCCGGCGGAGAGCAGCAAAGAGTGGCACTGGCCAGGGCGTTGATGCTAAGCCCGCGGGTTATTCTAGCCGATGAACCCACGGGGAATCTGGATACCCAAACCGGGGAAGAGGTCCATAACCTGCTGGTGAAAATCAACCGGGAACAGAAGATTACCATTGTCATCGTTACCCACAATCCCCTCCTGGCCGGAAAATTGACCCGAAGAATTCGCCTGGTAGACGGCAGATTGCAGGAAAAGAGCTGATCCCTCCGCTAGGACTGAGTTCCACGGGAAGGGGAGAAAAGGTGGATCTCCCACCCATCCAGGTAAGAGAATTGGAAATCGTGGCCCGCGGGCCAAGGGGAAAAACCATTGTCCATGAGCAAGCGATTTCTTTCCAGCCTTTTTTTCTGTATCTTGCTGTTTTCGGCAGGGAAGGCCCAGGCGCAGGAGATCGTAAAAGTCGGAGTTCTTCCCTTCCGGATATACTCTGCAGATCTGGAGAGGCAGCGGACCTGGCCGAGCCAGGCGGCGAAACTTCTCTCCGCAGAACTGGGAAAGGATGAACGGATCCTCCTGATTGAAGAAGAATCGATCCAGACGGCCATGGAACGGGTAGGGAAAGTCGAAAAGGACGAGCAACTGGCCCGGGAGGTCGGGCGAGGGGTGGGTGCCGACTACATGATTGTAGGGTCCATTACCCAGATCAACGGGTCCATCAGCCTGGATATCCGCATCCTGGACGTTTACGTGGAGGGAGTATTGGCCTCGGTCTTTGCAGTGGGTAAATCTCCGGGGGATCTGGAATCCATCGTTCGACAGGCCGGGCGGGAAACGAACATAAAACTCTTAAAGAAGGAGTTAATCGCCAAGGTCCTGGTGGAGGGAAACCGGACCATCGAGGAGAGCGCCATCCGGGCTCAAATCAAAACCAAAGAGGGAGATCTCTATTCGCCCTCAGCCATCCGGGAGGACCTGAAGTCTATCTATCAGATGGGTTTCTTCCAGGATGTACGGGTAGAGATGCGGGATTGGGATCGGAAAAAGGCCGTGGCTTTTGTATTAGAGGAGAAGCCCATCGTCAAGGAAGTCAAATTTTCCGGGAATAAAGAGATTAAGACCAGCGAACTCCTGGAGGCCATCGAACTAAAGCCCCGGACGGCCCTGAATTTAAACGCCATCCAGGAGAGTGTGGGCAAGATCCTCAAGAAGTACCGGGAAGAGGCTTACTTTGCCGCTGAAGTGCAGTATGATCTGGAAACTCCCAGAAAAGGGGATGTCATTGTCCATTTCAAGATCAAGGAGAATAAGAAGATCCGGATCAAAAAGATCGGCTTTTCGGGCAACCTTTACTTCAGCGATGAAACTTTAAAAAAAGTTCTGCCCGAAACCAAGGAGAAAAATATCCTTTCCTGGGCCACCAAGGCCGGGACTTACAAAGAGGATACCCTGGAGAGAGACTTAGACAATGTCATCGCCTTCTATCTTACGAAGGGGTTCCTCGAGGTTAAAATTGGCAAGCCCCGGCTCACCACCGATCGGGAAGGGATTACCATTAACATCCCGGTAGAAGAGGGACGCCAATTTAAAGTAGGTCGAGTCGACGTTCAGGGAGATCTGATTGCCCCCAAGGAAGAGTTGTTTAAGCTGGTCCGGGTTTATGTGGGGGAGATCTTTAACCGGGAAAACGTGCGGCAGACGATCTCCAACCTGACCGACCGCTATGCGGACCAGGGGTATGCCCTTGTGGATGTAACCCCTCAAACCATCCCTCACCCCGATACGTCGCTGGTGGATCTGATCCTGGACATCCGCCAGGGCAGCAAAGTCTATTTCGAACGGATTAACATCCTGGGAAATATCAAGACCCGGGATCGGGTGATCCGCCGGGACCTCCTGACGCTGGAGGGAGAATTATACAGCCTGACGGCTTTGAAAAAGAGTAGAGATAACCTGAACTACCTCGGATATTTTAAGGAGGTGAATGTTAATACCAAAAAGGGAAGCGCGGATGATAAAATGGATTTAAACGTTCAGGTGGAAGAGCGCCCTACCGGTTCGATCAGCGCGGGGGCGGGGTTTAGCACGATGGACAAACTGGTGGCCATACTCTCCGTCTCCCAGAATAACCTCTTTGGAAGGGGGCAAAGCGTCAGAGCTTCGGCGCAAATCGGCTCCATCTCCAGATACTTTCTCCTCAGCTTCACCGAACCGCGGCTCTTCGACAGCCGGGTTTTGGGCGGGGTCGACCTATACAACAACTACCGGAATTACACTAGCTACTCCATTACAACCACCGGCGGAATGACTCGTTTTGGTTTCCCTCTCTTTGAAGCTGTGCGCATCTACCTCCAATATCGATATGAGAAAATAAACGTGGCTAATGTGGCAGACACAGCATCAGAGCTTTTGAAAAGCCAGGAAGGGACGTCGACCACCAGCTCCCTCTACGTCGGTTTACGGCGAGATACTCGGAATCATCGTTTTGACCCTACTAAGGGATCGGACAACACTATTGCCGTGGAATATGCAGGGGGGCCCCTTGGCGGGACCAATTACTTTCTCAGGTACACCGCCCAATCCATGTGGTATACCACCCCCTTCTGGAACCTCACCTTTATGGCTAGGGGCCGGATCGGATACGTTGAGCCCTATGGCGGTCGTGCTATTCCCCTGTACAGTCGGTACCTTTTGGGAGGAATCTACAGCCTCCGGGGGTTCAAGGCCTACACCGTCGGGCCCACAACCGCTAATAATGAAGTCATCGGGGGCGATAAAGAGCTGCTCTTCAATTTCGAAATGATCTTTCCCATAGCCAAAGAAATCAACCTGAAGGGAGTGGTCTTCTTTGACGCAGGGAATGCCTGGGATATAGGCCAGCCTTATAATATGGGTGATTTGCGGACCAGTGTCGGGCTCGGTTTCCGGTGGATTTCCCCCTTGGGTCCCCTAAGGATAGAATGGGGGTACAATTTACATCCGAACCCAGGGGAGGTCCATAGCAGCTGGGATTTTACCGTCGGGGGGGTTTTCTAAATTTTCACCCGAAAGTTTGAGATAGAATAAGGCGGTGGTTCTCCAAGTTGACAGTAAAAAACATTTTGAGGTGAGGAGCATGAGAAAAATAGGGATTTTTATCGTTTGTTGGGCCTTGGGAATGGCCCTGGTCTGCCCGGTTTGGGGGGCGGAAGAGTTGAAGATCGGTTTCGTGGATATGCAGAGGGCTTTGAATGAATGTAACGCCGGCCAGGAAGCCAAGAAGGTGATTTCGGGAGAGGTGGATAAAATACAAAAGACCTTCGGGGCCAAACAGAAAGAGCTGGAAAAACTCAAAGAGGACCTGGAGAAGCGCGGTTTGGTCTTGAATGAGAGTGTCCGCCAGGAGAGAGAGAGGGACTATCAGACCAAGCTGCGGGACCTCCAACGAATGCAAAGGGACTTTGAAGAAGACCTCCGGCGAAGGGATCGAGAGTTCACCGAGCGGGTCCTGAGAGATCTGGAAAAGATCATTAAAAAGATTGGCGAAGACGGAAAATACACGTTGATTCTGGAAAAAAACCAGCCCGCAGTTATTTATATCTCAGGAGCCCTGGAGCTGACCGGTGAAGTGGTCAAGATTGCCAATCAGACAACAAAATGAATTTTGAGAAAAGAGAAGGCAGGAAGAGAAAAGCCAGCCTGGATGAACTGGCCACCCTAGTGGGCGGAAAAGTCGAGGGGGATGGCACGCTGGAAGTGGAGGGCATCGCCAGCCTGGAGGATGCGGGAGAAGGGGAGGTCGCCTTTTTGGCGGAACTGAAACACGCTTCCCGCCTGGAAAAGACTGGAGCCTCGGCGGTAATCGTTCCCCCCTCTCTGCCCGCATTTTCCAAGCCGGTCATCCGGGTGTCCAATCCCTACCTGGCTTACGCCAAGGTTCAGTCCTTCTTCCAGCACCAACCCTACGTTCCCAGGGGGATTGACCCCCGTGCGTTTATCGGGAAGGGAGTGAAGTTGGGCCAGGATGTTTCCGTCTATCCTTTTGCTTACGTCAGCGACGGAAGTGAGATCGGAGACCGGGCGGTCCTGTATCCCGGGGTTTACCTGGGTGAATCCGTCCAGGTGGGAGAAGAGACGATCCTGTACCCCAATGTGGTGGTCATGCGCCGTTGCATCATCGGAAAACGGGTGATCCTCCACCCGGGTACGATCATCGGAAGCGACGGCTTCGGGTTTGCCCGGGATGGAGCCCGTTGCGTGAAGATCCCCCAAGTGGGGATCGTAGTCATTGAAGATGATGTGGAGATGGGGGCCAATTGTGCGGTAGACCGGGCGGCCATGGGCAGAACCTGGATCAAGAGAGGGGTGAAGACCGACAACCTGGTGCAGATCGGCCATAACGTCATCGTCGGGGAAGACACGGTCCTTGTAGCTCAGGTAGGCATTGCCGGAAGCACCGAAGTAGGGAATCGAGCGGCCCTGGGGGGACAGGTCGGAGTGGTCGGGCACATTAAAATTGGCGATGGGGCCATGATCGGAGCTCAGTCAGGAGTGGCCCAGGACGTCGCTCCCGGACAGGTTCTCTCCGGAACCCCGGCTTTTTCCCACAGGGAATGGTTGAGGGCCCAGGCGGTGTTCCCTAACCTACCACAGATGAAAAGGGCATTGGCCGAGCTAGAGAAAAAAGTTAAGGAATTAGAAGAAGCTTTCAGCAATCAGCAAACAGCTATCAGCGAAAAAACAAACAAAGAATAAGAGAACCTGAACGAATTTTTTAAGCCGGTCGTTGAAGGCTGATTGCCATTTAAGGAGAGAGAATTGGACATTCACCCAACGGCGATTGTGCATCCCCAGGCCAGGATTGGACCCGGGGTCCAAGTCGGAGCCTACAGCCTGGTTGGAGAAAACGTAGAAATCGGTAAGGATACGATCCTCGAATCCCACGTAATCGTGGAGGGATGGACCCAAATCGGAGAACGCTGCCACCTGTTTCCTTTTGTCTCCGTGGGGGCAGCTCCGCAGGCCGTCCGCTACCGGGGGGAGCCGACCCGTCTGACCGTAGGCCATGAGAATGTGATCCGGGAGTTCGTAACCATCAACCGGGGCACGGTGGAAGGGGGAGGAGAGACGAAGGTGGGGAACGGCAATCTCATCATGGCCTATTCCCATATCGCTCATGACTGCCAGATCGGAAATCGAGTCATCATGGCCAATAGTTCTACCCTGGCCGGACACATCTACGTGGAAGATTTTGCCATCGTGGGCGGGCTCGTGGCCATCCATCAGTTCGTCCGGGTGGGGTGCTATGCAATCATCGGGGGAGCCTCCGCGGTTCCCCAGGATGTTCCTCCTTACATGGTGGCTGCGGGCAATCGGGCCAGGCTCTTCGGCCTGAACAATATTGGTTTGAAGCGGCACAATTTTTCGGAATCTACGATGGCGGTTCTCAAGCAAGCTTACCGGATCCTCTTCCGCTCTCATCTCACCCTGCATAAGGCCCTCGACCGAGTGGAAAAGGAAGTCCCCGAGTTTCCAGAAATTCGTCATCTCATCGATTTTTTGAAAAAAACGAAACGAGGCGTTTGTCGATGAAAGAAATCGTCGGGTTAATTGCCGGGGATGGAAAGCTGCCCCTGCTCTTGGCTTCCAGCCTTCGGTCCGGCAGCCGCCCGGTAGTGGCCATCGGGCACCGGGGGGCGACCGAGATCAATTTGAAGGCGATGGTAAACACTCTCCATTGGGTCAACATCGGAGAATTGGGGAAGATCATCGACCTTCTAAAAGAGGAGGGGGTAAAGAAAGCGCTTTTCGCCGGAGGAATCCCGAAGACTCTCTTTTTCTCGGAGGCCAAACCCGATGGGAGGGCGATCAAGGTTCTGAGCCGGCTGAAAGACAAGAAAGATGACGCCATCCTTCGGGCCATTGCCCAAGAGGTCGAAAGTGAGGGGATTCGAGTGGTCAGCCCCATCCCTTTCCTGAAAGACGCCATGGCTCCCCGAGGGTGCTGGAGCGGGCGGAAGCCTACGGAACGGGAAGAGAAAGACATGGCCTTTGGATGGAGAATCGCCAAAAGGGTGGGGCGCCTGGACATAGGTCAATGTGTTGTCGTCAAGGAACAGATGGTGTTGGCTGTTGAGGCCATCGAGGGAACCAATGAAACCATCCGTCGCGGAGGGACGTTAGGGAGAGGGGATGTGATGGTGATTAAAATCTGCAAACCCAGACAGGACCGCCGGCTGGACCTCCCCGTGATTGGCCCCCTAACGGTAACGACCCTACAGGAGGCGGGTGCCTCTGCCCTGGTGGTTGAGGCGGGAAAAACCATTGTGGTGGACAAAGAGGAAGTGATCCGCGGGGCGGATGAGAATCAGATATGCCTCATAGGAATGTGAAAGATCGAAGGCTGAAACCGGCATCCGGGAGGCTCCGGGTGGGCGTGGTGGGAATTGGCTACCTGGGGAAATTCCACGCGGAGAAATTTGCCGCCATCCCGGAGGCAAAGCTCGTAGGGCTGGCGGATATCCTTCCGGGAAGGGCCAGGGAGTGGGCCGATAAGCTGGGGACCGAAGCCTTTCCCAGCCATCGATCCCTTTTGGGCAAAGTAGATGCGGTTAGCGTGGCGGTTCCTACCGATCAGCACTATCAGGTGGCCAAGGATTTTCTCCAGGCCGGCTGCGATGTCCTGGTGGAAAAGCCCATATCTTCCACTCTGGGAGAGGCGGATGACCTGATTTCCCTGGCCCGAAAAGAGGGGCGGATTTTGCAGGTAGGCCATCTGGAGAGGTTTAACCCGGCAATCCTGGCGGTCCGGGAGAAAATCCAGGTCCCCCTTTTCATCGAGTCTCACCGGCTCACCTCCTTTCGGGGACGGGGAACGGAAGTGGATGTGGTTTTGGATTTAATGATCCATGACCTGGACATTATATTCAGTTTTGTCCGTTCTAACGTGAAAAATATCCACGCCGTAGGTATCCCGGTGCTCACGGACAAGGTCGATATTGCTAATACCCGGGTGGAATTCGAAGGGGGATGCGTGGCCAACATCACCGCCAGCCGGATCTCTTTCGAGGATCGGCGGCGCATCCGCGTCTTTCAGCCGGATACCTACCTCGCCTTGGACTATGCTTCCAAAGAAATCACTCTTTACCGCCGGATTTTCAACACGGAAAATCAGAAGTTTCATATTGCCGCCGAATCCATTGAAGTGGAACCCGGCGATGCTCTGGAAAAAGAGATCCGCTCGTTTATCCATTCCTGTCGGACTCGAGCGATTCCGGTCGTCACCGGGGAGGATGGAAAGAACGCCCTGTCTGTGGCCATGAGGATTAACGAGCAGATTCAAGCAAATTTGAAAAGAATCCCTTCCATTGCTTCTTTTTATGGAATGAGAGAAGGTCTGGTGACCGCCCCCTCTGAAGAGGCGGCGAGGAAGAAAAGGGATAACCCTTGGGGCCGGGCAAGAAAAAAATCCTGATTGTAGCCGGAGAGGCTTCGGGAGACCTCCATGGGGCCAAAGTTGCCGAGGCCCTCCTGCGGTTAGACCCGGAAATTCAAGTTTGGGGGATGGGTGGGGAGCAGCTCCGCCGAGTCGGGGCGGAGATCCTGATTGATTCTTCCCGATTGGCCGTGGTCGGGATTACAGAAGTCCTGGGGCGGATGGGGAGCCTGTACCGGGCCTACCGGAATCTGAGAGGGTTGATTCAAAGGAAGGAAATCTCCCTTCTAATCTTGATCGATTTTCCGGATTTCAATCTGCGTTTGGCCCGGGTAGCCAAAGACGCAAGGGTTCCGGTCCTTTATTATATCAGCCCCCAGGTTTGGGCCTGGCGATCCGGGAGGACCAAAAAAATCGCTCAAAGGGTCCAGAAGATGGCCGTGATTTTTCCTTTTGAAGTTCCCCTGTATCGAGAAGCCGGGTTGGAAGTTCAATTTGTCGGCCATCCCCTAATGGACGCCTTCGGGTCCGATTTAACTCCCGCTTCATCCAGTCCTCCTCAGAAAGATTGGAAGGGAAACCCGCTTATCGCTTTACTCCCGGGAAGCAGGCACAAAGAGGTCATTTCTCTACTTCCGGAAATGGTCCGGGGTGCCCAAATCATAACCCGTAAAAAGCCAGAAGCCCAATTCCTGCTGGCCTTAGCGCCGGCCATGCCCTCAGATGAAATAAGAAAATTTTTGCCTCCCAGTGGGGCGGCCATCACGCTGGTGGAGGGAAAAACCTACCAGGCCATACGAGCGGCCGACCTGGTGATCGTGGCTTCCGGGACAGCGACTCTGGAGACGGCGATCCTGGGGAAGCCCATGGTGATCACCTACCGCGTTTCTCCCTTGAGCTACTGGGTGGGGAGGGCGATGATCAAGGTAAAATGGATCGGACTGGCCAACATCGTAGCCGGAAGGGCCCTGGTCCCCGAGCTTATCCAGGAGGAAGCCAGGGGAGAGAGGATCGCCGAAGAAGTCATGAGGATTTTGGATGATGAACCATACCGTGAGGAGATGATTAAAGGGTTGGCCGAGGTGGGTCGGAAATTAGGAACCCCGGGGGCGGCCGAGCGAGTGGCAAAAATGGCCCTGGAGATGATGGAAGAAAAATAATTTGTTACGCGTTTCCGGTTTCGATTATCAATCTTGGTTTCTAACGAGCAACCAATAACGAGTAACCAGTAACGAGATGGAACTTTACCGCCGTCTTTTGGAGTTTGTCAAACCCTACTGGAAACACCTGGCCGGAGCCATGGTCTGCATGCTCTTTGTCTCCGCCGCCA
>Ga0187865_1003597_pt1 | contig 12538 bp, 8 predicted proteins | sample June2016WEW_11_1_2_FD_132989 | JGI IMG/M metagenome (GOLD analysis project Ga0187865, IMG submission 132989) | Peatland microbial communities from SPRUCE experiment site at the Marcell Experimental Forest, Minnesota, USA - June2016WEW_11_100 | ecosystem: Environmental > Terrestrial > Soil >...
AGCCGCTGTGCACGTCTTCAATCCCCAAGGACATTTGCTTTGGCGAGAGCGGGGCGTCTTCCTTCACTTCCTGCCAGGTTTGGTTTGATCCTGTGAAGGGGTCGGTGGGGAGCCTCCCCAGATAGCCTTTCTCGACCAACTCTTCCAGCCGGGCGGGAGCACGGCCATTGTCGAGCGTGAAGCGGTCTATCAGGGCGCGCAGGCTGTAGAGATGATCGCGCAGAACGGCCTCACGTGCCCGCACCAGGCACGTCTGGTAGAGAGGGGTGGCGATGGAAGCCACGATCAAGATTAGCGTCACCACCATCATCATCTCGAGGAGCGAGAAACCCTCGCGGCGATCAGCGCTTTGGGTGTTACGGCGGTGTAGCGGACGACCAATTGGTGCGATTTCCATAGCGACCCACCGACCGCGCCTATGCGTTGTGACGAAAACCGTCGCGACGTATGCGCCAGCCGCGGAGTCAATGAGCCCAGCCTTGGCTGCTGGCTTTTTCATTGGGGCTGGACCCAAACGCAGAACTGCGATCTGCGCCAGCCGGCGGCCCGCCCCAGCCGGGATGACGTTAGTGGATGGTGGCCTTGCTGCAGCTAGACTCCTCCATTTGCCAGGGAGTGGTGGTTATCATAAGATCAAGGTTAAGCTTTTGGCCTCCTTTGAGAACGGGTGTAGGCCGGGCACCGAAATCAACCCCGTCCTCGCCGACCCACTCAGTCACCACCAAGTACCTGACTCCGGGCACCACATCGGAAAACTTATAGCGGCCGGACCTGTCCGTTTTCACTTTGCCAGCGCTTGGGATTTTTCCAAGCAGTCGATCGACCTCATTGAAAAACTCGACCGTGGCTGTGGTTTCCTTGATAATATCGCGATCGGGTGAGTAGATTCGTTTTTCGGTGGTCCTCATGCTCGCACGGATCTTCGAGCTCTGCTCCCATGTAAAAAGGTATACGGAATAACCCGGCACCAGGTAGCTTCTGCCATAGCAGACTCGACCACTCAGGGTAGCGGGAGATTGGTCGCTTTTTTCAGGGGCCTGTTGACCGCCTGCCGACGCACCCAGAATTAGCGTCAGCAACGTGCAGAGTACGCAGGCCTTCCGATTCATAGGTTCCGCCTTTCAGGGTACGCACGGCCTTTGCATCTTCCCTGTGAAGGGATCCCCAGTGCTCTTCTGCACATGCAGGTGAGGACCGGTAGAGTGCCCCATGCTGCCTACGCTCATGATTTGGTCCCCCGGAAAAACTCCCTGTCCACTAGTCAAGCCCCGTGCACTGGGCCCGTGGCCAAATGCGTACGAAACCGTAAATGGTATCCCGGGTGCCACGTCGATTCTCTTCGCCACTGCGACAGCGTTGCCGAATCCGGTTGCTGGCCCGCTGGAAGTAACGGTGCCTTGAAATTGTATATTCACGCTCGTTCCCAACGGCGCAGAGAAGTCCATTCCCTTATGCCCTCTTGGATGAGTAGGGTCTGTTTGATTGAAATCAGTCGTCACATTGTAGTCCCGTTCGTTATCCTGGTCTCCGAGGGTAAAAACTTTTGAGCACGTCGGCTGGCGCAGAGCGTAGCTCTGCGTTTCCGCTTCCAATACGGTATACTGCCCTTGTTATGCCTGTCTCCAGACGCCATTTCGCACCCGGCCAGTTGCAGTTTATCACCTCTAGCACCTATCGTCGGACGAAGCTCTTTGATAGTCACCGCCTCCGCTGCGACTTCGTCGAGGTTCTACGGCAATTTCGGCTGGCAGCGCCGCTTCTATCCCTATGGTGTTTATAGCGAGAAGAAACGCCTGGAGAAGCTAAACTATATGCACAACAATCCGGTGAAGAGGGGTTTGGTGCGTTCGCCGGGGGAATGGCCCTGGTCGAGCTTCGGGTTCTACCATCTTAATGATTCGTCCTTCTTGAGCATGGATAAGCTCGTTTGAGTTCCTTCCAGACTCCGGTCGCAGAGCTTCGCTCTGCGCCAGCCGGCGACATTCACAGGATGGCCATGGAGGGGTTGATGAAGATAGAACCTGTAGCGCGGCACGGCAAACTGTTGCGCCGCCAAGTCCTGAGCGAAGACGAAATCAATTCGGTGCGGCAAAGTTCGTTGGCTGTCCTGGAAGAAGTGGGAATTCTGATCGAGCACCCGCGGGCGTTGACGCTGCTGGCGGAAGCGGGAGCAACCGTCAACCCTGATTCTCACCACGCCAAAATCCCGGCGTCGTTGGTGGAGAAATCGCTGCGCACCGTCCCCTCCGAGTTCCTCCTCACGGGCCAACATCCGTCCAAGGATGTAGTCCTCAGCCATCAGAGCCCTCCGCAGGGGCGGCCGGTGATGTCGCTTGACTGGATCGTGGATTACGGCGTGAAGAGGCGCCGCGAGGTGACCAGGAAAGACCTCGAGGCCTGGGTCCGAGTGGTCGATGCCTTGCCCAACCTTGCCCTGGTTACGGGAGTCTATCCCTGGGATGTGCCACTCGCGACGCGCGACGTTTGGGCTGCCGAGGCGATGCTGCGGCTCTCCACGAAGCCGATTCTCATGGCTCCGTATTCAGGCCGCACCGTCGAGTGGGTCGCCCAGATGCTTGGCGCGCTTCCGGATCAGCGAGCGCCGAAAGTCATTATCTTCTCTTCCTGTAACAGCCCGCTCATTTACTCGCAAAGCCAGATGGATGGGTTGCTCGCGGCGGCTGATCATGACCTGCCGGTGATGGTTAATTCTTCCGCGGTCACGGGCGCCACGGCGCCCATTACGCTGGCGGGAACCCTGGTCATCATGAATGCGGAGATCCTGGCGGGCGCCGTGGTGGCACAACTTGCCAAGCCGGGGACGAAAGTGATCTATGCCGGGCACCCGGTCGTGCTCGACATGCACACCAGCATCGCCTCCATGGGGTATACCGAGATTGGCCTGCTGGCCGCCGCTCTGGTGGACCTGGGCAGGAGCTATGGAATCCCCACGGCCAGCAATGGGCTGACGACGGACTCCCATGCTTGTGACGAACAGGCCGCCCTGGAGAAGCTGATCACGGGCTATCTCGCGGTGTTAAGTGGAGCGGCGTTGAACGGAGGAGCGGGAAGCCTGGCGGCCGTGGGCACCGCCAGCCTGGAGCAACTGGTCATCGACGACGACATCTATGAGCGGATTCTGCGCATGTGCCAAGGGATCGACATCAACCCGGATACCCTGGGGTTGGAAGTCATCGCGGCGGTCGGCCCCAATCGCCAATTCCTTGCGGAGCCGCATACGCTGAAGTACCTGCGGCGGGAATTCTGCCCATCGAAGCTGGCCACTCGCCTCAACGCTGAAGCTTGGATGGAAGGCGGCGCGAAGGAGTCCACGGAGTTGGCCGCCGACCGCGTGAAGGTGATCCTAAAGGGCGCGCCCGAACCACACCTGGAACCGCGAGTCCTGTCTGAGTTGAGCCGCATCGTCGCCTTGGCGGAAGAAGAGAAGAACAACCCGGCCTGACCACTCAACCGCAGTGGTCGCACACTTCTCGAGTGCCGTCAGCACTTCCACTGGGCGGAGATGAAGTTTCGAAACTCCGTATCGGACCGGATACGCAAGTTGGAAATTGCCAGGAATAGCCCCTCCCGCGGCAACTTCCGCAGGACCTCCGGCAACTGTTCAAAGCAGTAGTCCACGTGCAGGATGAGGCGGGACTTCTCCAGTGTCTCCCTTAGCACTGGCAACAGGTCGAGCAGCGTAGGGCCCCCCTGCTCCATGTAAATCTCCAGGCCCGCGATGCCCGGCACGCTCAGCACATCCTGGTAATGCTTATAGCCTGTGCTATGCAGGTGGAAGAGCACGTGGGGACCGAGGTGCTTGACGACTTCGGCGTTGCCTTCCATAAAAATATCGCGGTACATGGCGGGGGAGCACATGCCCATGGCATCTTCCTGGATCACCTGGGTCTTGGCGGGGGCCCAATACCCATACTTGTGGCCATACCCACCCAGCTTGGGCTTTACGATGGAGTAGTGCAAGTCCAGCGCCTGGAGGAGAAGGCCATTCACCCGTTGCGCCGCCTTTTTTATCACACCAGGGTTATCGTGGAGATCCATCAAGAAGTTGGGCAATCCCCGCATAGCCGCTAGGACGTCGGAGCAGCCGCGAAGAATCGTGGGGCTGATCCAGCAGTCGGGCTGCGCCTGGTTTTCGAGCCACTCGGTCTGCCGTCGGAGACATTCGAACCACGCGTTCTCACCGGGAATGGGAACTGTTTCTAATTCTTCTGCTGAACCAACAAAGTGGCTTGGCGCAAGTGACCCTTCTGCGTAGCGCACCGGGCAACCGCACCAAGCTTCGAGCCAGGGGATCCCCCGCCAGGCCGCCGAAAACGCAATCTGGTCGTCACAAGAAACATCCTGGTCCCTATTCCGGAACCAGTAGTCATATTCGGTCATCGCCAATTCCGGAGTGACATCTTCCGGCTTTACGAGGGAGCGTGGGAAGGGACGGCGCAGGAAATTGATGGGCAGGAATACAGCATCGCTATAGATCCCCATGACGGGACGCCGCGAAGCTTTCCGGTCCCAAAAGCAATCCTGGAAGCGCTGGATCGTTTCTCTCAGTTGGGCTTCGCTTCTCATACTCTTAGGTCTGCTTTCGAAAGGATCTCCGGCTTCCTCACCCTTCAAATGATTCCGCGGCGGCAAAACGCTCCCCCCATGAAAGGCGCCGTCCGGTGACTGGCGTAGGACAGGCCGGAGATAACCAGAGGGCGGATCGCGATCGACTACGCCCTGTGTGCATGATGCCACATCCGCCGCGAAAAAACACTGCCTCCGGCCTTCCCATTTCAGGAACGTACCTGTAATATAGACCGGGCCCAGGGATTATCGAGGGTTCCCAAGGAGTGTAAATGTTTTCTGCCGCCCGTCTTCGCGATTGGACCTTTCTGCTCATCTGCAACCTGATTTGGGCGAGCCAGTTTGTAATGGTCAAACTCGTGCAGCAGCAGATGGGACCGGTGTTTGCCACGTTCTTTCCCATCACGCTCGCCATGCTCCTTCTCATCCCCGTGGTGCGGCGAGAACGAAGCAAGGTCGAGGGAAATGCTGGCCGCATTCCCCGCCACGACATTCTCGAATTCATCCTGATTGGAGTTTTCGGACAGGTCGTGGCGCAGCTCTTCATCACCTGGGGCGTACGTTGGTCACTTGCTTCCAACGCGGCGCTCCTCATGCTGACCCTTCCCATCTCGACGGCAGTCATGGCTTATTTCTTTCTCGACGAGCGCATGACCCGGGTTCGCTGGATCAGCTTTGCGCTGGCCATCGCCGGTGTGCTGGAGTGCTCGGGAATCAACTGGAAGGAATTGAATTTCACCAGCGTCAGGTTCCTGCTGGGAAATCTCATGATTTTGCTCAGCGTGAACGGCAGCGCCTTCTACAACGTCTACAGCAAGAAACTCCTGCGCAGGTATTCACCCTTACAGGTGCTACTCTACAGCTACTATGCGGTCTTCGTGTTTCTTTGCCCGATCACGGTTTACGCTGAACCCCACGGATTCATCAATCTACCGCACTACACGAGAATAGTCTGGCTGGGTTTGGTGATGCTCGCGCTCTTCCAATACTTTCTCTCCATGGTGATATTCCTGAACGTGCTTACCCGCCTCGACGCCACGCAGGCCGCGGTGTCGAACTACCTAATTCCCTTCTTCGGCGTGATCGTGGCGGCCATCGTGCTTCACGAGCGGCTCACAAAATTCATGGTGTTCGGCGGCTTGCTTGTCCTCGCCAGTACCCTGCTCGTGACCGTGTACGAGGAACATCAACGCGCGCGCGAAAGCGTCGGTGTCACATCCGTCAGCAAGTAGGGCCCGCCGCTCAACTCTGGGGAGCAAGGCCCGCGCCGAACCCTCCGTCCACGACCACCGCCGACCCGGTCATGAAGGAGGCGTCGTCACTGGCAAGGAAGACGGCCACCCGAGCGACCTCCTCGGGTTTGCCAATCCTCCACAGGGCGTGGAGCTTTCCCGCCGCCGCGCGGGCTGCCGCTGGGTCGGGCTGCAGCTCGAAGTATCCCCAGGCGAGACCCGCATCGATGTATCCCGGACAGATGCAGTTGACGCGAATGCCTTCCTTGCCGTGGTCAATTGCCATGGCCTTGGTGAGGGCGATGATCGCCCCTTTCGTGGCGCAATAGCCTGCGCATTGTGGTTCTACAAAGAAGCCGTTGACGGAAGCCATGTTGATGATGCATCCCTTGGTGCGCCGCAGAGAAGGCAGGAAGAATTTGGCGCAGAGAAAGATGCCGCCCACGTTCACGGCCATCTCGCGATTCCACTCCTCCACCGTAGTGTCTTCCACGGTCTTGTTCACCTGGATCGCCGCATTACTGCAAAGGACGTGGACTTGCGTGCAAGCCTGAAGTGTCGCCTGGAGCAGGCGCTGGACCGATGCGGGATCCGCAACGTCCGTCGGGATGGCCATTGCCTGGCCACCCAATGCGGCGATCTGTTTTGCCGTCTCCTCGGCACCCACAGCGTTGATGTCGGCTACCACGACACGGGCGCCTTCCCGTGCGAACTCCAGCGCGCAGGCGCGGCCAATTCCAGATCCCGCCCCCGTGATGACAGCAACCCGATCTTTGAGCTTCATAGTTTCTCCTTAAGGACCAGCTTTGAACTGCCCGTGTCCCGCCGGTCCTTTCTGCGAGATGGGGCGATGCCATGTTGGCCCTTTAACCTTCGAGTTTCCGCAAGGCTCCCTCGTAGCCCTCTTCGCCCCGATACACGGTGGCGACAACCTCCACAGAGAACCGCTCGCCTGGGGGGAGGGTACGATGTGTGTTCTGGCGAACGGCGTCCGCAAGCTTATTGGGGTAGCTCGTCCACGGCTCCACGATGATGTGGTGGTAACCGCGCCAGCCGCCATAGACGAGCCACATCCACAGGTAAGGGCATTCTGCGCGTGGGAACTTCAACAGAAACCCCTCCCCAGTACGGTTATCCTCGACAGCGTACCATCCCGCCTCCAGGTCAAGCGCATAGTGCCCGCCGGCAACCTTGGCATCGATGCTCTGCACCCGGCTCATGTCAATAACGCCAGTCGGCGTTTCCAGCAAGGGCCAGGCATAACGTTGTCCAGGCGTTCCCAGTCGCGGGTCCGTGGCTTGACCCACCATCCCCGTTTTGGCTGGGATTCTCAGGATTAGATTTTCGTGGACCTGGAGCGCCGGATGCGTTCCCCAGATGAATTCTAGAGGCAACGGCCCGAGGTTCGTGACCTCATAACCCATCCGAAGGACGGGGGAATCTGCCAGCAACGTCACCGTCTTTTCCGCGCGGACCGGGCTGATCGGTCCGAATGCAAAAAGCTTTACAAACACCTTCTCGCGATCCGCGCCGGAGTCTTGCACCTGCCACTTCAGCGATCGCAACTCACCAAGGGCCGGATACAGCTCTCCGCGATATTCACACAGGTCACAGGTCGGGAACCCATCATCCCAACCGCCGCACCAGTAGTTGTCGAAGTTTCCGTCGATCGGGTAGGTCTGGGGAAGAATCCGCGGGTTATGCCAGAGGACGTTCCGGCCCGCGGGCTTCCAAATGAGCTCGTAAATCTTGGCACCCACCCCGGGAAGGACACTGGCTCGGAGCCAATCGGTTTCCAGTACGACCGCCTGAACATCATGAATCTTGCCCGTTAGATTCAGGCTCATCGGCATCGGTCTACCTCACACAAAAGTCTCTGCATGTACGCTGCCAGCGGCATAGCGAATAGGAACTCGGAGTTCCGTCCGTCATTGGCCGGCGGGAACCTGGTCCGGCAGATCCACATACGCACCAGAAAAGACCAACCCCGTCCGAATAGGCAGAGTAATCTGGACATCGTTCGAGCGACCCAGCTTGACCTCGCCGGCGAGCTCCACGAAGTAACAGCGTGTCAGATCCGGCTTCTGGTTGCGGATCGTCCTGAAGGGATGAAGCGTTTTCGAGACGCCATTCACAAGAACACTTGGAATATCGGTGGCTGACTCACTGGCCTCTTGACCCGCAACCTTCAGGCGGTCCGGAACCCAGTTGTCGTTTTGCTCCTGCGTCTCGTCCTTCAGGAGAAACACCAGATAGGCTTTGTCGTAAGCCCAAGGCTCCCGGGCCCAAGTGGACTCCGGCGCGCTCACCGAAAGGTATTGCCCGGCCCCTTCGGGATATTGGAACGAAGCGCGGAGAGTTGCCGCTTCCGGAGTCTTCCGCCCGATGCTCCATTGCCCGACGTAACGACGCCACTGCGCCACTTGCGCATCTTCCGGCAAGAGACTTGACTTCCCGGAGACCGCAGAAGCTGGCGCAATCCAGAGGATGCGGACCTGCTTGGCGGGCACAGTGACCCGCAGCTTTCCATTTTCCGCGTACTCTCCGCCGAGCGGGCCCTGGAGGGTCATGTCGCCGGGGAATACCTCCTCCGCCACGAATCTGGTTGATTCGGGAGCATCCAGTGCCAGCGCCAGTTCCGCAATTTGCTCCACCGGAGTGGGATTGAAAAGGAATACATAACCGCGGTCTTTGCGAATGTGGGCGAAGCCCGAGAGCGAATCCGCATCGCCCTGCCAGATGTCGGCGTAATGCGCGGTCCGGTCGAAGAGCTTGACGCCTTCTCGGAGATAATCCTTGTGTGCCTCCGCCCAAGTCAGCCATTTCCGGGCAAACGAAATTTCGCTGTCCGGCATGTTCTCGGGGATGGCTTGAAACGACACCTGGCCCGCCATAGCTAAAGCACTCAGCAGGGAGTAACGAAATCCCGCGCGGTCATGGACTGTGGATTCCTGACCGAAATGATTCACGCCGTTCAACATCCGGTACCAGGGTCGCAGGAAGATGGCGTGGCTTCCATACTCGTAGACCCGGTTCATGTCGCCGTAGAGGCGGTCGAGGTGAATGTCAGGCTCCACGGCAGCAAAGTGATCGCCCTCATAACCACCGTAATAGGTGCCGTGGGCGCGACTGTCCAGGTAACGAACATATTGAGGATTGGTGAAACCGCCGTCTGCTCCCAGCATGATGACGGGAGTGGCGGCGCGGAGTTCGCGGCCGAACTGCAGCATCCGCTGGCCCTGGGCGTAGATCGAGTACTTGCCCGGCAGGTGGCCGTGGTCGGGGTGGTCACAAGGGAAAGCGGCGAAAAAGTCCGCCCAGTGCATGGCTCGGAAATGGTACGTCCGCGCCAAGTCCACCATTCTCTGGAAGAAAGCCTGGCCTTCCGGCGAAAGCCAACAGGCCAAAGGCTTCATGGTGGGAGCGCCGGTTTCCCACGGCCAGTCCGAGCCGAAATCAACCCACCAACCGGTGTTGATGTTGTGGCGGTCGGCGAGGTCCACGAAACCTTTTATCCATTCCGGCGGCTCCTCGGCCACCATGTGGGCCGCCTCATAGCCATCCATGTAGCGAATGCCTAGCCTCTGGGCGGTCGCCATCACATGCTGCGTCCACGCCGGGCGCTCCAGGAATTCCTTCAGGCCCACTTTGGCGCACCATCCCTCACAGTAGACGTCGGGCCATTGCTGGGGCGGCGGTGAAATGTGCACGTGGTACTCCGTCACCCAATCACGTACGCCACGGTCCCACCCCATCACCACCTCCCCGGCGTTCTGGTACACGCCTACCACAGACTTCTCGGTCTCCAGTGTCTTGCCCGGAAGCAGAGTCGCCCCGGGGTAGTATGTGAGCTTATCGCCGCGATGGTCCCAGTATATAGTCTCTAAACAGGAGAAGAATCCCCCCTTTTGAAGACGGGTAACGGGGTAGGTCAATTCCTGACCGGCCATCAAGTCCACGGGGTGTGGCAGCCCGAGCGAGGAAAGCGTCACGTCGCGGACGACCAGGTCGACGCCGCTCTTGTTCGTGACGTCCAGCCATTTGTGCAGGAAGTGGTCCGGACGGCGCAATTCGTAGTGCACGACCACATCGAGCTTTTCAGAAGTCAGGAATGCATTGAGGCGGGCGCTTTCGGCATCCGAGCCCAAGGTATCCACTCGCACCACTTTGAATCGATCCGGCGTGAATTCACCCTGGCTGGTCTGAAGCAGGAACGCTACTGCCTTAGGCGCAGGGACGGCCTCCTGCGTCACGCGATTCTCAAGCTGCGTTTCTTTCAGATGGCCAGCAGCGGTGACATCGAGTTGGAGGAAGCCGTTCCGGAGCCATGCCACACCCGCCCGCGTGGTTGCGGCAGCGGCGGGCTCTTGGGCCCAGCGGGTCTCGGCCACGATCAGAGTGGGCGTCAACCGGTCAGCAAAAATGCGCGTCTGTTTTGGCTCAATGATGAGCGGGCCGGCAAGGTTGTAGTCTGCATCACCGGTGGGAGGTTCGTTGAAGTGATCCAGGTAAGTGCGCGCGTCATGGCGCTGGATTCGAACCACACGGTCGGGAGAACTCACATACTGGAACGGGACGTCGCGATAAGCTTCCAGCTCACACACATAAACGCCCAGCCGGTCAGGGAAACGGCGGAATTCGGGATCCGGCGGCTCCGTGAAAAGAACCCGGACGCGCGTTGTTATGATGGGTGCAAACGCGTACCGAACCGTGCTCGTTTCGAGGCCGATGGGGGTAGCATCGAGATCCTGCCAATCACCTTGGTTCCAGTACTGCAGGCGGGCGCCTTCCTGAGTTCGGGCTACCGCAGGCCCACGTACCATCCGCCCGTCGAAGTAGCGGATGACAACGCTGGAAATGGTCTGCGGCTCCTGCCACTCCACACCCAGGTCGGCGGGTAAATCCGCCGCCGCGACCGCCCAATAGCTCTTCAGGCTCCCGTCGTTGGCCTTGGCGGGCTCGTGCCCGGGAATGACAGTGATGCCGGGCTCCCAACTGTGAGCCCGCGCGCCCAGGGCACTCAGGGCGAGATTCTTGGGACCCGAATCCTCGATCGACGCTGCGGGATTGGAAAGGGTCGCCAACAGGATAGCCATTGTACACAGCAGGAAGGCAGGTTTTAACAAGGAAAATGGTTTACTCATGGATGTCTCCACATGCTTAAGGGTTGGCCTTCAGTTCTTGGGAAGTCGCTCCGGCCTCTTGCACAAGGCGCTAAACCTACCACCCAGGTCCCGGCTTGTCAACCGGTGGAACCGTGTGGTGCGCCTTTGCAGGCGCGCCTTTACCTGAATCCGGCGACAGACTGCGGTCAAATGCAGGCTGGCCGGGGCCTCTCAGCGCAATACGACGGAAAGTTTTCTCTCCAGACGCAGTTTTCAGTAACGACAGAATAACAGGTGCCGCTTTCGCCAGGCTGCGCTGCCTGCCCGGGCCGAGCAGGTTATTCAGGTTCTTTTGCAAAGCTCCATAGGCTCGCTAGCGACACGGATTGGTTTCTACTGGGGGCGGGCTGGGCCTAGCCGTTCGGCATCCTCCCTCTCGCGGTCCGCCTCCGCTCGCCGGCCAAGCAAGCCATAGACATCCGCCAATCTCCCGTGAACTTCCGGGTCGGCCGGACGCAACTCGGCTGCAACTTGGAGATAGACCAGGCACTTCTCGTACTCCCTCTGCTGGAACTCCCTCTGAGCGAGAACGCCCGCAACGCTGAAGAGGAGGCTCGCAGTGTCCGGGTCTTGAGGATTCAGTTGATGCGCGTGACGGAGTGCAGCGTACGAAAGCTCATGTTCACCCAGAGTGTAAAGGGTTGCGCCCAGCAGAGCACAGGAGCCGAAGAAGTCAGGGCGTAACGCCACCGCCTTTTCCAGGGGAGCGCGAGCCTCCTTATAGCGGCGGAGCCGGAAATATGTCAGCCCGAGGTCGTGCTGGATCTCTGAGGAGTCTGGGTCAAGGCGCGCTGCCTGTTCCAACGGATCGACTGCTTCCGCGAAAAATCCATGCCGGCCGTACAGCAATCCCAGCGTCGTGAGCTTGTCCGGATCTCGCGAGTCGAACAGTTGTCGGCATGTCTCGCGCGCCTCACTGAGGCCGTGAGTTTCCAATTCCTGGCCGCAGGCCACCGCCACGCGCGAAGCCGCATCGACACGCGCGCGTAATTGGGAAGATAGGGTGTACTCGTTTTCCGCTCTGGCGCGACGCCCCTGTTTTTGATACACGCGCGCCAAGTGGTCGTGCACGCGGAAGTCGCGCGGGTTCGTAACCGCTGCTGCGCGCAGCCATTTCTCGGCTTCCTGGAGATTCCCCTTCTCCAAGTAGGCAGATCCGAGGTAGTAGACTGTATCCGCGAAAGGAGGATGCGAGGCGAGGCGCCGCAGTTTCCGGATGGCGGAGTCGATGTCTCCCTCCGTCAGATCAATTCTGCCCAGGTAATAAACGACCTGCGCATCGTCGCCCGTCTCTTGCCGCAAGCGTTCGAACTCGCTCCGCGCTTCCGGGAGTTTGAACAGCGCAAACCAACAAACTGCCAGTTGATAGCGGGCCCGGACATGGTTCGGCTCGAGGGCCAGCGCGGCTTGGAATTCGGCGGCGGCCTCGCGATACCTCTCGTCTTTGACAAGCTCGTAACCCTTGCCAAGGTACGCGGCAACCGTGTTCGTCGGGCCAGCGGCAGTTTTCTCTTGAGGCTTTGCGAGTGAGAGGAAGGCGAGCCAAATGAAAGC
>Ga0187865_1003603_pt1 | contig 12513 bp, 7 predicted proteins | sample June2016WEW_11_1_2_FD_132989 | JGI IMG/M metagenome (GOLD analysis project Ga0187865, IMG submission 132989) | Peatland microbial communities from SPRUCE experiment site at the Marcell Experimental Forest, Minnesota, USA - June2016WEW_11_100 | ecosystem: Environmental > Terrestrial > Soil >...
GTCCAATAGGGTTGAAAGGGACCCCTCACCCACCGCCTTGCGGTCCCCCCTCTCCCCTGGGAGAGGGCGGTGGTTTTAGTTTCTATCCCTCTCCCTTGGGGAGAGGGGACCGCAAGGCGGTGGGTGAGGGGTCTCTTCGCAAGTAATGCATTCATGGCCCCAGAAGTATGTGACACCCGCGACTTTGACGGAACCCTGACCTGCCGCCCTTCAGCTTGCGGAGAACAGCCGTGAATGCTCAAGTGTTGTTGTAAATTCTGACCTCGTATATTCGAGCGGCCGCGTTCCCGTTGGTTTCGAAGACGGTAATACGAAGTCGATCGGAGTGTACGGGTTCGAATTCATGAACTCGGCGGCGTCCATAGTTGTCATCGTTGCGGGCCACGATTCTCCAGCCCGCGGCCGTCGCAATGGCCACCTCATATTTCTTCACACACTCAGGGTATCGAAATAGTGGCAACCGAACTCGCCGGTTGCAATCAGTGTCAAAAGTGATCTGCACCTGATTAAACCGGACCGGCTGGGGCAATCGCAGTTCAACCCATACGGGCAGGCCGTGCGCGGGGTCAGAAACAAAGATATTCGACCACAGGTCCGGACGGTTGGTACCCCGAACAACGTTCTGCGCACTGAACGGGCGCTGCTCAGGGACCACCCGAAGAGCGAACGACTGGCCATTCGTGAACGGACGCCACATGCTGCCGCCGGGAAGATCGGCTGCCGTCGTACCGACCGGGATGACGGATGGCTCACCTTCCTTTTCCGAAAACAGGGCCCAGCCAACATCGGGAGGGGCGTCGAGATGAACGAAGTAAAGGCTACCGGGTTGTGTCTTCGCGGTCACGTTGAAACGGACATAGCCTTTATGGTTCGGCTGAAGGGTTACATTTGTGGTCGCCAAGTCCTCCGACGACCGGAAATCCCAAACGTGCGGTGCTCGGCGCAGGCCCAGGGAAACCGTCACGGGCTCCTTGGCAGTCGATTCCAGGAGAAGCTCCACACCCTCGAGGCTCTCCGTAGAAACCGGGAACAGTTGTGCCAGCGGGAACTTGGCCTTGTGGAAGGTCTCCGACTCGGGAAATCGCAGGATGGCCTCACTGCTTGCTGTTACTTCGGCTTCCCGCGCCAAATCGTTGGGGTCGGCGTTCACGACTCCCGGAATGGAAGCGTCTTGCCGGAGCAGCAATTGCTGCATCTCGCTGGCATGTTCAGCCCCGACAGTGCGAGGTTCGCACTGGTACTTCGTGCAAAGGGCGGCTGCGGCCCCGACGCCCTGCCCCACAATCGCCCCGGTCGGCAAGACGCGGGAAGAAGCAAAGGCGACGTAGCTGGCGCTGATGGGCCGACCCGCAACCAGCAGATTCCGGACATTACGGGAATAACAGGAACGCAGAGGAATCCCGTAAGGGATCGTCCCATACTTCTTAAAGTTGGCCTCGCTCTTGGGAGGCGGGTAGGGTGGAACGTGTCGCTCCCGGATGCCCCCGGGGACGTGGATATCGATGCCCCAGGTACCGTAGGCGAGGTCATCGGCATGAACAGAGGGATTGCGAACATCCTTCTCCGTCAGGATGTAATCTCCCAGGACACGCCGAGACTCCCGCTTGTAAGGCCAGAAGCCCACGAACTCCAAAGCGTAGTTTTGTGCGCGTGCTCGGACGCTATCATCCGTGCAGCGGTTCTTGATATGGTCCCACACGCCCAGCAGTTGACGAAGCGCCTCATCCCGGATCGCCTCGTTATCCTTGATGGGGTGGAGAGGATAGCCGACCTCGATCCACCAATAGCCGCCCTCGAAGAACCCGTGACCGCGGCCAGGTAAATCTTGCTCCGTAGCGAACTCGGCGGCCCATTCCGGCCGCTTGAACTGGACGGGCCGTCCCGTGTCCCGGGCCCGGAAGAAGAGCGTGTTCCCCATCAACCCATCGCTGGCTTTCTCCGGGGCTAAGAGCTCCTGATATTCCGAGCGCGCCTCGATACCCCAGCGGAACTCGGCGCCGGAACGATAGGCCAGAACGCCATCCCCGGTGGCATCCACAAAGAGGGGCGCCTCGAGGATGAATTCCTTCTCCGTTCCTAATTGCGCCGCATGGATCGCCAGGATATGCGCTGCATCGGCCATCTCCACCTCCCGCATGGTCGTGTTGAGAAACAGCGTGAGGTTCTTCTCTCGTTTGGCCCACTCATAGAGCACCAAGTCCCAGTGCGAATTCATCAAGCCCTCGGTATACGGCTCCCAGTTGCGGACCCTCTCCTCGGTGTGGATCTCGTCCAGTATTCCCGACTCTTTGATCCAGGGGCTAAACCCGCTGGTATCTTCCGGGAAGAGTCTGACCTCGCTGGAGGAATTTCCGCCGAGGGCAGAGCGCTCGTGAACGAGGGCCACGTTGACATCATTGCGAGCGGCGCTGATCGCTGCACAGGTGCCGGAAATACCGCCTCCCACGACTACTAAATCAAACCTCTGGTGAACCACCTCGATGGTTCCTGGGCGGATGTATCCTCCCAGGCGGGGCGCGGCGCCAGCAGGGGGCTGGGCAGAAGGGCTTAGCCTGTTCGGCGGCATCAGGCCACGCCCAGAAGCTAAACCTGAACTGGCAATGCTCGCGCCCCCTGTGAAGCCCAGCGCCAGGGCCAAGCGCTTCGCAAAACTCCTTCGATTCGTCGTCATGGAATCCTCCCTAGGTGATTGAGCCATCGGGCCATCGGGCGATTGAGTGATCGGGTGATTTGCGATTTGCGAAGTCAGCAAATTGATTCATTTTCTGACCTGGCACTGCCGATAGCCGATATGGGGGAGTGTGTCACGCAGGGGTTGGTCCGTCGGCACCGCCCGTTCTTGCGCCTTCCGACACGGCCCTTTGCGCTGTCATCCGGAGCAGCAGCGAAGGATCTCGCTCTGCCCGCCTCTCCTCCCTTGGACTTTGCCTTTTTCTTGTCACTCGCCACTTGTCACTGCTCTTGTGATTTGCGATTTTCGAAGTCAGCAAATTGATTCATTCTCTCACCTGGCACTGCCGATAGCCGATGTGGGGAAGTGTGTCATGCTGGGGTTTGGCCGTCGGCACCGCCCGTTTTTGCGCCTTCCGACACGGCCCGCTTGGCTGTCATCCTGAGCCCTTCGCTGTCATTCTGGGTGCAGCGAAGAATCTCGCCCTGCTCGCTCAGGGCAAACACCGCGAAGGACCTCGCTCTGCCCGCCTCTCCGCCCTGGGGTCTGCCTTTTTCTTGCCGCTGGTCACTCGTCACTGGTCACTGCTCTTCAGGCCCTGCCCGCTTTTCCGCCTTCGCACTTAGTCCGTTTCTCGTCACTTGCCACTTTTGTTTTCAATAACCCCCTTTCTTTTCATCAACATCGCCAGAGATAGATTTTAACTCGTTTGTTTTCATCAATATCGCGAGAAGGCGATAAACGGACATTCCTTCTCCATGTGTTTTCAACAACATCGCCTAACTATCCTTCATCCCCCCCCCGCGTTTTTCGCTACCCAATCACCCGGAATGATCTAACTGTTTTAGTTTCAATCACATAGATTCTTGCAAGGTTTTCACTGTCCGTCGCTAACTCCTTCTGTTTCTAGTACATCGTGGGAAGCCGCGGTGTTTTGTAGCGCCGACCTTTAGGTCGGCACGTGCTGACCTAAAGGTCAGCGCTACAGCTTTATTTTCAATGATATAGATTTTTGCATGATTTTCGCTATCCATCGCTAACCCCTTTTTTTCTAGTACATCGTGGGAAGCCGCGGTATTTTGTAGCGCCGACCTTTAGGTCGGCACGTGCTGACCCATTCGCGGTGCTCAGAGCTTGCCCTGAACGAAGTGAAGGGGTGGGCTCTAAAGGTCAGCGTAACAACACGCTTTAGGTCGGCATTTTTCGCGAGTGCCCGACCTCTCGACCTAATGGTTTTTGAATTCTCAAGTTGTAGATTCTCCCGCCGCCTCGAGCGTGAAAGTAACCCCTCACCCCCGGTGCTCGGGGCCCCCTCCCTCGTCCCTCGGGCACCCTCCCCCCCTGGAGAGGGATAGAAACCCCGAATCCAACCCTCTTATCAGGTGAGAGGGAAGGGGAATTTCTCCTCCAAGTCATAAATTCAAAAGCCATAAAGTTGGCCCTATTTCGCCCCGATTTATGGCGCAATCCATGCACTTTCGGCCAAAGAGTCGGCTCGATTGTCGTCGATTATCGCTCAATTGCCGAATTTTCGTGTAAAAAGCTGTCTTTTTCGCTGGACATTTTGTCGCCGTTGCCTGTGTTTTCATGCAAATAGTGGCTTCGCTCTACATTTTTAGCATCTTTTGGGTCAGCGCCCCGTTTCGGACCTTGATCAGCGTGTTGCTAAGCCGCTCCAAGCGCCCAAGGGGCGGTCCATCCCCGCCCAGTCTAGCCGAAGCTGTGAAAAATTTGACAGCGGGCGATTTCACCTGGGTAACCCATTGAAAATTCGCGTAGGGGCACGCCATGGCGTGCCCCTACAGGCATTTTTTCACAGCTTCATCGGCCCGGGTCAGGAGGCACATCCATTGGCAAGTTCCAGCCCGGAAGGGGCGGGCCAATCGTCAACGGTCGGGAGGGTGAGAGGCGTGGCGCGCCCCTTCCGGGCTTGCCATCCACGCTACCGTACCCTGCCCCCTGGGCATCGCCCAGGGCTGTGATAGGCCGCCCCTTCGGGGCTGCGCGCCGAGGTTTTTCTCTGTCATTACGCGCGTTGGGGTCAGGGACATGCAAACCTCTCTCGTGCGCAGCGGCCACTGCCGCGGAAAGTCCACCGATTCTTAATGGCCGACGACCCGTCGGTCCTGGGATGAGCGCCGCTCGCCCCGGGCCCTCACCATACTATTCTAGCTCAGAGCCCAGGGTGCTTGTCAAAAGAAATGTGGGGCTTTTTCCAGAGAATCGTCAAATGTGTGACTATTTGTCCGGGCGGATTCCTACGGGTGGGAGGGGGGTCTGCGGAATTCTTGCTTCTGCTAATTCCCCTGCTGGTTCAGGAGGGGGCCGGGGGTGGTGGAGCGAGCGTTACGCGGGATCGAGGAATCCCGAGGGGTCGTAGTGATCGTAGCGCCGACCCCCGCTTTTGGGGTCTGCGGTTCTTCCTTGGATTCACGCTTCCGAATCCGCAGGCATGCCTGCATCTTCGAGATTTGCGTTTTTTCCTCAGGAAGAGCCGCAGACCTCAACGGCGGAAGTCTGCGCTACACCCGCTTTTCCTTCGCACCCCACAAAATCAACCGCCGCTCAATGCTCCGAGTGGACCCAGCAAGCGTAGCGCGGGCTTGGTTTGTAGGTGCGCGGCTTTCCCCTTCAGGTTCTCGCGTCCTCATCGCCGGGCAAGCGCATGCGGTGAACTGTCAGCCCGCACCGGCTCTACTGTTCGGCGGCGTCCACGCCCGCGTACTCAGTGCGTACGCGCAGACCTGTTTTGGAGGTCGGCGGTTCGTTCCCCATTGACAACACAAAGCCGCGGACCTAGACGACAGGTCCGCGCTCCACTTGCTAGGCGCGATGCCGTACGGAGGCAATAGTGAACCGAGCCGACGAGCGCTGGCGGGCGCGAAAAGCCGCGGACCTACAGAACAGGTCCGCGCTACGCTTGCTGAACCTTGCATACAGGGGCGGCGGGGCGTATGTTACCGGTCGGTCGGAAAATGAACAAACGGAAATTCCGGTTACGAAGGGCTGAAGCGCTGGCAGAAGGGAGATGCTCATCCATGAGGGCAATCCGTTGCGTAAGCTTGACCCTTTCTCTCACAGTGGCCGCCGTGTTGTGGGGCGGCTCTGGGGGGGAAAGCCCATTGACGTTGTGGTCTTCGGCCAACCCGCGATTGACCATCGTTGCGCCCGAGGGCGATATTGCCGCGGAGCGCCTCGAGTTGCGGCTGGCAGAAAGAGGCGTGCGGGATGTTTCCCGGAAGGTCCGGGATGACGGCGCCGGCAACGTCATTTTTGTGGGCACGCCTCAGGCCAACCCGGCCCTGCGAAGCTTCCTCAAGAAGACGGGGAAGCTGGCGTTGTATCAGGGTCTTCAGGACGAAGAGTACCGCATCTGGTCGCGGGCCGAAGGGCCACGGATGGTGGTGGTGGCGGCCGGAGGGGGCACTGCGGGGAGCCTCTACGCGGTCGGCGACTTGGTGAATTACCATCTCCAGTTCACGGCGGACAAGGCGCAACTGCCGGCTTCGCTCGACGTGCATGAATCGCCGCGAATGAAGATTCGCTATTTCTGGAACTGGGACAGCCGCACCCACTGGGATCTCTCCTCCCAGCGTTCGTACCTTCAGAGAGGGGGCTCGCCGCGGGCCCCGCACTCCTACCCGGGGGCGGCGGAGAGCTTCCGTGCGGACCTGACCCCCATGATTGATTTCATGAGCGAGCATAAGATCAACGCTCTCGTGTTGTTTGGTTTCGTCCGTGACGAGCATGGGGGAGTGGCCGCATCGAAGGAGCTGTGCGAGTATGCCAAGCGGAGGGGAGTGAAAATACTCCCCGGCGTCGGTGTGGACCAATATGGAGGCTTCTATTATCAGGGGCAAAACAAGTTCAACATCGAGACTTGGAGCGCGCAGCATCCGGAGCTGCGCGCCATGGACAAGGCAGGCCACTACCTTGACCACACTCTTTGCATGGACAAGGAAGCCAATCGGCGGTGGTTCCGGGAAGGAATCCGTTGGCTCTTCCAGACGTTCCCCATCGCCGGGGTCAATCTGGAGTTTGGGGAGTTCCGCGTTTGCTACTGTCCCGACTCGGTTAAGGCCCGGGAGGCAGTTCTCCCGCAGGAGCACGCGAACATGCTGGAAGTTACCCGCGGCTTGTCCAAGCCTTCGGGTGATCCCCGGGCCCCGGAATTCTATATTGATCTGGGACGCATGGTGAGCTGGGAAGCCAAGGAAATTCACACCTTTCGTCCGGGAGCGCTGATTACCTACGCAGCCTACACCGGCTTCGACGAGAGCTTGCAAGAGACTCCACCCTACTTCCTAAAGACCATTCCACCGTACGCTATCGTCCAGTGGACGCTAACGGATATGGTGAATGGTAACCGCTGGCCTGACGGGTTGAAATCGCCGGCGGCGCAAGCGATTGGATACTTTCACGCCGGAAATGTTTCGGCGCGCGAAAGTAATGCCATCCTGTACCCCAAATTGGCTCGAGTGGCCGCCCAGGCGTATGCGTCTGGCCTCGAAGGGGTGGGCATTTACGGCGAGGTCTCTGGGGCGCGCCCCATCACGGAACTCAACTACTTGGTCTTCTCCGAGTTTACTTTCAATCCCGGGCTCACCGAAGAGGAGTTTGTGAAGACGCGGTTGGCTCCCTATTACGGTGGTGAGGGTCCGGCGCGCCAGCTTCTTCAGATTGCAAGTTTGATCGGTTTCAAGAAGGACGGGCAGGCTCCCGACAACCTGGACGAGGCTCTGCGCCTGGCGGGCGAGGCCCGGGACGCCACCACGGGTATTGCCCGCCAGCGCTGGGAAGGCTGGGTAACGGCGCTCCAGTCGATGGGAAAAAAGCAGTGAATGTAAGCAGGGATGCCAAGACTGCTGCGCGAGATGAGCTGAACAGAATCCGTGAGCGCTTGATCGGTCAGAGCCACAGAATTCACGCTCACCAACGCCGAGCCTGCCGCTTCCAGCACTCTGCGAAGGTGAATCCCTCATCCCCCCAGGACATAACAATATGGCCTCTCATCGAGTTCCGTGCTTAGACACTTCAACCCAGTTGTCAGGACGACACGGGATAGGCATGGCAGTTGCCGCGTTCCTATACAGGGCGACATAACTTGTAGCGGCGCTCTATGAGCGCCGACCGGCGGTCATAGACCGCCGCTGCAGGGCAATGCGCAAGAACTTATGTCGCCCTGTATAGATCACGCCTCATACCGCCAAGGGCTGCGGAGCGTACGCTTCATGAGCTGGTTGGCGTCGGGATCATGGGGGAATGTTTCCTTCTCCGGATCCCATTGCAGCTTGCGGTTCTGTAACTTGAACGTAATCCAGGCTAACTGGCAGATGGTTTCCGATCGCACGGCAACGTCGATGGGGCAAATCGTGCGGGCTCGAGACTTGACGCACGCGATGAAATTCCCTTCGTGCAGGTCGCTCACCGGTAGGTGCAGCTCGTTCGGACCTATTTTGGATTCCATGAGGGGCTTGGGTTCGGTCTCGAGAATCTTACGATCAACATAAACCCATCCGTCCGGCCCCTCGAAGGTGATTCCGTGTCTGACGCCTTCGAAGCCCGGACCCGAGCCCGTAAAGTGCACTTTCACGCCGTTGGCGTATGCGTAATTGACGTCCCAACTGGTGGGGTTGTCGCAAAGCGCGTCATCGTGCGGCCACACTGCCGTGCCCGTGATCTCTGTCGGGCCGGTCTGATCGGCGCCATTCCCCCACTGGGCGATGTCAATATGATGAACTCCCCATCCCGAGACATATCCCAATGAATAATCACTGATATGGAACCAGTGAGGGTAGGTCAGGCGAGGCGTGCTATAGGGTGCGGAGGGCGCCGGCCCCAGCCACATCTCGTAGTCCAGCCAAGCGGGGACAGGCTCCGGCTCGAGTTTCGCCAGCCCCGTCCTCTCGGCACTTACTTCGCGCCCATACGCTCCCTTGCGGGTTTGCGACCCGGCGTGAACCCCCACCTTGATGGTCTGTAGCTTCCCGATTCGGCCATTCCGGACAAGTTCACAGGCGAACCGAAACTCCTGTGAGGAGCGCTGCTGCGTGCCGAACTGAAATACGCGGCCATACCGGTTCACTTCTTCCCGCAACATTTTGATTTCATCGATGCTCATGCCGAGGGGCTTTTCCACATAGATGTCTTTGCCCGCCCGCACCGCGGCCAGAGCGTGCAACACGTGCCAGGAGTCCAGGGAGGCGATGCAGACGGCATCGATATCAGACCGTGCTACAAGCTCGCGGAAATCGACGTACGCCGCGCAGACCTGCTGGTTATATTCGCCGTTCACGATATGCTGGGCTTGCTCCCTCCGCCAGCGGTTCGGATCACATACCGCTACTACCTGGACATCCGGTTGGTAGATAAATCGGCGCAAGTGGTCTTGACCCATATTTCCGACGCCAATGAATCCGACCGTGACACGGTTGCCCGCAGCAACGGCGCCGTCCAGCCCCAACGCCGAAGAGGGGACGATATAAGGGAAGGCCACCGAAGCACCCGCAACTCCCGCCGCCCTTTTCAAAAACTGGCGCCGATCTGTTTTCGATTTATGACTCATGATTAGACCTCCTATAAGTCATTTGGTATAAGTTGGCTGGGAGGCAGGGATTCGAACCCCGATACGCAGATCCAGAGTCTGCAGTCCTACCGTTAGACGACCTCCCAGTGGGGCGTTCTGATAGAAGTAAACGGGCGGCTGCGCGCTTGTCAAGGGCTTCTTTTTCAAACTCCTTGACGCACATTGCCCGGGCAGAGAGGCAGGGTGCTCAGAATAACCGGAAGCTCACTTCCACCATGACGCGCACCGGCACCGGCGTACCGTTTCTCATGGCAGGTTTGAACTTCCACGTCCTTACAGTTTCAACAGCTTTTTCGTCCAAGCCGAGACCGAGGGGCTTCACGACTCGGCATTCCGTGACGTCCCCTTTGGCATCGATGATAATATACAGCACGACGGTGCCTTGGTACTTCGCTTTGCGGGCTTCCTCGGAGTAGGCGGGATCGGGCTTGTAAATGGCGATCGGGTCGCTGACCCCACCCCCCACGCTATACACCCCACCCCCCACGCCGCCACCTTCCCCGGGACCAAGACCGCCGCCTTTGCCGGAGCCAACTCCCCCGCCTTCTCCGCTGCCGATGCCACCGCCAAATCCTGGGCCGTTCGAGGGGGGCCCTACCACCCCATTTGGATCACCCCAAGGCATGTTGGAACTCATTGCCGGGAGCTTCAATTCCGGCGGCCCCAGCAGCGTAGGCGGAACCACGAGCTGCGCGTTCGGGTTGGGAATTACCGCCATGGGGGGCGCGAGCTGTACCTTTGCAAACTTGGGAATGGCGCCTTTCGAGGCCGGCGTCGGCGAGCGATCTCCACCGCCTCCACCGCCTCCGGCCTTCTTGCCCCCCGCGGGAGTCAATTGCGGGAGGTAGGGCGAGATATCCACGGCCACGACCTTGGTGGCGGCCTTCACCGGTTGCCACATGCGGGAAAGGACGTAGGGCAGCAAGAGGAGGGTCAGGGCAATGCCATGCACCAGCACGGAATTGACCCAGGAGGCGGCTTGCATACGATAGTCGTGCCAGATGTCGGGAGGGTACGGCCGACTCTTGAAAAGAAGCGAGCCCGCCCATTCGCCCAAGGCAAATCCTGCTATCACCCCCAAAAACAAACCGGCGTCTCGCCTCCAGAACCAGCCGCCCGCTCCCAATACCAGGGCCAGGGCGAAGGCGCACAGCGCGCGCTTTTCCTGCTGCGCATAGTTGTAGATTCCGATCGGGTCGCGAGGCTTTTCAAATGCGACCTTGATCTGGGAGGGGAGATCCATGAACCAGGGGCGCATGTCAGTGGCCGGCAGATTGACTTCGCCACGATAGTAGTGCGCAGGCACCGTCACCTTCGGTTCGCGGAACCAGTCGCGGATCTGCCGGTATGCGGAAACCAAAAGTGATGGGGTTTCGACGAGTGTGGCCTTGAAAAGCTCGTCCGGTGCAGACGCGTTCCTGGGTGGAGTCTTTCCCGGGCCGGCTTCAACCTGAAGGTTGCTGGTTGACATTAACCTTTGTTCCCATTCCTCGGGCTAAACCTACGCCCGGGCGCGAGGCTTTGCGCTACCCTTACCATGATGGCCAACGGCGCAACTGGGTTGTATCGGCTCGGGCTTTGCAGTTCGTCCGCTACGACCTTTCTTTATACTACCACATCACGCGCGCGATGATAAGCCCAAGATGATCCCGGATATGAAAAAGCGCCTCGGTGGGGTGCACCGGGTGGGGCTGGGGTGGATATCCCATCCCAGGCCTGCCGGCACGACGAATCGCCGACCTTGCCTGGTCGCTCCCGGCGACATCACTGTTTCTCACCCCCGGCGCCTGGCCCCGAACACCTGGCATTTGAGTTGTGGCTCCTGATTTCTGAACCCTTTCCCGACCGGCTTGAGATAAGCGCACCGACTTGGTACACTGTTCCTTCGGCTTCATTTTCAAATTGCGGAAGGTCGATCTCTTATGCCAGCACGAGCTAGTTTTCTTGATCCGTTGGAGCCAGCCAATGGCGAGCACGGGAAGCTTTACGTAGTCGCTACTCCGATTGGAAATCTTGAGGACATTACGCTGCGTGCCATTCGCATCCTCAAAGAGGTGGACCTGATTGCCTGCGAGGACACTCGCCGCACGCAGAAACTCCTGAATGCTTACAAGATTCAAACGCGCACCGTTAGTTATCACGAGCACAATGAGATGACGCGCGCGCCTGAGCTGATTATCCAGATGGAGGAGGGCAGCAGTATCGCCCTGGTCACGGATGCCGGCATGCCCGTGGTGTCAGACCCGGGCTTCCGACTGGTACACCTCGCGGTTCGCCACAGCATTCCCGTGATTCCCGTGCCCGGCGCCTCGGCCTTCGTGGCGGCGCTGGCGGCTTCCGCATTGCCCGTGGATAAGTTCCGTTTCCTGGGATTCCTGCCAAGCAAGAAAGGCGAGCGCAGGAAGGCTTTGGAGGAACTCAAAGACGCCACCCGGACGCTGGTCTTCTACGAGGCGCCGCATCGCTTGCTGGAGATGCTCAAAGACGCGCGGGAAATCCTCGGCGAGCGGGAAATCGTTATAGCCAGGGAAGTGACTAAGGTCCACGAAGAGTTCCTGCGCGGAACCTTAGGCGCTATCCTCGAGCAATTGAAGAGACGGCCGGTGAAGGGCGAAATTACCGTGCTGATTGGCCTACACGCCGTATCGGAGGCTGACGAAAGTGCTCCGCCTGCGGCGTCCATCATCTCCGAAGTCCAAGCAGTCATGGCTGGGCGCAAGGTCGATGAACGAGCCGCCTTGAAAATTGTGGCGCGCGCCCGTGGCGTCTCCAAGAGCGAAGCCTACCGCCTGTTGCAAGCGGAAAAGAACCGCAAGAGCTAACCCCAATACGGTTCACTTAAGCTGACCGTTCCCAATATTCGACCCCCTCACCCACCGCCTTGCGGTCCCCCCTCTCCCCCAAGGGGGAGAGGGAAGTAAATTCAAAACAACACATCCCTTTGACCCCCTAAGGGGGAGAGGGCAGAAATCTTCAGGGGTCAGCTCTCAGTGGTCGGCAGCCTCTCCTTGTTGGGGCAGAGAGACTCATGAATGCAGCCCCAAAACTAAGAATTCTTCTTCCCTCTCCCTTGGGGGGAGAGGGGGGACCGCAAGGCGGTGGGTGAGGGGGCATAGGCGCTAGAATAATGGTTAGCGGTGCCCGAAAGCCCGGGTAGCGGGCGTGGTCATTTGGCCCACGGCGAGCCAGCCGTGGGAAAGAATGAAGCAGAAGGGGTGCTGAGCCCCGCCAGGGGCGACATCGGGTTATAGCTCGA
>Ga0187865_1003609_pt1 | contig 12503 bp, 13 predicted proteins | sample June2016WEW_11_1_2_FD_132989 | JGI IMG/M metagenome (GOLD analysis project Ga0187865, IMG submission 132989) | Peatland microbial communities from SPRUCE experiment site at the Marcell Experimental Forest, Minnesota, USA - June2016WEW_11_100 | ecosystem: Environmental > Terrestrial > Soil >...
CCACCAGGCCGACGATGTAGCCGAGCGAGCCGACAATCATCAGCTTGCGCCGCCCGAAGTGATCGATGATCGCCATGGCCACCATTGTGAAGACGAGCATGGTGAAGCCGACGATGACCGATTGTAGCAGGGCCGATTCGACGCCCGCACCCGCCATCTTGAAAATGGAAGGCGTGTAGTAGAGCACCGCGTTGATGCCGGAGAGCTGGTTGAAGGCGCCCATGGCCACGGCCAGCAGGATCGTCACCGCCCCGACGATCATCATCAGCGTGCTGAGCCAGGACTGCGGCGGCAGGCGGAACATGTCCACCACGATCCGCGTGAGGAAATAGATGCCCAGCAGCTTCTCCAGGCTGGCCGGCAGAAAGGCCATGAACGGCAACGGGGCGTCCACGGCGGCGTCGGGAATCCAGGAATGGAACGGCATCGATCCGGCTTTGGCGATTGCCCCGATCATCAGCAGGACCATCGCCAAAGCCCCCAGCCCCTCGCCGGCCAGGTGGATCTGCGAAATCGTCAGCGTCCCGGCCTTCCAGCCCGCCAACGCGATGCCCATCATCAGGCACAGGTCGCTGACGCCGACGATAATGAAGGCCTTCACTGCCGTGCGCCACGCACCCCGCCGGCCGATGGAAATCAGGCCGAACGTCACCATCAACATCCCCTCCCAGAAGAACAGCATCGCCACTAGATGGTCGGCCAGCACCGCTCCGTTGGCCATCGCCACCGCCAGCAGCAGATAGACGTAGAATTGCACGCCGTGCGGCCGGTCGGCCATGAACTTCCAGCAATACAGCGCCACCAGCAGCGCGAATCCCGCCGTCGCCAGCAGGATGAACGCGCTGAAGGCATAAAGCCGTAGCGCTAAGTCCAGCCCCATCCCGGCCCAGGGCACCGTCAGGCGGATATCCGCACCGCCGGAGGCCGCCTTGAACATCAGGGCCGCCGCAATCAGGTTGATCAGCGTAGCCGCCAGGACGATGCCCGCCCTCAGCGCGTTGAACCGCCTGCCGGCCAGCAGGACCAGCACCGCCGCCGCGGATGGCACGACAATCGGAACCCATAAGGTTGATGCGTTCATTGTCCGAATCCCGGCAACTGGGCCACGGCTGACAACGCAAACTGGGACGAGGGGTTAATCCACAGGCCGGCGATCAGGCTCAAGGCCGCCAGGGCGACCACGCAGGCCACCATGACGCGGGAACCTTCCTTCGCCGGCACCTTGGCCTCGCCCAGGAACACCATGTGGAAGACCCGCAGCAGGTACACCAGCGTCAACATCGCCCCGGCCAGGAAGACCAGCGTCATCCCCAGGTGCCCGCCCTGGAGGCCGCCGCTGATGACCATGTACTTGCTGAAGAACCCGCCCAGCGGCGGAATGCCCATGACGGAAAACGCGCACAAGGCGAACGCCCCCGCCGTCAGGGGCATGGTGTGAATCAGCCCGCCCATCTGGCGGATGTCCTTGGTGTGGGTCCGCTGCTCCACGATGCCGGCACAGAGGAACAGGCCCCCTTTAGCCAGGCCGTGCATCAGGATGTACAGCAGCCCGCCGACAACGCCGATCCGGCTGCCGCTGGCCAGGCCCAGGAAGATGAAGGCGATCTGGCTGACGGTGCTGTAGGCGATGATGCGTTTCAGGTCCGTGTCCACCAGGGCCGCGCAGGCGGCTATCAGCGCGCTGGCGGCTGCGATGGCCAATACGGCCGAGTGCCAGAACGGCGAGAGCGTCAGCGTGGCCAGGAACAGCCGCGCGAAGACATACACGCCGATCTTGACCAGCACGGCCGCGTGCAGCAGGGCCGTCACCGGGGAGGGCGCGACGCCGGCGTCCGGCAACCACGTGTGGAACGGCAAGGTGGCCGACTTGGAGAGGATGCCCAGCAAGATCAGCACCACCGCCGCGCTCGGGGCGTATCGGCCCGCGAACGACTGGCGGATGACCGATAAGTCCAGCGAACCGGTCTGGGTCCACAGCAGGATGAAGCCCAGCAGCATCGAGACGGCGCCGAAGACGGTCACCAGAAAGGCCTTGTCCGCCCGGATGACGTGCTGCTTCTCGCGGAAGAACCCGATGAGCCGCCAACTGGTGATGGCGGTGATTTCCCAAAAAACATACAGCAGGATCAGGCTGCCGGAGAACACCAGCCCCATCATCGCGCCCAGGAACAGCACCACCATGACGTAGTACTCGTTCTGGTACGGATAGGGGCGGATGTAGTCGGCGGAATACAAGACGATGATCGAGCTGATCAGCGAGGAGACGATGGCCATGAAGACGGCCAGGCCGTCGGCGGAGAGGGTGAAGTCCATCCCCACGGGCGTGTGTAGGCGCATCTCCATCGTCTGGCCACCCCAGACCATCGGCACCAACGCCACCGAGCACACCAGCGCCGCCAGCACCAGCAGAAACGCCACCGCGTTCCTCAAACGCGTTGAGATCGCCGCCGCCAGGGGCAGCAGCAGCACCGACCCCAATACGGGGCAACCCACAGCGGCCAACAGCAGGAACTCAGGACTCATAAGGGCTTCGCACCTAAGGTCTAGCTAATAAAACAAGACCGGGGCGGGGCAGTGTACAAGATTCCAAACCCGTGCACAAGAATAAGACCCCTGCCGGCGACTACTTTTTTTCACCGCCCCGGCGGCGGCGAACCTGCCGGCCGGTAGGCAGGTCAAATAGAGCTTGAACCTTCGCGGGACGTGCAGGTAAATAGGCCTCTGGCGAGGCGGAGAAGCCGGCATCATTAAATAAATGTACGTGCGAGTCTGATTATGAAACTGGCGATGATCGGTTCCTACGGCCACACGAGCATCGTGCTCAAGAGTTCCGCGTTGCGCGACGTGGAGCTGGCGGCCGTGGCACGCTACGGCCCGCAAGACAAACTGCCGTTCGTCGGCAAGAGCAAGGTCACGCCGGCCAGCACGCCCGTCTTTGACGACTACCGCAAGATGCTCGATGAGGTCCGGCCGGAAATCGTCAGCGTGTGCATGCCGCTGCACCGCAACGCCGAGGCCGCCATCGTCGCCGCTCAGCATGGCTGCCACATCCTCAGCGAAAAGCCCCTGGCCACGACGCTGGAAGACCTGGAGGCCCTGCGCTTGGCGGTCGAAAAGGCCGGCGTGCGGATCTGCGCGATGTTCCAGATGCGCGGCCAGCCGGTTTTCCAGGCCGTGCGGAAGATCGTCGCCGAGGGAAAAATTGGCAAGCCCATCCTGGCCTTCGGGCAGAAGTCCTATCCCTTCGGCCAGCGGGACGAATTTTTCCGCCGCCGGGAGACCTATGGCGGCACGATCCCCTGGGTGGCCATCCACGCCCTGGAGTTCATCAGCTACTGCACCGGCAAGGACTACGCCAAGGTCGCGGCCATGCACTCGAATGAATCTCTAGCCGGCTGCGAGGCGGAGGACAACGGCGGCCTGCTGCTGGAATTCGCCGGCGGCGGGCACGCGGTCATTTCGTTCGATTACCTCCGGCCCATGGCCGAGGGCATCAAGCGCCGCCACGGCGACGACCGGCTGCGGATCGCCGGAACCGCCGGCATCGTGGAGGTCGTCGAGGAAGGCACGCGCGTCGTGCTCATGACACCCGTCGACGTCCAGGACGTGCCCCTGCCGCCGGGTCGCGACCTCTTCGCCGAGTTCCTGGCCTCCATCCGCGATGGCCAAAGCCAAAAATGCTTGGTGACGCCGGAAGAATCGTTCCGTATCACCGAGGTGGCGCTGAAGGCCCGGGCGGCGGCGGACAGCGGTGCGGCCATCAAACTGTAGCGGCCTGTAGCGGAAAAATCGCGCCCGTCCGGCAAACGGAGACCGTAATGAGGTGGCGGATCAGTCTCTACGTCGTGGCGGGCCTGCTGGTCGTCGGCAGCACGTGGTTAATCTTCGGGTGGGGCTGGCAAGTCCACCGCGTCCAACGGACCCACCGCCAGGACATCCCGGCCGCGTATCAGTTCCTGAGCCGCAAGGTCCTGCTACCCCTGGCGGCCGACGAGCCACTCACCCGCCGGCAGGCGGAGGAGGACCTCGACGAGCTGGAATGGCTGCTGGAGAACCGCTACGCCTACCTGCACCTTCGCGACGTGGACTATCGGGCGGCCCTGGACGCCATCCGCGCCTCGGCCGCGGAGGGCACGCGGCGGTCCACGTTGGCGTTGCAGATCGCCAAGCTGCTGTGCCTGTTCGGCGACGGGTGCAGCTCGGTGGCCGAGCCGAGCCCCGACGACCTGTGCCCCGGATTCCTGCCCTTCCTTATCGAGGAGGTTGACGGACGGCTGGTGGCCCTGAAGGCCGACCGCTCCGGTTTCGTGGACGACCGATGCCCCTTTCTGGTCGCCCTGGACGGGCTGGCCGTGTCGGAGTGGCTGGCGGCGGCTGAAACGTTGAGTCCCAAGGGCTCCCCTCCATCGGAGCAGCAACAGACGCGGCGGAATCTCCGCTACATCGGCTGGCTTCGGGCGGAACTGGATCGGCCGCCGGCTCCCACCGTCACGGTGGCGGTGGAGTCGCAGGATTGGCAGCAGAACCACCGTCTCCAGCTCGACGTGCTTCGCGAGAAGTCGCCTGACGCCGCGCCGGCCGCCGTCGTCGCAGAGTTGCCGGATTCCATCGGCTACATCCGCTTGGCCGCCACGATGCAGGAGGACGCTAAGTTTCTAGCTTGGCTGGGCGAGGCGATGGAGCGGGTGCGTTCGACGCGCGGGCTGATTATCGACGTCCGCGGCCACGGCGACGGCAGCCATGTGCCGCTGATGACTTTGCTGCCGTATTTTCTGGACCCTTCCGGGGTGCCGGCGGTCGTGAACGTGGCCGCGCCGCGGGCCCGCACGGCGAAATCGGCCCTTATCTTAAAGGAACGGCGACTCTATCCACCGGATCGGCAGGGCTGGACCGCCGCCGAGCGCCTCGCCCTGCAAGACTTCCGCCAGAGTTTCAAACCGGTCTGGTCTCCGCCGGATGTTCAGCCACGCTGGCACTATTGCGTGGTGTCGCCGGCCGCCGGCCCGCCTAAGTATCACTACGCCGGGCCGGTGGTCATCCTGATGGACGCCGCCAGCTGCGGCGCGGCTGATATCTTCCTGGGCGCCCTGGAGGGCCTGCCAAACGTGACCTTGCTCGGCATGCCCAGCGGCGGCGGCAGTGACGGGTGCTGCGACTACCGGCTCCATCACAGCGGCATCCAGGTGCGGCTGGCCGCCATGGTTTCCTACGGGCCGACGGGCGAGCTGTACGGCGTTGCGGGCATCCAGCCGGACGTGCTAGTCAAGTCGACGCTGATGGACCTGGGCAGCCAGAACGATCCGCAATTGTTCGCCGCCCAGGAACTGCTGAAGTCCAAATCCGCCCCGCCGCTTTAGAAGGCAAGGAATACCAGGTAAGGAGGCAAGAAGCTCACGTTAGAATTGCAGTTCCTTCTTCGTTATCTTAGACGCTATACTAAATCACTCTCAAAGAGGTAAGGATCCTCTCAAAAAGTCCTTGTTAGGTGAAATGTCCAATGATGGAAAAACAGGAAGAACAAAATCTTGTACAAGAGCAGAAAGACTTCGTGCTACTGCTTGAAAAGTCCGTACCCCCATCCCTTCTAAGGGTGGTGGACTTCGCATACTCCTATCAGGAACAGCATCGCCAAGATCAAAAGATACAAGTAACGTACGAGGGCTTCGGCAATGTCTAACCTCTCGGAAATAGAGAAAGAGATACTTCAGTTAAAGAGTATTGCCCAGAATAAAGTTCGTCACAAATATCTCAAGGCACTTCACGAGTATACGCAACGAGATACGATCCTTTATGCTTCCGCGTATGCTGCAGGAGTGGGACGAAGTATGCCCCCTCTTGTGCTCTCCATTATGACAGATGACATCCAAGGATTTATGGCATCTATCTATGGACTAAAAGGTGATAAGCTTGACTTAATTCTCCACAGCCCGGGGGGATCGCTCGAGGCAGCTGAACAAATCGTAAACTACCTGCGGGCAAAATATAAGCATATTCGAGCCATTATCCCACAGAACGCCATGTCAGCAGCCACTATGATAGCCTGTGCTTGTGACGAAATTTTTATGGGGAAGCAGTCAGCAATAGGTCCGATTGACCCACAGGTTACGTTTCTTACTCAGCATGGGCCCTATACTTCACCCGCACAGGCACTTTTGGACGAGTTTGATAGGGCCAAGGCTGAAGTAACGTTTAATCCGGCTCTTGCCCCTCTTTGGGTTAGCAAGATGAGGGACTATCCTCCTGGTATATTCAACGTTTGTAGTAGGACGCTCGCCTTGGCAGTGGAAAAGGTTAGTGGTTGGTTAACCTCGTACATGTTTGCTGGAGAAGCGGATGGTGAGACGCGGGCAAGGGCAGTCGCCACCTGGCTTGGTACCGCGAACATCCATAAAACCCATGATCGCCCCATTAACTTGGAGGAAGCAATAGCACATGGGCTGAAAGTCGAGCCACTCGAGAATGATCAAACCCTACAGGACAGAGTTCTATCCGTATTTCATGCTGTGGTAGTCACTTTCAAGGTGTCACCCTTGGCGAAGATCATTGAGAACCACGATGGCAGGGGGTGTTATTTGCAGGTAGAACCTCGAAACCTAGGGTAAGAAAAATAAGATCGTATATCAGATCAAAGGGGCACCCGCCGACCTTGCAGCCGCGGGGGAAGCGGCCTATACTGGCGGGCCTGTTGGATAACCTCTAGAGGAGCACGACTCCCATGAAAGAATACCAAGGCAAGCTGGTCGCCCCGGCCAAGGCGAAGTTCGCGGTGATCGCCAGCCGGTTCAACGAGTTCGTCACCGCCAGGCTGTTGAGCGGCGCGACGGACGCCCTGGCCCGCCACGGCGTGGCCGAGGGCAACGTGGACGTGGTCTGGTCGCCGGGCAGCTTCGAGATGCCGGTCATCGCGCTGCGCCTGGCCGAAAGCGGCCAATACGCCGCCGTCATCTGCCTGGGGGCGGTCATCCGCGGCGGCACCGACCATCATCAGTACATCGCCGCCGAGGCCGCCAAGGGCGTCGCGGCAACGGCCATGAAGACCGGCGTGCCGTGCATCTTCGGCGTGCTGACCTGCGAGACCATCGAGCAGGCCATTGAGCGGGCCGGGGCCAAGGCCGGCAACAAGGGCGCCGAAGCCGCCGCCGCCGCCATCGAGATGGTCAACCTCCTGTCGCAACTGCCCCGAGCCAAATAGCCGTGAGCTTCCGCCACAGGGCAAGACGTTTAGCGCTCCAGGGCCTCTGCTGCCTGGACGTCCAGGGCGCCCGGGCCGGCCAGCAGGTGCGCCAATTCATCGACGAGAGCGTCGAGGCGCCGGTCGTGCTTTCCACCGCTCATCAACTCCTGGCCGATACGCTGGCCCAGCAAGCCGACTGCGACGGCCTGCTCGTCCGCCACGCCAAGCACTGGGACTTAGCTCGCCTGGCGCTGGTGGACCGCAACATCCTCCGCCTGGCCGTCTGCGAGCTGCGCGAAGGCACCACGCCGCCCAAGGTCGTCATCACCGAGGCCATCCACCTGGCCCAGGAGTTCTCCACGGCGGAAAGCCCCCGCTTCGTCAACGGCGTGCTGGATGCCATTATGAGGGAGTTGATAGGGAACGTCCCGCCTGCCGACCAGACGGTTGAATCATCCGGCGATGGCTCCGCGCCGCCGAACCTGCCTACCTGCCTACCGGACAGGCAGGCCGGTCAGGCAGGACCCGAAATCCAAAATCCGAATTCAGAAATTCACAATCCGCAATAGCCCATGGCCCTATTCAAGAACGCCATCCAGAAGCTCACCGCCGGCCTGGCCCGCACGAGGGAGAAGTTCGTCTCGTCGCTACGGTCGATGCTCGCCGGTCGGCAACTGGACGCCGAGCTGCTGGAGGAGCTGGAGGCCAAGCTCATCCAGGCTGACCTGGGCGTCGCGGCATCCCGAAAGATCCGCGACGACCTCCAGGCGGCATATAAGGACAAGCGCATCGAGCGCGGCGACCAGGTGCTGCCGTTCCTGAAGGAGGAGCTCAAGAAATGCTGGCCGCCGGCGGACCTGAGCGTGCGCTTCGCGCCGCAAGGGCCGACGGTGATCCTGGTGGCCGGCGTCAATGGCTCGGGCAAGACCACGTCCGTGGCCAAGCTCGCCTGGCAATTCAAACAAGATGGCAAAAAGGTCTGCCTGGCTGCGGCGGACACGTTCCGGGCGGCCGCGGTGGAGCAACTGACCATCTGGGCAAAGCGCATCGGCGTGGACATCGTCAAGGGCAGCGGCGGCGATCCGGCGGCGGTGGTCTTCGACGCCTGCGACGCCGCCATCGCGCGGCGGGCCGACGTGCTGCTGGTGGACACCGCCGGCCGCCTGCACACCCAGGACCACCTCATGCGCGAGCTGACCAAGGTCCGCGACGTCGTGGCCCGCAAACTTCCCGGCGCGCCGCACGAGGTGCTGCTGGTTCTGGACGCCACCACCGGCCAGAACGCCATCAACCAAGCCAAGGCCTTCACGGCCGCCATCAACGTCACGGGCATCTTCCTGGCCAAGCTGGACGGCACGGCCAAGGGCGGCATCGTCGTGGCCATCCGCAACGAGGTGAACCTGCCGGTCAAATTCGTGGGCATCGGGGAAACTTACCAGGACGTCGAACCGTTCGACCCCGACCAGTTCGTCGAGGCCCTGTTCGCCTAAGCCGCCCCTCGCTTCGCCCGGCGGCTGATTCTTGCCTTTCGCCAAGACCGGCGGTACCCTCTGAAACAACGTCCTGCCGGCGTACCCGGCAGCCTATCTCGGAAAGGGCAAGCCTATGTCACAGATTCCTGCTCAAGGCACACCGCCTGCTTTCGGTCAGCCCGGTCTTCTCATGGACTTCTTGAAGTTCAAGAAAATGGTCACGCCGATCGTGATCCAAGTCCTCTTCTGGGTCGGACTGGTGGCCTGCGTCATCTCGGCGCTGGTGTCGTTCGGCCAAGGTACGGGCGGAAGTATCTTAGCCGGCCTTGCAACGCTGTTGCTGGGCCCGCTGGTCGTCCGCATCTACTGCGAACTGCTGATCATCCTGTTCCGCATGCGCGATCTGCTGGAGGACATCCGCAACAACACCCGCAAGTAATTTAGCCTGAAGCGGGCAAGCGGTTGCACCGGATGGACCCCAAGGCGCCGGCCACAGCGACTGGGGCGAAGGTGTGGATTTGTTCGGCGTAGCGCCACGGGAACAGTGGAGGAATGGGGCTGTCAGCCATTATGGAAGGAACATCTTATGAGTGACTGGTTCTGCGTCATCCACGGGCAGCGGCACGGACCCAAACCGCTGAGCGAACTTCAGGATTGGGCCAAGCAGGGCATCCTCAAGCCGGCTGACCTGGTATGGACCGAAGGCATGGCTGGGTGGGTCCCGGCCGGGACGGTGCAGGGGCAGTTCGTCTTCGGCGCCGCTTCGCCGGCCATGCCGCCCTCGTCGGCCTATCCGACCACGACCACGGCCTATCCTAGCCCCCACCGCGGGGTGACCATCTTGGTGCTGGGCATCGTGGGGATAGCGTGCTGCTTTATTCCCGGCATCATCGCCTGGGCGATGGGCGAAAGCGACCTGCGCGACATGAAGGAAGGCCGGATGGATCCGGCCGGCTATAGTCTCACTCAGGCAGGCCGGATTTTCGGCATCGTGTCGGTGGTGCTCGCCGTCGCCTCGACCCTCATCGGCATCCTTTTGGCGATCACAGGCCACCTGGCCTCCTTCTACCATTTCCATGCGATCCATCGGTGGGGCTACTAAAACCGAAAGTATGCGCATGACGAGCGGTCTGACAGGAACGCCGCAGGCGGAGAGCCTCCCCATCGGCTGGCGGCTGCGCTGGCCGCTGTGGGCGATCGTCCTGGCGGCTGCCTGGGCCGCCGCGGTGGCCGCCGCTTGGGGGGTATCGGCGTGGACGGCCCAGCCGGTGACAACGTGCTTGTTCAAGCGAGTGACCGGTCTGCCGTGTCCCACCTGCGGCAGCGGCCGGGCGGCTTTGGCGCTGCTGCGCGGCGACGTGATGGGGGCCTGGCTGTATAACCCGCTGACGGTCACACTCGGCGCAGCCGCCGCCATCGTCTTGGCCACCGGCTCTGTCACAAGAAAGTGGCCTACGTTCCGCTTATCCAAATCGCAGAAGCGCTGGCTGTGGGTTGCATCGGCCCTGGCTGTGGCTGCCAATTGGACCTATCTCATCATTGCCGGACGCTGAGAATCGGGAAGGGTTAGTAAACCATGGCCGCGTGGTACTGCTATGTGGATGGGCAGCAGTATGGGCCGGTCCCGTTTGAAACGCTCAAGGAATGGGTAAGCCAGGGCCGCGTCAAGGCGACCGATTACATCTGGCAGGAGGGCACGCCTTCATGGGTAGTGGCCTCCAGCGTTCCCGGCTTGGCCATCTCCCCAACCGCCGCCATTGGCACAGGAACGCTCGTGCCGGTCGCTTCCCCCGGAGGCACGGGCGGGCGGATGTCGAACACGGACATCACCGCCGCCGCCCTAAAGGCCTTGCGAAGCCGCTGGGGCTTGCCCATCGGCTTTTGCGTGCTCTTCACGATAATAAGCGTCGCGGTGGGGTGCGTACCCATCCCCTATGCCGGCGCCTTGGTCTCGTTGATTCTTACTGGACCGTTGGAACTCGGCGCGGTCGTGTTTTTCCTCAGCTTCACGCGCGGCGGGCAGGCCGAAGTGGGCATGCTCTTTTCCGGCTTCCGTCGTTTCGGCGTGGCGCTGGGGGCGTACCTCCTGAGGGCCCTGTTCGTTTTCCTTTGGATGCTACCCGGAATGCTGCCCGGGATGTTGCTTCCCCTGCTCGGCTCGGTCATCCTGGGGGCGCCTTACTCTGACAGGAGAATCGAAACCCTCCAAATCATCGGCTTCATCGTCGCGGCCACAGGGATGGTCTTGACTCTAAGAGCCCAACTGGCGTACTCCCAGACCATGTATCTCCTGGCCGAGGATAGAACGCTGGGGCCGTTGGCGGCCATCCGGCGAAGCAAGCAGATGATGAACGGCCACAAGGTCAGGTTGTTTTTCCTGCAACTGAGGTTCGCGGGATGGGCGATCCTATGCATCTTTACCCTCGGCATTGGATTGCTCTGGTTGTGGCCTTACATGTATGCCTCCTTTGCCAAGTTCTACGACGACCTCCGCCCGCCGCTGCCCGTCGCCGCTGCCGTCCCGGCACTGCCACCGGTGTCCGCCGAACCCAAAAGCCCCGATCCTGCCTCGCCAGCGTAGGCGATGGGACTGCTGTTAAACGCAGCGGGTGCCATGCCTGGATTCGCACACGCAAGGCACCCGATGCCCATGGCCTCAATAGAACAGGAAGTTATTTCGCCTCTGCCGGGCCCACCACGAGAATCGTAAACGCGGCCTTGCCGCCCTCCTCAGCGGGAACCCTGCAAGGCAGGTAAATCCTATAGCCGGAAGAACCCATGGGGCCGGCGGCTATCGTTCGAGCGCCCTTGGCCGTCTTGAGCGTCTGAACCACGGTAAATTGGCCGGCTTCTTCCCGGACAGCCGTCAGCGTGCCATCGCCGCCATTGGCGCTAAGGGCCAGTCCCACAGACGGCACAAAGGCCACGCCGTCCACGCCGGCCCCGATCGGCGCCGTCCCCAGCACTTTGCCGCTGTCGGCGTCCAGGATGACCATCATCTTGTTCCCGCAGCCGGAGAACAACCGGCGATGCTTGACGTCCATCGCCAGTCCCGTGGGCCCTTCACCGGGAGCGACGGACCAGTGGGCGATGATCTTCTGCTGCTTGCTGTCGATGGCCACTACTTCATGCTTGTCCTCCACATTGACATAGACGTGGCCGGCGCCGTCCGCGACGCCGAATTCCAACGCCCCGCCGACGTCCAAGGTGATGGGTTCTTGATCCAAGGCCGCCGGATCGATGAGGGTGACCTCGCCGCTGCCGTGATTGAACGCGTAGATTTTTTTGCTGGCCGGGTCGTAGAGTATCGCGTCCGGACCTTTGCCGGCCTTGATCTTCTGGAGGGTCTGAAGGGTTTTCAGGTCAAAGACGCTGATCGTGCCGTCCTTGCCGTTGGTGGCAAAACCTTTGTTCAATTCCGGCACCACCGCCACGCCGTGAACGCCGGGAGTATCGGCGACTTCGCCGAGCACCTTGCCGGTAGCCGCATCGAGCACCACGACGCGGGTGCCGTGCGGGACGTAGACGCGCTGGCCCACCGGATCGATCGTGATGTAGTCCCACTTGCCCTCGGTGCCTATCGGGAAAGTCTTAAGAACCGCCAGTTCGCCGGCCACGGCGGCCCGGCTGGCCGGCGCGGTCGTGGGGGCGGCGCTTAGACCCGTGAAAATCGCCAGGCTTCCGAAAGAAATCACCAAAACCGCAACGATGTGGCGTCTCATGCCCAATCTCCTTTATCCAGGATTCCTTATCCGATCTGACCTGCGGCTCGCAACCGCCGCGGAGTTGCAAATCTAAGTGCGGCCCGTCCACTTGCGCACCCTCCAGGCCGCCTGCGTGGCCAGGAGGGTGGTCAG
>Ga0187865_1003616_pt1 | contig 12474 bp, 11 predicted proteins | sample June2016WEW_11_1_2_FD_132989 | JGI IMG/M metagenome (GOLD analysis project Ga0187865, IMG submission 132989) | Peatland microbial communities from SPRUCE experiment site at the Marcell Experimental Forest, Minnesota, USA - June2016WEW_11_100 | ecosystem: Environmental > Terrestrial > Soil >...
AACTGCCCTTCGCCCCCTTCCTGTCAAGGCTGTCGAGGAGGCGCTTCACGGCCACCCTCACGAGCTCGGAGTAGTTGGCGAATTCCCCCCTTGGGGAGAGGCGCTCCTTCACCCTCTCGTCCAACTCCGGGGGGAACTTGATTTGCTTCAGGATCATCTGCGTGTCTTTGTTTGCCATAACGCTCTATCCAGATGATAGAGTGTCGTCATTATTAAAACATTATCCTCTGTCATCTCGATAAAGCTATACTAAGGTCCCGATTCAGCAGCACTAACTCGTTGAGAGCCTATGGCTTCTTCTTCGTTTGAGTGGCCCCCAGGAGCATGAGGGCGAAGATGCCTATGAGGAACCAAGCGAACCAGTTGGCCCAGGGAACAGCCCCCAGGGCTTCCACGTCGATGTTTAGCCAGGACTTCGTCGTCACCGTCCTGTTGTAGGCGTCCTGGAAGGTGGTGGTGACCGGAATCTGGTAGGTGCCAGGGATGGCTCCCCCGCCGGCCGAGACCGTGACGCCGACCGAGGTCCCGCTGGAGGGGATAGGTTTGGTGGGGAGCGTCCCGTTGAACTCGATGCCGATGTAGGGAGGGGTGTTACCGGTGGTGACGTTGGCCACGATCCAGCCGGTCTCGTTGCCGGGGGGAAGGATCGGCAGGTTCGTCGTGGTGCTCCTGCCGACGGTGACTGTGACGAGGATGGGTTCGGTGCTTCCCACCGTAGGCAGGACGGTGGTGGTGGGCAGCTGATAGGGCGGCCCCTGGCTCGTCGGAGTCTGGAGGGCGTAGGAGGCCGTGAGAGAGTAGGACGAAGAGGCGTTGATCGTGTGGTACTGGAGGCCCCCGTCGCTCCAGGAGGAGAAGGTCCAGTCATTGACGGGGCTTAGAGCCGAGACGGTGTGGAGGGAGTTGGCTGTCCAGGAATAGGTGGCCGGCCCTATGATCGTGGACCCGTCGACCACAAGGCAGTAGCCCAGGGCGGAGGGGCTTGAATCGATGGTGACGGTCACGGTGACAACGCCACCTCCTTGCGTCTCCTGCGCCCCATAGGAACCGTCAGTCAGCGTCGCCAGCTTGCCGATGTAGACGTACTGGTCGTTCATCGTAGCGGAGTCGGTGCCGCCCCACACCCGGTCACGAAGGCCGCCCTCCACGGTGGAGTACGGGACGTTCACGTTCGCTATCGGGTTCCCATCGACGTAGTAGGCGATGTTCGAGCCGTTGTAATCCAGCTCCTCAAGGTGGTAGTTGGCGTCAGGAGTCCAAGTGACGTTGCCGAGCCATGAGGTCCAGGCGGCGTTGGTGATGTTCATGAGCACATCCATGTCCGTCACACTCGCCCCGGCAGTCCCAGCTTTCATCTCGCCGAGGACGTAGTTCTGCCCGTTGCTGCCCAACCATATCCCCATGCCAGCATCCGAGGCGCTGTACGAGAAGAGCTGGGTAGTCGTGACTATCTTCACGGGATAGCTGAATTGCTGGACAGGCCACGTCACGGCCTGGTCCGGCGACATGTTGAGGTCGTCGCCAGTGGAGCCGCTTGGACTCTGTTGGGTGTACTGCAGGCTGCCGGCCGAGGCGTTCCACATCGCCTCCTCTATCGTGTAGACCGTGTTGCCGAAGGGTATCGAGGTAAGGGTCTGGTTGTACGCCATGGTTGCGTTGAAGAGGCCGAGGGCGTGCAGCCCGACGGAGTTCGTGCCTGAATAGACGCCGTACAAGGTGCCGTTGATGAGCGTCCACGCCGAGCCTCCTATCTCATCTGACGAATACTCCCATGACTGGGTCCTCGTCAGGTCGGCGCCCGGGACGAGGTACCAGTGGTAGAGATCCTTCGACCAGGCAGAGAAGACCTGCGACTGCGCATCCGCCGGCGACTGGGCCGTAAAGGTCGCTATGTATTCGTTCGTCACCGAGTCGTAGACCATGTTCCAGCCCTCGCTGCCCCACACCTCATCATAGCTGATGTACTTCCAGGGAACTATCACAAGTGGATTCAGGGGCGAGTCAGTCCATGGGCCGTTGGGGAAGTTCGCAAGGGGAGTGGTGGCGACGCACAGGCACTCGTTTCTGGCGGTCGTTACTCCGTTCGCCCAGTATCCGGTGTAGAACAGGTAGGCGGTGCTGCCGTTTATCACTAGTGACGGGTCCATGATCCCGGCCTTGTACGTGCCTGCGGCGGCGGCCACCAAGGGGGCGCTCGTGTCGCCCTGGACCCAAGAAGTGATGTTGGTTATGTCCGTGGTCGAAGCGTATCCTATCTGCCCCATGTTGTCGGTCGGGTCGACGGTGCCTTCGTAGACGTAGCCGGTGAAGAAGACGTAGAAGGTAGAGCCGACCTGCGTTATCATCGGCGCATCCAGCCGGGCGCCCTCCCATCCAGTAGGGACCACCGCCTCGCCCATCACGTTCCACGTTGCGAGGTTGGATGAATTCGCTATCCACAGGCCACCCGAGGCGCCATAAAGCGAAGTCCAGTTGGAGTAGATGAGGTACCACACATCGTTGTAGTAGATCAGGCCGGCATCACGGATCGAGTTGGTCGACGAGGTCAGGACCGGGTTCCCCGAGAACTTAGTGTAGTTCACCGGGAAGGCCATGCCCGAGTAGGTGTAGTTCTGGAAGTACTGCCAGACCGACGCCCCGTCCCAGGCCACGGGGGCGGAGGGGTTTCCGTAGTAGATGTAGAAGGTGTTGTTCACTCCGGCGACAAAGTCGTCCTTGAAGAAGATGGTGCAGTTGGCACCGGCGTTGTTGGTTGAGTTCCAGACTGGCAGCAGGGTGCCGTAGGCGTCCACTATCCGGACGTCCGAGAAGTCGGGCTTCGTCAGGTTGTTAAGGTACAGGATGCTGCCCGAGTCCGTGCCCGTCCCGTTGATGACCGTGATGCTCGACTGCATGGCCGTGATCGAGGATGAGACGGTGATGTTGTGCTGGATCCGGTACGGCCATGAGCTGCTGAACCATGTAGCGTTAGGCGGGGACTGGGTGAAGTACGCTGATACGGTGTGGTTGGCCGTCATGGTCACGCTCGTGGGGTTCGTCGTCGAATTCACGCCGTCGACCTGCCAGTTCGCAAAGGCGAAGTGGCTTGAAGCGGTCGCCAGCAGACCGACCACGGTGGCGTTGAGGTAAGAGCTCGTCGTGGCGTTGATCGCTCCTCCCGTGGGCGGATTGACCGTGAGCGTGTACGAGATTAACGAGGTCTCTTCGGAGCCGTATGCGTAGGCGGGGGTGGAGGTCGCAAGGGGCATCACGAAAGCCCAGGTGACGTGCATGGCGTTGTTGGTGCTGGACATGATCTCGATGTTCTTGGTGTCGTGCGTCGCAGCAGGAGCGTTGTTCGATACCGTCTGCGACGCCCCGTTGTCTATGGCGAAGGTGAACACGGAGTAAGTATTGTCGGGTGCTTCGTACCCCAGGATTGTGATTGCGACAGTTGCAAAAGGTAAGGTAGACATCTGGTCAGAAGAGGAGGCATACTTTGAGTTGGTGAAGTACGCCCGTGAAAGACAGCCTCCGCCAGCTTCAGCCCCGCTGGCCCAAGAGCCGTTGACCGCCAGCCTGTATCCCTCGGTGTCCGTAGGCGTGTTGGCGGTGTCATAGACGATGTGGACTGCCGCTTCGTAGTTGGTGAAGTTCCAGTAATTGCCAAGTGTCCAGTTTGAGTCAATCGTCATCGCCCCGTTGAAGTAGGCTCCCGTGCTGTTGTAGGTGGGGGAACCAGATGAAGCTATCCAGCCTGACGGGATCGAAGTGCCGTTAAAGGGTGTGAAGAAGGGGAAGGTGCTCGCCCCGCTGGACTGAGAGGTGGCTCCCGAGTCGCCGTAGTAGATGTAGTACCTCAGTACGGTCGAGTTGACGGCGGGGAATTTGACGTACATGGTGGCATTTGCGCCGCTGTTCACGAGCGAGAGGAAGTACGGGACGGTGTTGTTGTTGGAGTCCGTGATCACTATGTCGCCGAAGCTTGACTGGGCGTGGCCCTGGAGGTATATCGAGGTGCCGGATGAAGTACCTACGCCTGAAAACAAAGTGAAGTTGAAGGGTTGGTTCGGCATCGACGTCGACGCCGAGATGTTGAGCTGCTGGCGGTAGGCCCATGAAGTCGAATACCAGGGATCGGGGTAGTTGGCTGCTGCGGGGCGGATCACCAAGGCGGGGAGGACGCCCGACAGCAGCGGCAAGAAGGACATGGTGGCCAGGATGACCACCAGGGCAGCGCCCAGGGCACGTTTCAAGTCAGCGCTTCCCCCCGAGGAGGCAGCCAGTAGCCACCAGGGTTGCTAGGCCCAGAAGGGCCCAGCCTGTTGGGCCTGCGGCTGCAGCGAAGAAAACGACAGCCATGACCAGCGAAGTGCCCCCGGCGGCGAACAGGGCCATGCCAAGAAGCGGATGTCCTTCGAGCGTCATTCTGAAATTATAAATCCGGCTAGTGGAAGCCGGCCAAGATCCAGGGGATCAGGATGATGCCGGCGTTCCAGGTCCCGTGGAGGACGATAGGGGAGAGGACGGACTTCGTGCGGTACATCACCAGGGTGAACGAGAAGCCCAGGGCGAAGAGGATGGCGATGGCCGAGACCGAGTTGCCGTAGGCCAAGATGGTGTGGAGGAGGGCCCAGCCGAAGCGGGCCATCCCGGCGGCGGCATAAGGATCCTTCAGCCACTTGTAGGTGTCCTGGCTGACGAAGGCCAGGATCAGGGCGAGGACTAGGAGCTCCTCGGCGGGGGCCACCAGCATGAGGTTGTAGATGGCGTCGGAGACCTGGGAAGGGATGCCGATGGAGAGGGAGCTCCCCCTGGCCACGATGTCGAAGACCAGGACGGGGTTGAGGGCCATGACGATGAGGATGAGGGCGGCCAGGCCAAGGGTGAGCTTGGCGTCCTTCCCGGTCAGGTCGTGGTCGAAGACGACGGCGGAGATCCCCTGCCTGTGGCTCTGGACGATGAAGAGGATTGCCACGACGGCCGCTGCGTAGCCGGAGGCGAAGACCAGGGCCGTGTTGAAGTCGGCCTGGACGGGGAAGGATTTCAGCAGGAAGAAGAAGATGAAGAAGGCGTCGATTCCAATGAAGAGGGAGAGCTGGTAGTTCGTGTTGGCCAAGTCACAGGTTAAAATCAGCTGGCGCTCGGGGACTTCAAGATAAAGAAGGGGGTGGGGAGCTTGACTATGCGTCGAAGTTGATGATGTAGGTTCCCAGTGAGACTGCGTTCGGGCCGTAGAGGAAGCCGTTGCTCATGTAGAACTGGCTGGAGGTGTAGGCGTAGACCACGACGGTGATGGTGGCATTGTTCCCTGCCGACAGGCCCTGGCAGTTCACGCCGACGTTGAAGGTTACCATTCCGCCCGAAGCTTCGTAGATCCCTACGGGGCTCTTGATGCGGTCGAAGGAACCCATGGGGTTGTTCATCGAGTTGGGGCCGGAGGGGAGAGTCTGGTAGTACCTGACGTCAGTCGAGGAGAGACGGGTGAGGAAGGTGGGGCCGGTGATCGTCACCTTGGCGGCGCTGTCGTTGCCCAGGAGGACGTACGCTCCCAGCTCCCACTGCGTGATCCCGACGTCGGGACCGGGGGTGGGGACGAGGCCCTTGTTGTCGGTGGGATTGAGGACGGAGACCCTCAGCGTCGGTACCAGGTTGCTCTGGCCAGTGACGTTGTAGACCACGTATGAAGCTTCAGAGGTACCGTTGATGGAAGCTGAAAGCGTGGCGGTGGTCGGGGGGTTCTCGACGGTCAGAGAGATGGGCCATGCGGAGGGTGCGGTGAGAGACGAGGAGTAGGGGATGGTGATCTGCTGCCAGGAGAGGACCTTGGTGGTGGCGTCGTAGATCTTCACCCAGTAGGTCTGCCCTGAGGTGTAGGTGGAGAGGGCGGAGGTTCCCTTGCCGGATGAGATGGTGATGGAGTCGATGGCTGGCTGCGAGGGGGTGCTGTAGACGAGGACGCTGGAGGGAGAGTCGGCTCCGCCTGCGAGGCCGTCAGAGATCGCCAGGGCGATGGGGGCCTGGTAGGAGTACCCGTTACCCTGGCCCGGCTGCTTGGTCACGTTGGCCTGGCCGAACCAGCCCTGCGAGTACCCGTAGGCGCCCACAAGGATGATGACGATGACGATGGCCGTCGTGTTCTTGCTGATGGCCCTTCGTTTGGCCTTCGAGATGTGGAAGATGGCCAGGGACCCATGCCTTGACTTGCCGATGTTGTCGTCGACGAACTTGAAGATGTAGGCTCCTGAGGCCCCTACGGCCAGGGCGCTGATGACCAGGTCGACCCAGGCCATGAGCGTGGTCGGGAGCGGCCAGATCTGCATGGTGAAGGCGAGGCCTGCGTTGCCTCCGGCGGCGTTGAGGATCAGCTGCACCACCAGTATGACTACGATGATGCCGAAGCCCTTCGCTGCCATGTTGAGGATTGTGTCGGTCCAGTCTTTCTTAATCGGATTGTTGGACATCTGTGCTCTACCTCTCTAAATCAGCGCCGCTCCCGTTCGACTATTCCGGCGACCATCAGAACGGCACCGAGCAGGTTGATGATGTTGATGGTCAGGGGGCCGAAGGACCCACCGGGCATGCTGGCGAAGAACGACATCTCCTGCACGTCGATGCCGTTGCCGATGATGTACCCCAAGACGGTGTACTTTCCTGTGGACGGCAGGACGAAGCTCTGCGGGCCGTAGTGGTTGCTTGAAGCCAGGTTGAGGGTGATGGTGGAGATGATGTTGCCGCCGCTGTTCTCGACCACCACCCGCATGTTCTGCACCAGGCTCTGCTGCGAAGTTATGTAGCCGTCGAACTGCAGGGCGGGGTTGGTCACGTTGAGCACCGTGTTCTTCGTCATCTGCTGGCCGTTGACCGTGAAGTACCCGGTCGGAAGGGTCAAGGCCACCGAAACGTAGGGCTTGTAGATGGTCGTCTGTCCGTTGCTGCTGTCGACGGCCTTGAAGGTGACCTGGACTGCGTTGACGCTGGTGCTCGGCACCGACCAGGTGCCGACGAACTCCAGGCCCTGGTAGGGGTCGGAGTAGCCATTCCAGGTCAGGGTGATGGTGGCGTTGTTGAAGTCCGTAAACGTCACGGTCAGGGCTTGGGCGCCGCTGGATCCTGTGCCGGCGAGGTAGACGTCGGCTTGGACGGGGAAGCTGGTGCCGCCAGTCAGTGAGTAGGGGTTGCTCGATGTCCCGTCAGGCTGGGTGAAGGTGAACGACTCTGCGTTGTTGTAGTTGATGGTGGCCAAGGCCCAGGCGTTCCCATACAGCGTACCTAGGATCACAAGGGTCAGGCCGATGGCGATGAGTGCGGTGGAAGCCTTCTTTCGGTTCTTCTGTGTTGACATTCCTGTCCTTACAAATCGTGAAGGCGGAGGGTCCGGGCTGAGCTCCTGCAGGTCGAAGGATGCCGGTCAGTTCAAAGATGGACCTTGCCCGAAACGACCACCAGCCCCAGGGCCGTGAGGATCCCGCCGACGATCGTGAGGTAGTTCACAGGGTCCGACGTCAGGGGAAACGGCAGGGAGATCGCATTGCCGTTGGCGTCGAATGAGAGGAAGGTGTCGGACTTGAGGTTCACTTGGACGGGGTTGCCGATCTTGACGAGGTTGACCACACCTGGCGTTGAGAAGTCACTCTTGAACGCCTGTACCGAGTAGTTACCCTGCGGGAGGATCCACCAACTCACGTAGTTCAGGGTGAATCCAGCCCAGCAAGTTGACGTCGGCTCCGACGTGTAGACGTTGAAGGTGAGCTCATGCCATGAGCTGTTGTCCTGGAAGGGATCGGCCCAAAAGGTCCATGTGGGAATGCCTATGATGCCGTTGGAGTTGTAGACCGCATACGCCCAGTCCTCCGCATCGTCATGGCGGAAGGCAAAGGCGCCGGGATTCCGCTGCGTGAAGGTGATGCCCAGCTTGGCAGTGGGAACGCCCTGCGCAACCGACATCATCGGGCCGCCGAAGCTGAGGCCCAGGGCGACGGCGATTATGCCGATAAGGACCAGGGCGACGCCTGCGCTCTTGGCTTTCATTGGTTCTTCTTCCTCCTCGAGCCGGCCAGGAGAAACACTTCAGGGGCAAAGATGGCTATGATGACGACCACGACGACGGCGATGATCACCCAGGTGAACGGGTTGTTGAGCAGGCTGCCGATCAGACCTCCGATTATCCCTGGCCAGCAGGCGATGCCTGAGCAAGTCGAGTTCGTGTGAGACCAGGGGGTGTCGTCGGGATTCGTGTAGGTGTACTTCCCCAGTTGGATCGTGTAGACCTTGATGTCGTAGCCGACGGCTGGGAACACCTGGCCGAGGCTGCTGCCACTGGCTCCAAAACTTACCATCGTCAGCTCGAAATAAACGTGGTCGGAGAGGCCTGTGTCCGGCGCCAGGGGGTTTCCGCCGTTGACCAGGGTGGTGTTGGGGTTGTTACCACTCGAGAGACCGAGGTCGTCCACCGAACTCCCCGAATTGGGGCTCGTCACCAAGTCGAGCGGTGCCCCCTGCTGAGCCGGTGAGATCTGGCAGTTCGAGGCCCCGCCGCAGTTCGGGTCATACGAAGAGATGACGGCGAAGAGGGGGGCCTCCCATGCCTGCACGTAGACGGGGGATCCGGTGGTGTCCCCCGAGGTCTGATAGGCGTTGTTCCAGGTGTTTCCGACGAAACCGAACCACACGGCCACGTTCGTGAAGTAGTTCTGCGAGCCGAGGTCGCCGGTGTCCCTGCTCGTAAAGTCGATGTGCCACATGTACACGTTGATCTGGCCCTTCACTTCGACCCAGTTTCCGGAACCGTCTTTCGTCCAGTAGTCGACCGTCTTGGGAGTGCTGAAGCTGTCTCCGCCCTGGAGCTGCTGCGGCTGCTCCTGCGAAGTTATTTCGACTTCGCCTCTCCCTGGCCCCAGACCCCAGAGCGTCGCAGCGTGATAGAGAACCATGTCGTTCGTCTGCGTGTAGTGGTTGTTGTTGTTCCAGTAGTAGGGGCTGGGAAGTGACTGGCTGACCGTGAAGTAGCCGCTGGGCGAGGAGTCAGAGAGGGTGACCCCGACCCCGCCTGCCGTCAGCCCTTCGAATGGAGGGGCGAGCATCAGGCCATGGTTCAGCACGAGCGCCGCTGCAATGACAACAACCAGAAAGACGGCTATGGCCTTCCCGTGCTTCTTAAATGCCAACGAGACTCGCCTGTATAAATTGCGACGGGATCGACCAGGGGAGCTTTACGCCAAGGAGAGTCGCTATTATCATCACGATGAAGATGAGGAGGACGACTTCCGAGACCTTGGAGCCCACCTTCAGCAGCATAACGACGGTCACGAGGATGACGATGGCCCTGGCGATGTAGTCCGGGAGGGCGACGCCGAAGAGCTGGAAGGTCCACTGGACGATCATCGTGATGGCGTTGCCGAAGCTCTGCAGCCCGGTCAGGAGATCGGAGAAAGCCGTGGCCAGGTCGATGGCAGTCACGAGACTGTAAATCGGAACACTTTCAATTCAAGGGATGTAGTTTGTGATCAAGAGCTCCCGGACGTACCTATTGCCGCCTTGGAGCGAACGGCGATTCGCAATCGTGTTGAAGCGCCAACCAATACGTCTGAAGGCTCTCCTGACCTCGGGATTGTCGTCGTAGCTCACCATGACGTTCCCTTTCATCCTGTCAGCCACTGTCGCCACCCTCTCCGGTGTCACTCCGCTCCCATGTTTCGTTACCGCATAGAGGTCATTTCCGGCCACGTAAGGGGGGTCCAGGTAGTGGAGCGTCTTCGGGCTGTCGAAGGCTGACATCACCGACGCAAAGTCCTTGTTCAGGACTTTGACATTCGTCAGGCGGTCATGGAGGGCCGTTGTGTCGACCGGTTCAGTCCGCAGAGGCCTCCCGTACCTGGTGGCATAGTTCTGGCCCCTCCCGCCGAAGGAGTTGGCCAGCAGGTAGGCCTCCTCGAACCCGGTCCTGTGCGACGGCGGCTTGGCATGGATCTCAAGCCACTTGCGCTCGTAGCCCCGCATCTGCCAGACGGACGGCCGGACCCGAAGCGCCTTGTGGATCTTGACCACCCTGCTGTCGAGGTCGTTGATGACCTCTTTCTGAGAAGGCGGCTTGGCCAAGAGGACGTTGGCGGCGCCTGCGAAAGGCTCGACGTAGGTCGAGTGGGGCGGCATCCGTTCGACTATCTCCTTTCGTATTGCGAACTTGCCGCCCACCCAAGGGAAGGCCGGATGGGGTGGGTTCTCAACGGGCTCGGGCTTTTCGTCTGCCTGCAGGAAAAAAGCCTTTCAGCTTCTCCTTGGTGACCAGCGAAAGGGATTTCATGAATTCGGGGTTGTAGGTGACCTCGATGTCGTCCTTCAGTGCGGCTTCGACGATGCGACGGGTGATCTGTTCTTGGTTCTCCTTGGTGTAGAACCTCCGGTTCTCTTCCTTGGACCAGTAGGCTAGGGCAGGGCGGACATGCTCCTTGTCGATGGGATACTTCGCTCCTGCTATGTCGGCGAAGTGAGACCTAGGGATGCCGCTGTACTCGGCTGGCTTCGGCGTCTGTGGTGCGCCGCCCTCCCTCACACCAATCGGGTAGGGTTTGACCTTCTTCCCCTTCCTCCTGCTGCTGAACCGGAGTGGCCCGCTCATAGCACGTCCGAGCTTGTAAATCGGAGAGGTCGTTATCAGGGGTCCCATGCTGGAGTGCTGATGTACCGGCGGTGCAGAGTCTGCGGAGGAAGGGTCCAACCAGGAGAGGGGGAACGATTCTATGGCAGACTGGTCCATCGAAGATGCCTGGAGAGAGCCCGGCTGAGGAAGAGCCTGGGGCTGCGTTTCTTTTCGGGCGAGCTCACTGCGCAGTGAATCGCCTTGCCTTCTTAATCGTTCTTCTTCTAGTTCATTCATGAGTAATGTCCTGTCGATCATACCTGTCAAATATGAGGACGACTACTTCGGTTCACAGAAGGATGACCTTCTGTAATTTTTTTCCGGCCCCTCCATGGCGGAATAAATAGAGAGCCTGGGGGTCGACTAGTGTCTCGGTTCTAGGAAGGATGTCCTCCAGAGTGCTTCGATTTACAGAAGTACCTTGAAGGCCATCTGTCTAAAGCAGCCGTACGCCAGCCTCATCGCCGAAGGGAAGAAGACGATCGAGACGAGGACCTGGGCGACCAAGTACAGGGGCGACATCCTCATCGTCGCCAGCAAGAGCCCCAAGGTCCAGGACCTGCCGACAGGGGTGGCGCTGGCGGTGGCCACCATAATCAACTGCAGGCCCATGGTCAAGGAGGACGAGGGGGCCGCCTGCTGCGAGATCTACCCCAGGGCGGTCGCCTGGGAGCTGACGAACATCCGCCCCGTGGTGAGCCCCTATCCGGTGGAGGGCCAGCTGGGGATCTTCGACGTCGACGTGTTAGGAGGCGGCGCTCCAACCAGGGTGCCGATATCTGAGGCTTCCACTGCGTCCACTGCGATCGCAGCCGCTCTAAGGGTGGCCGGGTACTGCAGAGTGTCAACGGAGGAGCAGGCCCAGGAGGGAGTGTCAATGGACGCCCAGAGGAAGTACATCATCGACTGGTGCCAGAGGATGCACTGGAACCTCAGGGCTATCTACAAGGATCCCGGGTTCTCGGGCAAGGACAGGGAGAGGCCCAAGCTCAAGCAGATGATGGAGGACGCCAGCGTGGGATTCGAACCCACGACCAAGTCCAGGGATCCGTTGACGTCGATGTTCGACATGGTCGTAGCGTATAACAACGACCGGCTCTCGAGGGACGTCAAGGACACCCTCTCAATCATCGACGAGCTCGCTCAGCTGCAGGTGGGGGTCCGGTTCGGCGTCATCAGCAATGTGGACCTGACGTCGCCCGAAGGTAGGTTCCTCCTCACCAACCTGGCGGCAGGGGCGGAATTCTACAGGAGGGATATCGCCCAGAAGGTCAAGATGTCGATGGACTCACTGAAGGGAAAGGGCCGCCACATGGGCAGGGTCCCCTGGGGCTTCAAGGTGAACGAGCAGGGGATCCTCGAGGTGGAGGACCAGAGGGTGCTGACGATCTGGAAGCTCTACTACTGGCCTCCCCACGTTCCGGTCAGCCGAATCGCTCAACAAATGGGTCTTCAGTATCACCTTGTGTGGTACCTGGTGAGGATCCGTTCGAAGGTGCTGGCTGCGTGGGCTGCGGCTGGCATAGCCCCCGCTTCGCTAGGATCTTCTTAGCGATCCAGGCCTTCTGGTAGGGGACTCCCAGGAACGCCGATATCAGGCCGGCGTCGATGGCGCCCTTCTCGTTGACGAACTCCTCGGGGTTCTTCTCGATGGTGTCGGCCAGGATATTAGGGTCTTGCATCCGCATCCTGGAGGCCATGTCGTCTTCTTCGTTCTTCATCGAGCCCCTCATCGCTTCGTAATTGACGTCCTGGAATTCCTTCTTCATTTTCTCGTATTCGACGAGCTCCTTCGGCTTGTCCTGGAACGGCTTCTTGAACCTGATCGTCATTATCAGCTTCTTGTAGGGCTTCCC
>Ga0187865_1003619_pt1 | contig 12463 bp, 14 predicted proteins | sample June2016WEW_11_1_2_FD_132989 | JGI IMG/M metagenome (GOLD analysis project Ga0187865, IMG submission 132989) | Peatland microbial communities from SPRUCE experiment site at the Marcell Experimental Forest, Minnesota, USA - June2016WEW_11_100 | ecosystem: Environmental > Terrestrial > Soil >...
AAGAACGATTTGAGCGCGGAGCAGAAAAAAAGAGCTATTCCCGTCAAGGATGAGAGCTTGCTTTTCATAAAGCAGAAATGGAATATTGTCAACTTTCTACCCGCCGAGGCAGTTGATCTCCTGACCAAGAACCCTAATGCACAAAGAAAGACTATACGGCATTCTCTTAAAGCTTCGCACCCGGACGAAGAGGCATTAGAAAAACTTTCGCAGTGGGTCTATGTTCACTTGGGAAGACAAAACAAAATCATCAGGTATAAGAAGCCCTCAAGAGGGATGTGGCGATACTGCCGACATGATCCTTAGCGTGGTCGTTGTGGATCAATCATTCCAAACGCAAATCTTCAATATATTTTACTCGCCATACCTGCTGACTCGTAGGTGTTCTCAGTTAGCAGCATAATGTGGATTTGATGTGATCGGGCTTGTCCATTTCGGGATGAAAGGTACTACATAGACTGATTGAGCGTGAATCTCGACTTCAATAGTCAATGATCTGTGTGCAAAATTCGCAGTAAACTATCATACTTAATCGCTGGCACAACTGCTTTTCATCCAGCACACCTGGTACCCTTTCCTTTCTTGTCTTCGTAAAGCATCGTATCTGCTTTTTGCAGGAAAGATTTAGCATCGGCATACGCGCTACTATCATCATTATCCATATATGCCAACCCGCAACTCACCGATACCGGTACAGTTATGTCTCCATGCTGCATGGGGTTAGCGGCAAAAAATGACTGCAAACGGGTTTTGAATTCTATAGCATTAACGGCTGGCGTATTGGTAAGTATGATTACAAACTCATCACCGGCATACCTCGCAACAACATCACTTCCGCGTGTCAGGTTTAACATCTTACCGGCGATGTACCGCAACAACTCGTCACCGGTTTCATGGCCTAAAGTATCATTGACTCCCTTGAAGTTGTCTACGTCGATGAACGCGATAGATAACGGGTCCCCATATCTCTTTGATCTTTCAAATTCGTAATTAAGCGTTTGTTCCAGTACGCGGCGGTTTAAAAGTCCTGTCAGCGGATCTCTTGATGCTAGCGCATTGAGCTTTTCGTGCGCCGTCACATTGGAAAGGCAAATAGATACGATGGTTGAAAGCCTTTTAAGCAAGGTTGTATCCATGCCTGGAAGGTACCGGGTCTTCGATTCATCCGCATGATTGATCGACCCTACTATTTCGCCGTCAAGAGTCAGAGGAACAACGGCAAGGGAACGGACATGCCTATACTTCTCAGGGAGCAAAGAGTGGAAGAGCTTTAGATTATCACTGACCAGAATGGGATCCGGTTCATTTTTGATTAGATTGCAGAATGCATCCCTGTCAATGAGATTTGTTTGTGTTTTGGCAAGAACTTCCGCTGTGACTGCTTGTTGGATCATGCCGGCAACCGCACTATTATCAATTATAGATATCCAGACATAGTGGACTTTGCGCTTTTCCTTTATTTCTGCGAGCAACTTCTCCAGAAAATCTTGGAAATTCAAAATTGAAAGGATCGCTTTCTCAATCTCATAAAACTTTTGTGCCTTATCAAAATTTCGCTTAAGCGTTTCAACGGCCTGTTCAATGCTTTTCATTAAGAAGTCCTTACTTTATGTTTGTGGTATTGACGCGATGAAGAAAGGATCTCTTTTTGCGAGGTATATAAGCTGCATCACCCCATAGACCAGCACGCCCATTTACCTTCCTGGCCCACGCAAAAAAACCTGAAACTATGAAATACCGTCAAGAACATGTTCTACCTCCCTCTTTGCGAAGAGATTGATACATGCGTCCACCACCTGCTGGTCATAGAGTACACCCTTGTTCCTGATGATTTGCTGACACGCAACACTGAAACCGAGGGCGGGCCTGTATGGTCTGTGCGACGCCATTGCTTCGACAATATCCGCCACGGCGATCACCTTCGCCTCAAGACGGATATCGGGTCCCTTCAATCTGTATGGATACCCCGTTCCGTCGATTCGCTCATGGTGTTGAAGCACAATTGTAGCGACCGGCCAAGGAAACTCGATGGTTTGCAGTATTTCGTACCCCTTCACGGGATGTTCCATGATGAGGAGCTGCTCGCTCCTCGAGAGATTACCCGGCTTGGCCAAAATCTCCGACGGCACTCTAATCTTTCCTATATCGTGCACGGCGCATGCAGCGCGGATGCCTGCCGCGACGTTATGATCTATGTTCATTTGCCTGGCTATCGCATAGGCGAGGTTCGTGGTTCTTCTCTGGTGCGATGCGGTATACGGGTCACGCCATACTACGACATGCTCGATAATATTCATCACCTGCTGAAGGGGCTTCTCGTAGTTCTCGACCGATTCGGTTTTTTTACCATCGATGCTGCCACCCGGAGCGCTTTCAGCGCCCGTATTTTTAAGGTTTACTACATTGCTCATCTGGGATCTGCTCCATTCATTAATTATCGCTTAATCCTCCTACTTCAGTGACTTGTTGATACCCTGCCGGGGGCAAAAACCCACAGCCTACGGCAAGGGGGGTACTGATCAATATCAGGTGACTTGAGATTGTCACTTCCCTTGACATATCTCGATGATACTTCATGAATTTTCGAAATAAAGGTCTCCAGCATAAACCACACGCCCCTCAACACCCCGATATGAACCACCATCTTAGGTTCAAACACCATTCCGGTAACGGTTGCCCGGAGATGACGAATTAACGGGTCTGTTAATTTATAATCCGGAAGAATCAGCACAGGACTCATTGGATACTTTCCTCGTCGGCTGTTTTCGAAATAATCTCCACTTTGTAATTACTTTCAAAACTGATGGCTATTCCGATTTCCTTGGGTCTCAGTACGCAACCGGATACACCCACAACGACCAGTTCATTATCAACTAACAAATAGATACTGACGTTGACTTGCAAGCCCTCAGGCAGGGTTGCCATTGTATAAAAGAAAACGTCTTCGGCTGATATGTTGGTCGTCTGAAGAATTAATCTCTCTCTTTTTTGTTCTGGTAGCTGGTATTCGATTGTCGCAGTCAGCTCCAATTCGTACCTTTCAAAATCACGCATGTCTGTTATTTCCGGCACGTTTCTTAAGGCCAGTATTTTCATGAGGATATTTTGTTCCGCAGTATCTTTTCCGCTTAAAACAGCTACCATAATCTATTTTCCCTTATCTCCACGGACATAGATAAATACATTTCTATGACAAGTGTAAATCTTCAGATTTACGACGTTCATTTCCGTTCAACCTCTAATGTAGTGTACGCGCTTCCATCAAACATACGAGAATTTGTGATTTCAATATGCCCCTCAGGCCTCAACGCTGAATACTTCTGTTAAGGAAATTAACTCGCATATACGGTCGCCGCCCCTACTGAGTTCAAACTTTCCATCACCATAGCCTCCATGTCCTCCTCGCAGCCTGTGTCGGGATCCAATATCCTGGGTAGATCTCGGATGGTGTCCTGGTTGATCTCAGGAAACTTGACGTCAAGCCATTTACGGCCAACATCCGCGGTCCGTCCATAATAAAACTTCCCAAAATGTCGCATGAAAAACTGACGCCGCTGCAAGCTCAACAACTGCTGGGATGTTATCATCGGGACAGGTTCGCTTCGCATCATCACGCCGCCGTCAAACCGAAACGTCGGCTCAAACTGCCTGACTTGCGGCGTGACCTTTTCAATGGACTTCGCCGTGTCCGGATGATTTACAAGCATGTATATCCACGTATTTATATTGTCTAAAATACTTATTGTCGTGTCCTGCCCTATTTCATCAACTATCTGGGCTATACTCTGCGTGTATATGTGCACCCACACGTTGCCACCGCCCATCTTATTGAACATTTCCTGGATGCCTTTGTACATTACGTTATGCGCCTCGTCGATGTGCAAGCACAACGGGGGATTCAGCTTCTTTCCGCTGGACAGCCACCGGCCTACCAGGCCCTGGATGCTGCTCACGATAACCTTGCCGACAATGTGGGCGGAACGGCGAGCCAGCAGGCTGCCGGTATTGCAAAACAATACGACGCCCTGGCCATTCTCGATCCTTGAAAGAAATCTGTTTTCGAAAGTTTTCCCGATTATCATGCCAATGTTACCAGTTGTCAGAGCCCTCAATGTGGTCAATAACGACGAGCTTACTTTTGCAAAAAAGTCAGAAGGTGCGGCAAGAATCTGGTTTAGCTCCTGTGTTAATTCCAGGGCCGTAGCCATACGAACAATCGAGTCCTTGAATTCTTTCAAACTGCCCTGGTCAGCACGTCTCCTTATTTCATTGAAGTTAATCCTGGGCTCTGTTTCATGATATTTAGCCTGTTCCACCAGACCTTGAATTATCGCCTGGGAAACCGAAGTGGCGATACCGATGTAATAGTCTTCCTTGGTCTTAATGCCGGAGACGACATGATCGACAAGTTCATCCTGCATGTAATAATGACTCAATGGATTCAGACGCATCGAACAGTGGGGAAATATCGGGGTGAGCATCATCAGATCATCGAGACGGCCGTACTCTACACAGGCTTGAACAATACGGCAATAAAGCTCATTATCGCCCTTCGGGTCTATTACGACGACGTTATAGCCCTTTGCGATATCTTGTACTATGAGGTTTTCTATCAACTTTGTCTTCCCTGTACGAGTAGTGCCAAATACGCCCACGTGGCCGCTCCTCATGTCGTCTGGTATGCATATCTTTTCAGATCGTAGATTCGCGTCCGGGCAAAATGCTCTGTCCTGTCTTAACTCACTACCGATACCAACGACCGTTTCTCTGCTGCATGAGCGTTGATTCATATTGCCCTTGTTTATTCCCCGTAGTAAGGATAATTGGCTTTCAAAATTCAAAACCACCATGCTCCTATCGTTTCTCAAATTAAGACAGGCGGACTATTCTAATAGATATATTACTTTTATTATTTGACTGATTTTGATTTCTTTCAGAAAAAACTGATTAGACGTTCAACGAAGGAGATGCCTCATTGTATACAGAAGACGTTGTTTTTATCCATGGTGACAACAAACACGGGATCCGCAACGATAACAATGACAGCATATGGCATGTTTCACATTGTTTCTCAGGTCTTCGGGCCTTCTACGGGCATACTGCCGTTTCCGACAATTCATCCTGATTCCCCTCTGACGATGTACACGGTTCTATATTCATATGATCTATTTCAGCCGTTCCATTTTCATTGCGCGTTTGGGCATCTCTAATTTTACGCATGCACAACTTTTGTTTGACCCGTCTTGCCACCTTCATCAAAAATGGTCTCATACCTGGTTTCCAGTGAAACCGTATCCGATATTCATATGCAAGACGACTTGGAGTCAATTTCTTGGGATGGTCTGAATTCAAAAGATACTTTTCCATCCAGTTTTCGATGTGTCTTACGTAGTCCGCTTTCTTTCCTCCCATTTGCCTGTAATACGCTTCTCCAAAATACTCATGTGACTTTTTAAGGAATTCTTTGTTATCTCCGCTAAACTCAATTATCGATTTGAGTATTTTCATATGATCTTTCAGGCAGAGCGTTTTAATATGATCTATCAGCTTATTGAGTCTAACGGCCTTCTTGGACTCATCGCTGTATTTATAGTGCTTTATCATGACAATGCGCGACATATCCTTGCCATAAAATCTGTCCTCAACGCGCTCTGTTATAAATTCTTTTTTTTCATTTGCGTAAAACGCCTCTGCGAATTTATTTTTCCTGAAAAATGCCATGGCATCTGTATTGTCCTCTGTCACGGAGAGATATACAGGGCTAATGCCTTTTGGGTTGAATCGCCGCTCTAAAGCGGACAATAATTTTAAACCTATCCTCCTCCCCCTCTTTGCCGTAATTACTGCCATCGATAGTATTCGAGCAGCTTTTTTATTCTGCGCATCGGGGACGCTCAAAATATAACCGACTATTTGTTTCTCTATACCTGCCAAGCGTTTTATAAATACATTAGGCCTGATCTCTATTTCACTGAAACTTTTCTTCTCCTTTTCAGCCACTAAAAATGTATCCCTAAATATCTCATACGCCTGTGATATAAAAAACCGAGAATAATGCGAACTTGAATCTGCTAGAAAGCATTCTTTATTTATCGAATACACAGATTCGAGATCACCTGATTGAACTTTTCTAACCTTAACTTTCCCATCTACTTCCGAAGATTCCATAATGCCCTTGCTTTAAGTTTATCCGTAAATGGTGATATAGCTCAGAGAACAATTTTTACAAGCCGCATTACTTCCCGCTTGATTTAGAATTTCCCCTTGCTGAACCCGGTCTATAATGACATGAGACAATATTTTTTTATGCTGAAAGTATTAATATATCTTTTGGCGCTTCACGCTTTGTTCACAGCACCCCTTGGAAAAAAAATTTTCTGTGTCAACACTTGTCATCGGCTTTCCATGATCCCGGAGGATTAATATGATTCAATTAGTTCGACTTCCTCTCATACTTTCCGTAGGCGCTTACGCAGCAATTGGAAAAACAATATCGTTAACTATATATTACTTCCCAAAATGCGGTTCCCGGAAATTTATTTTACCAGCAATGTTATTTTTACGTAGACTTAAGATTTTCCCAGCAGTGAAAAGTTCTTCCAGACATGCCCTACAACCGAGTATCCGTAAATCACAGCGTCATCAATATGTAAGCCGCACGTCTACTGGCTTTTCCCGTCTCAAGCCTTAAATTATTGCGGTGTTTAAAAAAACAGCGTCAACCATAATATATTTACATTAATATTATAGCGTATGGGCTTTGCCGTACTACATTGGCCTTCCTTTTTCAGAGTTCTTTTCCTGTCCTTTCTCCGTCCCTGTCGCGTCCTCCCCTCGTCCTTTTCTCGGCCTTGCCTCATCCTCTCGTCCTCTCGTCGTCCTTTTCTCAACCTTTTCTTTTTCTCAGATCTCACCTCGGTCGGAAGTAATATGTCATTATAAAGAATTTTCAGGAGGACTTTATGACAAGATTCTTAGGGATTGATATCGGTTTTGGTTACACAAAAGCGCACTTTGGAATTCAGGATGCAGATGGCAACGATGCCATCGTATCTTTTCGGACAGTCGTTACAAACGCCATTGAGGCCGGTGGATTTAGTCCTCACAGTTGTATTGAAGTCGACGGCAACAAATTTTATGCTGGCCCTGATGTAAGCGGCGAAGATCCGTTTTACGATCCCCGCAATTCGGAATTTCTGGGATCTGCACACTGGACTGCATTACTGGTAGCAGTGATAAGGGCTTGCAATTTTAACACGTATGACAGCACCATCGTGTTAGGCATACCTGCTGCTCAATTCAGCAAGAAAAAGTCTGCCGAACTGATACATGCGTTAAAACAGAAATGCATAACCATTAATGGCACCAGGTTTGATTTTGACAGTACCGATATATATTTCGTGCCGCAAGGATTTGGCATATATCTGAAATATGTCTCTGACAATGACACTAATTTTAAATCATTGAGGGTTGCAGTTGTAGACATAGGTTTTCATACGCTCGACCTGATCACCATGAATAATGGAAAGTTTGTAAATACACACGTTAAGACTTACCCATTGGGGATATCTGTCTTGCTGGACGATATCGACAACGAATTTAACCGCAAATACCTGCGCCCCATAGGCCGTGACCGCGCCATGTCGTTTATTGGTAACCGCGAAGTTCAGTGGTCAGGTGAGATTTTTGAGCTTGATATCGATGAGATCACAAAAAATTATTCTGCCCGGGTTGCTGCTCTCATCAACAATTACATGGAAGGACAAGTAATGGATATTGGCATAGCTGGAGGCGGAGGTGTACACGTTCTCCGCAAGGTGATGAAGCTGAAAAAGAAATTGTATACGGTAGCCAGCCCCGAGAATGCAAATGCGATTGGTTATTGGATTTACGGAACTCAATACAAATAATAGGACTCACTATCAATGTACAAACATATACGGATATCCTTTCATACAGAAAAACATCGTAAAGCCATAGAAAGATTAAAACCTCTTTCGGGGCATTGGCGGAGCAACTATATTGCTGCCGCAATAGAATCGTATGATAAGAAAGACAATGGGCACGCGGCACGTGATGCCGGTAATGGTCCAACAGGCATAGATAAACCAACGCCGATATACAAGCGTATATGGATCTCCTTACATAAAGAAAAACACCGAAAAGCAATAGAAATATTACATTCTCTGCCGAGGTATTGGCGGAGCAACTATATTGCTGCCGCAATAGAATCATATGATAATAAAGGCAACGGGCATGCGGCACGTGATGCCGGTAATGATCCAACAGGCATAGGCATAGATAAACCAGCGCCAATACAGACAGCAGCACCCACGGACAATGGCGACGACAGAGACACATTCTTTGGGTAATAGCGAAACCGCCCTGGCTGTTGATACAATGACGGGTATCTAAGCTGACTAAAACGGCGGCCTACGAGTAAGGCAATTTTGGTCTTACTGCTTTAAATTTCCTGACGTATCTGAGGAAGGAGTTCTGTAGCAGGGTAAATTCGTTCCGGGGGAAAACTCGTATCTCTGGCGATTTTAAAGCGTTGCATTTCACATGAAACGGAGTTGACCTGAAAGATGGTTTGCTCCGGTTTTTATTTAGGGTTCATGCGTACTTTTGATTTGATAATCTGTTGAAGTGATCCTCTACTGACAAGCACCTACGAGTACGCAACCTATATGAGCTAACAAAAGTGCAGAATATTGTTTGAAATCATCGATATGACAAGAAAATAGACTTGCCCTCATTCCGTGAACCGCCCGGTGCGGACCCGCATGCCGGGTGGTGTGGGGACTGGGGGAGAAAATCCCCCGGTTACCCGCTTATGTTTTCTATTTATTGATCCTAGTCGGTAACAAATTAAAATCTGCCATGTTTATCTTAAAAGAATCTTCGATTTGATCATGTTGCGAACAGAAGTAGTTATGGTAATTTGCAACCCAAGCGTATTTTGCCCATATGATGGGAGATTCTTTCCATTTAGTCAGCATACTTTCAGTAATTTCCTTATGTTTAAATAAAATATCTTCACGAAGATCTCCAGAATCTTCATGGAATACAGCCCTTAGGTAGTTGAGAAAATATTGGCCGTCACTATCCTTGGAATATTGATCAACTTGCGGTGCATAATCATGCCCCCCATAATATCCAAGATGTTTATTGACTGCTTCCTTTGCTGATACACTCAAAACAATACGTGGATCTCGGGCCAAATAACTTTCTGCTTTATAGGCCTCTATAAGACCATTACCATATACAACGGTATCATCCATGTACAAGTTGCCTATGGCAATTCCTCCCCTTATGAAAAAGCCAGAAAGAATCATAGAAAGTTGAAAAGAGCTCAAGTAAATAGAAAACATAGTCAGTTCAATCTCACCGTCTTTTCGAATGGGGTATCCCAAAACGATATTATCAGTAAAGGCTCTTATAGCATGATCATCGAGAATAAAGCCTGGCTTTATAAATCCACTTGAACGACTTAGTGCTTCGTGTAGGTTTTCCAAAAGATATTGGCCTTTGCCAACCTTCTCCGCTTCTTCAACGCGATCCTTATAACCGAGGATATCTATGAATGCCACAGCGGAACTAAGTTGTATAGGCTTGTTGTCTCTTTGCGCATATGGGTTCGAATGATCAGCCATATATGATTGCTCGTATTCTCAGAAAAATAACTTCAGGCCGAGTGGCTCTTCTTTACGGCATATGCCCGTTCCTCATCTTGACAATTCATTTTTGACTACTGTTATGATTTCAGGATAGGTCCAAATGATTGTAGGGTTCAGCCAAATACATTGCACTATTTCCTTGGCTCGTATGAATGAGAATCCTTCATGCTCAAGCTCAGACATATGGGCCACTAGTATACCTTCTCCCGAAGAAGTAAACGTTTGAATGCTGCCATTCAGTGTGCCAATGCATGTTTTACCGGACGGACGATACAGCCCGACAGCATTCAGTCGGCTATCAATATATACATTCCAGAGTTTCATAACGCATTTGCTTTCTAACGGGTTCAGAGCCTGATTTTGTTCTTCCGAATATTGGAAAGTCGCACTTATCCTGTCGGCAACATGTCCAAACTCGTGGTAAAGTATAGAATCATAGTCCACTTTACGACATGTGTCCTGACCGACGCCCAGTATTACACACCCTGTGATTTCGTCAGTCTCGATATTTTCCTTGGCAATGCCGCATACCTCTGAACGGCGAATGGTTATCTGTCGGATTTTCTGCACGAGGGTCGTGTCAAAAGGGTGGGAAGCAATAATTCTGACGAGATGGCTATGATCCGGTATCAGATTCTCTGTATCAATTATTTTCATCATACGTCAAACGGTTGAAATCGACTGAGCGGTTAATACTGCGTTCACAGTACTCAATACTTAGCCGCTCCACCATATACGGGTGTTTTCATATCTGCTCTCCCTTCAGTCTCAGTCGATTCCTCGTCTCAGCGGCGCAGATCGGCAACAGTAAGTCGTTGAACTTCAACTTATACCTACCAATCAATCCCTCGCCTTTCTAAAAAGTCCTGTGCTTCTTCAAGACCTAATCTTGCAGCTATTTTCTTATCCTCTATCGCCTGCTTGTAGTTGCCAAGTTTAGCATAGGCCATCCCTCTATAATCACACGCCCATACAAGTTTCTTGTCGTATAAAGGAGACGTGTGCCCGGTCCAGGGGTTGATTTTTACATATAGAAACTGAACCGATTTTAGGCGGGGCAGGTAATGATAGCAATCCGTCTTTTTATCACACCTATCCGCTATCGAGGCTTGTCGCTCGAATTTGCCTTCATTTCCAACCATGCTTGATTTCTAAGTTCCGAGGCTTTAGCTTGTTTCTGGGCGTTCCCATACCTCATGTTAAACATATATTTCCATGTCGTCATAAATCCACGAGTGAGTGTAATCCAATCCTGAATATCCTTCTCGTGCTCTATTTCATAATACTCCATATCAGCCCCCTCCTATGTCTCTTCTGGCCGAAACATAAACGCGCCAACCTGATCTAATGAATAACATGGTTATCAACCCAAGCGAAAAGGATAGCCCCTAAAATCAATAGTTGAAACGAATCGGCTCAAGCCCCCGCTTGATCCGTTCCTCATTTATAAGCGCCTCCCGATGACTGCACGTTAAATTTCGGTCTTTAGCTTTTGCTATGAGTTCATCTGAACCGAGTTGCTTTGCATAAATAAGCATTTGTCGCTGGCAAGATGTAAGGCCAGAATATTCATCTGCCGACAAAAAACCATAGGGAAGAATAACCAAAAAGAAACCAGCCAGAATTACAAATATAGTTTTTTTCATTGGTACATACCTCCTTCTCTTAATATTGCATCCCACTAACCAGGACGAACCGGGAGCATTCTTTCATAATTGGCCACTTGCCAGCTCACTTATGATAAATAAAATTATCTCAGTGTCCCAATAACACTTGAAACTAATTTTTTCATCAAAAATACCGAAGCCCTTTTCTGATAGAACAATTTCGTAGGGGTTAAATTTATAACCACCTATAGGAACTTCCGAATGATGCAAGAAGGGCCCCTTTTTCTCAGTAGTTAAGAGGCCAAATAGCTGCTTGCTGACCCCCACTTTAACCAAGTCCTTTTGTTTTGCCACTTTTAACCGGACTTTTGTATTGCCTTTTTTGACCGTACCATCAGAATAGACCTCAACGGTATCATCGTAGACGAGATAGCCATGATTTTTTAATGGTCGCATATAATTTTGCAGCCTACTATCGAAGGATCGTTTGTTGACTATCTTGTAGGCTTTGGTGACATCAAAGGCCTTATCCTTGAAAAAAGAAGGGAACAAAAGGTTAAGGTTACCAGACGTGCCCCCATGTAGAGTAAAAACTTTATCGGGGTTGATTCTTATTTTTAGGGTACTGTACTGTGAGGATGAAGGCAAAGTCGAATAATTAGAATAAGTTTTTTGCTGCTCTGACAGAAAATAGACACCTGTGATTTGCCCATATTCAAAACGGGTGCCTTTGTAAGTAAACTTATTTGGATATAAGATTAGTTCTTTGTAAGCGTATCGCTCTTCAGATGTATCCTTATATTGTACCACATCCGCTGTAGCCTTTATCCCAGCATTTGACTTTGCTCCCTGCCCATGCAACTTCTCCTGACTTTTAAGTTGCTTGTCCGAGTCACCGGTTGTGGGTTTCGTGTCAAGCCGTTCTCCACAATAGCGACATTTGATGGCTTCGCTTTGGATCTCCTCAGCGCAAAAGGGACACTTTTTCATAATATTTTCCTCAGTTCTTTTGAAATAAAAAACCCCGTCGCTTTAGGGAAACGGGGTTCAATAATAGCTGGTCTGGAAAAACTGGACAGGTGCATAAGTGGTAAATTTGCTCTATAATGGACCAAGGAGGAGTGGTTATGAGCAAAAGACCGAGAAGGAATCATGCACCGGCGTTCAAGGCGAAGG
>Ga0187865_1003620_pt1 | contig 12462 bp, 7 predicted proteins | sample June2016WEW_11_1_2_FD_132989 | JGI IMG/M metagenome (GOLD analysis project Ga0187865, IMG submission 132989) | Peatland microbial communities from SPRUCE experiment site at the Marcell Experimental Forest, Minnesota, USA - June2016WEW_11_100 | ecosystem: Environmental > Terrestrial > Soil >...
AATTTGGTAGATGGACAGTTCAGAGAAGACATTCTGCTGGGCACGCCAGTCGAGGAAGTTGGGATAGGAGACCGATCCATCGCGGGAGAAAGTGCTGTTGCGCTCTGTGATCCAGAGCAAACGGTCGGGATCGGGATAAGGCAGCGCGCGCAGGAATGTGGTGTTCACCACATTGAAGATCGCCGTGTTGGCCCCGATGCCCAGCGCCAGCGTCAGCACAGCCACAGCCGTGAATCCCGGGCTCTTGTGCAACTGCCGCAGCGCGTAACGGAAGTCTTGAAACAAACCCTGCATATAATTCCCTCTTTGAGCGCTCTCTTCCACCATCACCAGAAGCAATCTTGTCGCGAACAGTATCCCGTACAACTCTTTGAAAATAAGCCTGAACAGGAGCCCATAAGAACATTCCACCCCAGGAAATCCTCCCTTGGGATGTTTGCTATCGCCGTTCTCGTGTGGTTTCTTCCAGCACCGATGACCGCACCAGCATGCGCTCCTTTCTCCCTCGGTATTCTTCTGCAACACTTGCGGATATCAGCCTGCTGCGACATCGCTTACATGGATCTCGAATACGCAGCGCTTGCCGCCGCGCAGAACCGATTCCTTCAGCTCTACCCGGACCTTCCTCTGCAACAAGGTTTCCCAAGTATGCTGCTGCCAGCCCAAGGAGCAGTTGCAGACAACTTTTGGTGTGTTGCAGGACAAACTGTTCAACGGACAAAAGCAGTCAGTCCTGTCATCAGAGGCCATCGTGATCACGCCCTTTTCACGATCGTAGGTAACGTTGTCCCCCGACACGCCCTGCTTGATCAGCTGGCAGAAACCGTCGAGGTTGCCGCGAAATTTCTTTATCGTCTCATCACCCAAGCTCGAGCAATAGGTGCCAAGCTCGTGTAAGGTGTCGTTCAGCTCTTCTTCGCTCATCTGGCTTGATAGAATCTCCAGTAACTTGGCATAGCGCGGCTTGACGAATGGCAATCGCCAGTCCTCGGTCTTGGCAGTCTCAGCGGCGGACAGGTTAGCCACCGGAATCAAACTAGCTGTCGCACAGGCGCACAGACCGCCCGCGCAGTTCCTCAGGAATTCCTTTCTATTCATGGCTCCTCCAACGAAAAACAGTTGCTTTTGAACAACCGAAGCCGGCTACAACGGAACGTATCATTGAGCAGTGCCTTGATCGCACCAAGAACGGTGCGTTAGCGCCGCTGCCCAGCGCCAACGGCAGCACCGCGACGGCGGTAAAACCGGGACTCTTGGCCAGCATGCGAATCCCGTAGCGAACGTCTTGGACGAGTGCGTTCATAGTTTGTCTCCGCGTGCGCGTGTGAACCTGACGAATAGTGAATGGTAAATAGTGAATTGTGAAATGCCGCGCCCTAGCCTGTTTTACAATTTACTATTCATAATTTACTATTCGTACCGCAGCGCCTCCATGGGATCGACCTTCATCGCCCGGCGGGCAGGGATGTAGCATGCTGCCAGCGCGACCAGGATCAACAGGCCCGCAACCCCGGCGAAGCTGAGCGGGTCATGGGCGCTGACCCCGAAGAGCATATTCGCCATCAGGCGCGTCAACCCGAAGGCGGCCACCAGGCCGATGGCAACACCCACCAGCGCCATCTTCACCCCTTCACCCAAAACCATCCGCAGCACATCCCGCCGCTCAGCGCCGAGCGCTATGCGGATGCCGATCTCATGCGTCCGCTGGCCAGCGAGATAAGAGATCACACCGTAGATTCCCACGCACGCCATGAGCAGCGCGAGCGCCGCGAAAAATCCCAGGAGAATCATCGAGAAACGCCGCGCCGCAAGCGATTCGGAAAGGATTTCGTCCATCGTCCGGATGTTGTACATCACCTGCTGGCTGTTGATCTGGTCCAAGGCACGACGAATCAAGCCGACTTGGGCGGCTGGCGACCCTACCGTGCGGACGACGATCCCCGTATTGCCGGCCACCTGGGATATGACCTGGTCCGGAATCTGCGTCATGGAGATATACATTTGCGCCTGGACGGGCGCGGCTGAGTCCTCGTCCAGACCCCATTGTTTCACATGCCCAACTACCCCGACAATTTCCGCCGTGAGGTTCGCGCCGCTGAACTTGATACGCTTGCCGATGGGATCTTGATTGCCGAAGTAGAGCTGCCTGAAACGTTCATCAATAACGATGACGAAGGGGGAATGTTCGGTATCCGCAGACGAGAGGAAGCGGCCCCACTGGAGCGGGGTCCGCATGGCGTTCAAATAATCCGGCTGGACGAGGTATAACAGCGACGACTTCATTTCGGCTTGGGTGGAAGGTTTGGGCTGACCCTCGAGCCAGAACGGCAGCTCGGAATCGCTCTGCGTGGGCAGGGAGGCTACGGTGAGAGAGGCGGCAACGACGCCAGGAATGGCATGGAGGCTATCTTCCATCCTACGCCACGTGGCTCGAATCGCATTCGGAGAGCTGAGGGGTGGAAACGTACTGTGGAAGGTCAACACGTTGTGAGGATCGAACCCGGGATCGACGCTCCAGAGCTTCGTTAGACTGCGAATCATCAAGCCGGCGCCGGCCAACAGGACGACCGCCAGCGCCATTTCTGAGGCCACAAAGATGCCCTGAGCGCGATGCCGGGCGCCGCTCAACCCGCGCCCCCCCTCCTTGAGAGTCCCATGAAGATCGGCCCGCGAGGCCTTCAGCGCCGGTACCAAGCCGAACAGGATGCCCGCCAGCACGGAGGCCGCAAGGGTGAACAACAGCACACGTCCGTCGAGATGGACTTGCTCGGCTCGTGGCAATGCCTCCGGCAGCACTCTGAACGTCCCCTGAAGCCCCCAGGAGGCAAGCAGCAGACCCAGGCCTCCCCCGGCGATCGCGAGCAGGAGGCTCTCGGTCAGAAGCTGCCGGATGACGCAGCTGCGGCTGGCGCCCAGCGCGGTACGGATGGCGAACTCTCGGGTGCGAGCCGTTGAGCGTGCCAGCAGGAGATTCGCCACGTTCACGCAAGCGATCAGGAGAACAAAACCTACCGCGGCCAGCAGCACCAGCAGAAACGGCTGGACGTCGCCTACCACGTCCTGCTTGAGCGGAACCAGCGTGATGCCCGTGCCTTTGTCGGCCTCGGGATACTCCTCGGCTAGATGTCGCCCGAGCGCCGCCATGTCGGCATTCGCCTGCGCGAACGTGACGCCGGGCTTGAGCCTCCCGACCGCGTCCATTCCCATGCCCACTCTGCGGTCGCGAAAGGTGGGGTCGTTCCACTGGCCGATGGGAGTGTACACATCGCTGCGATGGAAGTTGTTGCCGGTGTAGTGGAAGTCGACCGGGATCACACCGACGATGGTGTACGCCGAACCGTTGAGCGTGAGCGACTTTCCCAGCGCCTCCGGTGAAGAGCCAAACTTGCGCTTCCAGAAGCCCCCACTGATCAGCACCACCGGCGCCGCGCCCGCCTGATCCTCCTCGGGAAGGAACGTCCGGCCGACGACCGGCTTGACGCCGAGCAACGGGAAAAAGTGAGCGGAGATCATTTCCCCCGGAACGCGCTCGGGCTCGCCCATCCCCATCAGAATGAAGTCGTCCCCCCGATAAGCGGCCAAGGCGGAAAACGAGCGGTTGTCGCGTACCCAATCCAGAAAGTTAGGATAAGAAATGGACGACTTGGCAAAGTTGGCATCGCGCGAGTAGAGCGCCACCAGCCGGTCGGGCTGCCCGTAGGGCAGCGGATTGAGCAGCACTCCGTTCACCACGGAGAAGAGCGCGGTGTTCGCGCCAATGCCCAGCGCCAAGGTAATAATCGCCACCGCCGTGAACCCCGGGCTCTTGGCCAACATGCGAATTCCGTACCGAAGGTCTTGAAAAAGTGCGCCCATCATTCACCTCAACAATTCACAAGCTGTCAGCCTTCGGCTTTCAGCTATCAGCAAGCAGCCGGCGACTTTTCCCCTGGCTGACGGCTGATAGCTGACACCTACCACCCGACACCTGACACCTAGCACCCGACACCTGACACCTATTCATAGCGCAGCGCCACCATAGGATCGACCTTGGTCGCCCGCCGCGCGGGGATGTAGCACGCTGCAAGGGACACCAGTACCAATAGAGCCGCAACTCCGGCAAGGGTGAGTGGGTCATGGGCGCTGACCCCGAAGAGCAAGTTCGCCATCAGGCGCGTCAGCCCGATGGCGGCCGCAAGGCCGATGGCAACACCCACGAGCGACATCTTCGCTCCTTCGCCCAGTACCATCCGCAGCACGTCCCGCCGCTCCGCGCCGAGCGCCATGCGAATGCCGATCTCATGCGTTCGCTGGCCGGCGAGATAGGAGATCACGCCGTAGATTCCGACACAGGACATGACGAGCGCCAGCGCCGCGAAGGTCCCGAGGAGAACCGTGGAGAAACGCCGCACGGCGAGCGAATCGGCAACGATTCCGTCCATCGCCTTCGTCTCGTACATCACCAACTGGGTGTTGACCTCGCCTAAGGCGTGACGAATCGAGCCAAGCTGGGCGAGCGGCGACCCTGTGGTCCGCGCCACCACCCCAACCCTGCGGGCCACCACTGGAATGAACTGATCCGGAAACTGCGCAAGCGGGAAATAACATTGCGCGGCGAGACCCGGGGCGGGGCCCTCATCGAGTCCAAATTGTTTCACGTGTCCAACCACGCCGACAATCTCCGCCGTGGCGTCCATGATACCGAAGCCGACACGCTTGCCGATGGGGTCCTGTCCGCGGAAATAGAGCCGGGCGAAGCTCTCGTCAATGACGACCACGATCGGCGAGTGCTCATCATCATGAGGCGAAAGGAAGCGGCCACGCTCGAGGGGTGTCCTCATGACGTTCAAGTAGTCCGGCTGGACGAGGTAAAACAGCGTCACCTTCATCTCGGCTTGGGTCGAGGGTTTGGGCTGCCCCTCGAGCCAAAACGGCAGATCAGACTCCCCGGCCATTGGGATGGCGCTACCGTAAAGCGAAACGGCCTGCACCCCAGGAACGGCACTGAGGCTATCGTGGAGTTGCCGCCAGGTGGCGCGAACCGCCTTCGGGGAGTCGAGCGTCGAAGGAAACGACATCAAAAAGGTCAGCACGTTGTCGGGATCGAATCCGGGATCGATGCGCCAGAGCTTGGCGAGACTGCGGACCATCAATCCCGCGCCAGCCAGAAGGACAAGCGCCAGCGCCATTTCCACGACCACGAAAACTCTCTGGGCGCGATGCCGGGCGCCGCTCAGCCCACGCCCTCCCTCCTTGAGCGTGTCCTGAAGATCGGCCCGTGAGGTTTTGAGCGCGGGCGCCAACCCGAACAAGATTCCCGCCAGCACCGCCGCCGCGAGCGTGAACAACAGTACGCGTCCGTCGAGCTGGACTTCCTCAGCCCGCGGCAAGGCCTCCGGCAGCACGTTCAGGGCTGCCCGCATTCCCCAGGACGCCACCAGCAAACCCAGGCCACCGCCTGCGAGCGCGAGCAGGAGGCTCTCGGTTAGGAGTTGGCGCAAGGCGCGGCCCCGGTTCGCGCCCAGGGCGGCGCGGATGGCAAATTCATGGGTGCGCCCTGCCGAGCGCGCCAGCGAGAGGTTCGCCACGTTCACGCAGGCAATCAAAAGAACAAAACCTACCGCCGCCATGAGCACCAGCAGCGATGGCCGAATGTTACCCACCACGTCCTGCTTGAGCGGAACGAGTGCAATGCCCGTGTCTTTGTCGACCTCGGGATACTGCTCGGCCAAATGCCGCCCCAGCGCGTCCATGTCGGCTTTCGCCTGCTCGAAGGTGACACCGGGCTTGAGTCTCCCGACCGCAAACGTACCCATGCCCGCTCGGCGGTCACGAAAGGTGGAGTCGTTCCACTGGCCGATGGGAGTGTACACATCACTCTGCTGGAAGTTGTTGCCGGTGTAGTGGAAATCTGCCGGGATCACGCCCACGATGGTGTACGCCACGCCATTCAATGTGAGCGACTGCCCCAGCACGTCGTTTGAGGAACCAAATTTGCGCTTCCACAGGCCGCCGCTGATCAAGACAACGGGTCTTGCGCCAATCTGGTCCTCTTCGGGAAGCAATGTGCGGCCCAGGACCGGCTGCACGCCGAGCAAGGGGAAGAAGCTCGCCGAGACCATCTCCGCCGGTACCCGCTCCGGCTCACCCATCCCCGTCAGGTTGAAATCGTTTGGGCGATAGGCCGCGAGGGCGGAAAAGGAACGATTCTCGCGCACCCAATCGAGGAAGTTAGGGTAGGAAATGGATGCTCGGTCATAGTCCGGCCCACGCGAGAAGAGAGCCACGAGACGGTCCGGCTCTGCGTAACGGAGCGGATTGAGCAGCACGCCGTTCACCACGGAGAAGAGCGCGGTGTTCGCCCCAATGCCCAGCGCCAGGGTAATAATCGCCACCACCGTGAAGCCGGGGTTCCTCGCCAGCATCCGCAAGCCGTATTTCAAATCCTGGAGTAGAGTCAACATCATTCACCTCACAAGAGGGCAAGCTGTCAGCCGTCAGCTTTCAGCTATCAGCAAGCGGCCAGCGACTTTTCCCGTAGCTGACCGCTGACGGCCGAAAGCTGACAGCTTCATTCATACCGCAGCGCCTCCATGGGATCAACCTTCGCCGCGCGGCGCGCGGGAAGATAGCTTGCCAAGACGGCTACACCGGCCAGCAAGAGCGAGACACCGGCAAAGGTGACTAGGTCCGTGGGCCGGACGCCGTAAAGTACGCTGGACAACGCGCGCGTTACCAGGAAGGCGGCAACCAATCCCAGGCCGAGACCGATGAGAACCAGCCGCAAACCCTGCCTGATGAGGATACTGAGTACGTTGCCTGGTTTGGCGCCGAGTGCGATGCGAATGCCAATCTCATGCGTGCGCCGCTTGACGGAGTGAGAGATCAACCCGTAGAGGCCCAGCGTGGCGAGGAAGAGAGCAATAAGGCCCTGGCCGCCCGCGATGATGGTGCCTATGCGCATCGGAGCCATGCCCAGCGGACTGCTGGCGATCTGCTGGTCGAGGGTGCGAATTTTGTAGACCGGCAGATCGGGGTCCAGTTGGGCGACAGCTTGCTTGACGGAGGCGGTGATTTGCAGCGGATCCATTCCTGTGCGCACAACGATGGTGACGTTGTTTTGGAAATGTTGCGCCAGCGGGTAGAAGATCAGCGGCCGATTCGTGTCGGTCATGGCCCAAACGCGCATCTCATCAACGACGCCGACGACCTGCATCGCGTCTCCTTGCAGCGAGAGCCGTTTGCCGACAGCATCGCTATTCGGCCACAACTGCTGGGCAAGCACTCGATTGATAATGACTACGCGCGGCGCGGCCTCATCGTCGTCGAGCGCGGTAAAATCGCGGCCCGCAAGAACGCGCGTGCCCAGGGTTTGCAGATAGGCATGCTCGACAGACGTACACGGGATTAACGTAAATTTCTGGCTCTCGGTTGGGGTTTGACCCTCGGGCCATGCGCCGGCGCGCTGACCACCTCCAACATCAAAGGGTAGATGCGAGGCGAGGCTGGCGCTGGTGACGCCGGGCAGGGCGCGGAGCTTATCGAGCAACTGCGTTTGAAACCGCCGGCTGCGCTCATCGCTGTAGCGTTGCAACGAAGGATCAACCGAAGCGAGAAAAATGTGATCTGAACGAAAGCCGAGATTGACCTGCGCGAGCTTTTGCACACTGCGCGCCGCCAGTCCGGCGCAGATCAGCACTACGCACGAGAATGCCACCTGGGCAATCACCAACAAGCTGCGCAGCCGATGGCGGGTTCCAGCGACGGAGGGCGAGTTCTTCAGCAACGGCAAAATCTCCAGCCGGGTCGCCTTCAATGCGGGGAGCAGTCCCGTGAGGATGCCCGTGGCCAACGATGCGGCAAAGGTGAAGACAAACAAGCGCCAGTCGGTTCCGGTGTTGGCCCGGGGCGCAAAGTCGCCGGAAACGATCAACTCGCCGAGCAATTGAGTAACGGCGATGGCGGCCATTGCGCCGGTGGCTCCGGCGGCGAGCGCCAGCAGCGTGCTCTCGGCCAGCAACTGGCGCAGCAGCCGCCAGCGCGTGGCGCCGAGAGCGCCGCGAATCGCCACCTCCCGCTCGCGGTCGGCGACGCGCGCATAGAGCAGATTGGCCACATTCGCCACCGTGATCGCCAGCACCAGCAGCGCCAGGATCATCAGCGCGCCGGCAACCAGCGGCATGAAGTTGGCCACAAAGGGAGTAGGCCGGCACATCGATTCGTGCAGAACCACGGTGGCTTCGACCGGCGGGTGATATTGAGGATAATCCTTGAGAAGACGCGCCATCACAAGTGAGGTCGCGGCACGGGCTTGCGCAAGGCTGGCGCCCTGCTGCAAGCGGCCCATCATGGATACCGATAAGTAGCCTCGATTGGTGAAGACTTCGTTGCCCCCGGGATTCATCAGCGGCAGCATCGAAATCGGCACAAATCCGCTCAGCGCCGCGCCCCACTCCGCGCCCACGAATTTGGGCTGCGTCACGCCCACCACGGTAAAGGGCAGGCCGTTGATCTTCACCAGTTGGCCGATGATATGCGGGTCGGCGGCAAAGCGGTTCTTCCAAGTGTCGTAAGTAAGAACGAGGATGGCATCCGCGCCTGCTGTGCGGCCCTCATCGGGCAGGAAAAGCCGCCCCATCATCGGTTGCGCGCCCAGCACCGTAAAGTAGTTGCCGCTGACCACATGCACAAAGGTTCGATCGGCGGCTTCGCCCTGTCGGCTCATCTGGACTGCCGACTCCAGATAGGCCATGATTCCGGAGAAAGCCTTCGCCATCTCTGGAAAATCATGGCTGCCTCCCTCGGCAGAGCGCTGAAAGTCCAAAAAGTCCGGATACGAAGCCTGAAGCAGCATCTGCGACTGAGGTATCTTCTGGCTAATCATCACCAACTTTCCTGGATCCGCTGCCGGCAAAGGCCGCAGAAACCAGTCGTTGATCATGAAAAAGATGGTTGCGTTGACGGTGAGTCCTAGCGCCAGTGTGATGATGGCTACGGCCGTGAAGCCGGGATTCTTCGCCAACATGCGTAAGCCGTAGCGCAAGTCGTGAAGTAGAGTGCTCATCGTGTTCCCCCTCAATGGGCAAGTGGCAAGTGCCTAGTGGCTAGACGCGCCGTTCGAGGATCCCGATAACTCCTGATTTCACCGCTTCCGGTCATGCGGTTCCTCCACGAACCGTAGGTCGCTACTAGTCACTAGCCACTGACCACTAACCACTCAGTTCAGCCTAATCCGATTGAACGCATCCCAGGTGGACATGTCGGAAAGGACTACGCGGTCGCCGGGTTTGAGTCCCTCCAGAATCTCCACGGTGTTGACGGAGCTTCGCCCCAGCTTCACCTGCACGCGCGCCGCGCCGCTGCCTTCCTCATCCAGCTTGAAAATCCCCACCGTGCTGTTGGGCTGGCCAAAAGCCGGCCGGCCCACGTAGATCACGTCCTTCAAGTTCTCGATTTCGATGGTGCCTTCCACGCTCAAGTCGGGACGCGCGCCTTTCGGCAACTCGCCCTCCAGTTTGACGTCCACTGTCACCGTTCCGTTTTGCACCGCCGGGTCAATCCGCATCACGTGGCCGGAAATGATGCCGTTGCGCGTGTCGACGGAAGCGAGTAGCCCGATCTGAACGTCCTTGGCCTGGGTTTCGGGAATCTTCAGCTCCGCCTTCAGTCGGGTCGGCTGGGCCACCTTGGCCAAGATCGTGCCCACCGTGACCTGCTGGCCGACTTCCACGAGCAACTCTTGAAGCACCCCTTCATCTCCCGCCCGCACCTGAAGACGGTCCAGTTGTGCCCGCTTCAACTCGTAAAGAGCCCGAAGCTGCTCGACCTTGGCCTTCTGCGCTTCGAGTTGGGCCTTGGCGGAGGCAGCACTGACGCTCAGCCGGTCTTGCTCGATCTGATTGCGGGTGGTCAACTCGTCGGCCTTGGCTTTCGATAGTTTGGAGTTCAGTTCCGCCCCCAAACCTGCTTTGGCCAGCGCTTCATCCTTTTCGGCATTGAGCACCGCCTGGCGATAGTCAGCTTGAACCGTGGCCGCTGCCGCCCTATGGTCCAGGAGTTGGCTATCAAGCTGCGCCTTCAGACTGTTGTACTCAGCCTCGGCGGCTTTAAGTTGCCATTCGGCGTCGAGCGCGGCTTGCTCCAACTCCGGGTTTTTCAGTTCCAGGATTACCGAATCAGCCTTCAAGTGCACTCCCGGCAGAACCAGCCGGCGCACCACCCGCCCGTCCGTGGTCGCCGGAATCCACAGAATCTCCTCGGGAACCAAAGTGCCCAATCCTCTCACTTCCAGAAGCATCGGCCCTCGCTTCACCGTGTCAATCCAGACGGTCGCCTTGTCTACGCTGGGTGCGGCGGGCTTGAGGCGCGAAAGTCCAAGGGTGACTGACGCGATGGCTAATAGACCCAGAATAGAATAAATGATCCTGCGAATTCGCCTTTGCCGCTTTGCAGACTCACGTGGGATGTCCATAGAACCTCTCCGAGACTATTTAAGGCACGAGGGCTGCCATCCTCTTCGTTAATTGAGCCATTTGTTTTCAAGGGGTTAGGAAGAAGGGCGGACGAAGCTTCTACCTAAAGTGTCCGGTTTTGGGACAGCACGTCCCGAGTTCGAACAGTGACCTGATTGCCGAGTGGCAGTCGCGCCTTTCTGGGTCAAACCACGATCGCAGAGATTTAATGGTTGACAGATGGCACTTCGTGAGCTAGCATGCTAGCGTATGAATACGGTCGGGAATGCCCGCAAGGGCCACGTACGCCTCAGCGCCTTGGCCTGTCCTGGAGACGAAAAGCCCCCGGCGTCAGGGAAAATGATTGGTTGGCAGGCGTCGTCTGTCAACCATCAACTCTTGACAGTGGGCGGCAATTCGGAAAGAATTCTTTTTTGAACGAGCAATGCGGGAATGTTATTGAAAACAAAGGACCGCTGTGGGAAACTCGCCGCAGAGCCGGAATGTTTGTGAAAAGAAAGGTGCTTAGCTCTATAAGGCGGGAATGTTGTTGAAAATAGAAGGGGTTAAGGCTGGCCAGAGCAACGGCTAGCGATGGCGAGAGATACATTGTCTCGGACACCCCGCTGGTCACAGTCATTCCCGCGGAAAGCTTGCCCTGAGCCTGCCGAAGGGCGGGAATCCAGCCCGCAGATGGCGCGCCTCCAGAGGTTTGCCGAATGGATTCCCGCTTTCGCGGGAATGACCTGTGTTGAAAAGGCTACCGGTCCCAATGGGACCACTACGATCAACTCTTGACACTGGCCAGCGATTCAGAAAGAATTCTCTTTTGAACGAGCAATGCGGGAATGTTACTGAAAACAAAGGACCACTGTGGAAAACTCGCCGCAAAGCCGGAATGTTTATGAAAAGAAAGGTACTTAGCCCTATACGGCGGGAATGTTGTTGAAAAGACAAGTTGTTATAGATCGCCAGAGCAAGAGCAAGTGACGGCAATGGACAATTTGTCAATTGCGACCCGCATTCTGGCGAAGCGGGTTTTTCAGCACGCGAATGAGTGCTGAGGAAAGTGAGGAGAACCCTTTGAGGGTAAAAGCGTTTTGGCGGGTCATCATTTTGGTGTGCGGCATCCTTGCTACTAGCTCGTTGCAGCTTTCTTCCCAGAACCAAAGTGCTCCTAAGCCTGCGGGCACGAAATCTGCTGCGAAAGCCACCGCACTTCCTCAAATTTGGAAGTCCACGACGACTAACAAAGAGTACCGCGTACAGATAGATGGCGACCGCTTAACTGCCGAGTGGTCAAACGTCCCACCTCAGGCTGCCAAACAAGGCGCATACATTCGCAGCGAATGCCGCCATAGCGGCTCAAGGTGGGTAGGCACATCCCGCATTCTTCTGCCTTGCCCCTTGCCGGATGGAAAGACGAAAATGTGTCCTATGCTGCTTCGGTTTGAGGTGGACTTCATCTCCTCCGACCGCATCACCGGAGGCGGAGAGATTCTCAGGGATTTTGATTGCGGCTCATGCGAGATACGGAAAACAGGCTGGGGCCCGTTTAGCTGGGTGCCTAAACGTTGAGACATTATGATTTGAGTCGGCAAGTTGTTGTTACGCACCCGGTTCTGGGGACAGGCCTGTGAATATCCGCATTTTGGGCGTTCCGCTCGACCTGGGGCAAGAACGCCGGGGAGTGGATATGGGCCCGTCGGCGGTGCGCGCCGCGGGGCTTAACCACATGCTGAAAAACCTGGGGCATCAGGTGGAGGACGCCGGAAACATCCACGTCAGGTTGCCAGAGGAGCAGCACTTTGGCGACCGGCGAGCGAAATACTCAAAGGAAATTGCTGAGACCTCGCAGGAAGTAGCGCAGCGTGCATTGATGTCATGAATAAGACGGCGATACTGGGCGTCGGCTTGGTCAGTTCCGTTCTTGGAAAGAAGATCCTGTGAAAAAGAAAATCCGGTTGGGAGTCCTTTTTGGTGGACGCTCGGGTGAGCACGAAGTCTCACTGACTTCCGCCGCTTCATTGAT
>Ga0187865_1003621_pt1 | contig 12458 bp, 9 predicted proteins | sample June2016WEW_11_1_2_FD_132989 | JGI IMG/M metagenome (GOLD analysis project Ga0187865, IMG submission 132989) | Peatland microbial communities from SPRUCE experiment site at the Marcell Experimental Forest, Minnesota, USA - June2016WEW_11_100 | ecosystem: Environmental > Terrestrial > Soil >...
AGCGCCGCGACGATAGGGGTGCCACCCTGTAAGAGCGTTGACAAGGTGCGAGCAAACTCCGCCACGGAAAACTTCAGCAGGAGGCCTCCCACCAGGGGCAGCCGGAATTTCAGATGCTCCCAGGCCAGGCGGGTCCGCTCGGACCGGGACGCCATCTTGACCAACAAGACCACCCCCACCACCGCCAGGACAATGAGCAGGGAGAAGTGCTTCGCTTGCATGGCGAAGGAAATAACGAAGGTCGTCAGACTCGGCAATTGCACGTCCATGTCGGCATAAAGCTTGGCGAATTGCGGCACAATGAATTCGATCACGAACGCGATCAGGCCGCCCAAGAAAACCAACAGAAAGCTGGGGTAGATCAAAGCCGAAATGAATTTCTTGCGGAAACCCCGCGTCTGCTTCTGGTAACTCAGATATTGGCCCAACACCCGGTCCAGACTCCCGCTTCGCTCTCCCGCGCGGACGGTGGCACAGTAAATCTTGGGAAAGCTGCCCGTAGACTCAAAGGCTTCGGAAAGCAATGCCCCGGAGCGTACTTTGTCGCGGACCGCCTCAATGGCCAAGCGCAGCGTTTCGCTTCGGGTCTGATGCGCCAGCAGGTCGAGTGATTTCTGCAACGGCAACCCGGATTTGGAAAGGGTCAGAAACTGCTGGTTGAAAATCAAGAAATCGTCAGGGCGGATTTTTCCCGGACGCGACGACCGCGCATGAAAGTTCAAAATGTTCTTGGGGTGTATGGAAAAAACCAGAAACCCTTGCGCCCGCAGCCGCTGGCGGAGTTCCTCCTCGGAGCGGGCCTCTTCCGTCTGGGTCAACACCCCCCCGGCGTCCGTCCCTAATTTGCAAACAAACTCGGCCATTGTGAAGTCAAATCCACCGTGAAGGGTTAAGAGTTGATAGTCGATAGTTCATAGTCGATAGTTCATAGTCGATAGTTCATAGTCGATAGTTCATAGTCGAAAGTTCATAGTCGAAGGTTCATAGTCGAGAGTTCATAGTCGATAGTCCATAGTCGATAGTCCATAGTCGAGCGTTCATAGTCGATAGTTCATAGTCGAAAGTTCATAGTCGAAAGTTCATAGTCGAAAGTTCATAGTCGATAGTTCATAGTCGATAGTCCATAGTCGATAGTCCATAGTCGATAGTCCATAGTCGATAGTCCATAGTCGATAGTCCATAGTCGATAGTCCATAGTCGATAGTCCATAGTCGATAGTCCATAGTCGATAGTCCATAGTCGAGAGTTCATAGTTGAAAGTTCAATGCTTACGAAAGCCGCGCTCGGCTGACGGTTATTCTGAACCTTCAACTTTCGCATCTCAAATTCTTCAGATTTCAAATTCCAGATTCCAACTATTAACTATCAACTTTCGACTTTGTTCGACTATCAACTATCGACTTTCAACTTTCAACTTTTTTCGACCATCAACTGTCGACTTTGTTCGACTATCAACTTTCGACTTTCAACTTTCAACTTTTTTCGACTATCAACTTTCGACTATCAACTATCAACTGCTCTTCTCACCAACTGCTGTACGGCGTGCCATCGAGGGAAATGTCTTCTGCGCCGCTATGCACGTCCACAATCCCCGCGGCGGCTTGGTCTGGACTGATGGGTACATCTTCGATATCGGTCCTCCAAGTTTGGTTCGAACCCGTAAAAGGGTCAACCGGAATTCCGCCCCGCAGGTACCCCGCGTCCACCAGTTCATCAAGGGAAGTGGGAGGGCGCTGCTTGTCGATGGTAAATTCGTCGATCAGCTTACGCATCGTAAACAAGTCATCCCGTAACACGGCTTCGCGGGCATGGACCACGGCAATGTGATACATGGGCATGGCGAAAGAAGCGAGGATCAAAATGAGGACGATCACCACCATCAGTTCAATCAGGGTGAAGCCCCAAGATGAGGTCCGGAGTCCGGAGTCCGGAGTCCGGGGTCCGAACTCAAGGGAGCGAAAATCGGAAATCGAAATTCGAAACTCGGACATCCCCCGGGCGAATTTCGAGTTTCGAGTTTCGAGTTTCGAATGCCGACTCCGGACCTCGGACCTCGGACTTCGGACTTCTTTCCTACCAATCCCCATACTGTGTCCCATCCAAAGCCGTTCCTTGACCCTTCGAGTACACATCAAAAACGTTCTGTCCACCCCAGCTTTTGGAGTCGAGATCGTCTTGCATCGCGCGCAGACCCCAATCCGCGCTCCCCGTCATGGGATCCGCGGGAATCTTGCGAAGGTACTTGTACTTTCCCTTGGCCGTGCCTTTAACCACCACCCCGTCAACCAAGGTCTGGAGGTCAGGGGGATAACCGAAGGTATCCACTTTAATGGGAATCTTGCCTTGGTCAGAATCCAACTTGTACCGATCAATCGCCTCACGCATCATGCGCAAGTCCTCGTGGAGTATCATCTCCCGCTTTCGCAAGATCGTATTGCGCGCTAGCGGTAAAGCAAGGGTGGTCAGCACCAACAGAATCGTGATCGCCGCGATCAGTTCGATCAGCATGAAGGCTTTGTCCGAAAACTGATTGCGTCTTTTCATCGTCTTCGAGGCCACCATTAGCCCCAATACTATTCACTATTAAGAAGTTTTGCTTTTCAATTTGCTCCTGAGTGACCCCCTCACCCGTCCCGCCCCGGCTGGAGAAAGCGCCGGGTGCGGTCCACCCTCTCCCCCAAGGGGGCGAGGGCAAGAAAATCAAATCAACGCTCCCCTCGCCCCCTTGGGGGAGAGGGGCCGGGGGTGAGGGGGTCACCGCTGAAGAAGCTCGGATCCAAACTTCCTAAAATCGCTTAGGTGAACAGCATCGCCATTAGCACGGATTTCTCCCCAAACCAGTGGAAAAGACCCGGTTAGGGCTGTCGGGGCTGGGGGGTGGGAACCTCGAAGGGGCGCGGGCCCTCGAATCCGGGGCGTTCCTCACTCCCGCCGGGGGCGCCCACCGAGAGGCCTGTACCCTCGGAGATGCCGGGTTCGGGAAGGCGAATGACCCGCGGGGTTAGCATGACAAGCACCTCTTGGTCATTCACTTCTTTGTGGTTCTCGGAAAACAGATAACGCATCAGGGGGATGTCGCCCAACCCCGGAATCCCTGTCACCGTGGTGTTCAGCGTACTTTGAATCAAGCCTCCCAACAGATTTACTTCTCCTTCCTGCAAACGGAAGTCGTCCTCAATAATGCGCTGACCGAAAGTAGGCTCACTGACCCCGCCCACGGTAAGGGATGCCCCCAGGGAGGAAATCTCAATCTTGGCGTGAACGGCAATCTCTCCGGTCGAAAGTAAGTGGGGGGTCAGCTCCAGGTTCACACCCACGTCCTGAAATTGAAACTGCGTGTTGGCCAGCAAGCCAACACCCCCGGCCGAACTGGTCGTTCCAGTCAGGGAAGGCATAAAACTGCCGGTGGCATAAGGGATTCGGCTGCCGATTCGCAACTTGGCGGTCTGGCCGTCTGTAACCCGCACTTGGGGGCTCTGCATAATATGAGTTTTGGAATCGTTCAAGACCGCCGTGGCAGTTATGCCGGGAAGAAGTACTGCAATGTTCTTATATGTCAAGGTGTTGATGGCAGCAGCCCCGACAGAGGCTGCTGTCGTCGTGGAGGTGGAAGAAGAGGTTGGCACGGGTGGCACATAGGCCGCCACTGCCGTGAGTCCCGGAGTAGTCGACCCGGTGGAGCTAATGCTGGCCAGCGTCAGGCCCAAATCGCGAATTCGGTCGCGGTCGGCTTCCACGATATTAATTTCGATCAAAATTTCCGCTTTAGCTCGATCCAATTTCCGCACGAGCTGTTCCGCCGCCGCCACGTTCGCCGGCGTATCCCGAATGATGATGGCGTTGGCATCGGGATTGTCCACAATATACCTCAAACCCAACACTTGCTTGAGGGCCGTGGTAATGGCGGTGCGATCGGCAGGCGCCAAGGGGTTGGAAAGGTAAATCGTCTTCAAAACCGATTCGTCGTAGTCCCGCCGATTGTTGGGATTGTCGGGGATAATTAGGATCGTGTTGGGAGTGACCGCCTTCCAAAACGATTTGGTCTGCATCGCTACAAGTGTCATCGCATCTTCGATTTTGACGCCGCTCAGGTCTTCGCTGAGCGGAGTGGGCCGAAAGTCCGGCGTGAAAGCGACGTTTAGTCCGGCAAGCTTGCCCAGGGTCTCGAAGACCCTTCGGCTGTCTGCGGCGGGAAGACGAAGGTGGGCAAGAGGTTCTGAGGGGAAGGGTTGCAGCTTCACCGTGGCGGGTAGGTTTTCTTCTTCGCGGGCCTTCAGCGCCTTTTGGAGCGCCTCGGTATGTTCCTTTTTTGTCGTCGCCTGCTTGCCCAGTACCATGGCAAGCTCCTGAGCCGCAGCCGCATTGGTCGGATCAATGCGGACGGCCTTTTGTAATTCTCCCGCCGCTTCATCCATTCGGCCATCTTTTAACATTTGGCGAGCGTTCCTGAGGTGGAACAGGCTGGCATTCGTGCGAGCATTTTTCTCATGGAGGATATACAAGGAGTTAGCGGGGTCAGCCTGTCTCGCCTTCTCATAGTCCACCAAAGCCGTGTCCCAATCCTTCCGGTACTCGGCCTTGCGACCTTGCTTGTAGACGCTGGAACCGCCTCCGCAGCTTAGGCATGAGGCGACTAATGCCAACACCCCGATTAGCCGGACTCCTTTGTCGAGCATCCGTCTCTCCCGTGGCCGGAATCAAAACCCGATGTCGGGATTATCGGCCATGAAAAAATGTGACTGCAAGTCAAACCCGGTCAGCGACGGGTTGAGCAGATTCGCGCTCAGGTCCGTGGAACCCATAATGCCCGACGCACCCATCTCGTGGAGAGCTTGTGCGTTTGCCAACCCTGACAATGGAAAATGCAAATATCCATCGAGTTTCTTGGATGCAGACTTGCTGCCGGATTCTGCCTGGGCAAAAAGGAAGTTTTCTACATCCTGCCCGGGGGACACCTTCACAGCCAGAACCATTGTCGGATCAACACTGGTGGCCCGATACTGGTCCGCAAACGTCTCCCCCTGCTTCACCAAATACACCTGTGATCCATCTGCCACGATCGCTCGCATTTCCCCATCCTGGGTCTCGACATAGCCCAGCGTTTGGAAAACAAATGTGGCAGGGTCCGGTAAATTCCCCGTCTTCTTCAAAGTGGGGGTGGATCTTGGCCGGGGCCATTCTGCCGATGTGGCGCGCACTTGCTCATCCTTTCGATTCCAGGGTGGTGGAGACACCACCTGCGCCGGAGGATCATCAGGTCCTTTCGCAGACACTTCCCCTAACTCATTGGGTTTGCAATCTAAACAGGCTCCATCAGAAAGTAGAGGTGGCCCTCGCTGCGTCGAAGCAGAAAGCAAGTCCGGGAATGCCGGGGGCGCTGCGAAAGGAGGTGGATGTGCTTGCCATGGCGGATCTTCCACAGCTTCCACGGCGTCGGCGGAAACGCTCACGGCACGGTAGCGTCCGGCGAAACGGTCACCTTGCCGAACAATATAGACTTCGTCTTCATCAGAGAGAATCGCGGCGAATTCGCCATCGCCTTTCACGACGAACCCGAGGGGTTTCATCAGGATAGGAAGTTGGGTCGGGCGATCTGTTGACCCAAAGGGGTTCTCCGTGAAGGTTGGCCCAAAGGGCTTCTCCGTGAAGATAGATGCTGTCGGGTCGCTTACAGCATTCATTGTCTCATCCGCTTCGCCAACCGAACCCATGCCAAGCCGGCGGGATGCCGACCCATCGGCAGCACCGGAAGCAGGGCTTGGAACTTCGTACGATGCTTGCCGGATCACCGAAGCCGGAGGAAGAGCCGAAATCCCACTCGGGTGAACCGGACTGTCAGCCATTGCTTCCCTGGTCGCGGAAACCGCTACCGCAGGTGTGGTCGATCCCTGGGCAGGTGATGCCCCCTCCAGGGAATGGCTAGGAGCAACTTGAGCCATGCTTACCGTCGGAGTCTCCGGGACCAAGCGAACCGTATCCCCATCCGCCACGACGGTTTCGACCTTTCCATCCGCTTTCTGCACGTATCCTAAAGAATTTGCAACCGGTTCAGCACCAGGAGGGGGCGCGCTTCGATCTTCCCTCACCACGCGGGAAGGAGTGGTTGGCTGAGCCTGAGCAACAACCGCCGGCACCGCCGAAACCGCTCCCCTGCCTTGCGTGTTCGCGAGGTGATCGCTCCTTGCGGCAACCGCCAAAACCTTTGGCTGAGCCTGAGCGACGGCCACCGGCGGGGTCGAGGGCTGCTGGGCAGCGCTCGCGATCAACTCCTTGGATTCAGCGCCGTTAGGTTTAGCCATGGGGGATTGCACCAGCGTCTCATCAAGGGCATCGAGGAAGTCAGGAGCAATCTTCGTGACTCGGTACCGGCCCGAGATGAGATCACCGATATGAACGACCTGAACTTCGTTTTCTTGCAGAATAATTGCTTCCAGTTGCCCCCCGGCCTTTTCCACGTAGCCGATGGGCTTAAAGGTCGTCGGAGCCGGCGGCGCCGAAGAGACATTCACTACCGCAACCTCTTTCATCGCCGCAGGTTCGGCAATCTTCACGGTGTCGGGCTTGGGCTGTACGCGCGATCGCCGCTCGGCGGCTTTACGATTCACCGCATGGACGTGTTTTTCGGAGGGCGCCCCCACCGGTGCAGCACCTTGCGCGAGCAAAGGCCCTTGAATCAAAGGCGCAGGGAGAGACCCGCCGGGGTGGTTGGCTCTCACTTGAGGTGGAACGTTCGACATTGGCAGTTGAAAAAGGGACTGGAGCTTGGGAAGTGAATACAAGCATGCTCCCACGGCAACACCCAACGCGAAACTGACGAGATGCCTGCCAATCTTCACTGGTGACCTTATGCCTAATTTGCCTTTTCTTACCGCTTGAATATCATAACAGGGGTGGCACAAAAAGCAATCAATGAAAGCGGCAGTGGCACTGTATGCGGTAGCGGCGCTTGAGGCATGCCGCGATCCCTTCAGACAAAAAGTTGCCTGCCACCGCGCCACACCACATCGGAGCACGTGGACGGCCACATCAAAAACCGAACTGTCCCGCTACGATCAAAGCGGATTTTTCGGTGGCGGGTCAGTTTGCTGTAGCGGCGGCTTTACGCCGCCATTTGGTCCGTCGGCTGACGGATAAACTCGCCGCTACAACATCAAACTGACCCACTACCGATTTTTCACCGGCCTCACTTTGGATGCTGGTGGTATGATAGCCGCCATTCATTCACCGGAGAGGAAACATCCATGGCCAAAGTTTTGCGATGTCGTGACCTGGGGATGGACTGCCCCAAAGAAGTGCGCGCCGAAACTGAAGATGAACTCATGAAGCTCGCCGCGGAGCACGCCGAAAAAGATCACGGCATCTCCGCTGCCATGATCCCGCCCTCCGTGCTGGCGATGGTCAAATCCGCCATCAAGGATGAGTGAGCAAGCTCGCGGGGAGGAAAGCGGCAGCAAGCTGCCGCACTCCAAAGCTTCGCACCCGCTTCCGATGGGAATGTAATGCAACCCTAGCGTCAGGGGACGTTTTCACAGAGGGACGTTTTCACACACACTCTTCAGTCCCACCCTTCCAAACCCGTGGTGAGAAATCCCCGCTAGTGTGTCCACCGGACGGATGAAACCCCTTGGCTCCCCGCGCGACTCAGGATAGAATCTAGAACCAATTACAGCCTTGGGATGGAGTTGCATGAACACCTGGGTTTTCCCAGCCTTCTGGCTGGAACCGAATCCGCTGACTGACATCTGGCGAAGTTTCCAGCTTACGGCCCACCGCGACGACTTGCTTCAGATCACCATCGTCATTCTAGGAACGGCGGCGGTGTTGGCGATCCTCTCGCGTCGCCACCGCGTGCATGTTCGTGTCGCGCTGGTGATGTACGCCCTGGCACTTTTCCTCATCGTTCTTTCTGCCCTCCCGGCGGCGCTCGGATGGCAGTTGTTGACCAAAACCCTTTATGCCGCCGGACTCTTATTGGTGGCCTTTGCGGTGGTGAAGCTCGGTAGCATCATCATCTTCGACGTCGTCCTGCGCATCACTCCCCTTTCCCCGCCCCAAGTGCTGCGCGACGTCATCGTGGCAGCGGGATACACGGCAGCAGCGCTGTGGCTACTCTCGCGATTTGGCGTGACGCTCTCCAGCATCGTGGCCACCTCCGCGGTCATGACCGGAGTGATCGTTTTTTCGCTGCAAGATAGCCTCTCGAACATTTTTGGGGGGCTGGTCCTGCAAATTGATGAGAGCTTCTCGGTGGGCGATTGGGTGAAAATCGAGCAAACGGCGGGCAAGGTAAAAGAGATCACCTGGCGCCACGTCGCCATCGAGACGCGCAATTGGGATACCGTCATTATCCCCAACAGCATGCTGATTAAGTCGCAGGTGATGGTGATGGGGCAGCGCTCCGGAAAGCCTATTCAGCAGCGCCGTTGGGTCTATTTCAATGTGGATTTTCGTGTGCCGCCGACGGAGGTCATGCGCGTAGTGACCGATGCCCTGGTGACCGAGCCCGTGGAAGGCTCTGCCGTGGACCCTCCACCCAACTGCGTCTTGATGGATTTCAAAGAGAGCTACTGCTCGTATGCGGCCCGCTACTGGCTAACCGACTTGGTAAAGGACGACCCCACGGACTCGCTGGTGCGCTGCCGCATTTACTTCGCCCTCCAGCGTGCGGGCATCCCGCTTTCGGTTCCCGCTTTGACGGCTTTTGTCGAACCGAGGGACCAGGAGCGCGAGAAGCTTCACCACGAACATGAAATTTCGCAGCGGCTCAGCGCCCTGGACCTTGCTCGGGTGGAGCTTTTCCGCGAAATGAACGATGGTGAGCGGCGCGTGCTGGCGGAACGCCTGCGCTTCGCCCCCTTTATGAGGGGGGAATTGATGACGCGGCAGGGCGCGGAGGCTCACTGGCTGTACCTCCTCACCAAAGGGTCGGCGGAAGTGATTGTCTCCACCGACGCCGGCATCCACAAGACCGTCGGCATCCTGCACGCCGGCGACTTCTTTGGCGAAATGTCGCTGCTCACGGGCGAACCTCGCAGTGCCTCGCTGAAGGCGCTGGAAGATTCCGAGTGCTATCGCTTGGACCGGAAAGCGTTTGACGACATCTTGCACGGCCGCCCTGAGATCGCTCATTACCTCTCAGAATTGCTGGCGCGCCGGAAAGTGGAAATCGAAGCCGTTCGCCACGATCTGGATGCCGCGGCCCGCGCCGCCATGATCAAGGGCCAACAGCGAAGCATTTTTGACAAAATCCACAAGCTTTTTGGACTCACCCCCACAACCCCCAAGCCCATCAAGTGAATTTCAAAGCAATGCCGGGGGAGGGTCAGATTGCTTCAAAACGGCCACCGCGCCTTGAGGAAAGCTTGCGGCTTTATTCCCCGTGCTAGAATAGGCGCAATCCGTTTGTACCATCTCCGCATTGGGAAGGTGTAGATGCGCCACCGACCGCTAAAAGCTGCCTTGATACTGATACTCGCTCTGGTTCTTGCCGCGCCCGCAGGAGCGCAGCAAAAGCCCTTCACCCAGGAACAAGTGCAAGGCTTGGTACGCGATGGCCTTGGGGATGAGACCGGCGCCAAGCTTGTCGCGCAGCGGGGCATTGATTTTGCGCCCACGGAGGATTTTCTTCAGAGCCTCCTATCGGCAGGCGCCAACGAGGCATTCCTGCAAGCTTTGCGCACGGCGAAGCGTCCCCAGATGGCGGGTGGCGGAGCAACGAAGCCCCTGACTCAGGTTCAAGTTCTCTCCTTGGTTGCCGGCGAGGTCCCCAACCAACGCGTCGCCATGCTGGTGGAAGAACGCGGCATCGATTTTGATCCGACCAATGAATTCGTCCGCGAAGTCCGCCGCGCCGGCGGCGACGACGAACTCGACGAGGCGCTCAAGCGCGCCAAAGTGACGAAGCCCGAAAGGGTCGACCCTGCCCTTCTGGCCCGCCAGACGGAAATCCGGCGACACACCGCGCGAGCAGCGGAACTCCTAAGGAACAAGCAATACGTGGACGCCGAAGACCAGTATCGCGCTGCGATTCAACTGGATCCTCAAAACGCCGACTTGCATATCGCCCTCGGAATGGCCCTGGGGCGCCAGGGAGATTGGGATGGGCAGATCGCCGAGGACCGCGAGGCGTTGCGCCTGAACCCCAACAACGATCGCGCTCACCTCAACCTCGGCTTCGCGCTTGCGCGCAAGAACGATCAGGAGGGAGCCATGGCGGAATATCGCGAAGCCATCCGCCTGAACCCCAACAATGAAGGGGCGCACATCAGCCTGGGGATTCGGCTTTCGCAGATGGGCGATTGGGATGGAGCCATCGCGGAATATACCGAAGCTGTGCGTTTGAACCCCAACAACTACGCCCTGCACTACAGCCTGGGCATGGCCTACGAACACCAGGGCAACCGGCAGGCCGCGTTGCAGGAATACCGCACGGCCTATGAACTCAATCCCCATATTCCCACCTACAAGCAGGCATACGAGCGCCTAAGCTCGCAGGGAAACCAATAATAGGTGTCAGGTATCGGGTGTCAGACAATTGGTGATTGAGAGATTGGTGATTGGTGATTGAAAATCACACATCGCCCATCATTGAATTACGAGTACTAAGGAGCCATGCGTCAAGTGATGGAAAATTGGCGAATGCGTGAGTGAGGATTGAAAATCACAAATCACCAATCGCTAAATCACAAATAACACTTGCCACCTGACACCTACCGTAGCGGCAGATGGCACCTAACACCTCCGTCACTTGCAGTGGTCGCAAAGACCGCCCGCTTCCACGCGCACCGTGTTGATGCGGAATTGCCGCTCGCGCTCGATCTGGCCTTTCAACTTTTCGAACAGCGAGCTTTCAAACTCCTGAATGCGCCCACACTTCGTGCAGGCCAAGTGGATGTGGTCGCGCGTGGTTTTCGCTTCATAGTAATGCTTCCCACCATCGAGGTGCATCAGGTCCAGTTCATCCACCAAACCGTGCTTCTTCAGCATGGCCAGGGTTCGATAGACGGTAACCTTATTAATGGTGGGGTCCTGGTCCTTGGCGCGCTGCCAAAGGGCGATGGCGTCCAAGTGGCCATCCGCGTCTTGAATAATCTGTACCAACAGGCGACGCTGGTGCGTCATCCGCACCCCGCGCGAAACTAACTCCTGCTCAAGAGGCCGACGCGAAACGCGCCCTTCTACGTCCATGACTCCCTCACCGCCTTGGAGTGCCTGCTTTATCTCTCTAGTTTGGCTTTGCGTGTACAACCTGTCAACGAGTTTCCCCGCTCCGAACCCAGACCGTTGGCCGATAGGCTCTAACCGGGATTTCTCCCCAGCCCGGGCGGTTCTCATTGAGCGGCCGGAAGTGCGGGACCTCGTAGTATACTCAGCGAAGGCGGGTTGGGTCAGTTGAAGTCTGGATAAATGGGAAGCGATTCAGTCCGACAGATAGCCTGCCAACAATCGCGACTCGAGACAATCCAGCCGACCCGCACGGCAGAGGCATGCGGCTGAACGCGAGCTGTTAGCTGGACACGGCATATGAGAACATAATGACGAGCAAGCCTTTAGTGAAAATGGATAGACCCTCGGTCATGCTATCGGTCTTCGCGGGGGCCATTGTATTCCTCGGTCTGTTATTGGCGCCTGCGGCGGCGGAGACTTACGTTCAGGCTGTAGTCGACCCGGGCGGTCAACTCCGCATCCTGACCAAACACCGACGAGAAATCGTGCCCAAGAAGGAACCGGAGCAAGTAGGCTTTGATATGGTGCGAATTTCCCCCGATGGCCATGTAGTAGGTTGGTTAGCCCTGTATCCCAACTGCTGTACCTCCTACCCTATTCCCCTGGCGTTGGTAATTTATGCGAGCGGTAAGCTGCGTGCGTTTACGGGCAGTGGCTTACCGGTCTGGCGGTGGCGGTTTGAGGCCGAAGGAAAACAAGTGGCATTCGAACAGGAAACGGTGCATGGGGGTCTCGGAATCCACTACGAATTGCACGACGTCTCGACCGGGCGGTTACTCGCGAAGTACGATCCAGACCCCAATTCGGGTGCCAACAGCAAGCCTCCGAAGTGGGTAGCAGAATTGGATTGAAGAGGGTAGACGCCAGGCATCCAAGCAACCGTAGCGCAGGCCATCGCCTTTGAAGTCTGCGGCCTTTCCTGAAGAAGAATTGCAGACCCCAACAACCGGAACTCGCGCTACCCGCCTCCCGTTGCGAGCGGACACTCCCTTCGCTTATGATCACAGCTTCAGAGGGGGCTTATGGATGCTGCGAAAATTCGTGCCTGGTGGTCGCACCTTCAAGGGCTGGATGGCCGGTTGGCGGGTGCGGCCCCGGCGCAGGTGTTGGAGCAAACCGGTTGGGCGCGGTCGGTGGGCGGGGCGGGGCCTTACCTGGGTCTGTTCGCTCGCTCCGGCGTGGGTCGTGTAGCCGTGGACCAAGCAGTTGCAAGCCTTGAAATCCACGAACTG
>Ga0187865_1003625_pt1 | contig 12441 bp, 4 predicted proteins | sample June2016WEW_11_1_2_FD_132989 | JGI IMG/M metagenome (GOLD analysis project Ga0187865, IMG submission 132989) | Peatland microbial communities from SPRUCE experiment site at the Marcell Experimental Forest, Minnesota, USA - June2016WEW_11_100 | ecosystem: Environmental > Terrestrial > Soil >...
ACACGGTGACCGGCTCGGTGAACGTGACGGTCAACCAGGTGACGCCGACGATCAGCGTGACGACTTCGGGGACGCCCTCGACCTACGGAAATTCCGTGACCTTCACGGCGACGGTGACCAGTGCGGATACAAACACGGTGACCTTCTACAGCAACGGTACCTCGATAGGGACGGCCACACCAAGCGGTGGCACTGCGACCCTGACAACCAGCAGCCTGGCGGTCGGCTCGGACAGCATTACGGCCAGCATCGCGGCTGGAGGCAACTACGCTTCCGCCACCTCAAGCGCCATCGCGCAAGTGGTAAATGCGGCTATTTCGGTCACGATTTCTCCGGCTACTGTGACCTTAAGTGCAGGCGGGATACAGCAATTCTCCGCCACGGTGGCTAATGCCTCGAACTCGGCCGTGACATGGACAATGAGCCCGGTAGGAATAGGTTCGCTTAGCTCATCCGGCCTTTACATCGCACCGACCACTGTGATGGCGCAGCAGATAGTGACGATCACCGCGACGAGTCAGGCGGATACGACGAAATCCGCGTCTGCAACTGTCACACTTACTCCGGCGCCGTGCGTATCAAATGGATACAGCTATGTGCGGGCGATTGTTATCGATCATACAAAGGTGCCAAACACTGATCAGACCAATTTCCCTTTCCTATTCAACACAACGGATCCAACTCTTGCGACCATAGCCAACGGCGGCCACGTAGCCAACTCGAACGGCTACGACATCATATTCACTACCGACCAGGCGGGGCTGAACCGACTGAGCTACGAAATGGAAGAGTACAACCCGGTCACGGGTCAGGTGATCGCCTGGGTGCGGATTCCGGTGCTTTCGCACAACACGGACACGGTCATCTATGTGTTCTACGGAAACGCTGGCGTCACGACCTCGCAACAAAACGCCGCTGGAGTCTGGGACAGCAACTACGTCGGCGTTTGGCATCTCCCAAACGGCTCAACACTTTCCGCGAATGATTCAACGGCGAACGGAAACAACGGCAGTGCCGGATCCGGAGCAAGCGCCGCCGCAGGGTTTATTGACGGAGGTGCGAATTTTAACGGGTCGAGTGCCGCATACATATCACTGCCAACATCCGGCAATGAGTGGAATTTCTCCAGCGACATGACTCTCTCTGCATGGGTCAAAACAACGGGAAACAGACTCATCGCGATGCAGCTTCAAGACGGCAATCCATTAGCTTATCTTTCCGTTGGCCCGACGACCGCTGGGGGAAGTTCAAACGATGCCGTCGCATACTTCCGCACCAATAACGGCAGCGTCCTCGTTGCAAGCGGGAATACCGCTGTCAATGACGGCAATTGGCATCATATCGAGACAGTCAGGAGCGCCGGCAAGTCGATATTGATCTACGTAGATGGAATCCTGGAGACGACTACCTCGTATACGGATTCCGGCTTAATTAGCGATTCGGGGGGATGGGCGTGTATTGGATGCGGCGGAAACTATCCCTTCAACGGTTTGATCGACGAAGCGCGCATTTCGAATGTGGCCCGGTCTTCCGATTGGATTTTGACTGAATACAACAACGAGAGATCCCCAGCAACATTCTACGTTTTGGGTCCCGAGAACGCCGAATCGATTGATCCGAGTTCGGTCACGCTGTATGCTTTGCAGCTCCAGCAGTTCCAGGTTTCCGGCATTTGCAACACCAGAGACGCGATCTGGTCAATGCCTGCGAACAGCCCAGGCACTCTGAGTGCCAACGGGCTATATTCGGCACCCGAGAGCATCGAAACTCAGCAGACTGTGACCATCACAGGAACCACTCTCGGACCTACATCTACGCCGATGACAGCGACGGTCACGTTGATGCCTCCCATCGCGATAAGCGTCACTCCATCGAGCGTCTCTCTTTACGGTGGTCAATCGCAGCAATTCACAGCAACCGTCAGCAACGCCGGCAATACCGCAGTGACCTGGAGCATCAGCCCGGCTGGTTTGGGAACAATCAGCTCATCGGGTCTCTACACGGCGCCTTCCAGCGTGACGACCACGCAATCGGTGAACGTCATAGCGACCAGCAATGCAGACACGACTAAGTCGGCATCTGCGACGATCACACTTGCTGTCCCTGCATCCGCGCCCCCGATAGCGATCAGCGTCAGTCCTTTGAATGCAACGCTCTACGGCGGACAGTCACAACAATTTATCGCCAACGTCACGAATACGACGAACCCCGCTGTGACATGGACGATCAACCCGGCAGGAACCGGATCGATCACTCCGTCCGGGCTATACACCGCACCAGCAACGATCAGTTCACAGCAGGTAGTAACGGTCACTGCGAGCAGCCAGGCGAATTCTTCGTTCTCGGCATCCGCATCGGTAGAGTTGACCCCCCCAGTGTGCTCATCGAACGGATACAGCTACGTTCGGCAAGTTATCATCAACGCCGCGCAGGTGCCGAATACGGATCAAACCAATTTCCCATTTCTGTTTTCATCGACTGACCCGATGCTTGCGAGCACCGCAAACGGCGGCCACGTTACGAGCCCGAACGGTAATGACATAATCTTCAGCACCGATCCCAGCGGACTGACCAAGCTGAACTACGAAATTGAAGAGTATAACCCGGCCACAGGCACGCTCGTTGCATGGGTCAACGTTCCCGTGCTTTCACACAGCACAAACACTGTTCTTTATTTGTTGTATGGAAACGCCAGCGTTACCACGCCGCAGCAGAACCCGACTGGAGTCTGGGATAGCAACTACGGCGGAGTCTGGCATCTCGGGGAAAGTGGCAACGCACTCTCGACTGCCGATTCAACAGCCAATGGGAATAATGCAACCGTATCCGGCTCAGCTTCGCTAACGCCCGCGGAAATTGGCTATGGCGCCGCGCTTACGGGTTGGCCAAATTACATCGATGCAGGAAACAACCCCAGTGTGCTGCCCACACATACAGGCACGATGAGCATTTGGGTTAACTACAACGCCTTCTCATGCTGGACCACTCCGATGGGAAACGGCAACGCCGGATATGACATTGATGGAGCCATGTTCTACAACCCCTGCGGGCCGCAGATTTTTTTTGAAGTCGATGGCCCATCTGGAAATAGCAACACGGCGAGAGGTGGAAGTCTTACCACCGGCCAATGGTATTACCTTACTGGGACCTGGGATGGATCCAGTGTAAGACTCTATATAAACGGCGTACTGGCTGGCGGCGCGCCTCAGACGACGGACGCAACCCCTGCATACCATCTCACATTCGGAGTTGACGGTGCGGAGAGTGCCAGGGGGAACTTCCTCAACGGTAGCTTGGAGGAAGCCAGGGTCTCAAACATTGCCCGTTCCGCCGGTTGGATCGCCACTGAGTACAACAATCAAAGCTCGCCGTCCGCATTTTATATACTTCTTCCCGAGTTGAGTGAGGGCGTTGCCCCCGAAAGCTCAATCCTTTACGCAGGTCAGAGCCAGCAGTTTAGTACTGTTGGAGTCTGCAGTGTGACCTGGTCACTGCAGACAGGCGCGCCGGGTACGCTCACGGCGAACGGCCTTTATACGGCGCCCTCCGCCATCACTGAGCAGCAGACGGTGACCATCACTGCTACAAATCAGGACAACACAAATCAATCTTTCTCCGCGACGGTTACTCTTACTCCGTCTGTTTCGGTTAGCTTGACTCCGACGGCGGTGACATTAACCGCCGATCAGACTCAGCAGTTTGCGGCGACTGTAGGAAATACAAGTAACCAGGCTGTGACATGGGCGATCAGTCCGGCGGGAACGGGCTCAATTGACGCGGATGGCGTATACACGGCGCCGTCGGCAATTGCCACGCAGCAGACGGTGACGATCACGGCGACAAGTGAAGTCGATACGAGCAAGTCAGCCTCGGCGACGATCACCCTCGCCCCGACCAGTTGCGCATCAAGCGGCTATGGTTATCAGCGCGTCATCGTCATCGATCACACCAAAGTGCCGAACTCCGATCAGGCGAATTTCCCGTTCCTGTTCAACACGACGGATCCTGATTTGGCTTCAGCTGACAATGGCGGCCATGTCGCGAATCCAAACGGCTACGATATCTTCTTCAGCACCGATCCGAATGGCCTTACCAAGCTGGATCACGAAATGGAGGAATACAATCCGGTAACCGGGCAGGTCGTCGCGTGGGTGCGCATTCCAACGCTCTCGCACACCACGGATACCGTTCTTTACCTGTTCTATGGAAATCCGAACATTACATCGTCGCAACAGAACCCTGGAGGAGTCTGGAACAGCAATTATCAAGCCGTCTACCATCTGGCGAATGTCGCGAATGGAGTCGCAAACGACTCGACGAACCTCGCAGACAATGGGACGTTGACATCAGTGGCTGCCGCTTCAGGCGAGATCGACGGAGCAGGGTCCTTCAACGGAACTTCGAGTTATGTGCAGATTCCAGGGGCGGATTTCCCGTCTTACCCGACAGGAGCTTACGACGATATTGGTCTTCCTGGAACGGGCGCAACAACAACACCCTTTTCGGCTTCCTTTGGCGTCTGGTTTAGAACGGCGTCGCCCGGCGGAATTCTAACTTAGGTTCCGAGCGAAGCTTGTGTCTACTTTTTCGGCGTGTGTTACACGCAACAGTCCATCGAACCGGGCTATTACGATCCCGGCGGATGGGATTCAATGGTGTATGTGGACGACAACGGCAAGTTGGAGGCGAACGGAATTACCACCGCCAATGCATATAACGACAACATCTGGCATTTTGCGGTCGTCACTTATGCCGGCGACGGAACTGACACGCTGTATGTCGACGGACAGAATGCGGGATCGGCGCAAGTGATTCCGGTAGGCTACAGTTCAGGCTACAACTATTTTGTGGGCACCGCATATACGTTCCAGGAGTTTGAAGGGAACTGGAGCTGGCTGTATTTCAATGGCGATATTGATGAAGTTAGCGTCTCGAATACCGCCCTTTCGAGCGATTGGATTCAGACCGAGTACAACAATCAAGGCTCGCCGTCAACGTTCTACAAGTTCTATCCTCGTAGCGCGGTTCAAGTTGCTCCAGCAGCCGTGAGCCTTTATGCGTCACAGACCCAGCAGTTCTCCGTTCCGGGGAGTTGTGATGCCGCAGTGACGTTTTCAATTCCGTCCGGCGCGCCCGGCACAATCACATCGGGGGGCCTCTACACGGCTCCGGACAATGTACCGTCCACCGAGAATGTCACGGTCACCGCATCGAATCCGGTGAGCGAAACATCAGTGGGATCCGCGGCGGTAACGCTTTTGCCTCCGCCCCCGCCCATTACTCTTTCTGCGTCGGCCCAATCGCCCTACACCACCGGGACTTCACAAGCCTTTACTGCGACGGTCCTCGAGCCGGATGGAACTCCAGTGATCGGGGCAACCGTCACATTCACCGTTTCCGGCGCAAACCTGGCAATCGGGACCGCGACCACCGTGAGCAATGGTGTTACCACGTATTCCTATACCGGGACGAATAGCGGAAATGATTCGATTCAGGCCTCGACAAGTTTTGAAGGGCAGTTGTTGACCTCGAACACAGTTGTCGCTTCATGGATCGCTCCAATCCCTGTAACCGAGACAGCCAGTATTACCCTGACGGGTCCTCCGGCGCTTGGAGCTGCCGGGTTGATGGGTGCTTTCACCGACAGCAATGGGTCAGTCATTGAGCCCATTTCCATTGGAGCCTCCCCGGCAGAGTTCATCGTGCCGGCCGGAGCGACCCGTTTGCAATTGGGAACCGATAGCGCTTATCCGACAGGAGACGGAGGGCCAGGGTATGTCGTATCGGTCAACGGGGTTCCTGTAACAGTTCCAGCGACGGCAACGCCCTGGAGTTGGACAGCTGGAGGATTGAACAGTAACTACCAATACAGCCTCCTCAACCCAAGTATTCAAAACGGTATTCTTGATGGAACAGGCCCCGCTGTCGCGGCGACAAATCTGACGCCGGGTACAGTCCTTAGCATTGCCTTTCAGAGTGGATCGGCTTCAGAAAATTTGCCGCTTCGCCCACTGGTTAATGCCAATGGCGATCAGACCTGGATCACAGGTACAAATGAATGGCAGGGAATCTATTTCCCGACGCTGTACACGACCGCTTCCGCGTATCCGGTTGGCCAGCCCATCGCTTTCAATGCACTGGTTACGAATTCGAGTGGAGCGCCGGCGCCGGATGTTCCAGTGACACTCTCCGTCTCGGGAGCTAATCCCGGCCAATACGAAGCCACAACCGACTCTACGGGAACAGCAACATTTATGTACACGGGAGCCTACGCCGGATCTGACAGCTTGGTGGCTCAAGCTGCACCGGCCGGAGGGTCAAACCTGACTTCGAGCCTAAGCAGTGTGACGTGGGTTACTCCAGTAACCTCTCCGGCGGGCGCCTCCCTTTCGCTCACTTTCTTCGCATACGTGAACGACGCCTACGGATACTTCATATATCTGACCGATGCGTCCGGCAATCCGATCACCAATGCAAACGTCGGAGTCTACGTCTGGGGCGTCGACAACTTCTCCGAAGGCAACACAACCGATTCAACCGGCCATGCGATGTTCACCTACATGCACTCGAAGCCGGGACCGTTCAACTTCGTAGCAGTCGCGACGGTCAACGGAAATGTAATCTTCTCGAACGTCATCAGTGGTACTTGGACTTCGCCCACTACGACCAACACCTGCAACAATTGCAACAATGTAACGGTCAGTATCGCTGCCCAGACGACGGTGACGATGCCCAATTCGCTGCAATTGAATGGAACCGTCACTGACAACGTTGGAATCACGCCCACGATTCAATGGAGCCAGGTCAGCGGGCCCGGCGTCGTGACATTCGCCAATCCTCAGCAGGCAGTGACGACCGCGACCTTCAGCCAGATCGGCACGTATGTTGTGCAGCTTTACGCGAGCGATACGGGCGCCAACGCAACTGCCCAGTTCACGGTCTCGGTGATTCCAACACCTATTGCGGGGGCTTCACAAGGTTGGATCGGAAGCCCTCTCTATGGCTCTGAGGTTTCCGGAATCGTTCCCATCACTCTTGCCCCCGGAGTTTCGTTGGCAAGCGGCACGCTGTCCTACATGCCGGCGAATAATACGAATGATGTCACGGTCCTCAACTCAAACTTATCCGGATCGGGCCAGATAGGCTCATTGGATGCGACGGCGTTGGCCAATGGCGCGTACTGGATTCAGCTCCAGGCCACCAACACTGTCGGCCAATCTGGATATAGCCTCGTCCTTGTCTATGTAACCGGCAACTACAAGCCAGGCAGAGTCACGTCAACAGTAATGGACCTCGTTGTACCTTCCACCGGAGTCGCCATCAGTATTCAAAGATCGTATGACAGCTTGAATGCCGGAATAAGCAGCGACTTTGGCTACGGGTGGTCTTTGGGCATCAATGTGAACCTGATAGTAAGCCCCAAAGACGACGTCACGTTCACCCTTGGCGGACAACGAAAGACGTTCTATTTAACCCCGCAGCCCCCCCCCTGTTCTCCACTCGTTGGTTGCCTGTTCCCGTATTACTTCGTCGGGTACACACCGGAGCCGGGCTTGCACGGAACGCTTACAGACTCTTCGTCGGGATGCCCGCCGCTCGACATCGTGGTTGCCGATGGATCATTGTGGGAGTGCCAGGACGGCAGTCAATTCAATCCGTCCGCGTACACTTACACCGATCCCAACGGCACCCAGTACATCATCAGCGCGACTGGCGGTCTTCAGTCCATTACCGACCGGAGCGGCAACGGCTTGACCATCACCCCGGCCGGTATTACCAGCAACACCGGCCTGTCGGTTCCCTTCGTGCGCGACGATCAGAATCGCATCACGCAGATTACCGATCCGCAGGGCAACGTCTACCAGTACAGCTACGACGAAAACGGCAACTTGGCGACGGTGACCTATCCCAACACTCCGCAGCCGAGCACCTACACCTACGACTCGAATCACTACTATCTCAGCGGCACGGATTTCCGCAGCAATCCGTTGCCGACGGCGCAGTATTACACTTCCGCCGACACCGACGCCGCGGGCAACCCGCTTGCGGGCAAGCTGAAAAACGTAACCGACAACCTGGGCGAGACCACCACCTACGCTTACGATCTCTCGACCAACACCACGACAATTACCTATCCACAGGATGCGGGCGGCAACATTGGACACGCCACCATGGTCTACGACGCCCTGGGCGATCTGCTCACCTTGACCGATCCGCTCAACCACACGACCACGAATACCTACGACGCGAACCAGAACCTGCTCTCGACGACCGACCCTCTCGGCCACACCACCAGCTATACCTACGACTCGAATGGCAACCGGACTTCGCAAACCTATCCTGCGACGGCCGCCAGCACCAACACGACCAGCACCACCGCGTACAACCAGTACAGCGAGCCGGCCTCGACGACCGACGAACTGGGCCACGTGCGGACGTTCAATTACGACGCCAACTACAACCCGCTCAGCGTGACCGACAGCCTGGGCACGCTCATGAGCACGATTTTCAACGCCAACGGCACCATGGCGGCCGGGGCCATCGGCTACGACCTCACCTCCGCGCCCACCCGCGCTTCGCAGTTCACCTACGACGCTAACGGCGACATGACCGGCAAGATCGACGCTTTGGGCCGCACTACGTCCTACACCTACAACTCGCTCGGCCAGAAGATCACGATGACAGAGCCGGCGCCCTCCGGAAGCAGCGCCGCCGCGGCCACCACCACCTACCAGTACGACGCCTTCGGCAATCTGACGCAGGCCTCTGCGCCCTTGGGCCGGGTAACGAGTTCGCAGTACGACGGCAACGGCAACAAGATCTCCGATACCGATGCCCGCGGCCACACCACCACCTACCAGTACGACAACCTCAACCGGCTCATCCTCACCACCTACCCGGACACAACCACGTCGAGCAAAACCTACGACTTCCGTGGCAACGTGATCAGGGAGACCGATCAGGGCGGCCACGTCACCCTGCACCAGTACGATCTCGCCGGCCGGCAGATCGCGGTCACGCAGGCCTACGGCGCCTCGAACGCCACCACCACCAGCTACGCCTACGACAATGCCGGCCGCAAGACCAGCGAAACCGACGCCCTCGGCCACACCACCAGCTACACCTATGACGCGGCCGGCAACCTCACCGCCATCTCCGGCGTCAAGGGCAGCTTCCAGTACGCTTACGACAACGCGCGCAATCAGGTCTCGATGGCCGACGGCAACGGCAATACGACCCAGTACCAATACGACGCGCGCAAGCGGCTCACCGTGACCACGTATCCCGACCAGACCACCAAGACCAACGCCTACGACGGCCCCGGCAATCTGGTCTCGGTCACCGACCAGGCCGGCAACCAGGTGCAGTACACCTACGACGCGGCCAACCAGTTGGCGAGCGTGGTCCAGGTCAACAGCCCCAACTCCAACGCCAACACGACGATTTACGGCTACGACGCGAACGGCAATCCGATGCTGCTCGAGGACGCCAACACGCACGCCACGGTCAACTACTTCGACGTGCTGAACGAGCTGACCCAGAAGACGCTGCCCGACGCCACTTTGGCCGAGACGCGGCAGTACGACCAGAACGGCAACCTCGCCACGGTGACGCACTTCAACGGCGTCACCACGACGTACACCTACGACCAGCTCAACCGTCTGCTAAGCCGCGCCACGACAGGCGAGGCCACGGTGAGCTTCACCTACACGGCCACCGGCAAGCGCCAGACGATGAGCGACGCGTCGGGCACGACCACCTACTCGTATGATTCGATGGACAGGCTCATCTCGAAAGCGACGCCGGAAGGCACTCTGAGCTACACTTACGATGCAGCGGGAAATCTGGAATCGATGAGTTCGAACCACGCCCACGGCGTCTCGGTCAGCTACAGCTACGACGATTTGAACCGGCTGACCGCGGTGGTAGACGGCAACCTGAACGGTTCCAACACGACGAGCTATACCTACGACTCGGCGAATAATATTGCGACTGCGACGTACCCCAACGGGCTGCAAACCACTTTCTCTTACGACCAGCTCAATCGTGTCTCCGCCTTAAGTTCATCGGTTGCAGGATATACGTACCAGCGCGGCGCAACCGGCAATCTGACCAATGAGACGGAGTCGAGCGGCAGGACTGTCAACTGGACCTACGACGGAATTTATCGTTTGACAAATGAGGCGATTAGCCTCGATCCGAGCCACAACAATGGCAGCGTGAGTTATGGACTGGACCCGGTAGGGAACAGGCTTTCCGAGGCTTCGTCGCTCACCGGCATCCCGTCGGGTAGTTGGGGCTACAACGCCGACGATGAAGTGTCCTCGGAGAGCTACGATGCGAACGGCAACGTCCTGGCGGCCGGCGGAAAGACGTTCAGCTACGATTCGGAAAACCATCTGATGTCCATGGGCAGCACGGTCGCGCTGCTCTACGACGACGGCGGCTACGGGTCAGTCTCGAAGCCAAACCAAAACCGGGAAACTCCAGTTATCAATGGTTGAGAAAACGGGGGCAGGTCACCGACCAGTAGAGATGCAACTGCAACAAGTAGCGATGTCATTTCGTGAATTGTCTTCCCTTCTAGGTAGGCCATTGGCCAAAGCCGACCGGCGATTTCACGCGATACTCCCAAGCCAAAGAGCGTCACCCAAGCAACAAAGAAGATCATTGGGACTGCCTGAACGAGGTGTCGATGTCTCAGCCATCCGGTCCGAGGGCGGTACAGAATCTCTGTCGCAAATGCGAGCGATTCTTTGGCGTCCACCGAAAGCCTTCTCTCAATTTCTGTGACTTTACCAAGCCAATAAACTGCATAGAAGTGCGTCTTTTCGTTGTTTCTACGCCAGATCTCCGTCAACAAGATTCCCAGGATTGCGAGGAGAATCCCAGCCCATACAGACTTCGTCTCTTCTAACAACTTCCAGCACGCGGTCACCGCGACGGTTTCAAATGCGGCAAAGTACGAGCTGCGTTGCCAATGAGAATTCACTTCGATCCGCCATGTTTCGAAGAGCGTTTTGTACACCTCGAGACGATCCCGAATTTCCATCTCATCTCCTTGCGTCAGACACCTCTAGCATCGGCACTTCTAGCGATGACGCATGGTCACGTTCGCTTCGATCCGAACTTTGGCTGTTCAAAGCGCAAGGGAGCATTTAGCAAGAGCGCACGTCGATGAATCTCCGCTATCTCCTCGTTTTTCAGTTCCTCCGTGAGAAATTCTGCGCACTGACTAAAGCAGGCGTCACAGCGAAGCTGAATTGGAAGATCCGGCCGGTCGGCAGCACCACTGTGCCAAGTCGGTTCTGAGCCACATTTGTTGCAAAGAAAACGCGCAGGCTCGCAGCGTTCCTCGTTCCGCAGAATATACGTCACCGAATAAAACGGCATATTAGCTCCCAGGTCGCGTTAAGGGATGAATGGTTAGCTGTCCGTGAGCTTCCTCCATTGTAGGCGAATGGCCCGCTCTACGAGGTTTATGGATTGAGCACTAGACGATTGGAATTTGCGATGCACCTGCCCTGCGCCAGAATCTTAATACCGCGATTACATATTCTTCCAAATCGGCATCGCTGATTCGCAAGTTGCCCACCAGATCGGATTTCCAGCCCAATTTAGTTACTCGTCGGGCCTGGTTCCAGAACTGCGGCGCATGTGTCAATAGCTTGGTTGTCGCAGTTCCATTGCCGTGGCGCACCGCATTCGCCACTGACCAGAGGGTCTCGAGATCCGCCATTTCCGGGATCACGGCCGTTCTGAGCGCCGTCTTCGTCCGTTCGACCAACGCCGGCCACTTCTCCTTTTCGATTTCCTTTGTGGCGGAAGATGTCTTCCCCGATAGCCAGAATCGCAGTTGACGTTCGAATAGTGCACCAATAACAAGTGCAAAAGCTCGACGCATTTCGTAGCAAAGCGAATTGTGTGTATTCTGACGGGCAGCTTCAAGAAAGACTTCTAAATCCGTCGTCTCCGAACCCTTGACATCATTTCCAGGTGCGAACTCCTTCAGTGCTGGCTGGACGACCTTGACATAAAACCTGTGAATGTCTGCCTGTGCGGTCAGGGCCACGGGGTCAGAGTTTTCGGGGATTATCGCCATTCTTGAATTGTAGGTCGGGCGAGACGCGCGCGGATTTGGGAAGGGTGCTCCGCCCTTCCCGCGCTGCAATCGCCGATGTTGCCGGCGTTTTTCGCTTCCCATCCTTGCGGGTCCGTTCCTACCCCGCAACGCACTGCCCTAGCGATCTCGCCGAAGAGAGTGGCTTCGAAACTCTTTGCTTCCGGGCGGATCATCGATCGAAAGGGATCCGCCGAATTCGAGTTCAGAGAATCGCGGGGAATTATCGGGAAACTGAAGCAGGCAGAGAATTCTCTCCGGCATCCTTTACGCGCAAAGATCCAGAAATTCGGCCGGAAATGCGAGCCCGGCTGAAAAGC
>Ga0187865_1003631_pt1 | contig 12437 bp, 12 predicted proteins | sample June2016WEW_11_1_2_FD_132989 | JGI IMG/M metagenome (GOLD analysis project Ga0187865, IMG submission 132989) | Peatland microbial communities from SPRUCE experiment site at the Marcell Experimental Forest, Minnesota, USA - June2016WEW_11_100 | ecosystem: Environmental > Terrestrial > Soil >...
CACTTTTTCAATCCCGTGCACAAGATGAAGCTGCTCGAAATCGTGCGCGCGCTCGAAACCGATGACGACACGCTGGCCGCCGTCGTCGAAGTCGGCAAGCGCATGGGCAAGGAAGTTGTGGTGATCAAAGAAGCGCCCGCCGCAATTCCTGACTATTAACTCCGAAGGCAATAACCAGTTAATAGGGGGGTACCCCCCCTCCCCCCGGTCTTTTGAAATCATAGGGTTAGGAGGAAATTCCCGCCAGGTCTTTGGGTTTAAAGGACTTAGAGGTAAAGTCTTCCAGAATCAATGACTTAGCTTGTCAAAGAGCGCTGAAAATGGCTTTGGGGCAGTTTCGAGGTCCGTCTTGGGAGACGGACACACTGGTAAACTGCCCCAATCAGATGGCTATTGTCGCACTGGGCCGGTGAGTGTGTCTGTGACGGGGCTCACTGGTGGGATGTGATGAAAAATCAGAGGTCAGGAGTGAAAGCCCCGCCCAAGCCGAGTTGGACGAGGCACCCTAAAGTGTAGGGTGCTACATAAGCTGGGCCGCGCCTTCTGATTCTTTCGCCATACGCCACGGTTTGGAGGACGCCCATTCGTGCGCAAGGTTACGCTAGCGTCCCGCCGATGGTGGGTTATACTTGCCGAAATAGAGATGCCTCCGCTCGCAAGGTTTGCCCTTAATTACGCGCACAAGTCCGTGGGCAACGCTCTCATCGTCCACGCCGATTGCTTTGAATGGATGGGGAGTGCCCCGGAGAATTCAATCCACGGGATTGTCACCGACCCGCCCTATGGAGTAAAGGAGTACGAGTTTGACCAGCTTGAAAAGCGGGCCAACGGCAACGGCGGCATCTGGCGCATCCCACCATCTTTTGATGGCTCCGTGCGCCAGCCGCTTCCCCGATTTACGGCGCTGAACGCAAAAGAGCGCGCGCAGGTTTGCAGATTCTTCACCGAGTGGGCCAAGGTTGCCGTGCATGTGCTTAGGCCGGGCGGCCACGTTTTCATTGCTTGCAATTCATTCATGTGCCAAATGGTTTACGGCGCGCTGGTCGCTGGCGGCCTGGAGTTTCGCGGGCAGTTGATCCGCGTGGTGCAGACGCTGCGCGGCGGCGATCGGCCAAAGAATGCGGAGGAGGAATTTCCGGACGTGTGTTCCTTGCCGCGTGGCTGCTATGAGCCGTGGGGCATACTGCGCAAACCACTGCCCGCCGGCATGAAGGTCAGCGATTGCCTGCGCCAATTTGAAACGGGCGGCCTGCGGCGGCTGCCGGAAGGGCTGCCGTTTTCAGATTTGGTTGAAGTGGGGCGCACGCCACGCGAGGAACGCAAACTTGCGGCGCACCCAAGTTTGAAACCCCAAGCGCTATTGCGCGAGCTGGTTTATGCCGTGTTGCCGCTGGGAAAAGGAATCGTGCTTGACCCGTTCATGGGTTCCGGCTCCACGGTTGCGGCTGGCAACGCAGTCGGCGTGCATTGCATTGGGGTGGAAAAGAACAGCGAGTATTTTGAAGCGGCCCCGCAATCTATCGAACAACTCGCAAAGGTCGTGGTGCCGCGCGACCAGTTAACTTTTTCCTTGGCGTAGTTCTGCGCACTTGTAAATCCAGTTCGCCATCATCTTTTCCGCGCCCGCCTTAGACACGCTGGCCGTGATCGTCCTGCGGCTGGTTTCCGACCGGCCCGAGAACTGCCAATCGGCTTTGGCAAGCATCGCCCCTGCCACTAGCAGGAACTTGAACGCCTGCGTCTCCTTAACCTTTGGCCCTGCGCGCCCGCTCTGGAAAACAAACACCATCAACCACACGTCTTCCGCATTGTGCCCCTGCCAGCCCTGTAAGTAGCGCGAGGCCTTGATCTCGATTCCGTCGCTGCCCGCGTGCTGCGCGGAGTCGTTTGGATATTTCCCGGCCGGCAAAACATCCGGGTGCCCGTTGTGGTAAAGGTTCTTGACTACCGTGGGGCAGTGTTTGGGGATGCGTGCGCCCATCATTTCGCCAACCAGGCTGCTGAAGTTTGCCTGCATCATCGTGTTTTCTAGGCTGGCCATTCCCTTGGCGTGAAGCTGCGTATCAATCGCAGTCACAAAGTCGATGAAATCCTGCATTGCCGCGTGTATGTGGGCGGTGGTGACGCCGAAGGGAATAATCGCCCTGGGATTGAAGCCGTCTTTCTCGATAGGCTCGGGTAGGCTGATTTGTAACATTCCGTTTTGCGCGCAGTGTGACGCAAAAGAATATCTCGCCGCAGGTTTCTTGAACAGCCATTTTCTCTGGGGTGTGCCGGGTCCCCATCGATAAGAGCCGGCTGCCCAACTCATTCGCGTTTTTTGCGAATGAATGGGATTGTCGCAATCTGACTGCAGATCCCTCACTTCGTTCGGGATGACAAACGATAATAACGGGATGACAAACTATTGGCACTCGACAAACTATAAGTGGCGCTCAGGAGGTGGCGTGCCTTCGGAGGGTTGCGGCGAGGGCCAAATTGTTCCCCAGGAAAGGCTGCCATAACCCTATGCCAGTTGCTCCCAGCTCACGTCGAGTGCAGCGCCTAGCTTCTTCCATGTGTTGACAGAGCCGGCCTTGCGGTTGGTCTCGATCGCTGCGATCAGCGCGCGCGATACCTTCGACTTCTTCGCTAGCTGCTCCTGGGTAAGCTTGCGGTACTCACGCCAAATACGGAGCGCGGGCTCTCCCCTTAGCCTGCGCTCGGTGATCTCCAGTGGTATGAGTTCGTCATCGCCATCTTTGAGACGAAGACGCGCTTTTGCGGCATCGTAGGCCTTCACGTCGGCAAGCATTTCCGCATCTTCGTCCCGCATCAGCTTCCGCAGGTCTTTCACCGGAATCACGGCTGCTAACCCGGGAGTCGTTTCCAGCGTCTAAACGACAAGGGTGAAGTGTACTTTTTTGGGGAACCGCGCCGCACCCGATCCCGTACTACATAACAGAGTGCAGGATCCAGGTCTCGCCTCCCAAATAAGGCGGCCTGCCGAGAACCAAACCATGCGGATGCTGATCGAAATCGTTCGCCAGTCGCTGGCCACCCTTTGGGCCCACAAGCTGCGCTCGTTTCTTACCATGTTCGGCATTGCCTGGGGCGTGGGATCGCTACTTCTGCTCGTCGGCTTGGGCGAGGGCTTCCGCAGCGGGCAGGCGAAGCAACTGAAGAATCTCGGCCAGGACATCATGTTCACCTTCCCGGGCCGCATTCCCGCGGTTGAAGGCAGCACGCAGTCCGGCCGCACTTACCATTTCACCCACCAGGATTACCTTGCCATTCGCAGCGAGGCTCGCTCGCTCAAGTATCTTTCCCCGGTGCTCAACCGCGAGGACATTCGCGCGGTCAGCGATTATGGTTCCACCAACGGCCAGGTCTTCGGCATCGCGCCCGAGTACAACCAGATCCGCAATGTTCCCGTAGGCCCGGGCCGCTGGTTCAACGATCAAGACAACACCGAAACGCGCCGAGTGGCCGTCGTGGGCTGGGAGCTTCTGAAGAACATATTCCCCGGACGCCCGGCCGTTGGCTCGCCCGTCCTGCTCAATGGCATCCGCTTCGAAATTATCGGTGTGCTCAGCAAAGTTGGGCAGGACGGCAATAACGGTACGAATGCGCGCATCTTCATTCCCATCGAGACCATGCGCAACCTGTTTCGGCTGAAAGAGCAGAACAGCGAAGATGCCATCTCGTTCCTGAACTACCGTCCATTTGCGCCCGCCAATCATCTGGCGGCGAAACAGGAAGTCCACGAAATTATTGCCCGCCGCCACGGTTTCGACCCCAAGCTCGAAGAATCGTTCGAGGACTGGGACACCATCGAGAACAACAAGCGCGTCGCCAGGATTTTCGACGGGATGGACTATTTCCTCGGCGTCGTCGGTGTGATTACGCTTGCCCTCGGAGCGATCGGCATCATTAACATCATGCTCGTCTCCGTTACCGAACGCACCCGCGAGATCGGACTGCGCAAAGCGCTCGGCGCCACTCATCGCGCCATCCTGACCCAGTTCTTTGTGGAAGGCGCGTTCCTGACCGCTCTGAGCGGAGGCATCGGGCTGGCCATCACCACCGCATTGGTCACGGTTCTCGCCGCCTTGCCCGCTCCCGAAGGATTCGACACGCCGCGCATCGTTCCGTCGTCAGCGGCAATCGCCATTCTCTCGCTCGCATGTGCCGGCATCGCCGCGGGACTTTATCCGGCGCGTCAGGCCGCGCTGCTGCAACCGGTGGAGGCTCTGCGCCAGGAGTAGTACCGTGACCGCGTGGTGAGTCATACGGTGGAGGGACGGGCGTCTCGCCCGTCCCGCCGGGCGGGGACGCCCGGCTCTCCACCAGCAAATTTGGGCGCGGCATTAGGAGTAACCATGATTCTCGAACTCGCCCGCCAGGCCTACAACGCGCTCAAGCACAACCGCCGCCGCAGCATCCTCACCATGCTCGGCATGGCCTGGGGCATCGCGACCGTCGTGCTACTGCTCGCCTACGGTTCCGGTTTCGAGCGCGGCCTCTGGGTCGCCTTCCGCTCCTGGGGCACGAACCTGGTCTTCATCTTCCCCGGACGCACCTCGCTGCAAGCGGGCGGCACCAAAGCTGGCAGCGAAATCAAACTCACCGTCAACGATCTCGACTACCTGCAGGCCGAGGTGCCGCTGCTCAAGCGCATCTCGCCCGAGGCCTTTAAGCAAAGCACCGTCGCTTATGGAACGCGGAGCGGTAGTTACGGGATCAGCGGAGTCTATCCGTACTATTCGCACATGCGGCGCATGGAGGTCGAAGACGGCACTTTCTTCACCGACCTCGACGAAAACACGCGCAGCCGCGTTGCCATCCTCGGCGCCGACGTCAAGAAAAAACTGTTTTCTGGCCAGAACGCTCTCGGCGAAAAAGTTCGCATCGACGGCATTTCCTACGATGTCATCGGCGTGCTCAAACACGTCATTCAAGATGGGGACGACAACATGAACGGCAAAGTGTATATCCCGTTCAGCGCCATGAGCGACCTCACCAATACTTATTACCTCAACGCCATCGCGATGGAATACGAAGGCGACCACGAAAAAGTCGCCGGGGCCGTCCGCCGCTCCATGGCCTTTCACCATGAATTCGATCCCAAGGACAAGCGCGCCGTTTTTGTCTTCGACGTCTTTGCCGATCTGCTTGACTTGCGCGTCATCACCACCGGCATCAAGATTCTGCTTGGGTTCATCGGCCTGCTTACGCTCGGCATCGGCGGCGTGGGCCTGATGAATATCATGCTGGTCTCCGTTACCCAGCGCACTCGCGAGATCGGCGTCGAGAAAGCCCTCGGCGCCCGCGGTTGGCACATCCTGGTCCAGTTCCTCGCCGAAGCCCTCGCCATCACCCTTCTCGGTGGGCTCGCCGGTGTTGTCCTCGCTTACATCGTGTCCTGGTCGGTCGGGTCGCTTACCCTCTGGAGCGCCTTCGTGGAGAATGGCACCGAAGGCGACATTCATCTGACCATCGACTCGACCACGCTGCTGGCGTCCACCATGATCCTCGGATTCGTCGGCGTCATTAGCGGAATGCTGCCCGCCATCAAAGCCTCTCGCCTGGATCCGATCGAAGCCCTCCGCTACGAATAGAAAAGGTCTCAGGTCCAAGGTGTCAGGTCTCAGGAGAACCGGCACTGCGAGCACCCCCGGTCTTCCTGAGACCTGACACCTTGCCCCTTGTGCTATATTTCTCCCAAACTTAGGAGGATTCATGCGTCCACTTGGCGTCACCTTGGTCGGCTGTTATCAGATGTTGCGCGGTGTACTCGGGCTGCTGTTCGGATTTTCCATCCTGCTCTTCGTTAGACTGGCCGCTAAACTCGCTTTTCTGGCCGCTGAGGGCAATGCCACCGGACGCTTTTTTGGCGGTTTTGGGCACCTAGCCAGCCTGGTGATTGTTTTATTTGCAGCCCTTCACCTGATCTCCGGCTATGGAGTTCTGAGAATGCAAAATTGGGGACGTCTACTCACCCTGTTTCTTTCAGCGATAGGCCTCGTCTTGCTACTGCCGGTCCTGATTGTCGTGCACGGAATTCCGGTGGCTTTCGGGATCATCAACGTCGTCGTGATCCTTTATCTCGCTCTGCCGGCGGTCAAGCGCGCCTTTCACGAACAACGCCACTCGCTCCGCATGGCATCTTAGTGCCGCGACCGCGTGATGATTCCTACGGTGGAGGGACGGGTGTCTCGCCCGTCCAGCCTAAGTAGAATGGATGCGTGTCAGACCCCAGCAAACTCGGAATGGTTCAGGAACACCTCAAGCTCTACGATCATCCGCTGCTCGCCTTTTCCGCGCGCGAAAACAACGGCGTGATCGAAGTTCTGATCGATCTGAAGAACTCGACCGTCCCGGTTCACACCTACGTGTTTCCGATTCATCCACGCGACCTCGATCATCCCCAGTTTGCCTGGCATCTTCAGCGCCAGCTCTACGACGGACTGCACGACTATTTCATCGAAATGTTTACCCGCACCCCGCAGGATCGCGCCGTCCCCCGCAGCCTGATGCCTGCCGGAGAGGGAAGCCAGGGAAGCTAGCGCATTGTCCGTCCGCGAACAAATCGAGCAAGAAATACGCCAGCGCGGCCCCATCCCGTTTTCGCGCTACATGCGGATCTGCCTCTACGATCCTTCCCATGGTTACTATTCCCGCAACGCCGAACAATTCGGCAAAGCCGGAGACTTCTATACCTCGAGCGACGTTCACGCCGTTTTCGGACGCCTGCTCGCGCGCCAGTTTGACCAGATGTGGCAAGCGCTCGACCGCCCTCCTGAAATCGAAATCCTCGAACTCGGTCCCGGCCGCGGTTTGTTCGCCCGCGATGTGCTCGATTGGTCCAACAAGAAATTCCCCGACTTCTTCGCCGCCCTCACTTACACCTTGCAGGAGACTTCGCCCGCATTGCGAGCAAAACTCCACGAAACCCTGCGCGAGCATCTTGATGCCGGCAGAGCCGCAGTTCCGGAGGAACGACCCACCGGCCCGTGCCGCGCTCTCGCACCTGAAACGCCCCTGATCGTCTTCGCCAACGAATTCTTCGACGCCGTTCCCGTGGAGATTCTCGGAACTGCCGGCAAACTCCACCTCGCGCTCGAAAACAATCGCCTGCGCGAAACCTGGCTCCCGCCGCGCGCCGAAGAACTGGAATTCCTCGACCGCTACGGCGTCCATCCTGAAGCAGGCGAGCGCATCGAAGTGCCCATCGTGGCGCAGGACTGGATGCAGCAAATCACTCGCGCCATCGAACCCGGCTTGCTGGTGATCGTCGACTACGGTTACACGCGCAACCAACAACTAGCCGGACGCCACCGCGGCACGCTCATGGCGTATCGCCATCACTCCGCCAGCCCCCACCCCTACCAGGCCCCCGGCGAGCAAGACCTCACCGCCCACGTCAATTTCACCGCGCTCGCTGCCGCATGCGAGCAATCCGGTATGCAGTGCGAAAAGCTGCTTACGCAATCGCAATTCCTGATGGGCATCGGCGAGAAAAATCAGTTTGCCGACGCCTTCGAAGGCTGCCGCCTTCCGCAAGAACGTGCGAAGGTAGCCCTCCAGCTCAAACATCTGGTCACGCCCGTCGGCATGGGAGAGACGTTTCAAGTGCTGGTTGCCAGCCGAGGGATCGATGCCAAGAAAATAGCCGACCTGAGCGGCTTGACCTTTGGAAGTAGTTCTCGGTTCTCAGGTCCCAGTTCTCAGTAGATCCGTGGTTGTTATCCGCGTGTAGAGTCTGGTTGCTGAGAACCGAGAACTGAGAACCGAGAGTTGGCCTTGGGTACTAAAGGGACAGGTACCAAAGATGTGCACAGTTACCGTTGCTATTTAACATTCCTGAAATATCTTGGCAGTAAACTAAGGACAATGAGTTCGCCACGCGTCTCTCAATTCGCGCTGCCTCTGCAGGTTGCTGCTGTCTGTTACCGGCGGGTGAATTCGCATGCCGAATTTCTGCTGGTCCATACCAACGGCGGCAGCAAGTGGACGTTTCCCAAGGGAGCCCCCGAACCCCGCCTCTCGCACAGCCAGGCCGCCGAACGCGAAGCCAAAGAAGAAGCGGGCGCTATCGGCATCATCGAGCCCCGCCATTTCCACATCTACGTTCACTCCAAGGGCGTCTTCTGGCAGAGCGGCGGCGTGCAGGAATACGTCGTCAAAGCTTTTTTGATGGACGTCCGCCAAACTCGCAGTCCGGAGGAAGACTACCGCAATCCCACCTGGTTCGATCCAGGAAAGGCGCGCGTTATCCTGGCCAAGGGCCGCGAAGTCAAGTACGCCCACGAACTCCAGACCGTGATCGACCGGGCGCTGGAGCACCTCGGCGTAGCGCGGATGGCTGCGGCTCGCTAGTGCTTGTGGAGGGACGGGCGTCCCGCCCGTCCAGTCGCGCTCAGCCAGTCTTCAAACCGGCGGCCAGCGCCAGTTTCGCTTGCCGCCCGTCGAAGGTCCAAAAATGCTCGGCTTTCAGTTCCAGCGCTGAAGCCACGTGCAATGTATCGAGAGTCCGAACCCCTAACCGCGCCGCGTGTCGGTGAGCCAGTTGCGCGCAAACTTCGAATGCTTGATCGGGGAGGGGCGACTCCCTCCACAGATTCTGGGCGCGATGCTCGTGGAATCGCTGCAGCAGACGGTCAGCCTCGCTGCGCGAGATCGCCTTGCGGAAGACGTGTTGTTCGATGGCGTGCGTCCACTCGACCACGTGCAGGGGCGTCATCCATAGGGATGGTCGCAACCTGAGCCGGCGTTCGACCTCCGCTGTGTGCCGATCGGTGAGATAGAGGGAAACAAAAAAAGAGGTATCGGCGTAGATGGTCAATAGGACGCTCAATAGCGGCCGCGCTCCTCAATAACCAGATCCGCTCCAGGCAAAACGCGATCACCCAGGATTTCCTTACGCAAGGCCGCGAAATCGGGCCAATCGCCGGGCTGCGGAGGCGATCCTTGCGGAACAATGCGGGCAATCACCTCGTCTCGCTCCCGGAGTTCCACAGTTTTTCCGGCACGCAACCAAGCCTTCAGCCGCTTGGTGTCCCGAAGCTGACGGATGTTTACGCTCAGCATGCTAACATTGTGGCACGACTCGTGACACATTGTCAAGGACAGCCGCCCTCGACCGTCTAGCGGCTAGCACTGAGAGCTGACAACTGAGAGCTGACAGCTGACAGCCGACGCCAGCTCCCGTCCCGTATATTTAAATAGAGACAACCATGATCCAACTCTCCGGCGCCGGCAAGCGCTACGGCCACAAGCTCTTGTTCGAGAACGCCGACTGGCTGATCACACCGGAATCCCGCATCGGTCTGGTCGGAGCGAACGGCACCGGCAAGTCCACCGTCATGAAAATTCTTGCCGGGAGCGAGTCGCTCGACTACGGCGCCATCTCGCGCGCCAAAGGCATCTCCACCGGTTACCTTCCGCAGGACGGCCTCACCATGACCGGCCGCACCATTTTCGCCGAGTGCTTGTCCGTCTTTGCCGAACTCGATGCCATTGAAAAGGAAATGGAGTCGCTCACCCGCAGCATGTCGGAACTTGACCACGCGGGCCCCGAATACTCCAACGTCGCCGACCGTTACCAGAAGCTCGAACACGAATTCGTCGCGCGCGACGGCTACACGCTCGAAGCCCAGGTCGGCATGGTGCTGACCGGTCTTGGCTTCCACCGCGACGACTGGACCCGTCCGACCGAAGAATTCTCCGGCGGCTGGCAGATGCGCATCGCCCTCGCCAAACTTCTGCTCCAGAAGCCCAACCTGCTGCTGCTCGACGAGCCGACCAACCACCTCGATCTCGAAGCCCGCAACTGGCTTGAGGAGTACCTGACCACCTATCCTTACGCTTTCGTCCTCATTTCGCACGACCGCTACTTCCTCGACATCACCGTCAAACGCATCGTGGAAATCTGGAACAAGCAGATGCACTTCTACGCCGGCAACTACGACCAGTACCTGGCCGGCAAAACCGCGCGCAAGGAGCAGCTCGAATCCGCTTACAAAACCCAGCACGACCGCATCGAGCAGCTTGAAGTCTTCATCAACCGCTTCCGCTACACGGCCACCAAAGCGAAGCAGGTCCAGAGCCGCATTAAAGAGCTCGAAAAAATGGAGCGGATCCAGATTCCGGAAGAAGAGAAGACTGTCCACTTCTCCTTCCCGCAGCCCAAGTCGAGCGGGCGCATCGTGGCCGAGTTCGCGAACGTCGCCAAGAGTTACGGCGAGCACGAAATTGGCGAACACAAGGTTTTCGAGAAAGTAAACTTCATGATCGAGCGCGGCGAGCGCATCGCATTAGTGGGAGTCAACGGGGCAGGGAAGTCCACGCTGATTAAGCTGCTGGCCCAACAGGAACCGCTGAGCGCCGGCGAATACAAGCTCGGCCACAACGTCGAGCCCGACTATTTCGCACAGGACCAATATAAAGAACTCGATCCGGAAGCTCGCATCCTCGACGACCTCGGCGAGCTCTCGCCAGGCTCGACGCAAACCCAGCTGCGCAGCCTGCTCGGCTGCTTCCTTTTCTCAGGCGACGATGTCTTTAAGCGTATCGGCGTCCTCTCTGGAGGCGAGCGCAATCGCTACGCGCTGCTCAAAATGCTGCTGCATCCCGCCAACTTCCTGCTGCTCGATGAGCCCACCAACCATCTCGACTTGCGCGCCAAAGACGTCCTGCTCGAAGCCCTGATGAAATACACCGGCACGGTAGTCTTCGTTTCCCACGACCGCTATTTCATCGACAAGCTGGCCACCCGAGTTTTCGAAATCGGCGAAGGCAAAGTAGAAATCTATCCGGGAAATTACGAAGACTATCTCTGGCGGAAGCAGGGAAGAGCCGCGGCTGCTGTGGAAATACCGAAGCCATCCACTGTTTCATCCTCTTCCTCTGTGCCTGTAAACGGAGACCGCGCGCCCGCCGCCGAGGCCGCCGAGCCTAAAGGCAAGCGCCTGAATCCGATCAAGCGCCAGCAGATGGAAGACCGTTTGCACGAAGTAGAAGAAGAGATAGCCCGCGCCGAAGCCGCGATTGCCCTGTGTGAAACCGAACTCCAGAGCTTCGTAAGCGCGGAAGAAACCCAGCGCCAGACCCAGGAACTCGCCGATCACAAGAGCGCGCTGCAGAACCTGATGAATGAGTGGGAAGAGTTATCAGGGGCGCTGCAATAAGAAACTATAGAAATCCAGAGTTGTTGTGACCACAGGCAACTGCCGAGCTGCGCTCGGCTTGGACGGGCGAGGACGCCCGTCCCTCCACGAGCAAAACGCCAGACGCGGCAAGCCGCGTCTCTACAAGACTGTGCTGCCTTCCTCAGGCGGTCGCCGCGCGTCCGACCGGTTCGGCTCGGCGCACACGGACTTTCACCTCGACGCGCGACCCCAGGCGGTTGATGATCGACATAAGGCGGTCAACGGTGAAACGTCCCAGGTCCGCATTGCGGATGCGCGAGAAGTCGGCCGCCGCGATGCCGGTACGGCCGTGGGCGGCGCGCACGGTCAGGCGTTCCCGGTCGAGCGCCTTGATGATTTCGGCCGCGAGGATCGCCTTGAACTGCTCGACGTCGGCATTCTTGTGTCCCAGATCGCGGAACACATTCCCGCTTCCGCGCACCACTTCCAGTTTTGGGGTTTTCATTGCAATAAATTGTTGTCAAATAAGACAACAAATTATAGCGCATCCGTAGAGTGTTGTGAGCGCCGGACACTGCCGAGCTGCGCTCGGCTTGGACGGGGCGAAGCCCCGTCCCCACACGGGCAAAGGCAGGCGCGGCAAGTCGCGTCTCTACAGGAAGGTTGTGTTGAGGGTTTTGCTGAGAACTGAGAGCTGACAGCTGAGAGCTACCTTACCCGCCCTGCTTCAACTCGGTAAGCACCTGGCGGGCGATTTCCTTGAGCGTCTCGAACACGCCCACGCCCTGGAAGGCCACGGCCTCCACCACCGGCTCGTTCTTCTTGCGCAGTTCCTTGGAGAGAGCGTCCACCGGCAACACGTTCGGCAGGTCGCGCTTGTTCAGTTGCAGGACATAGGGAATCTTGTTGAAGTCGTAGCCGTGTTCTTTCAGGTTGGCCATCAGGTTGTCGAGCGCCTCGACGTTGGCGTCCATGCGCTCCTGCTGAGAATCGGCCACGAACACGATGCCGTCCACGCCGCGCAGGATCAGTTTGCGGCTGGCGTCATAAAAAACCTGTCCCGGAACCGTGTACAGGTGAATGCGGGTCTTGAAGCCCCGCACCGTACCCAGATCCAGCGGCAGGAAATCGAAGAACAGGGTTCGATCGGTCTCGGTGGCCAGCGAGATCATCTTACCCTTCTGCTGTTCGGCTGTTTTCTGGAAGATGAACTGCAGATTCGTCGTCTTGCCGCCCAACCCGGCGCCGTAGTAGACGATCTTGCAGTTGATCTCGCGTGCTGCGAAGTTGATGAAACTCAAAAGG
>Ga0187865_1003643_pt1 | contig 12397 bp, 10 predicted proteins | sample June2016WEW_11_1_2_FD_132989 | JGI IMG/M metagenome (GOLD analysis project Ga0187865, IMG submission 132989) | Peatland microbial communities from SPRUCE experiment site at the Marcell Experimental Forest, Minnesota, USA - June2016WEW_11_100 | ecosystem: Environmental > Terrestrial > Soil >...
AGCTTCTTCGGACCGTGCAAGAATCCTTGGGATCTTAACTGTGTGCCGGGAGGTTCCTCGGGGGGCAGCGCAGCTTCCGTTGCTGCGCAAGAGGCCGATCTCGCATTAGGTTCCGATACGGGGGGTTCGATTCGATGTCCCGCGTCGTTCTGTGGGGTGGTCGGGTTGAAGCCAACATATGGTCGAGTATCACGAAGCGGACTCGTTTCGTACGGTAACTCAATGGAGCAGATAGGTCCTATTGCGCGAACTGTGAAAGCGTGCGCCGTGTTATTTGAGATTATCGCTGGCTACGATCCCGCAGACAGCACTTCGCTCGATACACCAGTGCCGCGCTGTGCCTCCTCGCTCGCGGACGACATAGCTGGTTTGAAGATTGGCGTTCCAATAGATTTTTTTGGCGAAGGAGTCGATCCAGCTGTCGAAAATGCGACGAGGGACGCGATAGACGTGCTTGAGGATTTAGGCGCACGCGCTACAGAGACGTCGATGTCCAGCCTTAAATATGCGCTTTCGGCCTACTATGTCCAGGCGATGTCTGAAGCCTCTTCCAACCTTGCTCGGTACTGTGGGATCATCTACGGACACCGGGTTCAAAGAGATCACGATTGGCATCGAACCTTCTCGGAGAATAGAGCGTCTGGATTTGGAAAAGAGGTCAAAAGACGAGTGCTTCTCGGGACATACGCGCTCTCAGCGGGGTACTATGACAAGTACTACCTAAAAGCGCTTAAGGCGCGGACGCTCATTAGCGCCGACTTTCAGAAAGCTTTTAAGCAATACGATGCGCTTATCGCACCAACCATGCCATTCGTTGCATTTAAGATCGGGGAGAAAATCGAAGACCCCCTGTCACTATATAAAGTGGATATTAACACCGTTCCGGTCAATCTCGCGAACGTACCCTCACTTTCTGTTCCATGTGGACGAAAAGGACGTTTGCCTATTGGTATGCAAATCATTGGTGATAAGCTTAAAGAAGCGCTGCTGTTCAATATTGCATGGCAGTTTGAGCGCAACACCGAATTCAATAAATATGCTAAGTGATGGCTTAGCACGCGCATTGTGTAAAAAAAAGCTGTCGCACGTATCGTTTTTATATGCGTGTTATCTCGTAGCTGTTTCTTACACAGCGTGTGATTAATTCGCTCCAATTAGAAAGTCCAGAATTTCGCAAGGTACGCCTATAAGCCGCGAAAACACGTTTTTGAATCAAATATATGTAGCCCGGAACGTATATTGCAGTAAGGTGCAACGCATGGCTGATCCTAAAGATCTAATACGAAAATTCGAATATGGGGAGAAACTGAAGTCTGAAGTATCGATAGCAAATCAACTGCTCGAACAGCTCATTGGATTAAAAGATGATCAATTTATTGGCGGTTTGAGAATTCTAGAGGCCTATTTAAACTCACTTATGATGGAAATAAAGCTCGCGCAGAACGTTCTCGGTTCGAAAGTCGTCTTTTCACGAACTGCCCGCAAACTCACCGAAGCCGTCGGACGAATTACGCTCAAGGAGTGGGACGAAGCAAGAATGTGTTTCAGCGAAGCGCTTACTGACGTAACCACTATCTGCGCTGAGTCATTTGAAGCATTGGCCAAACTTAAGCTGATGTAAGGCGCAAAGCTGAAACGCCTGTGTGAGAACGACCGGAAAACTAAACAGACAGAGTGAAGCGTCTCGTTTTTCTGTCAACGGACTAAAAACCTTCAATTTTCGCTGAATGACGAACTTGATCTGCTATAACCAACGCGGCTGCGCAGGGCAGACGCCGATGTGGACACTTGAGGTTGAAGGGGCTCTCTAACTTGAGAGAAGAGGTCTAAGTACCTGCTGCCAATTCTGTCCCAAGTAATGGCCTGCGCGTATTCATACACCCGTCGACTTATCGCGTTTCGAAATTCGTTGTCAGACATTAAAAGGTTAATTTTTTCTGCAATGTCCTCTGGACAGCCAAACTTCACCAGCAAGCCTCTTCCGTTTGACAACGCTTCTGCTGCGTGTGCAAATTCCGTTGCTACTATGCTCTTTCCGCAACCAATTGCTTGGGAGAGAACGCCGCTTGATATTTGATTGGGATTCGTGTTTGTCACCGCACATATGTCAGTTGCTAAAAAGTGCGCGATCATCTCTCTATTTGACAGATAGCGCTGCACAAACACGACGTTGCGTGAAAGTTCAAGCTTCTCTACGAGGCTGTCAAGCTTGTCCCTATATCTCTGTCGCACTTTTTGGTCGAGAGCGGGATGGGGCTCTCCAACGACCAAATAGGCTATGTCGTGGTTGGGATTTGCCTCAATGACTGATGGCAAAGCCTCAATAACGTTTTCGATCCCCTTGTCTGGATTAATTAAGCCGTAGCTGGCGATAACGAACTTTCCCGACAAGCCCAAACGCTGTTTCGGCACCGTTGTGTCAACGAAAGGCACCGTTGGCACCCCGTGCGGAATGAGCGTGAGCTTTTTCCTGTCCAACCCATACGTGTTTTTTAGCAGCTCAATTCCTGCGTTTGCTGACACGGCAACCCTGTCCGAGAGCGCGTAGATGTCTTTAACGACGTTTTTCATTCCAGGCGGTGGGTTTGGCAAGACTGTGTGCAGAGTGGTGACTATCGGTTTTCTTACCCGTCGCATGAATTCCAAAATATAGCTACCGAAGTCGCCCCTGTACAATCCAAACTCATGCTGAATATTTACAACATCAATTTTTGAGTTGTTTATCTTATCAGCAGCCGCCACATAACTATCAGGATTGCAGTCTTTAATGACGCCAAATATTTTGGAGACAAAACGCTTGCTTAGGACCAACTCTTTTTTGCTCAACTGCGCCGCTTGGGCTCGGAGAGAAGCGTTACTCAAAAAGAGTCTCTTGCACTCTTGAACTGCTGTGACGCTCCACGTTACGTTGTCAGCAATGCTAGAGATGTTTGCCGTAAGATCATGCGTGAATGTGGCTATGCCGCATTCTCGAGGGGGAAATGAACTGACGAAGTTGACTCTCAAAGGTTTGGGACTTGATATTGAATCATCTCCTAGAACATGTCTCTTTTGCACGCGCAAAAACTTATGTCTCGCTGAGCTAAAACGCGAAAATCTGCGCCATTAATCGTGCTATGCACGGCTATTGAAATAAAGGTAGAATGAGATGGGGGGGCTTTTGCGTAGCGGCTTTTCTAGGCTGCTTATCTAACGAATTGCCCCCAACGTGAAGCTTATAGCTTAACCGATACTGATTAATAGAACGCGCACCAATATAAGTGCGGTGATACTCCATGGCCGAAGAGAAAAAGGAAGAGTACAAGTTTAAGAAAGACATCAAGTCGGGAACTCTAAATGCCCCTGATACCGATGCCTACAACGCAGACTACGAGCACGAAAAAGACATGGACGAGATCAAGAAGCTCGAGGTGTGCGACCTCGGCCCTGATACCGAAGGCATCTGTGAGCCAGAAGAGAAAAAACCCGAACACGTCTTTATCTCTGAAGAGAAGAAGAAGAAAGAATAGTTAAGTTGTTGCGGCGCGCTTAGCTGCTAAGCAGGCAAAGTATCTCCACTGTTACTTTTTTTAGGACATGCGCCGCCAGCGAATATTCGCGACTGCGGCAAGCGCCGCAGAAACCGCGAAATTTCGTAATTGATCTTCCTACGCTGTTTTTTAAAAGATTTTTTATAGATTGAGGGTAGATTCGACTAAGATGAAGGTATGGCTCATCGGGATCAAGGGCGCTGTCGCGACAACGATAGTTGTCGGCGTTCTCGCTATTAAGCGAGGTTTAAGCGCCGCCAACGGCATACCTTCTGAGGATGAGAGTTTCTCCCGACTAAATCTAGTCCGACTCGAAGACATCAAATTTGGCGGCCACGACATCCGGAACGTCACGCTGTATGAAGCAGCTTACCAAAACGTGCGTGAGAACAATACGTTTGACACGACGCAGCTGGCGAAAATGAAGAAAGAGATTGAGTCTATCCCAGTGAGCTGTGGCATTGTCAATAACTGCGGAAATGCAATATCTGCGCTGTGTGACAGTGAGAAGCTAACACTGAACGAAGCGGCGAATCAAATATCAAGCGATCTTCGACACTACGCCGGCAACGAAGACTGCGTCGTCGTAAACTTGGCCTCAACTGAACCGTACTTCCCACCACAACCTGAGTATGCCTCGCTCGAGAGTTTTGAAACCGCCATCGAAACGAACTCAAATAAAATTCCAGCGAGTGCGATCTACGCGTATTGTGCCATTAAGAATGGAATGCCTTACGTAAATTTTACGCCGTCTCTGGGCAATGATATTCCCGCAATAAAAGAACTGGCAAAAAAGCGTGGCGTACCGCACTGCGGAAAAGACGGGAAAACCGGAGAGACGCTCGTCAAAACCGCACTGGTGCCTATGTTCAAGCATCGGCATCTGAGAATCGAAGGGTGGTACGGAAGCAATATCCTCGGAAACTTGGATGGACGAATACTGCGGCACCCCGATAACAAGCAGTCAAAGCTTATCACGAAGACGAGTGTCGTGCCGAAGATGCTAGGCTATGAACCGCATTTAGGCAGTCGAATCGACTATTTTCCACCCCTTTCCGACCACAAAGTTGCCTGGGACTTCATCTCGTTCAAAGGCTTTTTGGACCATCGAATGAACATGCAGTTCACGTGGCAAGGGTGTGACAGCGTGCTAGCAGCACCCCTCGTTATTGACCTCATCCGCTTCATGGAGCTAGCAAAGCGTAAAGGGATAAGCGGCTTGGTCGACAAGCTCGCATTTTACTTCAAAGATCCTCTTGACACTGGCGTCTTAGATCTATGCTCGCAATACGCCCTATTTAGCGAATGGGTCGAACAAATGTAGGATTTTTCAGATCGCCGACCAGGCACATTATGTTACCCCCTTTACTTGCGACGATGGAAGACGCAAGATAATAGATTGCGCGTGCAGATGCCTGCAACTATTTATCAACTTTGAAGTAACTCTCTCTTTTGATCATTATGCCACGCGAAGATAGCGGCGACAAACCGACAAATCGAGACCTTGAGCGATCAGATTCTTTGGTTGATGAAAAAAATGAAATAAGACGCGTCAAGCCGAAAGACCAAGGAGTCGTCGAAGCGGACGATCAAAAAGAGAATAGGGAAATCTATGATGGCTCACTCGAGCTCAAAATAGACGAAGCCACCGAAGAACACGACGGAGCAGTTGTTGAAGAGGTCGATCACCAGCCTTGGGGAGAGGAACCGGACTACGGATATCAATACGACAAAGAGGTCGTTGACGAGGAAATCGCTGCTGGTGAGGGCGTCTACACGCCTGAGGGTCGAGAAGAGCTTGCCGAAGATGATGAGATAACTACCGAAGAGGCCTTCTATATGGAAGGACGTGACAAGGTCTTCAAAAGAAAGACCAAGGGTTATACGAACAACCCCGAAATTCAGGAGCAGTGGAAAGAGGACTAACGCAAAGTCATTTCCACCGTCAAATCTGCCCTATCACATCTCTGCTGAGTCCCTTGTCCCTTCTGTCGAAAGTGAGTTCGTGGCGTTCCCGCTCGAATCGAAGCCCCATCGGTTGAAGAACTATCTCCCGTTTCCGTTCAGCTCGTTATTGAGGAATTTTTCGTAGCCTGCCAGGTCCAAGAGTCCGTGACCGCTGAAGTTAAACACTATGACCTTAGCTTCACCGGTCTGCTTGCATTTGATGGCTTCGTCTATTGCTGCCTTGATAGCGTGACTTGTTTCTGGAGCCGGACAAATGCCTTCGGTCTGAGTGAAAAGAGCACCTGCCTCAAACGTTTGAAGCTGTTCATAGGACACGGCGTCGATGTAGCCGAGGTTCTTCAAGAGACTTAGGCTTTGTGCATCGCCGTGATAACGAAGCCCGCCGGCGTGTATGGGCGATGGAACGAAGTCGTGTCCTAACGTATACATTTTGACCATCGGCGCGAAACCGGCCACATCACCGAGGTCGTACTTATACTCGCCCTTTGTAAGCGTCGGGCAACTCGTCGGCTCCACGCCTATGAACCGCGTGCCATTACCGTTTCTGATGTGCTCTCCAAGAAGCGGATATGCAAATCCGGAGAAGTTCGAACCCCCGCCAACGCATCCGATCATGATATCAGGATTTTCATCTGCCTTCTTGAGCTGGGCAACCGTCTCTTCCCCGATAATGGTCTGATGAAGCAGAACGTGTTCCAGTACCGAGCCCAGCGAGTACTTGGTCTGTGCTGAGGCCAAACTGGTTTCTGCTGCCTCGCTTATGGCAAGCCCAAGAGAGCCAGGATGATCAGGAGATTTGGCGAGTGCTTGTCGTCCGCTTTGCGTTAGAGTTGACGGCGAAGGGATGACTTCGGCCCCATAGAGTCGCATGAGCGTTTTTCTTCCTGGCTTCTGGTCGTAGCTCACCCTGACCATAAACACCTTACACGTCAGGTCAAACATTGAACACCCGAGCGCCAGTGCTGTGCCCCACTGCCCGGCACCAGTCTCCGTCACGAGGCCCTCGCTGCCGTCAATCTTGTTGTAGTACGCCTGGGCAATAGCTGTGTTGGGCTTGTGCGATCCCGCAAACGAAACGTCCTCCCTCTTATAATAGATTCGGGCAGGCGTTTTCAAATAGTTTTCAAGCCTCTTGGCCCTATATAGCGGGGTCGGCCGTCCGAGTCTGAAATACGCCTCCAAGATCTCGTCCGGGATATCGATATAGCGGTTTGTGGCCACTTCTTGCTTAACTAATGAACTCGAAAACAATGCGAGCATATCATCAAGCGTTGCAGGCTCTTTTGTGTGAGGGTTTAGCGGGGGCGGCAGCTTGCTCGGCAGATCAGCTTGAATGTTGTACCAGCTTTTGGGCATCTCATCTTCATCTAACAGAATTTTTACGTCGTTCATGCGATCACAATGCATAGGTTTATACTTTAATGCTAATATCTAGACTTTAATGTATTTCAATATCTTATATAGTTTATGCATAAGACGCTTTGCTGAGCGCAAACTCCGCGATGACTCAAATTCCACATTCCGGTATATAATTATAAAAACGTACAGCACCCACTAAAGCGCATGTATAAGGACCGCATACAGGCAGGACACGCACTGGCTGAGTTGTTGGCGCGATATGAAGGTCAAAAAACTGTGGTCTTAGCAATTCCACGCGGAGGCGTTGAAGTAGCGTTTCCCATAGCAGTGCGTCTGCGCGCTCCAATGGATTTAGTCGTGCCGCGAAAACTGCCAATTCCGACGAACATTGAAGCAGGCTTTGGGGCAATCACTGCCGATGGATCGAAATTTCTAAACGAAGATCTCATAAGCTACGTTGGACTGACGGACGCCGAAATCGAGGAAATCGCAGCACACGTGCTTGAGGAGGTTAAACGCCGCGAAAGAACATACCGAGGCGACAAGTCCTTCCCTGAGTTGGCTGGCCGCACGGCAATCGTAGTCGACGACGGCTTAGCAACGGGATATACGGCACTAGCTGCTATCGCATATGTTAGCAAGCGCCAGCCAAAACGAGTGATTTTGGCGGTGCCAGTTGCTTCGAAGGACGCCGAAATGCTCGTTAAATCTCAGGTCGACGAATATATTTGTCCACTCACGAGTAACCGACCGTGGTTTGCTGTGGCAAACTTCTATGAACGTTTCTCCGATCTAACTGACGGGGAGGTACTCACGTGCCTCAAAAAGTACGAACTTGTCGCTGAAGGATGGTGAAGGGCACTACGTTCGTTTCACGAGGACGGTCCCTTCGCTCAGCTCAATGACGTCGACTGCCGCGCCTTCTGCGAACGGCTCCTTTTTGACAATGAAATCAGTCTGCGCAAACACATGGCCGTAAATCGTAACCGAACCTTCCCCAATTTGATTGGCGATTTCCTTGATAGGAGTACTCTTTATTAGCTCCCCTATGCGTTTGGCGTCAGACTTGAAACGTGGGCCCAACGAACCAAGATTTGGCCGAATTTCAGTAACACGCTCTTGAATATCTGGCCTGCCTCGTTTGTACTCAATATCAGCGTTGAGAGCATTACTGATGTCAGGCGCTCCGTAAGACATATCACAGTTTACATAGACAAAAACACCCTCGACTCGAGCGTTCAGCGCGATGCGTTGCTCAGATTTGTATCGCCTTACGCTGGCAATGATTTCTTTGACTAGCTCACCTATGCGCCGTGCCTCTTGGGCTTCTGCTTGAGATGCCGCAACGGTGATCTGCTGAACGACACCGGAGGTTGCTGTCGGTTCTGGGACAGCCACGTCTTGTGGCCTTAGGGAAAGCGCTGGCCAAGGGTGCAAATGGACACTTTCAGCACCGGGGTTTATGTGCGAAAACAGCTCCTCCGAAAAGAACGGACAAAAGGGCGCTAGCAGCTTGACAATCGTATCAAGCGCAAGATGCAAAGCGGCAACGCAGTACACGTCCCGTTCGTAGAGCCTTCCTTTGACGGCCTCAACGTAGTGGTCGGCCAGCGTGTTCCACACAAACGATCGAATCTCTTTAAGGGCCTCGTCAAAGGCGAAACGATCCATACTGGCGGTGACAGATTCCACCAAATCAATAAGATTATAGATTAACCATATCTCGCTTGGATTTTGAAGTCCATAAGTGACCGGCTGTTCTCCTTCAGTGAGATGTAACGTGGCGAACCTAAAGACGTTCCATAGCTTTGTCAAAAACCTTGAAGAGGCCGTCAAGTCTTTTGTGTTATACGGAACATCGGATCCAACGGAGCCTCCTATTGCCGCCCATTGTCGCACCGCGTCGGTTCCGTACCGCTCGATCACGCTTTCTGGAGCGATAATGTTCCCGAGCGATTTGCTCATTTTCTGGTTGTCTTCTCCAAGAACCATTCCATTGACTATCACGCGTTCCCAGGGCTTGCTTCCAGCGAGAGCGTCTGACCGCAGTATAGAATAAAACGCCCACGTCCTAATGATGTCATGACCTTGCGGTCGCAATTGTGTGGGAAACTGCCGCTTGTACTTGGCATCAGGCCAGCCTGCCGCATTCAAGGCAGAGATCGACGAATCCATCCACGTGTCCAAAACGTCATATTCAGGCGTGAAGCTCGATGAGCCGCATTCGCACGGACGTCTCGGCGCTTCTTCGGTGGGATCCAAAGGTAGCCAGCGTTCTTCAGCAACCATGACCTGACCGCATCCGTCACAGTACCAAACCGGAATGGGTGTAGCGAAAACGCGCTGACGAGAGATGCACCAGTCCCATTCGACGCTCTCAGTCCAATTCTTCAAGCGATGAAATGCGAACGATGGAATCCACTCAACCTCTGCTGCTCGAGCGAGTATCGCGTCTTTGTTAATCTTTACAAACCACTGGCTCTCAGAAAGAATTTCAATCGGGGTTTTGCATCTATCGTGAAACCCTACGCTCTGCTCTATGCGTTCCTGCTTTTGCACGAGCTTATCGTCTAACAGATCTCCGATGACGCGCCCTTTCGCTTCGCCGATGGTTACCCCGTAATACCTCTTATCTATCACGCGGCCATCTTTGCCAATTACTTTTTTGAGCGGCAGATTGTGCTTTTTCCACCATCGCACGTCTTGCTTGTCGCCAAACGTGCAGATCATGACTGCCCCCGTGCCAAATGTGGGATCGACCGCTTCATCGCCAATAACGTCAACCTCCTCATTATAAAGGGGCGTTCGCACTTTCCTGCCGATCAAGTTTACATAGCGTTCATCACTCGGGTTCACCGCCACGGCAACGCAGGCACCTAAGAGCTCGGGACGCGTTGTAGCTATCTCGACTGATCCTAGGTCGCTCCCTTCAAAAATGAGATAATAAAGGATTGTGGATCTTGAATCGTAGTTTACTTCAGCAAATGCGATCGCCGTTTCACAGCGGGGACACCAGTTCACAGGGTGCTCACTTCTGTAAATAAGGTCATTGTGGTACATTTGCACGAACGATTTCTGCGTTTTGACGTAGTACGCCTTTTCCATCGTCACGAACTCTTGCGACCAATCAATTGAAAAAGCGAGCCGTTGCATCGTTCCTTTCATCAACGCGATATTTTCTCGGGTTAAGCTTTCGCACAGTCCTCTGAATTCTGTCCGGGGGATCTGGTTTTTCGTAATGTTGAAAGTTGTCTCGACCTTCACCTCAGTTGGAAGGCCATGACAGTCCCAGCCCTGCGGAAACTTAACGTCGAAGCCCTTCATGCGCTTGTAGCGTGCGATAAAGTCGATATAGCACCAATTAAGGGCGTTTCCAAGGTGAAAATTGCCAGTCGGATACGGCGGTGGCGTGTCGATTATAAAGCGCTCTTTAATCCCATCTCCGCGAAACCGATACATATCCGGGTTCCACGCGGTAAGCCATTTCGACTCGATGTACTGATAATCAAAGTTCTTCGGTATAGCCATATTCCCTCACAAACGTGGCTTAAGACGATCCTTTAGCCTAAGCGCTTCATTGGACTCGTCGATCACGCCATTTGAAAGCGTTCCGATGCCAGGGATCTCCACCTCGACGGTATCCCCAGATTTAAGCTGTCCCACACCCTGAGGGGTGCCAGTAGCAATGATATCTCCGGCTTCAAGCGTCATGATCCGCGATACGAATCTTACCAGATAGTCAACGTCAAAGATGAGATTTCTTGTGTTTGAACTCTGCCGCAATTTGCCGTTGACTCGCGTGATGATCTCGGCATTCCGAGGATTGAGTTCGGTCGCAATAAACGGACCAACAGGCGCGAAAGTGTCAAAGCTCTTTGCGCGAGTCCACTGACCGTCTTCTCTCTGAAGGTCCCGTGCGGTCACGTCGTTGAAGCACGTATAACCTAACACTACTTCTGCGGGATTTACGACGTTTTTACATCTCTCGCGAATAACCACCCCGAGCTCACCTTCATAATCGACGCGAGCGCTCGAAGCCGGGCACACAATGCATTCGCCAGGACCAATCACACTCGTCGATGGTTTGAGAAATATAACAGGCTTTGCTGGGACTTCTACGTCTAGTTCGCGTGCGTGGTCGGTATAATTCAAGCCTACACAAACAATCTTGCTTGGACAGGTAGGTGCAAGAACAGTTACGTCCCTTAGGTCGTATGTAGTCCCGTCGCCATACACACACTTACCGTCAATTGTCCCGAAAAAAACCTCCTCGTGAACCTTGAAGCGGCCGATCACAGCGTCACCTTTCTGCCCGCTGCGTCACGCATATATCTCCCAAAATCGCTTCCGTCCAGCTGCTTTCCCGTAAAAACGGGACCATCAATACACGCGCGCAAACCCGACGGGTCGACGCAGCACGAACCACACAGCCCAACACCACACTTTATGTAACGCTGCAAGCTAAACTGACTCTGCACACCCGCCACAACTGCGTGATCTAGCACTTTCCGCATCATCTTTTCAGGACCACACGACAATATTTCATTATAACCCTTTGTGCGCTCGAGCAAATCGACGGTAAACCCCTTGTATCCGGCCGAGCCGTCCTCCGTTGCTATCAAGAGTGCCCCTGAGTTCTCAAACCGCTCGCGAAACAACAATTCATTCTCTGTCTTAGCACCGAGAATGGTTGTGATCTTGTTTTTCAACGTCTCTGCGAGAGGCGCCAATGGGGCGGCTCCAACGCCCCCGGCAACGAGCAGCGCAGGCAGCTTTGCTACGCCGAATCCGTTACCAAACGGACCTCTCATGCCGAGTGTGGCACCTTCGCGCAACGCAAACAATGCGCCCGTAGCATCACCAACGTTTCTAACAGTGATACCGTTAGCATACGACAGACTCATCGGTATCTCGTCAACGCCGCGAATCCAGACCATGACATATTGGCCTGGAATGAAGTGAAAAGAGTAATCGAAAAAGAAGGTCTTGATGTCCCTAGATTCAGTATTGATGTCAGTTATTTCAACATTTCTGACAAACATCATCCCTAAAAAGGACGTAATCCGTATTTTAAGTTTCTCCCAGACTACACGGTGTCAGAACAGGCCAGGAGCCCTATAACCTTGCTCACTCAAACACCTGCGCTTTGGGCTCTCTTGACCAGGCAAAAACGGTCATAACTAAAAACCCCAAGCGTTGCTCAGCTTGAACGATCACGTCGTGAGCTAAAGCAGGAAGATTCGCCCTTCTCTCCCTATAAAACGATGTCAGAAAGACTAAATTACTCTCAGCAATACAGTTATGTCCCTGAAGGGGCTTCGATCATACGAGTAGGAGACCATGGGACATAGCGTAGAGGTAATCGGCTTCGGAGCGCTTAACTGCGATACCATATATCAAGTGGATGACTTAGCGCGGCCGGGACGAGAGACTGGCGTCGTTTCAGTCACACGGCAGCCAGGGGGCTCTGCAGCGAATACCATAGTAGGGCTAGCTCGCTTAGGCGTCAGAACAGGGTTTGTAGGCACTGTAGGCAGCGA